>CABDYC010000034.1_pt1 | contig 11368 bp, 11 predicted proteins | sample 3421511 | NCBI WGS metagenome assembly CABDYC01 (sample SAMEA5534336, study PRJEB31848) | metagenome | biome: tundra; feature: field; material: soil | place: USA | collected 2013-05 | depth 0.15 m | reverse complement strand
GACGAGGAACGTGATCGAAACGCAACTGGCCCAGGCTGTGAAGATGGGTGGGGTGGTGCGTGCCGGGGAGTTGTTCCTGGATTTGCCCGCGGTGGAAGCGTTGAAGTTGCATATCGTCAGCACGGCCGCGGATTTTCATAAGAAGAATCCTCTGGTGGGTGGGATCAGCAAAGAAGAGCTGCGGACGCAGGTGGACGCGATCCCGGAAGTCTTGGAAGCGGCTGCAACCATGCTGATCCGGGATAAGAAGCTCGAAGTGGTTGGAGACTTGGTGCGGCTGCCGGGTCATGGCGTGGTGATGAAGGATGACGAGGCCGAATCGAAAAAGAAGATCGAAGAAGCGTTTGCCTCGGCGGGACTGAGGGTTCCCGCGCTGCATGAGGTGATTGCGGGGCTCAAAGTGGACAAGGCGCGGGCGCAGAAGATTGTGACCTTGCTGCTACGGGACAAGGTGTTGATCAAGGTTTCCGGGGAGCTGGTTTTTCATCGCAGTGCGCTGGAAGAGTTGCGGCGGCAGATGGCGGCGTACAGAGTGAAGTCGGCGAAGATTGATGTGGCGATGTTCAAAGAGTTGACGGGAGTAAGCCGCAAATATGCGATTCCGCTGCTGGAGTATCTGGATCGCGAGCGCGTGACAAAACGCGTGGGGGATGAGAGGACAATTTTGTAATTGTGTAATTTGGGTAACTGTGTAATTGAAAAACCAAACCTCAGTTGCCAAATTACCCAATTACAAATTACTCAATTCTTTAGATCTTCTCTTCCGGAAACCCAATTCCAGGCCTAGTGGGCCGGTCAAGCGGTTGGTGAGGTTGGCGAGACCGGCGAGCATGTGCAGGTCGACGATCTCAGGATCGGAAAGGTGCTTCTTCAGCTCGTCGAAATCCGTTTCCGCGATTTCGTGCGGGGCACGGGTCAATTTCTCAACGTAAGTCAGCGCCGATCGCTCTTTCTCACCATAGCGAGAGAAATTCCCCGTCTTTAGAGCCGTCCAGTCTTCGGAAGTGAGCCTACGCGCTTCGACAATTGCGACGTGGTGTTGCGTGCAGTAGCGACATCCGTTGATGAAGGAGACGCGGAGGTAATAAGTTTGCACAACTTGCGGTCGAGGGAGCGCCCCACGCTGGCGTAGAAGCTTAGAAAATTCTTAAGCATCTCGGGACGATGGCAAGCGCTTTCTGTACGTTGCCGGGCTCGCCGCGAAACGTGGTGTCGTAAATCTCGCGCACTTCAGAAAATGCAGCTTCCGGGATCAAGCGCATGCGTGCCATCGAATCCTCCGAGCTTCAGGGTTGAACCGGATCATCTGAACCTTATTCATCCTAGATGAAGCAGCGGTTGGGCGTGCCGAACCGGGCTCCGGATGCATCTAGCCAGAATCCACACTACGACTTTAGGAGAGGTGGCCGGCTGCCGATAGATCCTTGCAGAGGCCTATTCCATGAGAACGAAGGTTCTGGTTATGGCGGTGGTGTGTTTGGCGTGGTTGCGGGGATGGAGTCAGGACACCCCAGCTCCCAACGCGGCGTCCAAGATTATCGCCCTGGAGAACGCGTGGAGCCGGGCGGCGGAGAGCAAGGATCTGAAGGCGCTGGACACCTTGCTGGATGGTGGTTTCGTCGACGTCGACCCTGATGGGCGATTGATGACGAAAGCGGAGGTGCTGGCGGATGTAAAGGCGTCCAACATTCAGCAGATGGTGACCGAGGGGATGACAGCGCACCTGTACGGAAACGCCGCGATCGTCACCGGGATGTTCAAGATGAAGGGAGTAGAAAAGGGCAAGCCGTTCCTGCGGCGCGGGCGATTCACAGATACCTGGGTATACCAGAGCGGGGCTTGGGTCTGCGTGGCCAGTCAGGCGACGGCGATCCTGCACTGAGGTAGGCGCTGGGCCGTTGTTTAAGGTGGATTGTTGTCATGTTTCATTTTTCGTTAGGGCGCGCGCGAAAGGAAGAGCCGAAATGTGGAAGTTGTTTCCTGTTTTTCTGTTGTTGTTGGCGGCGCCTCGATTCAACGCCCAGAGCACGGCGCAGCCCGCTGCCGGGCAAAGCAGAATCCTGGCGCTGGAGAATGCGTGGAACCAGGCAGTGCAACAAAAAGACACAGCCGCACTTGAGATGCTGCTCGGGCCGGAGCTGGTTTACGTCGACTATGACGGCAAGCTCATGGATAAGGCGGAGTATTTGGCCAGCGTGCAGTCTCCGTCGCTGCAGCCCGAGCGGATTGTGAGCGAATCCATGAACGTGCATCTTTACGGTGCGGTTGCGGTGGTCAACGGCGTGTATCGTGAAAATGGCGCCAAGAAGGGCAAGCCTTACGTGCTGAAAGAGCGTTTTACGGACACTTGGGTCCGTCGGAGCGAGAGTTGGGTGTGTGTGGCCAGCCAATCGACGTTGATCCTGCACTGAGTTGGCCCATCTATGGCCGCGGCCAGCCAAGTCACGCCGATCCGCCACTGATGTATTCTTCCCCCTGATGCTCCTTATTCGTCCTGCGATAATAGTTGATGACGTGACGCTGCTGCGGACGTTGATTCGCGAACTGGCGGAGAAGGCATGTTGAGCGCGCGGGTCCGCATTATCGGGGCGGGACTGGCCGGGTCGGAGGCGGCGTGGCAGTGTGCGCAGCGGGGCGTGGAGGTGGAGTTGTTCGAGATGCGGCCGGTGCGTTCGACACCGGCGCATCAGACGGGGGACTTTGCGGAACTGGTGTGCTCAAATTCTTTGAAGTCGGACAGCGAGAATACGGCTCCATGGCTGTTGAAGGAAGAAATGCGGCGGGCCGGGTCGCTGCTGTTGCAGATCGCGCGGGGGTGTGCGGTTCCGGCGGGGCATGCGTTGGCCGTGGATCGGGTGGTATTTGCGGCGAACGTGACGGAGGCGATTTCGCAGGAGCCGCGAATTACGGTGCGACGGGAAGAGGTGATGCGGATCGAGGAGGCTGGCGAGCTCATCACCATCATCGCTACTGGGCCTTTGACTTCGGAGGCGCTGGCGGGCGAGATTGCGCGGTTGAGCGCTAGGGCAGAAGGGTCAACATCTGAGCGGGCGAGTCGCCCGCTCCCCCACGAGCCTGCCCAAGACGATCCTCATTTGTATTTCTATGATTCGATCAGTCCGATTGTGGAGGCGGATTCGATCGACATGTCGCGCGTGTATATGGCGGCGAGGTATGACAAGGGGTCGGCGGATTACATCAACTGTCCGATGACGCCGGAAGATTATGATCGGTTTTACGATGCGCTTTTGGCGGCGCAGCCGGTGGAGGAGCGCGATTGGGAGAAGTTGAATTACTTCGAGAGCTGCCTGCCGATTGAGGAGATTGCGCGGCGCGGGCGCGATACGCTGCGCTTTGGGCCGATGAAGCCGGTGGGGTTGAAGGATCCGCGCACCGGGCGGATGCCGTATGCGGTGGTGCAGTTGCGGCAGGAAAATCTGCGGGCGGATTCGTACAACCTGGTGGGATTCCAGAATCATTTGAAGTTTGGAGAGCAGGCGCGCGTGCTGCGGATGATTCCGGGGCTGGAGAATGCCCGGTTCCTGCGCTACGGACAGATTCATCGCAATACCTACATCAATGCGCCGGCGCTGCTGCAGGAGACGCTGCAGATGAAAGCGCATCCGCGGATTTTGTTCGGCGGACAGATTTGCGGTGTGGAGGGCTACGTGGAGTCGATTGCAACCGGATTGATGGCGGGGGTACACGCGGCGGCACTGGTGCGCGGGAGTGAGCTTGTGCCACCTCCGCGGGCTTCCGCGTTTGGATCGCTGACGCATTATGTTACCCATGCCGACGCAAAGAACTTTCAGCCGGCGAACATTACTTTTGATCTTTTGCCGCCGCTGGAGAAGAAAATTCGCGATCGCAAGGAGCGGCACCGGTTGCAGTGCGAACTCGCGCTCGCCGAATTCGCCGGCTGGTTGCGGGCTTCTCTTCCAGAATTCATTTGACCCGCCTGCCGGTTTGCAGTATCTTGCTCCCGATTCGACGGACGCCGAGGTATACGCTTGCCATTTTCCGCTGTAGACGCGATCTCTCCTGCTTTTGAGCACACCAAGCGGCAGCTTTTGCAACCGTTTCGCTTTGGTCAATGGACGCGGCTGGCGGTGGTTGGATTGCTGGCCGGGGAACTCAGTTCCGGCGGATGCAATGCGCGCAACATGCGCAACTTCAACATTCCGCAGCATACCGGCACCACTCAGCATTTTCTGGCGCCGGGTTTGGCGGGAGCGGATGCAATGCTGCTGGCCGGATTGATCGCGCTGCTGGTAGTTGCCGGGTTCGTGCTGGGCATTGTGTTGATGTATGTGAGCAGCGTCATGCGCTTCATTCTGTTCGATAGCGTGCTGGCGAAGGAATGCCACATCCGCCAGGGCTGGGACAGGCGGCAATGGCCAGGATGGCGCTATTTCATCTGGAAGGTGCTTTATGCGCTGGCGCTGTTGAGCGCAACGATTGTGCTGGTGGGAATTCCGGCAGGCTTTGCCTTCGCGGCGGGCTGGCTCAACGAACCCAAGCAGCATGTGGTTCCGCTGGTGCTGACAGGCATCGTAGTGTTTTTCGCGCTCGCAATCCTGTTCATCGGGACGGCGGTGATTTATGTGCTGACCAAGGACTTCGTCGTACCCCAAATGGCGCTGGAAGACATTGGGACGATGGAAGGCTGGAGACGGCTGTGGGCGATGATGAAGGCCGAAAAGGGCAGCTATGCGGGCTATGTGTTAATGAAGATCGTGCTGGCGATCGGTGTGGCGATCATCCTCGGGATTGTCAGTTTCATTTTTGCTCTCATCATTTTGATTCCAGCGGCGGGATTGGCAGCTGGCGCCGTGCTTGCCGGAAAAGCGACGGGGCTGGGGTGGACGGCGTCCACGATCACGCTGGCGGTGGTGGAAGGATGCATGTTGCTGGCTGTTTTTCTCTACGTGATGGCGCTGATTTCCGTGCCCGCGATCGTGTTCTTTCCCGCGTACTCCATTTATTTCTTCGCTGCCCGCTATCCTGCGTTGAGTGCCGCGCTCTACCCGGCACCGCCGGTTCCGGCTGCGCCTTAGACTCCACGGGGGAGCACTCCTCGACCGAATGGGCCTGCGCCAGTGCCCGCAGGCTCGATCCGATCGGATAGAACAAGAATGGGCTCACTGCGGCGGATTCTTCAGTTTAGCGTCACGTCCATGGGGCCAGGAGAAGCGGCGGCCGATGATGCACTTCACGATCAAATGATCGGTCGAGCGCGTGGCGCCGACGCCCACGCCGAAGTTGAACTCCCACTGCGGGCCGAACTCGACATCGATCGACGAAAAGAATTGCTGCTGCTGATCTTTGAGCGCATCGAAGCCGGTGAGTGAGCCGTAGGATGCGTAGTATTCCAGCCCGCCCGCAATCTTCCTGGTGAAATCGTAGCTGAACTTCGCGTTGGGCGAGAACGTCACTCCCCGGTTCACGCTCTGGCCGTGCCAGGAGCGGTCGAGCGCGGGATTGAAAGCCAAATACCACGGGCCGATTTTCTTGTCGATGATGGGGCGGATTTCCCAGGTCCAGGTATCGGCAGAGAAAGCAGCGCGCTGATAGCCAATCTCGTTCGACAGACTCACGCCGACAGGCCAGTGCCACGATTCAGGCACGCGGAATCGCGGTCGGATATGGCCGCCCACCCATTGCCATCCGCCGTCGGACTGAATGCTGGTGAAGACGTAAAAACCAACTTCTGACCAGTCGTTGATTCCCTGCGTGATTTCGAGCGTCTCGTGCTCGGCGTGGTTCGAGGGGAGGACGCCGTCCTCGACAGTCTTGCTGCCCTCGACCGTGAAGTTGGAGTGGATTTCAACCATGGTGGAACGGGGGACAACCGTGTCGACGCCGTAAACCTGGATCTCGTAGTTGTCTTGCGCGACGGCGCGCGGGGCGAGAGGGATGAAAACAAAGAGGGATGTGGAAAGAAATGCGAGGATTGAGCGGCGAGACGTGCGTGCCATGGTCAAGTATATCTTCCCACGTCCACGCTGTTTCACAGCAGCCAAGGGAACTCTCGCACCTTCCCGGGTGTCTGATGTTGCAGACACGCGCGTGCTAAAGAGGAGCTGAGGAGCTTTCTATGGCATTCTCAATGGCAGGCCGGGGTGCGCGCGGTCCCGAGATCAACGTCACACCGCTGATCGACGTGCTGCTGACGCTGATCATTGTCTTCATGGTCGTAGTGTCGATGGATAAGGAGCAGGGAGAGACAGCGCAGATTCCGCAGCCGGATCAGAAGCATGCTGAGAACATTGCACAGCCACGCACGGTCGTCAGAGGGTTCGACCAAAGAGGAGATTCTCCGCAGCTATCCTTCCCTAAAGCCGGCGCATATCGACGCCGCTCTAGCCTATCGCCGGCCAACTCGTTCTAATTCCTCGCCCGGTTCTTAATCCAAATCGGTGTCCCCAAGAATCCAAAGGCCTTCCGAATCTGGTTCTCCAGAAACCGCTGGTAGGAAAAATGCAGCTTCACGGCGCGGTTGGTGAAGAGCACAAACGTCGGCGGGGCGACCGACGCCTGCGTCATGTAGAGGATCTTCACGCGCGAGCGCATGGGGACGGAGGCGCGTTCGAAATCCACGGTTTCGATGAAGCGGTTCATGGCGGACGTGGGGATGCGCTTGCGGCGCTCGGTGGCGACCTGTTCGAGCAGCGGGAAGATTTTCTCCGTGCCTTTGCCGGTGTTGGCCGAGATGAAAACGATGGGCGCGTAGTTCAGGAACTTGAGATCCCAGCGCAGACGCTCTTCGTAAGCGTCGCGGTCGCCGGGGCGCTTGCTTTCCCGCATGCGCATGGCTTTCGACGGCCTGCCGGCTTTTTGCCCGCCGCCGGTGACGAGGTCCCACTTGTTGACCACGATGATCATCGAGCGTCCGCTCTCGTGGGCGTAGCCGGCGATGGCGGCGTCGAGCTGGCTGACGCCTTCCGTGGCGTCGATGACCAGCAGCGCAATGTCGGCGCCTTCGAGATGCTTGCGCGCCATCACGACCGAAAGTTTCTCCGCCATCAGGTGAGTTTTGCCTTTGCGGCGAATGCCGGCCGTGTCGATGAACCGAAAGCGGCGTCCATTACGTTCGACGATTTCGTCGACAGCGTCGCGGGTAGTGCCGGGGATGGGCGAGACGATCGCTCGGTCGGAGGCAGTAAGGCAATTCAGCAGCGTGGACTTGCCCACATTGGGATGGCCGATGATAGCGACCTTGGTTTCGTACACAGGTTCGACTCCGGCGATTGACCCATCTTCTGCCTGAGGCGTTTCTTCCTGTGCTTCCTCTGTGCCCCCTCTGTTTCTGTCTTTGAGCGGCGGCAAGACTTCCAAAACAGCATCCAGCAGATCGTCGATCCCGCGCCCGTGTTCGGCGGAGATGGGGAACATCTGTTTGATTCTCAGACGATGGAACTCGTCAACGATGGACGCTTGCTTTTCGGTGTCGGCCTTGTTGACCGCGAGGAAGAGCGGGCGTCCGGTCTTGCGCAGGAGGCGAACCAGCTCAAGGTCAGGGCCGGCGAGCGCGGCGCGGCCGTCAACGACCATGACGATGGCGGCAGCTTCATCGAACGCAACCCGGGCCTGGCGGAAGATTTCCGACGGGATGAAATCTTTTTCTTCGGGGAGAATGCCGCCGGTGTCGATGATGCGCATGTGGCGGCCGCGCCACTCCGCGTCGCCGTAAAGGCGGTCGCGCGTGATGCCGGGCTCGTCGCCGACGATGGCGCGGCGCGAGCCGACGATGCGGTTGAACAGCGTGGACTTGCCAACGTTCGGCCGGCCCACGATGGCAAGCGTCGGCACGCCGGCTGCGGTGGTGGCGAGAGTGCTGGTCGAGTTGTAAGTGGGTTGGGTCAAAGTGAGTGGCAGCCAGTGTTGATAGCCGGGAATGTTTATTATAGAGACTCCCGTGGCTCTAGGTTCCCAACCCGTGTCTCCTGCAACGCCAGGTCGCTCCGCGCCGGGCGGAAAAGACGCCTCGGGCGCTTCTCATTCAACCCTCTATCAATTCTTCGCGCCCGGCGGAGTGCTGGCGCGCACTCACCCGGCTTATGAATTCCGGCGCGGGCAGTTGCAGATGGCGCAGGCGCTCGAGCAGGCTCTGGAGGAAAAGCGGCACCTGATTGTGGAAGCCGGTACGGGCACAGGAAAGACGCTGGCGTACTTGCTGCCGGTGATCCGCTCGGGCAAGCGCGTGATCATCTCGACCGGCACGAAAAATCTGCAGGAACAACTTTTCTACAAAGACATTCCGTTTCTGGAGCAGGCGCTGTTTGGCGCAGCGGGTGGCGAAGGAGAGACTTCGCCGCGTCGGCTTTCCGTCTGCTACATGAAAGGCCGCAACAATTATTTGTGCCGCAAGAAGCTCTACGACCTTACCAACCAGCCGGTGCTGAGTGGATTGGAGGAGATTGAGCAATATCGCGCGATTGCCGCGTGGGAAAAGACAACCGGAACCGGCGACCGCGCGGAACTTGCTGAACTGCCCGAGGCCAGCGCTCTTTGGCACAAACTGGACGCGCGGTCGGACGCGTGCATCGGACAGAAGTGCAGCGAGTGGGAGCGCTGCTTCATCACCGAAATGCGCCGGCGTGGGATGGAGAGCGACATTATTATCGTCAATCATCACCTGTTCTTTGCCGATCTCGCGATCAAACTGCAGGCGGAGGGCGCGCCCGACGCAGGAATTCTTCCGGAAGCGGCGGCGGTGATCTTCGATGAAGCGCACGAACTGGAGGATGTGGCGGGGAACTACTTCGGAATCTCTGTGAGCAACCTGCGGGTGGAGGATCTGGCGCGGGACGTGGAGGCGTCGCTGCAACATAACCGCATGCTTTCGGCTTCGCTTTCGGGAGCGCTGGGAAGTTTGCGGGAGCGCTCGCAGTTCTTCTTTTCGCTGTTGCCGCCGGGAGAAGGACGCTTTGCCTTCGAGACGCGGCGGGAGTTTCTGGAAGAAAACGGGGATGAGTTCCTCGCGCTCAATCAGGCGCTGGCGCGGCTGGCGGGCGAACTGGAAGGCCTGCCGCAGAAGCCGGAAGAAATTTTCAACTTCGTGCGGCGCGCGCAGGAGATTCAGGTGCAACTCGGCTTCGCTATGGAGTCTGACGATCGCAACACGGTGTTCTGGATCGAGCGGCGGGGCGGGCGGGGAAACGGCCGGGAAGGGCACGGCTTCAGCCGTGCCGGAAGCCGTCATTCTAAAGGGGCTTCAGCCCCTGAGGGAAATGCTCGTAGCCGTCAGAATGTTTTCCTGCAAGCGACGCCGATTGACGTCGGGCCGATCCTGCGCGAATGCCTTTGGTCGAAGCTGGAGTGTGCGGTGCTGACTTCGGCGACGCTGGCGGTAGGCGGTGGTTTTGAATATATCCGGCAGCGGCTGGGGTTGGAGCATGTGGGCGAGTCGGTGCTGCCTTCGCACTTCGATTACGAGAATCAGGCTTTGTTTTATGTGCCGCCTGATCTGCCCGATGCGCGGACGCCACAGTTTACGGCCAAGGCGGCGGAGCGCATCCGCCAGCTGCTGGAGATTACGCGCGGGCGCGCCTTCGTGCTTTTCACCAGCTATGCGCAGATGAACGATATCTACCAGCGGCTGCTGGGCGAGTTGGAGTTCCCCATGCTGCGGCAGGGCGACGCCCCGAAGAGCGCGCTGCTCGAGGAGTTCCGGCTGAGGCCGAATGCGGTGCTGTTTGCGACTTCGTCGTTCTGGCAGGGCGTGGACGTGCAGGGCGAGCAGCTGAGTTGCGTGATCATCGATCGCTTGCCTTTTGCGGTGCCCAGCGACCCAGTCGTAGCCGCGCGGGTGAAGGCGATCGACGCCGATGGAGGCAATGCGTTTTTTCAGTATCAGGTGCCAGCGGCGGTGATCACGCTGAAACAAGGCTTCGGACGGCTGATCCGCTCGCTGCACGATCGCGGCCTGCTGGTGCTGCTCGACAACCGCATTCTGAAGAAGCAGTACGGGCGCGTGTTTGTGGAGAGCCTGCCGAATTACAAAAAGACGACGGAGATGCGGGTGGTGGAGGAGTTTTTCGGAGTCGGCAACTGAGAAGTCGGTCAGGCTTTCAGTGAAGCAGTCTCATGCCAGCCGCCGCTGCTGCATCTTCATCGAACGTGACAGTGTATTGGCACTCCGCGGCGTGACTGCAACGTTCGATCAGGCAATCGGCGAAATCGGCACGGCTGCCGGTAAATCGGCGCAGGGCTTGCCAAACCAACTCCGCCCGTTCGACGACTAGCTCTTTACTTCGCAACAAAGCTTCCAGCCCTTGTGCGATTTCGCTGCTCTTGGCGTTATAACAACTCTCAAGAACCCACACTAGTTCCACCACCACAATCATGCCAATGAATCCCGGCGCATCCGCTGTGAACGATCCGATCAACTTCGTCGCTGCTCGCGATTGGACCGGATCGTCCTGAGTCACATATCGTACGATCACATTCGTATCGAGACCCGTCATCGCTTTCCTCGTCTCAATGACTCCGAGGCGCGCCTCGCGATAGCGGCTTTCATCTCCTCAATCGATACCGGCTTGCTTCGCTTGCCTTGAAACAGCCCTTTCAGTTCCCGCACCGAGCGGGTCGCGGCAACGATGGCGAATTGCCCTTTTCCCACTTCAACAAATTCAATGCGATCTCCAGCGTCAAGCCCCAGCGCGGCGCGGACCTGTACTGGAATAGTGACCTGCCCTTTCGAGGTTATGGTTGCGACTGCCAAGCAGGCGTCCTTTCCAAGTCTTGCATTCCTTACATTATAGTAAGGAATTGGTATTTCGTCAATCCCCTTGCTTCACACATACTCCCGCTCAGCCCTCCGAATAGCTCGATACCTTTCAAATACTTTCTTCTCGCTTTCCAATCCCAGAGCAGAGCGGATCGAGCTTCCCCGGAAAGTATGGAGCAGCATCCTCCAGCCCCGGAACAGGACGAACCCCGGGTCATGCCTGAGCGCCGCGGGGATGTGGTGAACTTTCATCCAGCGCTCGGCCTTCCAGCGCATGAATTCAACCTCTTCAGCCGGCAGATGTTCGGTGCGCACCACGGCCGTAGTGCCGTCGTATTCCTCCAGCCGCTCGTTCATGATCAACCCTTGATCGCGGAAATCTTTCGTCATGGGCGTGCGGGGATACGGCGTTGGGTGCTGAATGTAAGGCCAATCCACATAGCGGCGGGCAAACTCGAGATTGGCTTCGATGGATTCGCGCGTGTCGCTCGGACTGCCCACGATCAATCCTCCCACCACATACATCTGGTTGCGGTGCAGGTAATCGATGGCTTTGAGGGTAGCGTTGCCGGTGTTCTGGCCGTTCGTACGCTCCGTGTTCTTGGCCGACGCCTTCAGAAATTCCAAGTCGTCTTC
>CABDYC010000033.1_pt1 | contig 11396 bp, 9 predicted proteins | sample 3421511 | NCBI WGS metagenome assembly CABDYC01 (sample SAMEA5534336, study PRJEB31848) | metagenome | biome: tundra; feature: field; material: soil | place: USA | collected 2013-05 | depth 0.15 m | reverse complement strand
CACATCCTCACCAACTATCACGTCATCGCCGACGCGCGGCAGGTGGAAGTCACGCTGCACAATCGCAAGAAGTACAAGGCCACGGTGGTGGGCACCGATCAGGCGCACGATCTGGCCGTGATCCTGATCAAGGCGCCCGACCTGGTTCCCGCGGTGCTCGGCGACTCGCGCAACTTGCAGGTGGGGCAGAAGGTTTACGCCATAGGCAACCCGTTCGGGCTGGCGGGGACGATGACGCGCGGCATTGTGAGTTCCATCCGTCCGGTGCGCGAGCCCAGCGGCGCGACCATTGGCGATGCGATTCAGACCGATGCCGCCATCAATCCGGGCAACTCCGGCGGTCCGCTGATGAACTGGCATGGGGAAGTGATCGGCATCAATACGATGATTCTCTCCAGCGTCGGCCAGAACTCCGGCGTCGGTTTTGCCATTCCGATCAATACTGCGAAGGCTGTGCTCAACGATCTGATGACCTTGGGCCGGGTGCGCCGTCCGGCTCTGGGCGTGCGCACGATTCCGATCAGTGCCGAGCTGGCCGATGAAATGGGCTTGCCCGTGGATTACGGTTTGCTGATCGTGCAAGTCACTCCCGGCGGCTCGGCCGAACAGGCCGGACTGCACGGCGGCACCGAGCGGGCCTATCTGGGCAACATTCCTATCATGCTGGGGGGCGACCTGATCGTGGCCATTGACGGCGAAAAGGTTCAGGACGAGCAGGACCTGGCACAGATGATGAACAACCACCGCGCGGGCGACACGGTGAAGGTGACTATCTACCGCAACAAGAAGAAGTTGGATGTCAACGTGGCGCTGGGTGAAGCCAGAGAACAGGTGTAGGAGCTGTCAGCTGTCAGCCCCGCACCAGGAAGATTGAAATCTTACGCCGCGCTCTGGGCCAAGAAGTCTTCGATTCCGTTCACTTCTTCGTCGGTGAGCAACAGATCGCCGGCACGCATCACGCCCTCAGCCTGCTTGGCGGTGCGTGCTCCGACGATCGCCCCTGTCACCGCGGGATGGTGCAGCGTCCAGGCGATTGCGACTTCGCCGATGGAACGGTTGTGGCGTTTGGCGATCTCCCGCAGGCGCTCGACCAGCGCCAGATTGCGTGAGAGATTTGGTTCCGTAAAGTCAGCATGCCCCTTGCGCCAGTCGTCCTTGGGCAGTTTCGCGGCGCGTTCGCGCGTCATGGCGCCGGTCAGCAGGCCGGAAGCCATCGGCGAGTACACGATCACTCCAATTCCTTCGCGCTGGCAGTAAGGCAGAATCTCGTCTTCGATCTCGCGGTGCACCAGCGAATACGGAGGCTGCAGAGAAGTTACAGGAGCGATGCTCTGGGCGCGGCGCAGTTGTTGCACGTTGAAGTTGGAAACTCCGATCCAGCGCACCTTGCCCTCGCGCTTCAGATCCGCGAGCGTGGGCCATCCTTCTTCGAGTTCCGGCGAATCCGGATCAGGAGGCCAGTGGATCTGGTAGAGATCGATGACATCGAGGGAAAGGCGGCGAAGGCTGTCTTCGACTTCGCGGCGGATCGAATCGGCTTTCAACACTTTCTGCACCTGGCCTTTCGCGTCCCAGCGCAGGGCGCACTTGGTGAAGACATAAGGCCGAGCACCGGACCAGCTTTTCAGCGCGCGGGCGACCACTTCTTCGGAGTGTCCCAGGCCGTAGACAGCAGCGGTGTCGATCCAGTTGACGCCGAGTTCGAGGGCGCGGTGGATAGCGGCGATGGAGTCGTTGTCGTCCTGCGATCCCCAGGCGAACTGCCAGCCCGAACCGCCGACAGCCCAGGCGCCGTAGCCCACGCGAGTGATTTGTAAATCGGAATTTCCAAGAGTGCGGGTTTGCATTTGAATCTCCTTGTAAAATTTGATTTCCGGTCGAGTCGATCGGATTCAGGATTGAACAAATGAATGTCGACACAATTCGCGAGTTTTGCCTGGCATTTCCCCAGGCCACCGAGAACATGCAGTGGGGCGACGATCTCTGCTTCAAAATCGGCGGAAAGATTTTTGCGATCGTGAGTTTGGACAATCCGCGGCTTTGTTTCAAGTGCACGCCGGAAACATTTGCCGAGCTGATCGAGCGCGAGGATATTCATCCGGCGCCGTATGTCGGGCGCTACAAGTGGGTAATGCTGGACCGGCTGGATGCGGTGCGGTGGGATGAGTTAGGGGACCTGATTCGGCAGTCGTATGAGATGGTGGCAGCGAAGGCTCCGAAGGCGGCCGGCGGAAACTCCAAGGTCAAGAAAAAAGGCAGAGAGATAGAACGAGCAAAGAAAAGGCCCGCCAGCCCTGGCTCTACAAAGAAGTTCAGCAAGAAGACCAACCGCTGAGATGCCGCGCCTAACCAAGTCATCCCTGATTTGACTCTGCTTGCCGCCGTCGGCTAGCCTCAAGAGTCCGCCCATTCCTGGACACCTTCGATCTTCATGCGATTCCGGCACAAATCATTGATTCTGCTGCTGATGGCGGCTGTGGCAGAGTTCGGATCACCCATTGCGGTGGGTTCCACGGAGCCGGTGCACGCGTCCCACGGAATCGTGGTCAGCGGGCACAAGTTGGCCTCGCGGGCCGGAGTCGAGATGATGCAGGCCGGCGGCAACGCGATCGATGCCGCCGTGGCTACGGGATTCGCGCTGGCGGTGGTGCATCCCCCGGCGGGAAATCTGGGCGGCGGAGGTTTCATGTTGGTTCGGATGGCAGACGGCAAGACGCATTTTATCGATTACCGCGAAAAGGCTCCGGCGGCGGCGGAGCCCGACATGTATCTGGATGCGCAGGGCAATGTGATCGAAGACGCCAGCGTAATTGGATACAAGGCGATCGGCGTACCGGGATCGGTTGCAGGCATGGTTTACGCCGAGCAGAAATACGGCAAGTTGACGCTCAAGCAGGTGATGGCTCCGGCGATCCGGCTGGCGCGCGAGGGTTATGCGCTCACGTGGGGAGAAGCTCACGATCTGCAGGATGACAAATATCTGGGCAAGTTCGCCGAATCGCGGCGAATCTTCCAGCGCGACGGCAACTACTACCAACCAGGCGAGATTTTCCGCCAGCCTGACTTGGCACGGACGCTGGAGCGGATTGCCGCGAAGCCCGATGACTTCTATCACGGAGCCCTGGCGCGGAAACTGGCGGCAGCGGTGCAGAAAGGCGGAGGGCTGATCACCGCGGACGATCTGGCGCACTATGAAGTGAAAGAACGCGAACCGGTTCGGGGGACGTATCGCGGGTACGAAATCATCAGCGCGCCGCCGCCTTCTTCCGGCGGAACGGTTCTGATTGAATCGCTGAATATTCTGGAAGGGTACGATCTCGCGAAGATGGGGAACCGCTCGGCACAGTCCATTCATTTCACGACGGAGGCGTTCCGGCGGGCGTTTTTCGATCGGGCGGAATTCATGGGAGATCCGGATTTCGCAAAGATTCCGGTGGCCCAGCTCATCGACAAGAAATATGGAGCCGCCTGGCGGGATTCGATTGAAGCAGACCACGCCAGCGCCAGCAAGGAGTTGAAGCGGCCGGCGATTTTTAGCGAGCTTGAACAATATGCTGCCGCCCATCCGCAGCCGCTGGCGAATCACGAGTCGCCGCACACCACGCACTATTCCGTAGTGGATGCGGAGGGAAACGCGGTCGCGGTCACGACGACCCTTAATGACTGGTTTGGATCGCGGGTCACGGCGGAGGGTCTCGGTTTCTTGATGAACGACGAGATGGACGATTTCTCGGCCAAGCTTGGCGTGCCGAATTCCGACGGATTGATTCAGGGGCCGGCGAATGCCATCGGGCCGGGGAAGCGTCCGCTGTCGTCGATGACGCCAACCATCGTCGTGCATGACGGCAAGACCTTTCTCGTGCTGGGCTCTCCCGGCAGCGCGAAGATCATTACGACCGTGGCCAATGTTCTTATCGGCGTTGCGGACTACGGGATGAATATCCAGGAGGCGGTGAACGCTCCCCGCTTTCACAACCAATGGCTGCCGGAAGTGTTGAACGTCGAGCAATGGTTCTCGCCGGATACTGTGCAAGTGCTGCAGAAGATGGGCTACCACGTGCAGTTCGGCTCGCGCGAAGGCTCGGATGCGGGTTTCTATTGGGGTGACGCGGAGTGCATCGCGATTGACCCGAAGACTGGCGAGCGGCTGGGCGCGAGCGATGGCCGGAACAACGGAAAGGCAGTGGGGTATTGATGCTGAAAGCGGTTTCAACTTATTTGTATGTGAAGGAGCGGCTGCATCCGGGAATTCTGGACGGCCTGGCTCGCAACGGAGTGCAGGCGATTGAGATTTTCGCGGCGCGGCAGCACCTCGACTATGCCAACCGCAAGGCCCACGTGAAAGAGATTGCCGAGTGGTTCCGGGGGAGTGGAGTTCCTCTGAATTCCGTGCACTCGCCGCTCTACGCCGATTACGAGTGGGGGCGTACGGGGGCGGCTCCCATAAACCTGGCATCTACGGATCGCGCGGGACTGGTGGAGGCGATGGATGAGGTGAAGCGGGCGCTGGAGATCGCGGAGCAGATTCCGTTTCGCTTTCTGGTGCAGCACTTGGGATTGCCGAACGAGAGTTTCAGCGAGAAGAAGTTCGAATCGGCGATGACCTCCATCGAGCACCTGCGCGCGTTTGCCAAGCCGCTGGGCGTGCGCATTCTGCTGGAAAACATTCCCAACGAACTTTCCACGCCGGACAAGCTGATGGAGATGATTCATACAGGGCATTTTGACGATGTGGGGATTTGCTTCGATTTCGGGCATGCCCACATGATGGGTTCGGTGCGGGAGGCCTTCGAGATCGTGCGACAGCAGGTCTGCTCGACGCATGTTCACGACAATGCCAAGGACCGTGATTCGCACCTGTGGCCGGGACAGGGAACGATCGACTGGAAGGAAGCGATGGAACTGCTGCGCTCCGCTCCACAAACGCCGCCCCTGATGCTGGAACTGGCGGGAGACGAGAAGGTGAATCCGCTGGAGAAGCTTGGGGAGACGTTCGAGAAGCTGGAAACGGCGTAGGAATTGAGAGATTGAATCATTGAGTCATTGACTCATTGGTTCAAATCTGTGTTGTAGCTCGCAATGATTCAATGATCCGATGATTCAACGACTCAATTATGTCTTCACCTGTAACTACCATCGCAGAAATCGGAAAGCACGAAGGTCAAACCGTGACCGTTCGTGGCTGGCTCTATAACCTGCGCGAGAGCGGGAAGCTGCTATTCCCGCAGTTTCGCGACGGCTCGGGCGTGATTCAGGGCGTGGTGCCGAAGAACGCGGTCTCGCCGGAAGTGTTCGAGGCGATCAAGACGCTCACTCAGGAGTCGAGCGTGATTGTGGAAGGCAAGGTTCGAGCCGATAAGCGTGCGCCCGGCGGCTACGAGCTCGATGTGGCGAACGTGCAGGTGGTCCAGCGCGTGCCGGAGTCCGACCCTTATCCCATCACGCCCAAAGAACATGGCGTGGATTTCCTGATGGAGCACCGGCATCTCTGGGTGCGGTCGCAACGGCAGGCGTCGATCCTGCGGGTGCGCGCGGAGATTATTAAGGCGGTGCGCGATTTCTTCGACGAGCGCGGCTTCACCCTTACCGATCCGCCCATCCTGACTCCGGCGGCTTGCGAAGGCACGAGCACGCTTTTCCCCGTCGATTATTTCGAGGAGCAGGCGTACCTCACGCAGTCTGGCCAGCTTTACATCGAAGCCACAGCGATGGCACTGGGCAAGGTGTATTCGTTCGGTCCGACGTTTCGCGCGGAAAAATCGAAGACGCGCCGCCACCTCACTGAGTTCTGGATGGTCGAGCCGGAAGTTGCGTATGCCGAACTCGACGACCTGATGGATCTGGCCGAGGGGCTGATTAGTTCCGTGGTGAAGCGCTGCCTGGAACGGCGGCGCGTGGACTTGCAGGCGATTGGCCGCGACCTTTCCAAGCTGGAAAAGATTGAGCCGCCGTTCCCCCGGATCAGTTACGACGATGCGGTAAAGAATCTGCAGGAAGGCCACGCCAAGGGCGCTCTGGAAGCGAAGTTTGAATGGGGCGGCGACCTGGGCTCACCCGATGAGACTTATCTTTCGGCGCAATTCGACAAGCCCGTGATGGTGCATCGTTACCCGGCGAAGGTGAAAGCCTTCTATATGGAACCCGATCCGCAACGGCCCGAGTTAGCCCTGTGTGTGGATGTGCTGGCGCCGGAAGGCTACGGCGAAATCATCGGCGGCTCGCAGCGTATGGCGTCGTACGAGTTGCTGGTGCAGCGCATCCACGAGCACGGCTTGCCCGAAGAAGCGTTCAAGTGGTATCTAGATTTGCGCAAGTATGGCAGCGTGCCGCACGGCGGCTTCGGCATGGGCATTGAGCGGGCCGTGGCCTGGATCTGCGGCCTAGAGCATGTGCGGGAGACAATTCCGTTCCCGCGGATGCTGCACCGGCTGTACCCATAGGAAATTGGCAATTTGGTAATCAAGTAACTTAAAGGCGGTAGAGGCTGAGGTCGATTACCAAATTGCCCGATTGCATAATTACCACATCTTACTGAGCCCTATGATGACAACAATAAGCGCCACCAACATCGTCCCCAAGAAGATTCGAGTGATCGGCGTACCGCTCGATTTGGGCCAGTCTCGCCGTGGCGTTGACATGGGCCCTTCGGCCGTGCGAGTGGCGGGGCTCGAAGCGCGGCTGGAAGCGCTGGGGCATCAAGTTGAAGATGGCGGCAACGTTGCTGTAGCCATCCCAGAGCAGAAAAAAGAAGGCGATCCGCACGCCAAGTATTTGAAAGAGATTACGGCGACGTGCACCAAGCACGCGGAGCTGGTGATCAAGACGCTTGAAGCGGGGAAAATTCCCTTAGCGCTTGGCGGGGATCATTCGATGGCGGCGGGCACAGTGGCGGGAGTGGCGGAGTTCTATCGGCGTCAGAACCAACGGACCGGGCTGATCTGGATCGACGCGCACCCCGACATCAATACGCCCGAGACCTCGCCCAGCGGCAATGTGCACGGCATGCCGCTGGCCGCGCTCATGGGGCTGGGTCCGGCGGAACTGCAGAACATCTTCGATTTTTCTCCCAAGGTGAAGCCGGAGAATTGCGTGCTTGTAGGAGTTCGTGACATTGATGCGGTGGAAAAGGAAAATGTCCGTCGCGCAGGCATCGGCGTTTTCACCATGCGTGACATCGACGAGCGCGGCATGCGGACCGTGATGGAAGAAGCCTTGCGCATGGCTGGACGCGGGACCGCCGGCTATCACATTTCGCTCGACATGGACTGGATCGATCCCGAGGACGCGCCCGGCGTAGGCACTCCGGTACGCGGTGGCGCCACTTATCGCGAAGCTCACCTGGCCATGGAAATCATTGCCGACCATGGACGCATGTTGAGTTTCGAGATCGTCGAAGTAAATCCCGTGATCGACGAGCACAACCGGACCGCGGACCTGGCGGTGGAGTTGGCACTGTCGGCGTTTGGGAAGAAGATACTGTAAAGGTTATGAAAAAGCTTCGGGTCGGAATTCTTTTTGGCGGACGCAGCGGGGAGCATGAGGTTTCGCTGCTCTCGGCCGCGTCGGTTCTCCAAGCCATCGATAAAGACAAATACGAGGTAGTGCCCATCGGCATCACCAAGGACGGGCGCTGGCTCACGGCGGAGCACGCCGAGAACCTGCTGCAGGGCAAGCTGGTCCTTGAGCCGCGCCACCTGCGTGCTGGCGACCCTGAAACCACTCAGGCCGCGGCGGTGCTGGCTCGGGGAGAGTCGGTGGTGGTACCGCCGGAGCCGGTGCACCGGCAGAGCGGACTTGTCCCCTTTCAGACGGATGCGGCGCTCACACGGCGCGCCAGCGATCGCGCCATCAACGTCGATGTTATTTTCCCGGTGCTGCACGGCACGTTCGGCGAAGACGGAACGATTCAGGGTCTTCTCGAACTGGCCGACATCGCTTATGTGGGCGCGGGCGTGCTGGGCTCGGCTGCGGGCATGGACAAAGACATCATGAAGTCGTTGTTTATTGCCGCCGGAATACCCATCGTGAAGCATGTCACCATTCTGCGCGGCGCCTGGGAGAAAGAGTCGAAGAAAGTTCAGAAGTTGGTGGAGAGCAAGCTGAAGTATCCCGTGTTTGTGAAGCCTGCGAACCTGGGATCGTCGGTCGGGATCAGTAAAGCGCACAACCGCAAGGAACTCGGACCCGCCATTGAGGAAGCGGCGAAGTTCGACCGCAAGATTGTCATCGAGCAAGGTGTGGGCGGCAAGAAAAATAAGGCGCGCGAGATCGAGTGCTCGGTGCTGGGCAACGACGAGCCGGTGGCCTCGATCCCCGGCGAAATTGTTCCGGTCAAGGAGTTTTACGACTACAACGCCAAGTATCTTGACGAAGGCTCCGAGCTGATCATTCCGGCGAAGCTCACCAGGGCGGAAACGAAGAAGGTTCAGGAACTGGCGGTGCGATCTTTTAAGGCCGTGGACTGCTCCGGCCTGGCGCGCGTGGATTTTCTGATGGAGCCTGGGTCTCCGGGGAAGACGCGGAAGATTTATTTGAACGAGATCAACACCATGCCGGGATTCACGGCGATCAGCATGTATCCCAAGCTATGGGCGGCGTCTGGAATGGAGTATGCGGACTTGATCGATCGGCTGATTCAGCTTGGGCTGGAGCGGCACGCGGACAAGAAGAAGAATCAGTACAGCCGGTAAAGACAATTGCTGATTGCTGATTGAAGAACATCCGAGCATCCGAGCCAGGGCGTCTTCCCCGCCAATGGGAGAATAGCGGGGTGACCCAGGTTTGAACTTCCTTGTTGACGAACCCCACTTAGCTGTGTAGCATCAAAAAGACAAGTTTGCTCTTCGGGGCAGACGTGAATTTCATGCAGAGTGGCTGAGGGACGAGCCCTGTGACGCCACGGCAACCGGATTGGGATCATCTATCCCGACCGCCAGGTGCCAACTCCCGCCCGGAAACGGGGAACATGAGATTCGGATGCGAAGCTTATTTATATTTGCATTCCGATAACCTCTTTTCCTTTTTCCTGGGAAAAGAGGCCTTTGTATTTTAGGGCACTTTCCCCCGGCTCGTCCCCAGCTATTCGCTGCTGTAGATCAAGAAAGCGAGTAGCGATATGGCTCACTACGAACTGCGCTGCCGGGAATGCGGCCGACGCTGGGGAAACGAGCCCCGCTCGATCTGCGACGAGTGTTTTTCTCCCCTGGAAATTACTTACGACTACGACTGGATCCGGTACCTGCTTGGCGAAGGATTCATTGACCAGCAGAGGTCCAGCCGAGAGCGAATCGCGCAGCGGCCGCCGAATATGTGGCGCTATGCCGAGTTGCTGCCGCTGCCAGCGGGTTTCGAGCCGCGACTGCCGGTCGGGTTCACGCCTCTTTTCAAGGCACCGCGTCTGGCGGCGCGCCTGGCCGGCGCCAACGATGCGAAGACTGCCGCGCAGAATCTCTATATCAAGAATGACGCCGTCTGTTTGCCCACGCTGAGCTTCAAAGACCGCGTTGTGGCTGTGGCGCTCGCCCAGGCGCTGGCTTTCGGATTCGATACGGTGGCGTGTTCTTCCACCGGGAACCTGGCCAATGGCGTGGCAGCGCATGCGGCGCGTCTGGGCCTGAAGGCCTGGATCTTCATCCCATCCGACCTCGAGCCCGCAAAGATTCTCGGCACACAAGTCTTCGGCGCGACCGTGGTACGCATCGCGGGCAACTACGACCAGGTGAACCGATTGTGCTCGCAAATTGCCGAAGAGCGGCGCTGGGGCTTCGTCAACGTGAACCTGCGGCCCTACTACGCCGAGGGATCGAAGACCGTCGGCTTCGAGATCGCTGAGCAACTGGGCTGGCGTCTCCCGGACAACGTGGTTGTTCCCATGGCAGGCGGGTCGTTGATTACCAAGGTCAAGAAGGCGTTCGACGAACTGATCAAGCTCGGCTTGGTCGAGGAGAAGCCGGTAAAGTTCTTCGGCGCGCAGGCCACCGGGTGCTCTCCGATTTCGACTGCGGTGAAGACGGGCAGCGCGGAGATCGAGCCGCAGAAGCCGGCGACCATTGCGCGCTCTCTTGCCATCGGCAATCCTGCCGACGGGCACTATGCCATCAAGACCATCCGCCGCAGCGGCGGATGGAGCGAGGACGTCAGCGATCCCGAGGTGGTCGATTCGATCCGTCTGCTGGCGGAAACCGAAGGCATCTTCACCGAGACTGCCGGCGGAGTAACCGTGGGCACGGCGGGCAAGCTCTATCGCCAGGATCGCATCCTGCCGGAAGAAACGACCGTGTTGTGCATCACTGGGAACGGATTGAAGACCACCGATGTACTAGCTGGCGTCTGTGAGGCGGAGCGGCCGATCGCGCCCAAGCTGGCCGAATTCGAAAACTATCTGCAGCAATCGGTGGACGGGGCCGAGGTCGCCAAAGAAGCGGCCGCCACGGTTGGCGTGTAAGGACGGAGGCATAAGATGGCGATCACCGTGCAAATTCCGGCCACACTGCGGCGGCACACGGCGGGCGTAGGCTCGATCGCGTGCGCGGCCACGAACCTGGGAGAACTGTTTTCGGTTCTCGATGAGAAGTTTCCGGAATTGAAGCCCCACCTGCGCGACGAGGCTGGGCAGGTGCGCCGCTTCCTCAACATTTACGTCAATGAGGAAGACATCCGCTTCCTGGGCGGGCCGGGTTATGCATTTCAGGATGGGGATGAAGTCCTGCTGGTGCCGTCGATTGCGGGAGGGGTGCGGTAGCCTTCGACGCGAGTCTTTTCAGATCCAGTCAGTTGCAATTTCCGCTTCCTGATGTATAATCAATCTAACTAACTGGTTAATTAAGTTATGGCTCAACTGTTTCGTCATCGCCACCACCCTCCCCGCATGGGCTCCCGCGGGCAACCGGAGGAGAGCCGCGCCGCCATTCTGCACGCGGCGGCGCAGGAGTTCGCCGAGCTCGGCATTGCCGGAGCCCGCACTGACGCCATCGCGCGCGAGGCGCACGTCAACAAGGCCCTGCTCTATTACTACTTCAAGGACAAGGAAACGCTCTACGGCGCGGTGCTCGACAACGCATTCTCTGGGATGAGGACAAACGTTTTCCAAGTGCTCGACAGCGACTTGCCGCCACGGGAGAAGATCATGGCCTACGTGGGCGCGTATTTCGACTTCATTGCTTCCAACCAGATTTATCCCAAGCTGATGCAGCGCGAAATGATGCGGGCGCGCGAGGGGCATTCAGTTCACATCGACAGATTGGTCAAGACCTACTTTCAGCCGATCTATCGGCGGGTCGGGGAATTGTTGCACAAAGGCATCGCGGAAGGCGAATTTCGCAGAGTGGACCCGGCACACTTCGTTCCATCCATGGTGGCGATGATCGTTTTCTATTTCAGCAGCGCCCCGGTGATGC
>CABDYC010000029.1_pt1 | contig 11424 bp, 11 predicted proteins | sample 3421511 | NCBI WGS metagenome assembly CABDYC01 (sample SAMEA5534336, study PRJEB31848) | metagenome | biome: tundra; feature: field; material: soil | place: USA | collected 2013-05 | depth 0.15 m | reverse complement strand
GAATGTTGAGTTTACGGCTGATTTCGGCATTGCTTAGGCCGTCGGACGCCTGGGCCACGGCTTCCAGCATGGCCAGAGCGCGTTCGACGGCGGCGGACGGAGAATCGGGCGAAGCCGGCATAGGCAAACGTCATGGTAGCAAATTTGGTCAATAAAGTGAATACATGTTCACCATGCTGAACAACGGTCTTGACCGCGCATCGCAGCTGACATACGCTTCGCCAGTATGGTGAATATGCGTTCACTATATTGAACACACAATTTGTGACCCAGGAGACCGATGAGAATGCCCGCCAAGGAAAACGGAAACGGAAACGCCACCCACTCCCCAACGATGAACCAGGAAGAGAAGACCGCACAGTACGTACTGGCGCAGGATTGCCTGAACTACGATTGGACGAACAACCCGCGATGGAAGGGAATAGAGCGTCCGTACACGGCAGAGGATGTGCTGCGTCTGCGTGGCTCGGTTCCCATTGAGCACACGCTGGCTCGCCTGGGGGCGGAGCGGCTGTGGGAGCTGCTGCAGACCGAACCTTACGTCAATGCACTGGGCGCGGTGACGGGCAACCAGGCGGTGCAGCAGGTGCAGGCGGGGCTGAAGGCAATCTATGTGAGTGGATGGCAGGTGGCGGCGGACGCCAACAATGCGGGACAGATGTATCCCGACCAGAGCCTGTATCCGGCGGACAGCGTTCCCAACCTTTGCCGCCGCATCAACAGCGCGCTGCAGCGGGCCGACCAGGTCCATCATGCGGAGGGGAAAGTTGCTCCCGGGCAAACCTGGTTTGCGCCCCTGGTGGCCGACGCGGAAGCGGGGTTCGGCGGCACACTGAATGCGTTCGAACTGATGAAGGGGATGATCGAGGCGGGCGCGGCCTGTGTGCACTTCGAGGATCAGCTTTCGTCGGCGAAGAAGTGCGGACACCTGGGCGGCAAGGTCCTGGTTCCGACCACCGAAGCGGTGCAGAAACTGGTGGCGGCACGATTGGCCGCCGATGTCATGGGCGTACCGACGCTGGTGATGGCGCGGACCGACGCGGACAGCGCGCATCTGCTGACCAGCGACATCGATGTGCAGGACCGTAAGTTTTGCACCGGCGAACGCACCGCGGAAGGCTTCTATCGCATTCGGGGCGGCATCGAGTCGGCCATCGCGCGCGGCCTGGCCTATGCGCCGTATGCCGATTTGCTCTGGTGCGAGACTTCGCATCCCGATCTCGAAGAAGCACGCCAGTTCGCCGCGGCCATTCACGCCAAGTATCCGGAGAAGATGCTGGCCTACAATTGCTCACCCAGCTTCAACTGGCGCAAGAAGCTCGACGAGGAAACCATCGCGCGCTTCCAGCCGGAACTGGCCCGCATGGGATACAAGTTCCAGTTCGTAACCCTGGCCGGGTTCCATGCCTTGAACCTGAGCATGTTCGAACTGGCGCGCGGCTACAAACTCGCGGGCATGACTGCTTATTCCCGCCTCCAGGAAAAAGAGTTCAGCCGGGAAACTCAGTTCGGCTACGAAGCGGTAAAACACCAGCGCTTTGTGGGGACCGGCTACTTTGATCAAGTGCAGCAGGTGATCAGCGGCGGCCTCGCCTCCACCACGGCGCTGACCGGATCGACCGAGGCCGAGCAGTTTAGCGGACTCAAGCCTCTGCTCCACCCGGAACACGGTCCCGATGCGGCGTGCCAGCCGATCCTCGGCGACTGCCCGCACACCCCGGTTCACATCGAAGTTGGTCTGGAGGAGATGCTGCTACCTTCGGGCGACTAGGATCGACCGATACCGTCGTATGAAAACGTGCCGGGCTTTGCCCGGTGGGGACAGCCCCTTCGACTCCGCTCAGGGCAGGCGAGGACGGCTGTCCCCATACTAACCGCTGCACAGTACGGCGAATCCCTTCTGCTATAATCAAAGCGCCCTTGTGGTGTTGGTTCACATCTGTGCGGAAGTGGTGGAACTGGCAGACACACCATCTTGAGGGGGTGGCGCCGAAAGGCGTGGGGGTTCAAATCCCCCCTTCCGCACCATTGCACTCATTCTGAACAATTTAGGACCTTTCGATTCCATGATCATCCTTGTCACCATCATCCACGTGATCGTTTGTCTGTTCCTGATCATCGTTGTTCTGCTGCAAAGCGGTAAGGCGGGAGACATCTCGGCCGCCTTCGGCGGACAGGGCAGTCAGGCCGCGTTTGGCCCGCGCGGCGCAGCCACGGCGCTCTCCAAAGCGACGACGATTTCGGCCGTTCTGTTCATGTTAACCTCGGTGACCCTCTCCATCTACGCCATCAAGCATGGCGGGCCAAGCTCAGTGTTGCAGGGAGTGAAATCGGCGCCCGTTAAGACGCAGCCGACGGCACCAGCGCCAACCCCCGCAGCTCCCCCGACGCAGAAGTAAGGGTTAGTCCGAATCGGACCCAACCGGATACTCCCCTTCCCCCTTCCCGTGGAAGATCCCCGCGGATCGACTTGTTCGAACGATGCTAGTCGTATGTATGCTAGATCTTTCATCTTGACGGCTACAGCCTCTGGTGCAAAAATGCGAACGCCATAGACGTGGCTCCCGCCGCTGCTGACGCTTCCACACGGATTCGCAAGGTCATCCACGTATGGACACACTTCGCCAAGAATATGGAGGCACCCGATGAAGTTCGAAAGAACTATTTTTTTCCAGGTTCGGAGCAGGATCGTTCGGAGCCAGATCGGGCTTGTTGTTCTCTTTTCATTCTCAATGCTGCTGGTACTGGTTGAGACAGCCGCGGCAGCAGGGGTGACCAGCTATAAAGTGGTGCAGATCAATCCGCCGGGCGCGACGTCGACGTATGCGAATACGCTGGACAAGAGCAGTGCGGTAGTGGGCAATTTCACGAACTCGAGCAAGGTTGTGGAGGGCTTTAAGTACGCCGGCGGCAAGTACACCATCATTAAGTTTCCCAAGTCGAACAATTTCACGCGGGCCAACGGGATCAATGACTCAAATCTGGTGGCCGGTGATTTTTTTGGCACGGACAACTTCTATCATGGGTTCACGCTGAGCAGCGGCAAGTACACGCAATACGACGTGAACAAAGGTGTGGTTTCGACCTCGATTTTTGCGGTCAACAACAACGGCGACCTTGCGGGCGCAGCCGGCTTCAGCGGCCCGAACCAGGGATTCGTCGACATTGGCGGCACGGTCACGGAGTTCTATGGCAGTGGCACCGATAGTACGTTCGCGCTGGCCATCAATAATTCAGACCAGGCGGTCGGGCAGTATTTCGACTCCGGCAATCTGTCGCACGGTTTTTCCCGCGATTCCAGTGGCGTCATCACCGAAGTCGCCGTTCCGGGAGCGCTACAGACGGCTTGCTTCGGGATTAACGACGCCGGAGTGATCACGGGCTGGTACGAGGATAGTTCGTCGCAATTTCATGGCTTTACGGACACTGCTGGCGCGTTCGTCACGTTGGATTTCATTCAGGCCAATGGCATCAATAACAGCGGAGCGTTCGTGGGCTACTACTACGGCCCCGGAACCGCCGGAATAACACAGTATGGCTACCTGGCCACGCCCCACACCTTGAAAAGCCTGGCCACAGTGGCCGTGACTAAGGCCCAGAGCACGAGCACTTTGGCGGTGAACAATTCGGATGTAATGGTGGGGCAATATACGAATTCAAAGGGAGTAACGCACGGGCTCATGCTGTCGGGGGCCAAGGCAACGAATATTGACGACCCGAAGGCGATAGCGGGCACGACCGTTTGCTACGGCATCAACTCCTCAAAGCAAATCGTCGGCTACTACACGACATCCAGCAACACGGCCCAGGGCTTTCTCTACGCCGGCGGAACCTACACGGATATCGGACCCGTCGGCGCGACCAACTCTTATGCTGAGAACATTAACGACTCCGGGGTCATCGCCGGAGCCTATGTAGACTCGGGCGGGGTGGAACATGCCTTTACCTATAACGGCTCGACGTACACAACGATCGATGCCCCCGGCGCCAGCTCTACCCTCGGCTGGGGAATCAACGCCAGCGGCGAAATAACTCTGGACTGGACAGACTCGTTCGGGATCACCGAAGCATCTCTCTACAACGGCACGGCGTTTACTTCGATCAACGTGCCCGGCGCTCTTTCTTCGAACGCGCACGCGATCAACAAGTCAGGGAACGTCGTGTTCTCGTGGAGTGATTTGTACGGAAACCTGCATGGCGCCATCCTGAGCGGAGGTTCGTTCTACGTTTTTGACGATCCCAGCGGCACGGGCACGCGCGCCGACGGACTCAATGACAGCGGCCTGATGGTGGGGCGCTTCCTGCAGAGCGGAAGCACAACGAACTTCGACGGGTTCAAAGGATCGCTTTAGGTTCTTCCCACCGTGGGAGCGGCCGCCTAGCGGGGCAACTCGGAGGCGACCGTAGCCCTTTGATTCTTGCATCCACGGCACAATAAATCCCATTACCCTTCGGTCCTAAGAACAAGCGAGAGCTTTGCGCAGTTTTCCATGGGGCGGCTTACGGGCTTTGCGGTAATTGTATTTCCCTCATGCCGGTGCTACCATCCGATTATCGGCACTTATAGCCGGGAGGTATGTGCTATGTCGGATCGAGAGAACAATAGTAGCAATAGTTTTGTGTGGTTCCTGGCCGGGTTGGGTCTGGGTGCGTTGGTGGGAGTTCTATACGCGCCGCGGTCGGGCAGCGAGACGCGTGACGCCCTCCGCGCTCGAGCTGAAGAAGGACGCGATTACGTACGCGGCCGTGCGCGCGAGGCCCGCGATCAGGCTTCCGAGTGGGTAGACCGCGGCCGCGAGGCCGTAAATCAGCAAAAGGATCAGTTCCGCGCCGCCTACGAGGCTGGTCGGCAGGCCTATCAAGAGGCTACGACGGAGACCGGAGCACCCAAGAACTTGTAAACCTTGCAGCTGGCGGTTCGGCCGCAGTGTGGACGTTGGCAGGTTCGACCAAGCTCTAGGGGAGCGCTCTGTTATGGAAAACCTTACCCCACTATTCATCGCACTGACCGGAGCAGCCGTAGTTCTGCAGGCAGGCATTCTTGCGGCATTGTACCTGGCCATGCGCAAGAGCAGCGCCCGCATGGAGGCGCTGGCCGTCGAGGTCAAAACCAAGGCTCTGCCCACGCTGGAGACGGCGCAGGCGATTCTGACCGAACTCCGCCCCAAGCTGACGGTGATTGCCGACAATCTGGCCGAAACGACGCACTCGGTGCGCTCCCAGGTGGAACGCATGGACGCCACGGTGAACGACGTGGTGGATCGCGCGCGCCTGCAAATCATCCGCGGCGACGAATTGCTCAGCCGCACGCTCGACCGGGTGGAAGAGACTTCCGATATGGTGCACAAGACCGTGGTCTCACCCGTACGCCAATTCTCAGGCTTGATTCAGGGCGTTACGGCTGGCATTGAGTTCCTGCTCGGTGGCCGCGGCCGCAGAAACGGCGGCGGCCGCGAAGCGCGACGGCCCGTGCCGCAGGACGAGATGTTCATCTGAAGCTGGGGCAGCAGCCCAAGCCGGAGCTTGCCACTTCCGCCTGGCACGGTTTTCCGGCGTGAGATAAGCTGGTTTCATGCTTCGCGATTCCTTCCGATTTCGCTTTCCCGCCTTTCTTCTGACTTTCGCAGGCACTTGCCTGGCCTGTGCGCTTGCCTTTCCGGCCCGCTCGCTTGCGGCCGATGACAAGCCTGTCGCCTGGAGCGATCAGGAAAAACCGATCGTCGAGCAATTGCACGGACTGCGCAAGCTTCCGGATGACGTGCGCGCCCACACCACCAAAGAGCTCGCAGTCCAGATTCGTCAACTTCCGGTGACACCCAACAAGCTGCGGCTGGCGGGTGGTCTGGCGAACTTGTCGACCGAAGGCGACTTCGGCCATGACACTCTGCAGGAGGTCGCCAACACTCTCGCCGCCGCTTTGCGCGAGCAGCCGCCGCTACTCGGGAAGAACGGCGAGCCGGACTCCCTCTACGTGGAACTGGCCTCTCTGGTGCGCTACGAACACGTGCAGGCGGCCCAGGATGCTCCGCCATTCGCCGCCGCTATGGCCAAACTGGAGGCCGACGATGCCAAACGCCAGCAGGCCGACTTCACCCTTACCGATCTGCATGGCAAGACCTGGAATTTGAAGGATCTGCGGGGCAAGGTTGTGCTGGTGAACTTCTGGGCGACTTGGTGCCCGCCGTGCAGGAAGGAGATGCCCGACCTGGAATCGCTGTATCTCAAATTCAAAGATCAGGGCTTTGTAGTGCTTGCCATTTCTGACGAAGACGCAGCCAAAGTGAGTCCATTCCTGGGCGAACGCAACATCACGTATCCCGTTCTGCTCGACCCGGGCCACAAGGTGAACGAACAGTTCCAGATTGAAGGAATACCGAAGAGCTTCGTTTACGACCGCAGCGGCAAGCTGGTGGCGCAGTCCATCGACATGCGCACTCGGAGACAGTTCCTCGAAATGCTTACGCAAGCAGGGCTGCAGTAGCAAAGGCGGAGATCACGATGCGTTATCTGGTTCGAGCTCGCGTTAAGCCCGGCCGCGAAGGCGAACTGCTCAAGGCCATTCAGAATGAAACGCTCGGCCAGGGCTCCGTCGCCGAAGGCGAATACCTGCGCAACATGAGCGAAGCGCGGCTCTGCGCCGACCAGACCGTGCGCTGGGTGGAAGTTTGCTACTGCCCCACACCGCTGCAGGAAGAACGGCCTTACTGGGAAAAATACTTTGACCTGGCGCGGGTGCAGGATGCTCACGACCGGCGCAACTGCCGTGACGAAAATGGGAGCGAGCCATGGGCGTGTGGCGACTGCGATTGCACCGCGCGGTTGGAGCAGAAGTTGAAAGCTGCCGGGGAACCGTTCCTGGACCTGCTCTGCGCTAAGAAACGAGAGGCCGCCTCATAAATGGAGTGTGCCCAAGATGAGGTAGTGTAACTGCCTGATTAGCAGGGGCTGCAATTCCGAAACACAATGCCAGTAGGTCCTCTTGAGTTCACCCTCCGTAGAGCCTTCCATCAACGATCTCCTATCCCGATCCAACCCCCGCCGATGACTATGTCGCCGTCGTAGAATACGGCGGCCTGCCCCGGAGTGATAGCGCGCTGCGGCTGATCGAAGGTGGCGAGAACCTCGTCCTCCCCAACCTTCTCCAACAAGGCTGGAGCGGGCTCGTGGCGGTGACGAATCTTCACGGAGACGCGCACGGGCTCGCGCAGGTCGTCCACGGAGATGAGATTCACGCGCCGGGCGCGCAGCGTCCGCGAATAGACATGCTCATCACCGCCGACCACCACCTGCTTCTCGGTTCCGTTAATCTGGATCACGTAGAGCGGCGACCCGGTCGCGACGCCCAGGCCCTTGCGCTGGCCGACGGTGAAGTTGTGAATGCCGCTGTGCTCGCCGATCACTTCCCCGCTCGCGGTCACCAGCTCGCCCGCAGTATCGGGCAGCGCGTCGCCCCGCTCGGCGAGGTAGGCATCGATGAAGCGCTTGTAGTCGCCGCCAGGGACAAAGCAGATCTCCTGCGAGTCGGCTTTCTCGGCCAGAGCCAAGCCTTGCTTGCGGGCCAACTCGCGAACCTCCGACTTGGTCATGCCGCCAAGAGGAAAAAGCGTGCGGCTGAGCTGCTCCTGAGTGAGGCCGAAGAGGAAATAAGTCTGGTCCTTGCTGCGATCAGCGGGACGCTTGAGCAGCCAGCGTCCGCGGTGGTCGTCATACTCCACGTGAGCATAGTGGCCGGTGGCAACGCAATCGGCGCCAATCTGCTGTGCCACAATGAGTAGCTGATCAAACTTCAAGTGATTGTTGCAGAGGCTGCAAGGGATTGGCGTGCGTCCCGACAGATACTCCGCGACGAACGGACGAACCACATCGCGTTCGAAGCGCTCTTCATGATTGACCACGTAATACGGAATGCCGATGTGCTCGGCCACACGGCGCGCATCGTAAACGTCGTCGAGCGAGCAACAGCGGCCCGTTACCGCCTCCGGCATGCCCTCGTGTCCAGCCAGCCGCCGCTGGTTCCAGAGCTGCATGGTCAGCCCGATGACATTGTGTCCCTCCGCGCGCAGCATGGCCGCGACGGTGGAGGAATCCACACCGCCCGACATGGCTACGGCAATGGTTTGAGGATTCGGCATGCTACGAGCTAACAGCTTGCTTCCTGTACACCGGCGACAACTCGCGCAACCGCGCCACGGTCTCTGGCACTAACGCGAGGGCGATGTCGACGTCTTCCGCAGTATTCTGCTTGCCCAGGCTGAACCGGATGCTGGCGCGCGCGCGGTCGGCTCGGAGCCCCATTGCCATGAGCACGTGGGACGGCTCGATCGCGCCCGATGAACACGCTGCACCCGTGGACACCGCCAGACCCTTGAGGTCGAGGGAAATGACCATCGACTCACCCTCGATATGATCGAAATAAATGTTTGACGTGTTCGGCACGCGCGGCGCGCCATCGCCGTTCACGCTCGCTTCCTCCACCTGGGCAAGAATTCCCTGCTGCAGGCGGTCGCGCAATGCGGACATGCTCCTGTCATCGCTACGCTCGAAGCCAAGCATCGCCAGCTCCGCGGCCTTGCCAAGAGCGACAATTCCCGGCACGTTCTCGGTTCCGGCGCGGCGCGAGCGTTCATGCCGGCCGCCATAAAACAGCGGCTGAAGGCGCGTCCCTTTCCGCACGTAGAGCGCGCCCACACCCTGCGGCGCGTGCATCTTGTGGCCGGAGATCGAGAGCGCATCACAGCCGATCCGCTTCACATCAATCGGGACCTTACCCGCTGCCTGCACCGCATCAGTGTGAAAATAAACGTCGGCCTCCGCGGCAATCTTGCCAATTTCCTCGACCGGCTGGAGCACTCCAGTTTCGTTATTGGCCATCATGATCGAAATCAGCTTTGTGTTGGGCCGCAGTGCGCGCCGCACATCATCGGGATCCACCAGGCTGCGGCCATCCACTGGCACATAGGTCACATCGCAGCCCGTTTCCTCCAGATGCTTGCACGCGTGCAGCACGGCATGGTGCTCGATGCTGGAAGTAATGATGTGGTCTCCCGCACTGGTCAACCCCGCAAGAGCCAGATTGTCGCCCTCGGTCCCACCGCTGGTGAACACAATTTCCGCGGCCCGGCAACCCAGCAACGACGCCACCGAATCCCGCGCGTGCTCCACGCCAGCCCGCGTTTCCTGCCCATGATGATGGATCGACGAAGCGTTGCCGAAACGCTCACCAAAATACGGGCGCATGGCTTCGAGCACTTCCGGCAGAACCGGCGTGGTGGCGTTATTGTCGAGGTAAATCCGGAGCATGGCTTTACTATTCTACCTGCTTTCCCGTGGATGACCGGGCGGAATCAGTCGCAGACAAGGGAAATGGCGCCCAGAAAGGTGCCAGAAAAAGGTGGAACGCTTTGTCGATCTGTCAGCCCTGGTTCATCAGCGCTTTTCCATCGCCACGTAACGGTTGGGATAGTCCGGCCCAAGATATTCGGCCCGCGGGCGGATCAGGCGGTTGTCATCGAGTTGCTCGATGACGTGCGCTGCCCAGCCGCTGATGCGGGAGACAGCGAATACGGGCGTGAATAGATCCTCATCAATGCCCAGCACGTGATAGGTGGAAGCGGAGTAGAAGTCCACGTTGGCGTTCAGTTTCTTTTCCGCCTTCACAAACTGCTCGATTTGGTCGGACATCTCATACCACTGCGGCTGGCCGCTGGAACGGCCCAAATCGCGTGACATGGCGCGCAGGTGCGTGGCTCGTGGATCTTCGGTGTGATACACGCGATGGCCGAAGCCCGGAACTTTTTTCTTCTGCGCCAGCATGTTGCGGACATAATCGACGGGGTCGGATTTCTCGCGGTCAATCGATTCCAGGATGCGGAAAACCGCCTCATTGGCTCCGCCGTGCAGGGGTCCCTTCAGCGCACCGATGGCCGATGTGATCGCGGAGTGCATGTCCGACAAGGTCGCGGCGGTCACGCGAGCCGCAAACGTGGACGCATTCAGCTCGTGGTCCGCATGCAGGATGAGCGCGATATCGAGCGCCCGCTCAGCCGTGGAAGAAGGCTTGGCGCCGGTCAACTGCAGCAGAAAATTAGCGGCGTGCGAAAGCGAGCGGTCGGCCTCGACTACCGGTTTGCCCTTCCGAATCCGGTCATAAGCGGCAACGATCAACGCGATCTGCGAAGTCAACCGGATCGATTTGCGAACATTGGCATCGTGATCGTTGTTCTTCTGGTCCGCATCGTAAAAAGCCAGCGCCGAAACCGCGGTGCGCAGCACATCCATGGGCAGCGCGCTCTTGGGCGCGTTGCGCAGAAACTGGATGATCGCCGGGTCAAGGTGACGCTCTTGCGCCAGACCCTCTTGCAGATCCTTTAGCTCGATCCGATTGGGCAAACGTCCAAACCAAAGCAGGTAGCAGGTTTCTTCAAAATTGGAATGGCCGGCCAGTTCGTGAATGTCAATGCCGCGGCCGCCATCGATATAACAAATGCTGGAGCTGGTGGCAACGATGCCTTCCAGGCCTTTGGGGACTACCTGAGTGTTGGTCACGCTCGACATAGTCTCTCGCTCAATTTGGATTGATTACCGTTGCGGGAGCCGCGCGAGGGGGTGCGCCGGGAATGCAACTTTCTTTTATACCCCAAAAAGCGCTCACATTCCAGACGGCCTTGGTGACTTCGGTGTGACGGGCGCATCGGCGGAACCATCATGACTCGCTCTGGGTGGACGGCGGACGCATCTTTGCCACGACCTTCTCCGGCAGAGTATAGTGAAGGGTTCGTCCATAGCTCGCCGAGGAACCTGTAAATCGCTCCTCATAATCCCTCCCGGAGGAATTCTTATGAAGCGCTTCTTTTCGATTTGCCTTGCCCTGTCCTTTCTTTTTTCCACTGTGGCTGCGGCCGACGAGGGCATGTGGCTCTACAACCAGGCCCCGAAGGACAAAATCAAAACCAAATATAGTTTCGAACTGACGCAGGAGTGGCTCGATCATGTAAGGCTGTCTTCGGTACGGTTTAACAATGGTGGCTCCGGCTCGTTCGTTTCTGCCAACGGCTTGACCTTCACCAACCACCACGTGGGCGCAGGGTGCGTGCAGCAGCTTTCCAGCGAAGGCCACGATTACATCAAGACCGGCTTCTATGCCAAAACTCAGGCCGAAGAGGCCAAGTGCCCGAATCTCGAACTGAACGAACTGGTCGGGATCGAAGACGTAACCGATAAGGTGAATGCCGGCGTGAAGCCGGAAATGTCGGTCGCCGACGCGGGACAGGCCCAGCGCGCTGCCATGTCGCAGATCGAGAAAGACTGCGCGACATCCACCGGGCAGCGCTGCGATGTTGTCACCTTGTACTCCGGTCAGGTTTATAACCTGTACAAGTACAAGAAATATACCGACGTGCGCTTGGTCTTCGCGCCCGAGTTTGA
>CABDYC010000026.1_pt1 | contig 11463 bp, 13 predicted proteins | sample 3421511 | NCBI WGS metagenome assembly CABDYC01 (sample SAMEA5534336, study PRJEB31848) | metagenome | biome: tundra; feature: field; material: soil | place: USA | collected 2013-05 | depth 0.15 m | reverse complement strand
AGCCGGATCAGGCGTATTTGTTGCCGCCCAGCGTGAAGGACGAGTTGGGAAAAGATCATCTCTGTTTTTTCTTTCACGCGGCGGTGGAGCCCCTGGAGCTGAACCGTTTCGAGCAGGTATATGGGGAAGAAGGTGGGGCGCTGTACGGTCCCGCGCTGATGCTGAAGGTATGGCTGTATGCCTATGCGGTTAACGTTCATCGCTCCATCAGAGCCGCAAGAATTCATCAACGAACTTCTCACCCGGGCGCAAGAGAATTCACCCTAAAGGCGAAACATGGGACTGCAGGAATACAACTACTGGCTCACAACCGCGGAGCTTCCGAAGACAGAAGTCCATCCACTGCCGAACCGAGTGGATGTGGCCGTCATCGGCGCCGGTTTTACCGGGCTCTCGGCGGCGCGCACGCTGGCGAAGCGCGGCGCGAAGGTTGCCGTGCTCGAAAGCGAAACCATTGGCTGGGGTGCCAGTTCGCGCAACGGCGGCATGGTGCTGACCGGCATGAAGCTGGGCGTGAACCAGCTCATCTCCATGTACGGACGCGAACTCACCCGCCGCATGTACGCCGCATCGCTCGAAACCATCGACTGCGTCGAGCAGATCATCCACGAAGAAGCCATCGACTGCGACTTCTCGCGGTGCGGCCATCTTGAAGTGGCCTGCAAACGGAAGCATTTCGACGATTACGCGCGGCAGGCGGAAGTGATTGCGCGCGAATTCGCCCACCAACTGCGCGTCGTGCAGAGAAAAGAGTTGAGCGCTGAAATCGGATCGGGTATTTATTACGGTGGCATGGTCGATGAAGGCAGCGCCGGCGTGAATCCCGTACGCTATGTCGCCGGACTGGGCCGCGCCGCGATGACAGCGGGCGCGGAAATCTTCGAGCACACCCGCGTGCAAAGAATTGAACGCGCCGCGCACGAAGGCGAGCAGGGGTGGAGAATCACCACTTCGCGGGGCGCGCTGTCGGCGCGCGAAGTTTTCATCGGGACCAGCGGCTACACGGGCCCAGCAACTCCCGCCCTGCAAAAGAAAATTATCCCGATCGGCTCATTCATCATCACAACGGAAGTCCTGCCGGAAGCCCTGGCGCATGAGCTCAGCCCGCGCAACCGCATGATCTATGACTCGAAGAATTATCTCTACTACTACCGGCTCACTCCCGACCGCCGCATCTTGTTCGGCGGCCGCGCCGCATTCTTCCCCGAAAACGACCAGACCATCCGCCGGAGCGCCGAAATCCTGCGCCGCGGCATGATCGACGTCTATCCCCAACTGCGCGACGCCAAAGTTGAATACGTCTGGGGCGGCACGCTCGACTTCGCCTTCGACATCATGCCGCACTCCGGCCAGATCGATGGCATGTACTACGCGGTAGGCTACGCCGGGCACGGCGTCGCCATGGCCACGTATCAAGGCCAGAAGATGGCAGAGTTAATTGCAGGCGACAAGCCGGAGAATCCCTTCGTCGGCATTCCGTTCCCCGGCGCACCGCTCGGCCTGTACAACGGCAAGCCGTGGTTCTTACCGTTTGCGGGAATGTGGTACAAGTTTCTGGATTGGGTGAGTTGAGGACATGTAGCCACATGGATCTCTGGACAGGATTGGCGTGTCTAAAAGCAAACCCTAAGGTCAAAGGGTTTCGCAGATTCGGCAAAGGAAAGGTGCCTACGTAAACGTCGTCGCGTGTGTTGAGTCTCAAGAGGCTTTTGAGAAGCGCGTCAAGCAGCACGTCGAAGGACTCGACTGTATCCTAGTTCAGCTCGAAAACGTACAGCTACTGGAAACCAGAATGAGCGACGAAGACTATCCCGGAGAGCTCATAGAAATGCGCCAGACAGCCACGCGGCAGCCGAACGATACGGTGTTCGGAACCTTCCATATCTGGCATCAAGAGGACTCAAACTGATCCCGCGTGCCGGAACGGATTTCGAATCGTCAATAGACCATCGATAACCTGGCCGTCCTGCAGGTCTTCCGAGTAAAGCGTAGAGCAGTTCGCTTCAAGGGCTGAAGAGGCGATCAGCGCGTCATAGATACCGAATCCGTGCTGCTGCGCAATCTTCAACGCCGTCTCATGTGTATCAACCGTGATTGCCACCGGCGAAGGGAATAAGATTCGAACCGCATCGAGCGCCGCGATCACGTCCTCCCAAGGCATGCGCATCTTACGTCGTGCCACCGCGACGAATTCGTTCAAAACTTGAACGCTGATTGCCCCGCCTTGCCCTACTAACTGCTGAGCCCGCTCCCTACGGGAATCCCCGCTCACCACCGCGTAGATGAGCACGTTCGAGTCGAAGAACGCCTTATCTGGCATTCGCTTCTTCGCGGTCGAATACAAACCCCGCGGGCAAAGGACGGCTCAACTTGCGCAGGCGGGCGAGCGCTTGTTGGCGGGCCGTGTCACGGCTTATGTCGAAGGTGCGCTTGTCAGCAACTCGAATCTCGATCCTGTCGCCTTCTTTCAGTTTAAGCGCCTCAACGACTGCGGCGGGCAAGCGTATTGCCAGGCTGTTTCCCCACTTCGAAACCTGCATAGCTCTCCTTTAGATATACTTAAGTAAGTGTATATCTATCGAGAGGTAAAAGCAACAATTCCGTACACGATTGGCCCCAGCACCATCGCGATCGCGCCACCAATCACGGCATAGCGGTCGCTGCCCAACAGCGCCACCAAGGCCATGACGACCGGCGCAGCCACTACATAAACCAGTCCCAAATGGCCGCCCGGAATCAGAAACGCCCGTGGCATCTCAGGCCGCGTGCGGCGCAGCTTCCATGCTGACAAAACCGTCAGCACCGTCGTCGCCGACCGCAGCCAGATATACACCGAGATGAGCTGCCCAAGACTCTGCCACGCCAGCAGCGCATAGATGACCGCCGAGACGACAATCGCCAGCCACGGCGTGCCATACCGCGAATGCTTGCGCGTGAGAGCCGCGGGAAGATAGCCGTCTTCGGCCATGGCAAACGGCATGCGCGTCGTCGTGAGCACGGTGCTGTTCAGCAGCGCCACAAAGCCAACCATCGCCGCCAGCGTCATCCAGGTGCCCAGCCACCGCCCGCCGATCAATCTCGCCGCATCCGAGAAGAACCCGGTATGCCAGTTCTGCCACTCTCCCGCCGAGGCCAACCCCGCGAGCGTGGGCAGAAAGTACGCCGCAATCGAAAGCGGGACCACCAGCGCCAACGCCCGCGGGTAGGCCCGTTGCGGGTTCTCGACTTCCTCCGCCACGGTCGAGAGCTGTTCGTACCCCGAGTACAGCCACAGGCCCAGAGCCAATCCCACGCCAAAGATCTTGAACGTCGGCTGATGCGGCGGAATCAACGGGACAAACGGATTGTGATGCCAGTTCATGAAGGCGATCACAATCATCGTCATCACCGGCACAAAAATGAAAATCTCCAGCGCGGTCGCGACCTGCCCCACCATCTGAATGCCGCGCACATTGATCCATGTAATCACGCCAATCAGCGCCACGGAGACGAGGTAGTGCTTCCATCCCGTGATCCCGGGAAAGTAGTACACCAGATAATCGGTGAAGAGAACGGCGTAGGCTCCGCCCAGCAGGAACGAGGCCGACCAGTTCCACCACCCCGCAAGGAATCCCCAGAAGTCTCCGAAGGCGGCGCGCGTCCAGCGATAGAAGCCGCCCTCGACGGGCATGGCGGTGGTCAGTTCCGCCGACACCAGCGACACCGGAATGCACCAGAAAAACGGAAGCACCAGCAGGTAGATCAGCGTCATCCCCGGACCCGAGGTGGTCACCATGTCTTCGAGTCCGAAGGGCCCGCCCGTCGTGTAGGAAAACATCACGAAGACGAGATAGAAGAGCCCGGCTTTGCGAAGAGCGGATGCGGTGCCGTTAGAAGAGGTCAAAGTATTTTGGTCTCGCAGAGCGGCTATGCCGCCAGTCTCCTCGTCAGCGCGCCTTCCAGTTCCAGCAGCTTGCGCTTCACGTCGAGTCCGCCACCGTAGCCGCAGAGCGTGCCATCGGAGGCGATCACGCGATGACACGGGACTACAATCGCGATGGGGTTGCGATTGTTGGCCATGCCCACGGCGCGAAACGCGGTCGGCTTGCCCACCGCGCGGGCGATGTCCGCATAGGTGCGCGTTTCTCCATAGGGAATCGCCAGCAGCGCCCGCCAGCAGGCAAGCTGGAAATCCGTGCCGCGAAGCTCGAGCGGGAAAGTGAACTTGCGCCGCTTGCCTACGAAATACTTTTCGAGTTCACTCACGTAAGGCCGCATCCGGCGAGGGGCATCCTCGAAGCGGAAGCCCGCTTGTTCTTCGCGAAGATGGCGTGGGTTCGGGCGAATCGATTGCTGTCCCGGCAACCTCGCGTCGAATTCCAGGGCGACCAGTCCCCGGCCGGAAGCCGCCAGAAACAGCGGCCCAATCGCCGAGTCCATGTTTGTGCAGTGAAGGGTTTCCATGGGCGCCGATCCTCCTTACTGCGGCAGCAGACAACCATAGCAGACGATTCGCCAGTTGCGTCCGGCTAACTTATCGGTTCCAGACAAAACAACACGAGAGTGTTCCGCGCTGAAGATTGCAGTGCGAAAATGTTCAGCTTAAAGAAGTGTTCGGTGGTGGCCTCCTGCTAACCGACACATCGAAGCCGCGTCCAAGATGCGTGGCGGAAAGTTGAAAGGGTCACGGAACTTTCGGCGGGGACGGTACGTAGTTGATTGAGAAGCGGGCCAGGCGCGGAACCTCCTGGTCCATCTTTTGTCACGACAGATTTTTGCGGGGTTCGGGGATTCTCTCACGCTCGGTTTGGCGGCCCAGGTGAGAAAACCCCCGTGCGCAGCGCGACCGGCCTTGCGGCTTGTCTGCTGAACCCCGACGGCTGGATTGTAGGCGATTCGCGGCAAAACACAAGAGTTTTCTCGCGGAAGTCGTGAACCGCGCCGCCCCAACCGTTTCCCGACGCGATTTCGGGAAAGAAAAAGGAGCAGTCATGAAGTTCGCGACAGTGTCAGTATCGAAGACCCTGGTGCTGGGGTTGGCGTTGCTGTTGGCCTCGAGCGCCTTTGCCGCAACGAAAGCCAGTTTGCAACTTAGCAATCCGGTGACAGTCAACGGAACAACGCTGAAGGCGGGAGACTACAGAGTCCAGTGGGAAGGCAACGGTCCCAACGTGGAAGTGAGCATCCTGCAAGGCAAGAACGTGCTGGCAAAAGTGCCCGCGCACGTGGTTGAACTGGACACGCCAGCGGCCAACGATGCTGCAGTGACCCGCAAGAATGACAGCGGACCCAGCTCACTGGCCGGCCTCCGCTTCCAAGGCAAGAAATTTGCCCTGGAGTTGGCTGCAGCCAGCGACGGCATGCAGGGTGGTTCAAGTAAGTAACCGCGGCACAAAACGGAAAGATCGGGGAGCACACATTGTGCTCCCTGTTTTTTGCTTCTAGTTGGGCGAAGCCAGCACGCGTGCCGGCGATGCTACGGATTCGGCAGCTTCTCCAGTTCCGCATTTAGATGCACGCTGCTCCCGCCAGTCACTTTCAACTTCCGCTCCCAGTCTTTAAATCCCGCCTTCTTCGCCGTCACAGTGTGATCTCCCTCTGTGACCTGAACTTCGGAAGGCGTGTTGCCGACGAAGCTGCCGTCAACCTCGATGTCAGCACCCGGCGGATCGGACTCTAGCTGTAGCTTAGCCGACACGGAGCCGCCGGGGCTGCTCGCCGCCGCACCTTGTTCTGGCGCATTAGCCGGGGCGGTCGGCTGAAATTTCGCGATGTCGAGCCTCATGTCTCCATTTACGTATGCGGTGATCTCGGTGCCCTTCGGAATGCTAATGTCCTTGCCGTGCATGAACAGGAAAAACGGTGCAGCAGGAAAGAACACCAGACTCGTCACCACCATTCCGCCCACCATGCCGCCGGTGTGGCCACCGCCTTTGACATCCTTGACCGCGCGCAGCGCTGCCTTATCGCCACTGACCAATTTCACGTAGTCGATGTTGATATCCAGCTTTCCACCGCGCGCCATTCTCCTCTTCGCCTGAGCTTCGGTAACTGTTGCGAAGGCCAGTCCTCCCTTTGGAATGACTAGCGTACCGTTTACGGTGATGTCATCCAGGACCTCGAAGTCCACAGTGTCGCCCGCGTGCGCATCAGCAGAAGATATGGTTCGATTCAGTCGCAGCCTCACGGGCGTTTCGTCTTCGAGCACGAATCCCTTCTTTGACGTAAAGTCCGTCTGTGTGGCCTGCTCTTGGACCGCTGGCTGCGCTGGTTGCTGCGCCGTGGAAGCTGCAGGAGTCTGGGACGCCCCGGTCTGAGCTACTGACGCGCAGGACAAAGACAGCAACGTAAACCATAGACACAGATAAACTTTCATTAGCAACCCTCCGGTCACAAGAATCTTCAGAATGTAGGGGGAAACGCCCGGGAAACGCCATTATCCTCTTGGCGGGAACGATGTTCAATCCAAATCTGTGCAACACGGTGCCAACAGAAGGGAGCGCTCTCGCGCTCCCCTAAAACTGGCAACTGGCCGCTGGCAATCGGCAACTGCCCTTCAGTATTTCGGCACCTTCGGATCCACGCGCTCGGACCATGCGGTAATCCCGCCCGCCAGGTTATGCACTTTCTTGAACCCGGACTGCTGCAAAAACGCGACCGCCTTCGCGCTGCGCCCACCCATCTTGCAGTGGACGACGATTTCGCGGCTGGAATCCAGTTCGTGCACGCGCTTCGGCAGATCGTTCAGCGGAATCAGATGTCCCCCAATGTTGCAGATCTGGTATTCGTGCGGCTCGCGCACATCCAGGACGAAAAGATCTTCTTTCGCATCCAGCCTGCGCTTCAACTCTTCCACTTGAATTTCCGGAACGCCTGTTCCCACCGGCTTTTCCTCCCCGCGAATGCCGCAAAACTGGTCGTAGTCTATCAGTTTCGTCACAGTCGGATGCGTTCCGCACACCGGGCACTCGGGATTCTTGCGCAGCTTGAGTTCGCGGAACTTCATGCCCAGCGCGTCAATCAGCAGCAGCCGCCCGACGAGAGGCTCGCCCACACCCAGAATCAACTTGATCACCTCGGTAGCCTGCATCACGCCCACCAGCCCCGGCAGAATGCCCAGCACTCCGCCCTCCGCACAAGATGGAACCAGTCCCGGAGGTGGCGGCTCGGGATAGAGGCAGCGGTAGCACGGCCCATCCTTGGTGGCGAATACGCTGGCCTGCCCTTCAAACCGGAAAATAGACCCGTAGACGTTCGGCTTCCCGGTGAGCACGCATGCGTCGTTCACCAGGTAACGCGTGGGAAAGTTATCCGTGCCGTCGGCAACGATGTCGAAGTCGCGGAAGAGTTCCAGCGCGTTTTCGCTGCTCAACCGCATGTCGAACTTGCGCAGATTCAGGAACGGATTGATCGCGGTCAGCTTGTCCGCCGCGGAATCCAGCTTCTTCCGCCCCACATCAGCGGTGGAGTGAATAATCTGCCGCTGCAGGTTGGTGTAATCCACCACATCGAAATCGACGAGGCCCAGCGTGCCCACGCCCGCGGCCGCAAGATATAACGCCAGCGGCGAGCCCAGCCCTCCCGTGCCAATGCACAGCACGCGTGCCGCCTTCAGCTTCTGCTGCCCCTCCATGCCGACCTCGGGCATGATCAGGTGGCGCGAGTAGCGCAGGATTTCGTCCTTGCTCAGGGTTGCTGGAATTTCGGTGATGGTGGCCATAGGTCCTCGGTTGAAATTTGAATTGCGGAGTTCCGCGATCGTCAGAATTTAGATCGTCAGAACTTGGACACTAACAACTGGCGGGGTACCTACAACAGCGATTTGTGGCGGAAGGCTTCAACTCTTGATCTCTGAATAGGATCCTTAAATAAGATCCCGGAATCCCCGGCGAAACACGCAGTCAGACCGCGCCTCCAGCAATGGAAGGCACAATGGAAATGTTATCACCTTCCTTGACCGCGGTCGCCTCTTTCTGCAGGTAGCGGATGTCCTCGTCGTTGACATAGAGGTTCACGAAGGCGCGCAGTTTGCCGTCCTCGGTATACAAATGCCGCCGCAGGTCGGGATGCAGCGCCAGCAAGGCCGCCATGGCTTCGCCCACCGTCGTAGCCTTCACTTCCACCGTGGATTGTTTACCTACATACTGCCGCAGAGGCGTAGGGATGTGAATCTTGCTCATAGGTCTAAGCATAAAAGATGCGGCAGAGAATGCGAAGATTCAGGACTGGTGGTAGTTTGGTCCCAGAGCAGCCCCAACGCCGAGGGGTCAGCCTGCCGTAGAATGAAAACGGGAGAAACTACGATGACAATCTTTGATCCAGCTCGAGGCAGAATTATTGATGGCGGCGGTGGCAGCGGCGGCGGACTTCTGCGCCTGATCGGACTTGGCATTGCCGCATTCTTACTGGTGATTTTGCTGTTCAGTTCCGTGACCAGGGTGGGCACCGGCCGCGTGGGCGTGCTCACGCTCTTTGGCAAAGTGCAGACGGGCGGAACTCTGGGCGAGGGCATTCACCTCATCAGCCCGCTGAAAACCAATAACGAACTTTCCATCCAGACGCAGACGCTGAAGGAATCCGCCAGCGTGCCCTCCAGCGAAGGCCTGATGATAAGCCTGGATACTTCGCTTATTTACCATCTCAATCCCGATCACGCCGCTGACGTTTTCCAGAAGATCGGCGCCGATTACGAAAACGTGGTGGTCGAGCCCACGCTCCGCTCCGCCATCCGTGAAGCCAGCGCCTCGCATACCGCGAACGCCCTCTACACCGGCGAACGCGAAGAAGTGGCCAAGCAGATTTTCGACCAGGTCAACGCTCAGCTCACTCCGCGCGGTGTGATCGTAGAGAAGGTTCTCTTGCGCGATATCCAGCTCCCCGCGACGCTGAAAGCGGCCATCGAAGCCAAGCAACAGGCCGAACAGGAATCGCTCGCCATGAGTTTCCGCCTGCAGAAAGAAACGCAGGAAGCCCAGCGCAAGCGCATCGAAGCCGCCGGCGTCCGCGACTTCCAGCAGATTGTGGCGCAAGGCATCAGTGCGCAACTCCTGGAGTGGAAGGGTATCGAAGCCACGGAGAATCTGGCCAAGAGCGCCAACACGAAAGTCGTAGTCATCGGCAACAACAAGAACGGTCTGCCACTGATTTTGGGACAGTAGATCTTGGGGACAATGAGTGCCCATGTGGGGACAGCCGCCCTCGGCTGTCCGTCGCCCGCAGGGCGACTCGCTGCTACCATGACAGCGTGCCTCCGCTTCTCGACGTCCGCCACCTGAACATCGACTTCCCCGCTGCCGCTCTGCGGGCTGGACAGCCGGGGGCGGCTGTCCCCACACAAGGTGTTGCAGCACAAGCTGTCCCCAGACAAGCACTGCCCGCCGTCCGCGACCTCAGCTTCTCCATCGCTTCCGGCAAAGTACTGGGACTGGTCGGCGAATCGGGTTCCGGCAAATCCATTACGTCCCTGGCCATCATGCGCCTGCTTCCGCCCCAGGCAAGGGTTTCAGGCGACATCCTCTTCGCCGAGAACGGCTCGGCCCGCAATCTCGCCACGCTTCCCGCCGACTCCATGCGCCAATTACGCGGATCGCGGATCGCCATGATCTTTCAGGAGCCGATGACGGCACTCAATCCCGTGATGCGGGTCGGCGATCAGATCGCCGAGGCTGTCTTGGCGCACAACCGCGTGCCGAAAAAGGAAGCCTGGCAGCGCGCCCTCGACGCCATGAACGAAGTGGCCATCCCCCAGCCCGACGGCCGCGCCCGCGACTATCCTCACCAGCTTTCCGGCGGCATGCGCCAGCGGGTCATGATCGCCATGGCCGTCGTGAACCGCCCGCAGTTGCTGATCGCCGACGAGCCCACCACCGCGCTCGACGTCACCATCCAGGCTCAAATTCTCGACCTGCTCGCGGAACTCCGCTCCAAGTTCGACCTGGCGATGCTCTTCATTTCTCACGATCTCGCCGTGGTCTCGCAAGTCGCCGACCGCGTCGCCGTGATGTATGCCGGAAGCATGGTGGAACTGGGAACGTCGCATGAAATTTTTCACTCCCCCGCACACCCCTACACGCGCGGCCTCCTGCACGCCGTCCCAGATCTGAAAACGAATCGCGATCAGCCACTCGATACCATCGAAGGCACTGTCCCTCCGCTGCACGCCATGCCTCCCGGCTGTGCCTTCGAGCCCAGATGCGCCTTCCGCATCCCCGAGTGCACCCGCGCCCTGCCGCCGCTGGTTGAAGTCGCAAAAGACCACTGGGCCCGCTGCCCCGTGGTCAACGCAAATCGATAATCGGGCTACCCTGTGAACCTCTGTGACCTCTGTGTTGAATGGTTCTAGCAGCCGGCGCCCCGTAAGTCCCCTCGCTGGTCTATAATCCCCACTGCCCGGTGTCGATTGCGAATCCTGCTGCTTAGCGACATTCACGCCAACCTCGAAGCCCTCGAAGCCTGCCTAGCGGCAGCTCCGCCCTATGATCTAGTCGCTAACCTCGGCGACGTCGTCGGCTACGGCGCCAGCCCCAATGAAGTCATCGAGCGCTCCCGAGCACTGGGCAAGATTTTCGTCCGCGGCAATCACGACAAGGCCGCAACCGGTCTGCTCGAACTGGACGACTTCAACCCCCTGGCCGCCGCCGCCGCCATCTGGACACGCCAACAGTTGACCCCGGAGCATCACCAGTGGCTGCAGTCTTTGCCGCAAGGCCCGCTTTCCCTGGAAGGCTTTCCGCACGTGCAACTGGTTCACGGCTCGCCGGACGACGAAGACACCTATGTGGTTTCGCTAGGCGACGCGCTGGTTCCGCTCCTCGCAATTGCGACGCCGCTGACCTTCTTCGGCCACACCCACCTGCAGGGCGGATTTTTCGCCAACGGTACCAGTGCCGATGGTTTCCGTCCCGAATACCGCACCGTCGGGCAATCCGAGTCGGTCTCGCTGCAACTGAAGCCGGCCACACGTTACATGATCAATCCGGGCTCGGTAGGGCAACCGCGCGACGGAGATTGGCGCGCCGCCTTCGCCCTGTTCGATACGGAAGCCCTGGTGGTCCACTTCCACCGCACGCCCTACAACCTGAAAGCGGCGCAGGACCGCATCTTCGCCGCCAACCTGCCTCCGCGTCTCGCCACACGCCTAGCCGCCGGCCGCTAAGTCACGTGTGGCGCGGGCGCCCTCGCCCGCGACTCTAACCACCACCCCAGCGGTCGCAAGGCCGTACGTCCTGGCCAGCATCCGCATGTCCTGATTCGCCCAACCCAACCGCCGTTGTAAACTCGGACACATGCCTTACCGCCGTAGCGCCGGAACCAAACCTCTGTTCACCCATCGCGAGGACTCCCACCGCGAGAATCCTCCCGAGCACTACCTAATCGCCCACAGCGACGGCGGCGCCCGCGGCAACCCCGGCCCCGCCGGCTACGGCGTAGTCATCCAGGATCAGTCCGGACGCAAAGTCGCCCATCTCAGCGAATACCTCGGCC
>CABDYC010000025.1_pt1 | contig 11479 bp, 6 predicted proteins | sample 3421511 | NCBI WGS metagenome assembly CABDYC01 (sample SAMEA5534336, study PRJEB31848) | metagenome | biome: tundra; feature: field; material: soil | place: USA | collected 2013-05 | depth 0.15 m | reverse complement strand
GCCTCGATCACAAAATCCTGCTCCGCTCTCCGTCCGAATCCTCCGCCGAGATACGTCGTGTGAATATTCACCTGCTCGGGCTTCAGCCCGGCGATCTTCGCAGCTGTCATCTGGTTGACGCCTTGAAATTGCGTCGGCGCCCAGACATCGCACCCGTCCGCGCGCACGTGCGCCGCGCAGTTCATCGGCTCCATCGTGGCGTGCGCCAGGAACGGCGCCTGGTACACCGCCTCGATTTTCTTCGCCGCGCTTGCCAATCCTGCCGTCACGTCGCCTTCCTTCCGCGCCACGGCCCCGCCCGGCTTGCTCGCTCCCTCCTCGAGCATCTTGCCGATTGCCGCGCTGGTCAGCGAAGCGTTCGGTCCTTCCTCCCACTTGATTTCGAGCGCGTCCCGCCCCTGCATCGCCGACCAAGTGTTGTCCGCCACGACGGCCACTCCGCTCGAAATCTGAATTGCATGCTTCACGCCGCGCACGGCCTTCGCCTTGTCCGCATTGAAGCTCGCCACTTTCCCGCCGATCACCAGACACCGCGCCACCACCGCGTGCAGCATTCCCGGCTGGCGCACGTCAATCCCAAATTCCGCGCGCCCGCAAGTTTTGTCCGCCGAATCCAACCGCTTCATCTCCTTGCCCACGATCCGGAATTGCTTCGGGTCCTTAAGCTTTACGTCGCTCGGCACCGGCAGTTTTCCCGCCGCTTCCGCAAGGCTTCCGTAACTCAGGCGCTCCTTTGTCTGCGTGTGGATCACCTGGCTGTCTTCGGCACGGCACACCGCCTTATCCACAACCCACTTTTCCGCAGCCGCTGCGATCAACATCTCTCGCGCCTGCGCTCCGGCCTTCCGCAGCGGCGTCCACATCCCTCTCACGCTCGTGCTCCCGCCCGTTCCCTGCATTCCAAAGACGGGGTTCGCGTATTCCTTCGCCGCCGGCGCAAACACAGTGCGAATCTTTTTCCAATCGCACTCCAGATCTTCGGCGATCAGCATCGCAAGCGACGTCATCACTCCTTGCCCCATCTCCGATTTGTCAATCACCAGCGTGACCGTATCGTCCGTCCCGATCCGGATCCACGCGTTTGGTGCAAATGGCACTGCCACAGCCGCAGCCGCCGCGCGTGCCTCGAGCGGAGTCGGCAGATAGAATCCAATCACCAGCCCGGTCGCTCCCGCCGCTGCGCCCTTCAAAAATTCCCGGCGATCCACTTTCATCGTCGCGCTGCTCATTCCGCACCTCCTGCAGCCGTGCCCACAGTGGCCGGCTCATCCGGCGTCATCGCTGCTCTCTCTCCCGGTTTTTTCGCCTTCTTCTCCGGCAACGCTTTCTGCTGCGCGGTCGCCGCATGCATCTGTGCCGCGCGGTGAATCGCTTCGCGAATCCGTTGATAAGTACCGCACCGGCAGATGTTCCCGCTCATCGCGTTGTCAACCTCCGCATCGGTGGGCCGCGGCTTTTTCGCCAGCAGCGCCGCCGCAGACATGATTTGCCCCGACTGGCAGTAGCCGCACTGCGGCACGTCCAGCTCGATCCACGCCTTCTGCACTGGATGGCTTGGACCGGCCGCGAGTCCCTCGATCGTGGTCACCTTCTTCCCAGCGACTTCTGAAACCGGCGTGATGCACGACCGCGTCGCCTCGCCGTCAATATGCACTGTGCACGCCCCGCACAGCGCCATCCCGCACCCAAATTTCGTTCCCGTCAGATTCAACGTGTCGCGCAACACCCATAGCAGGGGCATCTGCGGATCAACGTCCACGCTCTGCGCTTTCCCGTTCAACGTAAACTGGATTGCCATGCAGACCTCCTGCGAAGTCTTTCCTCTCGCTGCGGTATTATCTCTCTTTCTTTCCCCTGCAGAAAACCAATCTTGGCGAAAGTTGTTCGTGCACTGGGAACTGAGTCCACGACACTCCAACGGAAAGCTAAGGCGGTGGAGGCGAATTGTCAATTCACCTGGGAATGGTCGGCTGGGCGCAAATCGAAAGTTATTCGGGCAGTGCCGGTCACGCAATTACTTCCGGCTCGCCGACAATCCATCCAGAATCGTCGCATCCTCTGCAATCTGCTCGCGGGACTATAATTACGCGCACGCATGTCTCTAGCCTCTGGCACCAAACTAGCGGCGTGGTGGAGGGATTCTGGCGGAGTTGAAGGACAGATGGTGGCTTGAATGTGACCCCCGGAACGAGGGAGCGCCAAACTAGAGAGACCTCGGGTACTTTTCGAGATACTTCTTCAAGAATTCATCGTTAACAATCGGGGATGTGCGGCGGGGCACAGTTTTTGACTCCGGGCCGGAGTACAATTCCGGCCTGGTCAGCCTGATCCCCAAGGCTAATCTGTGTGGGAGGCTCTTTGTCGGATCAACTCTTCCAAGCGATGCGCCAAAGCATCATTGACGGCGCGTCTGATACGGCCACGGAATTGGCGCAGCAGGCGTTGGCCAACGGCGTCGATCCGCTCGAGGCGGTGAACCAGGGATTTGCCGCGGGGATCGCGTTCGCCGGCGATCAATTCGGCTGCGGCCAAATGTTTTTGCCCGATCTGCTCGCGTCGGCCGAGGCCATGAAGGCCGCCATCAACATTCTTGAACCGGAGATGCTGAAGCTTGGCTCGCAGCGTGAGGCTCTGGGCAAGATCATCCTCGGCACTGCCCGAGGCGATATTCACGACATCGGCAAGAATCTCGTCGCCACGATCCTTTCCGCCAGCGGATTCCAGATCTTTGATCTGGGCACGAGTGTGACTCCCGAGCAGTTCGTTGCCAAGGCCAAAGAAGTCGATGCCGACATCGTCGGCATCTCTGCGTTGCTGACAACGACCATGGCCGGGCAGAAAGCCGTGATCGAAGCGCTCGATCGAAACGGGTTGCGGCCGCGAGTCAAAGCGATCATTGGCGGCGCCGCGGTCACCCAGAAGTGGGCCGCTGAAATCGGCGCCGACGGCTACTCCCGTAATGCCATCGATGCCCTCGAACTAGCCAAGAATCTCATGAGCAAGGTGATAAACAAAGGAACGGCCCAGGCATGAGACCCCGAATTCAACTGCTCACGCCTGAGCTCATCGGGCGCATTCTGTGCGAAGCGTTCGAACTGCTCATGAGCCCTGGAGTTCGCGTGGGCTCGGCGCCGGTGGTCGCGCTATTGCGGTCGGCGGGGGTTGAGGTCAATGACGGTGTGGCGCGTGTTCCCGAGCCGCAGGCGCGAAATTGCCTGGCATCGGCCCCACGGGACTTCTACCTGTACAACCGCCAGGGAGAGAAAGCCGTTCATTATGGCGGCGACGACGTGCATTTCGATCCCGGCTCCTGCTGCGTGCAGATGCTCGATCCCGACACCCTGGAAGCGCGGCCGTCCGAGACTCGCGACCTGGTGCGCCTCATCCAAGTCACGGAGACCTTGCCGCAGTTCGCAGCGCAGTCCACTGCCGTCGTGTGCAACGATGCGCCCAGCGCGATCGGCGATCTCTACCGGTTGCTTGTAGTCCTGCAGCATTCTCACAAGCCGGTGGTGACGGGATCGTTCTCCGCGGCCGGATTGCAAGGCATGATTGACTTGCTCGCCGCCGACAGCGGCAGTCGAGACAATTTGCGCAAGAAACCGCGGGCGGTTTTTGATGTGTGTCCCTCCCCACCGTTGAACTGGTCGGAGTTCGCGTCGCACAACCTGCTCGACCTGGCCCGCGCCGGCGTGCCCGCGGAAATCGTCTCAATGCCACTGGCCGGCGGTACCGCTCCCGTGACGCTGGCAGGTTCTGTGACGCAGCACGCTGCCGAAGTGCTCGCCGGCATCACGCTGCATCAACTCGCGGGACCGGGCTCACCCGTAGTCTGGGGCGGCGCTCCGGCCATCTTCGACATGCGTAGCGGAGGCGCGCCCATGGGCGCGGTGGAGACTGCCATGCTGAATATGGCGTGCGCGGAAGTCGGCAAGCATCTGGGCCTGCCGACCCACGGTTATCTGGTCGCGACCGACTCGAAGTTTGTGGATGCCCAGGCCGGCGCGGAGAGCGCCCGCTCGGCGATGCTGGGAACGCTCACGGGTATCAACATGATCTCGGGAGCAGGTATGCTCGAATCTCTTGCCTGCCACAGCGTCGAAAAGCTGGTCATTGATGCCGAGTCGATTGCCTCGGCGTACCGTTTGGTGCGAGGCGTTGAGGTGCGCGGAGAGACCCTGGCCACCGCTATGTTCGCGCAAACCGGGCTCTCCGGAGAATTTCTCAAGCTGAAGGAAACGCGCGCACTTTTTCGGCAGGAGCAGCATCTTCCCTCTCCTGTTATCGATCGGAACGCGCCAGGCTCGGAGCCACCGAGCGACGCCTTCACGCGGGCCCGCGTCCGAGTCAACGAACTGGTGAGCATGTATCAGAAGCCATCTCTTCCCGAAGACGTGCTGCGGAAGTTTCAGTCAATCGTCGAGCGCGAGGCAGACAGAGTAGGCGTGGATGGAATCTCGGCTACCGTTGCCAGCTCATTGCTGGTCTCCGGCTGCTGAGCTTGCGTATAGGATTGTCCGCATCCGGTGCATTTGCGCGGTGTTACTTCCGAGCACGCTGCTGCCGGTGAGCAAATGCGACGCCGGGTGTCCAGCAAATTCCTGCGCGGGGGAGATGAATCGTCGAGCGTGGCGGCGGCATCCGAGTCGACGGTCGCTCCATATTGCAAGTCGGCCGGCGTGCCGCACTTCGGACAATACTCAGCCGTCGCGGGCAGGTCGGCAGTACAGCAGATGCAGCGGACGGTCTGCACCATTGCTTTCCGGTACAAGCAGTAGACTAATCCACCAAAAAGTGGAAAACACCTGTTTTCTCTCGCTCTTGGTCAGTCTTCAACGGACCAATGACCCGCTACGGCGATTCCTCGTCGCGTGACTTGAACCTGGACGCCTGCCGTCGGTTAGGTCAGGAGTGTCCGATGTTGCCATGCCGTGCCATGGCGAGAACCAAGGATCGCGACCGCGACGTGGTAAACTTACGAGGACCGTGAGCCGCAGCGTTCAAACGCCCGGCACACTCGCGCACACATACAGCGTGCCTACGATTTCTGTCGACCACTTCCCGGCTTGATCATGTCCAACCCAGGCATTCCGGAATCTAAATTCACTGCCGAATCCGTCACCGAGCCCGATGAGTCATTCGGTGACATGCTTTCCCAGTACGAGAAGAGTCATTCGCGCAAAGCTGAAGGTGGCGGCAAACAACTCTTAGGCACGGTGATTGTTGTCTCCGGTGACTCGGTCTTCCTCGATATCGGCTTCAAGAGCGAAGGCATTCTGCCGCTGGCGGCCTTGCAGAGCGCCGGCGAAACTGTGAAGCCCGGCGACAAGGTGCCGGTCTCGGTTAAGGGCCGCGATCCGGAGGGCTACTACCAGCTCACACGCGCCAAAGTCGAGCGGCCAAGAGACTGGCCGGCACTGGAGAAGGCTTTCGCCGATAAGGCGACGATCGTGGGCATGGTGACGGGCGTGATCAAAGGCGGGCTCAGCGTGGACGTAGGAGTACGGGCGTTCATGCCGGCCTCGCGCAGCGGAGCGCACGACGCCGCCGAAATGGAGAAGTTGGTGGAGCAGGAGATCCTCTGCCGCATTATCAAGCTCGACGTGACGGAGGAAGACGTGGTGGTGGACCGCCGCGCCGTCGCCGAAGAGGAAGAGCGCTCGGTGAAGGAGCGCCGCTATTCGGAGATGAAGGAAGGTGACACCGTGACCGGTACGGTCCGCAGCCTGACCGATTACGGTGCTTTCGTTGATCTGGGCGGAGTGGACGCCTTGCTGCACGTGAGTGACATTGCCTGGAGCCGCGTCAACAAGGTGGCCGATGTGCTCTCCGTGGGGCAGCAGGTCGAAGCGAAGGTACTCAAGATCACGAATGAGTCGGACAAGCGGCGCATTTCCGTGGGCATGAAGCAACTGCAGCCGCATCCCTGGGACGCGGGGGCGGGAAAGTACATGGCAGGCGAACGTGTGCGCGGCACAGTTACGCGCGTTGCCGAGTTCGGAGCGTTCGTTGAACTGGAGCCAGGCATTGAAGGGCTGATCCACGTTTCGGAGATGTCGTGGGGAAAGAAGATGCGGAGTGCCAGCACATTGGTGAAGCCGGGCGAGATTGTCGACGCGGTCATACTGGGTGTGAACGCCGCTGAGCGCCGCATCTCCCTTGGGCTGAAGCAGGCGCTGGGAGATCCGTGGGCGGACGTGGCGCAACGCTTCGCGGCGGGCTCGGTGATCGAAGGGCCTGTTGTTAGCATCACGAAGTTTGGCGCATTCGTTCAGCTTTCCGAAGGCATCGAAGGCATGATTCACATCAGCGAGATGAGTGCCGAGAAGCGCATCAACCATCCGCAGGAAGTTGTGAAGGTTGGGCAACTGGTCAAGGCCCAGGTGCTAGCGGTTGATGCCGAGAAACGGCAGTTGCGTCTTAGCATGAAGCAACTGGTTCCCAGCGGCCTGGATGAATACATCGCCGAACACAAGGAAGGCGATGTGGTCACCGGGCGCATGGTCGACGTTACAGACGGACATGCGCGCGTGGAACTGGGCGAGGGTGTCCAGGGCAGGTGCCGCATGGATGCGGTGAGTCCGGCGGCCGGAAAAAACGCGAAGGCCGAACCGAATTTGTCATCTTCGGAACCCCACTCGAAGCCCGATTTATCTTCGCTGGGTTCGATGCTGCAGGCGCGCTGGAAGGGCGGCGCACCGGTTGGCGTCGCCAAGCCAGAACCCGTGCGCGCCGGACAGATTCGCAAGTTTCGCATCGCGAAGCTTGACCCGGCTGCGAAGAAAATTGAACTCGAGTTGGCATAGTCAACAGCGCTGGCCCGAACCGCAAGTAGCGACGATTCTCCTCAGATAGTGCCTGCTTGACGTCGCAAGTCACGACAAACCTGCTGCTCGTTCACGCACGGGCAACTCTCCCCTGTAACAAATCCATGCTCCTGCACAGGTCCCCCAGTGTTGTTGACAACCGCGGGCCCGCGGGTATATTACGAAACATTACCTTTACTTTCGTTTTAGCACGAACCTTGTAGCAGGGCCAAGCCCCAGAGACCGGGGCCATCGAGGATGAACCGCCATGTGGACGAAACCCAGGTTATCGCTTGTACTGATCTTTGTGTTATGCCTTCTGTCCACACTAGTCCCGGACTCCGCTGCCACCGTTCCCGCCGGTGCAAAGACCGAAAACGCCAAGCTGGTGATCGAGACGAACCAGAAGGCTGGCACTTACACGATTCGATCGAAGGAGAATCCGCGCGTTTCGATCACGGCGGCTGTGGCGGCACAGGTGAATCACCGGTGGCTGCGCTCGATCGACTATCCGCAGCATGAAATACAGGAATCGTCCTTTGCCGACGACTTGGGCACAGGCTCCCAGTTCACGATTACTTACAGCGGATTGTCCGGCCAGCCCGAACTTGTATGCAGCGTGCGACTGCGGGCGCAAGTAACTTTCGCGGAAATCGAAGTGCAGGTCCGCAACAACACCGGGGCGCAGGTCACTGTGCAGAGCATTCGCGTGCTCGACGCGCAGGGCCCCGTCCTCGCCCTGGATGGGCCGGCGTCGGCCGACCGCGTGCTCTCCGACAGCTTCAGCGAAGACCGGCCGAACATGGAGATCCACGGTCTGGCGCAGCCGACCGACGGCATGCATCGAGCCGTTGGCAGCCAACTGATCTACAACCGGCAGAGTCGCCAGAGCCTGTTTCTCGGGGCTCTGACTTCGGAGAGATGGCTCACCGTGCTGCGCCTCCACGTGAATGAGAAACAAGACCGAATCACCGGCTACGAGATCGATTCCACTGGCACTACGGAGCTCGCGAAGGAAAACTCGTTGAAAGAATCGCCGGAGGAAGACCACATCGAGCTCAGCCTGTCCGTGGATCCCGGTCAGAGTCTCGCATCCGAGCGCGTCATGGCCAGTCTGTCCTCGGACTACCACGCACAACTGGAATCGTACGGTGAAGCCATCCGCCACTTGCATTTGGCCAGAATCAGCGCAGCTACTCCCCTCGGCTGGTGGAGCTGGACTGCCTACTACTTCGGACTCACCGAAGGTCCGGCGCTCACCAACGCGGAATTTCTGGCCGCTCATCTGCGCGATTCCGGCTACAACTTCTTTCACATCGACGAAGGTTATCAATACGCGAGAGGCGACTACACTTCGCCGGTCGCCAACAAGTATCCTCACGGAATAAAAAAGCTTGAAGAGAAAGTGCAGAGCCTGGGCCTGACCCCGGGAATCTGGACGGCGCCGTTCGAGGTTTCCGAGCGCTCGTCTGTGTTTGCGAATCACAAGGACTGGCTGGTGCACAACGCGAAAGGGCAGCCCATCCACGCGGGGTGGGTGACCGAGCCGCCCGACACCGCAAGCAAACGCGACCAGCTTTACGTGCTCGATACCACCAACCCCGGCGCGCAGCGGTACCTGCGCGAGATCTACTCCACGCTTATCAGGGACTGGGGGATTCGCTACATCAAGCTCGATTTCATGGACGACACTGCCATCGAAGGCTACTACTACCGTCCAAACACGACCGCACTTCAGGCGCAGCGCATTGGATTGCAGATCATTCGCGAAGCCGTGGGAGACCGTGTGCTGCTCGATAAAGACGGCAGCCCGATGCTGAATCCGGTGGGGCTGGTGGATACCGGACGCATCTCCTGCGATACCGGGCATTCGTTTCAGGCCAGCCGGGACGCGGCTCCCGGCATCGCCGCCCGTTACTACATGAATCGGAACTTCTTTATCAGCGATCCCGACGCTTTCTCAGTTTCGCGTCAGGCTGGGGCGGGAGAACAAGACCACGGGGGACCGAAGCCGCTAACGCTGGAGGAAGCGCAAGTGGCGATTGCGCTTGCGGCGGTCTCCGGCGGGATGTTTGAGATCGGCGACGATCTGCCCACGCTGTTTCTGGACGCAGACCGCATGGCCCTGCTGCAGAATCGTGATCTCCTCAACATGGCGCGGTATGGTCACGCCGCCAAGCCGCTCGACCTGATGAGCTACACGCCTGAGGACGAGATGCCGAGCGTGTTCCTGCTGCGTGAGAGCAAGCGGCAGTCGATGCTGGCAGTGTTCAACTGGACGGAAAAACAACGGGAACATGAGTTTTCTTTCTCCGATCTCGGGCTTGCCGAGCACAACACTGTGTCGGATGTTTTTGGCTCCAGTGCCGCGAGCGCCGAAACCTCGGCTTGGCTTTCGCTGAACGTGCCGCCGCACTCGGTACGAATGGTGAAGGTAGTTGACACATCGATCCCCGCATCTGCACCATCGGTGAACATGCAGGCCGCGGAAAAGATCGAAACTGGCAAGCCGGCGGCGTTCTCCGCGCAAAGTGCCGTAGACGGCGTGCCCGCGCTCTCCTATCACTGGGACTTCGGCGATGGAACCAGCGCCGAGGGCGCTTCCGTCACGCACTCCTACACTCACGCCGGCAGTTTCACCATCCATTTGAAGGCGGAGGGAATCGAGGGCGTGCCGTGCGAAAAGAGCTTCCCGGTTTCAGTTACAGGCACGATTGACACCATTTTCCGGCCTGGTCTCTACCAGCGTTATACGGAAGAGCGCTGAAGAGCACGTTCCGATGCTGGACTCTATTGTTTCTTTCTTGATTGTTATTTGTTAGTATTAGTTTCGTTTTATTGCGTATCGTGGCGTTTTGTCCTCAGTCGCCCATGAACCCCCTGTCGAGCCTGCTCGCGCTGCCGGAAGAACAGAAGCAAGCCCGGGGATTGCTGCACACGCCCAAAGAGATCGCCCAGCAGCCTGAGACCTGGCAGGCTACCTATGAACGTTTCCGGGAGCGCCATGCAGAGATTCGAGAGTTTCTGCAATCGGCAAGCGTCAGCTGGGACCCAACCCGGCGGCCGACCGTCTTCTTGATCGGCGCCGGAACTTCCGACTATGTCGGGCGCTCGCTGGCGCAACTGCTACGGCGCCTTTGGCAATGCGAGGTGCTGGCGGTCCCTAGCACAGATCTCTTGACCCATCCGGACGAATGGCTTATGCGGGGGCGTCCGTATCTTTGGATTTCGTTCTCCAGGTCGGGCGAGAGTCCTGAGGGGATCGCTGTGGTGGAACGGGCATTGCAGAGCCATCCCGGCATTCACCACCTGATCGTGAGCTGCAACGCGCAGGCCAGAATGCTCCGACTGACGGCGGGACGTAAGCAGGTGTTGGGAATCTCATTGCCGGACGCCGTCCATGATCGCGGACTTGCCATGACCAGTTCGTTTTCCAACATGGTGGTCTTCGGCCAGTGCCTGGCCCACGTTGAGACTCTGGACTCATACGGGAACATCCTGCACCAACTGGTGGAAGCGGGAACAAACTTCCGGGATCTGGCTGCGGCAAGTGCCGCTAGACTGGCGAGTGAAAACGTCACCAAGGCATGTTTCGTCGGTTCCGGGGCGTTGAAGGCAGTGGCAACGGAGTCGGCGCTGAAGCTCCTGGAACTAACCGCCGGCAAGATGCAGACCATGTCGGAATCCGCGCTCGGGCTGCGTCACGGTCCGATGGCCGCCCTGGATGAGCAAACTCTGCTCGTCGCTTTTCTCTCCGGAGATGAAAAGGTCCGGAGTTATGAAATGGATCTACTGGAGGAAATCGGCAAGAAGCATCTGGTCAAGACGCGAGCGGTTGTGAGCCCTGCTGCGAACTGGCGACTCGATGGCCAAGCCGAGCATGTTCTGGCGCACATGCCTTCACTCACGATAGCCGACGACTACCGGCCGCCATTGGATGCAATGTTCGGACAATTGCTCGGCCTGTTTTTCTCTTTGCGCTGTGGTTTAAAGCCGGATTGCCCCAGCCCCAGCGGCGCCATCAGCCGGGTCGTGCAAAATGTCCTGATTCATTCTTGAAATGGAATAAAGAGGGAGCCTCCCATGAACAACCTGTCGCACCACCCATCGCCTGAGCCCGCAAGCGCTTTCGTGAAGAATTCCCTGGTGCTTCTGGCCGCAACCGTCCTCTTCTTATGTGTTCCCGCAGCGGCGCAGAAAGACACCGGAAGCATTGCCGGACTTGTAAAGGACGCCACCGGCGCCGTGGTAGCCGGAGCCAAAGTGACGGTTACTGACCTCGACCGCGGAACCGAGGTCGTCACCAAAACGAACGCCGAGGGCGAGTACGTGGCCAGCCCGCTAAAGGTTGGCCGTTACGAAGTAACCATCGAAAAGCAAGGCTTCAAGAGAGCGGTGGCCGGGCCGGTGACCGTCGATGTGCAGGCGCGCCCCGCCGTCGATGTCACCTTGCAGATCGGCAGCATCTCCGAGTCGATGACGATCACGACGGTCAACCCACAACTGGAGACTCAGACTTCCGAACTGGGTCAGGTGGTCGACAGCCACACCATCAATTCGCTCCCACTTAACGGACGAAACTATGCGCAACTGGCGCTCCTCGGCGCCGGAGTCGCCCCTGCAGAACCCGGCTCGCGCGTGGAGACCAGCTACGGCTTCAGCGCCAACGGCGC
>CABDYC010000023.1_pt1 | contig 11507 bp, 13 predicted proteins | sample 3421511 | NCBI WGS metagenome assembly CABDYC01 (sample SAMEA5534336, study PRJEB31848) | metagenome | biome: tundra; feature: field; material: soil | place: USA | collected 2013-05 | depth 0.15 m | reverse complement strand
CATCAATTCTTGCAGTACCTCGCGCCAAGCAGGGACGGCGACAGGACTGACTACCTTTCCTTAATGCTAGAATCTCGGGCATGAAGATCGAGACACTCATACCGCTTGAAATCAAGGCCGGAGACAACGGTCACGAAGTGTTGATCCGTGTGTCACCTCAAATACCTGTGAAGATCGTCACCTTGGTCTTTGACAGGTCCACATCAAGCAAACAGATGAATGAGATTGTGAGCACCTTGGAGGATTTGAAGCTGAAGGAAATCACAGTGACAACCAACTAGGTACAAGAGCCATAATTCGGGAGTGTACGCGGTTCGCGTTGTCCTTGTCAGTGACCGTTGTCCGCAACGGGTGTGATGTGGGTTTGCAACTGGCGAGTGTGTTACGTGATTGCTTTACCGCGCTTGGGGATGCGCGGGTGCTCGTTCTACTTTTTCGGGTGTTCCCATCTGAAAGCACATTGCGGGTACAGTGGCTCCCCTTTTTTTCTCGGCATGATGTTGAGGGTGATGGTTTCCCCGGCTAAATAGCTTTCTACTAACTTATCCGCCTGTTTCATGGGGGTGTTCGTGACGACTTCCTTGAACAAGAGATTCAGGCCGTTCATTGGCATCGTAACCTCCAGAAGTTATTTTTCCGAGTGTGCGCCGTCGCGTTGTCCTTGTCGGTGACCGTTGTCCGCAACTACGACAAAAGCAGGCTAACCCATACGGGTTATTATTGTCAATTCAAAAATAACTGCGAGTCAACATGGGTGATGTGTGATTGCAACGAGACAGTGTTTGCGGCTGGCGAGTATGATCCGGGCAGAGGAGGCGAACATGCCTGAAATCAGAGACGAGTTCAAACCCGGCAGTATAGTCCGTGCGTCAGGAATCTATCGCGTTACTCATGATAACGGTCACGCGAAACCACACGACGTTACATGTATTGCGGGCCGGAAGTTTCCAACGTGCAAGGGTTGCGAACACCCGCGATTTAAACTCCTAAAAAGAGCGCAGCATGTTGGGGACAATACGTCGTTCGCCTAGGTTAACGCCAAATCCGTCCGCGTTGGGTCCAACGTGGGTCCAACTATTTTTCTTGCTTGCTCTGGGCCTTACTGGACGCTCCCGAAGGGTCCAGAGCATTTCTGTTAACTCTCTGATTTGAAAAGATCAGCCCTGTTTAAAAGGGCATTGCTCTGCCACCTGAGACAAGACAGCGTTTGCGGCTGGCGCGTATGATCCGGGCAGAGGACAATACCATGCCAGATGTAAACCACGCAGCAATCATCGAAGCCGAAAATGAAGGACGAAGGACTGCCGTTTTGATGGTGCAATCACTTGTGGATGCAGGGGCATCGAATGAGGACATCAAGGCCGCTTTTGAACGAGTGGAAAAATATGCCACACAGAGACTCACAATGCTTCGCAGCCAGAAAGGAAAACTGGTTCCGGGCAAAAATGCAGGACGAAAATCAGCTTAGCACTGACTTAGCAGACGAAACCCAGCGAGAATGCTTTATATACGCATTAACAGAGGCTTCTAAGTGCTTTTGGTTCACTACATGAGAATATAAAGCATTGTCCATCGAAGGATGTAGCGGACGTTGCATCCCACCCGCTAATCGTCACCCGGCGAGAGAAAGAGTGTAGTTTCCTCTTGCTCGGTGGTTGGCAATCACGGGCTTCTTTTATTAAGGCCCGTGAGCCTGAGCCAAAGCCTCATGTCCACGAAACCGTCAAACCCCGCGCCCACGCCCGAACGGGACCCGGTCTGCGGAATGAATGTGAATCCCGCGACCGCCAAGCATGTCTACGGGCACGGCGGGAAGAACTACTACTTTTGCTGCGCGCCGTGTGTGGAAAAGTTCAAAGTAGACCCGGCAAAATATCTGGGCGGGACCGTACCTGCGCGCCCGTCCGGCTTGGTGATGCTCGGCCCTGCGCCCGCACCAGCGGCGAACTCGCCCGAAGACAAAGACAAAGACAACGGCCAGGTCGTTCAGATCACGCCCCAGACTCAGCCCCCACTGCGCGCGGCAGCCGAAGGCGTCGCTTACGTGTGCCCCATGTGCCCCGAGGTCCGCGAAAACAAGGCGGGCGCCTGTCCTTCATGCGGAATGGCGCTCGAAGCGGAAGTCCCCGTCGTGCCGACGCGCACCGAGTACACCTGTCCCATGCACCCGGAGATCGTGAGGCCCGGCCCGGGCTCGTGTCCAATCTGCGGCATGGCGCTGGAGCCCCGCACGGTCACCGCTTCTCCCGCGGAAAATCCCGAACTACGCGATATGACCCGGCGCTTCTGGGTGAGCCTCGCGCTCACCGCGCCCCTGATGGCGATCGCCATGGGCAGCATGATCTGGCCGCACGCTTTCATGGGAGGACTCGACATCCTCTGGGATAACCAATATGTAATGTTCCCCTGGAGTTCAATTCTGCCCTGGCTGGAGCTCGCGCTGGCCACGCCGGTGGTGCTCTGGGGTGGCTGGCCTTTCTTTCAGCGCTTCTTGACTTCGCTCGCCAATCGCAGTCCGAACATGTTCACGCTGATCGGTATGGGCACCGGCGTGGCCTACGGATACAGCGTCGTCGCCACGCTCGCGCCACAGATTTTTCCTGAATCGTTGCGCACCATGGGAGGCTATCCCGACGTTTACTTCGAGGCAGCCGCCGCGATTACGACTCTGGTCTTGCTCGGACAGGTCATGGAACTGCGCGCGCGCAGCCGCACCAGCGCGGCCATTCGAGCGCTCCTCGATCTCAGCCCCAGAACCGCGCGCCTGCTCAACCCCGACGGCGGCGAGAGTGACATTCCGCTCGAACAGGTGAATCCAGGCGATCGTCTGCGCGTGCGGCCCGGCGAAAAAGTTCCGGTAGACGGCGTGCTGCTCGAAGGCCGCAGCGCGATTGACGAGTCCATGATCACCGGCGAATCCATGCCGGTGGAGAAGTCGCCGGACAGCAAAGTCATCGGCGCAACCATCAACGGCGCCGGCTCGTTCGTGATGCGAGCCGAGCGCGTGGGCAGCGAAACCTTGCTGGCGCGAATCGTACAACTCGTCGGCCAGGCCCAGCGCAGCCGCGCTCCGATCCAGCGGCTCGCCGATCGCGTGGCCAAGTGGTTCGTTCCCATCGTAGTAGCGGCCGCGGTGATCGCCTTTCTCGCGTGGTTCTTGCTGGGTCCGCAACCGCGCTTGGTGCACGCGCTCGTGAACGCGGTCGCGGTGCTCATCATCGCGTGCCCCTGCGCGCTGGGGCTCGCTACGCCGATGGCGATCATGGTCGGTGTGGGCCGCGGCGCGCGCGCCGGCGTTCTGATCAAGAATGCCGAAGCTCTGGAGATTCTGGAAAAAGTCGACACGCTGGTGGTGGACAAAACTGGCACGTTAACAGAGGGCAAGCCGCAACTGGCAGGAATTTCTTTTTCGCAGGATGACGGTGGTGAAACCCTTCGCCTGGCTGCCAGCCTGGAGCGAGCCAGCGAACATCCTCTGGCCGGCGCCATCGTTGAAGCAGCGAAAAGACAGGCATTGCCACTCTCGCAGCCAACTGAGTTCGTCAGTGTCGCAGGAAAGGGAATCACGGGCGTGGTCGATGGCCAGCGAGTCGCCGTCGGCAATGCCGCTCTGATGACGGAGTTGGGAGCCTTCGCCCGCGCGAATGCGGGGTTTCGTGATGTCAACCCCGCGGCCAGTACCAGCCTTTGCGTCGCCGTGGACGGCAAGTACGTTGGAAACTTCGCCGTCGCGGATCCGATGAAGACTTCTACTTCCGAGGCCATCCCTGCTCTCAAGAAGCAGGGCATTCGCATCGTGATGCTCACAGGCGACAATCACGCCACCGCGGCGGCGATTGCTCAGGCGCTTGGCATTGAAGAATTCGAAGCCGAAGTCTTGCCAGAAGGAAAACTGGAGATTGTCCGCAAGCTGCAGGGACAGGGAAGAGTAGTCGCGATGGCGGGTGACGGCATCAATGACGCCCCCGCGCTGGCGCAGGCTGACGTCGGCATCGCCATGGGCACCGGCACCGACGTCGCCATGGAGAGCGGCGGCATCACGCTGGTGAAGGGCGACCTGACTGGAATTCTGCGCGCCCGCAAGCTAAGCCAGGCCACCATGCGCAACATCCGGCAGAATCTGTTCTTCGCTTTCGTCTACAACGCGATCGGCGTGCCCATCGCCGCCGGAGTGCTCTATCCATTCTTCGGACTGCTGCTCAGCCCCATCTTCGCCGCCGCCGCCATGAGCTTCAGTTCGGTGTCAGTAATCACAAACGCCCTGCGCCTGCGGAACGTGAAATTGTGACCGTGTGGGGGATACTCTTGTCCGCCGCCTTTGAAGTTGATTTTTCTTTGCAGTTGCTGTGAAGCCGAGTAATTCCTAAATGCTTGCGGCGAAGAGCGGCACTTCAGCGCCGTGTACAGCGTGCAGAATGCGTACGGGCTTCAGGCCCGGTGGCCGCCAGGACCTACAGTTTCCCCAGGAAATCGATGATCTCCGGCTCCGTCCAATCCACCGCCCCAATGAACTTGCGGCGCACCACGCCATTGCGGTCGATCACATAGGTCTCGGGAAATTTGAACGTTCCGTAGAGGGCATTACTCTTCGCGTCGGCGTCGCGCACCGAGAGCAGATTCACGTTGTGGTCTTTCAGGAACCGCCGATAGCTAGTTTCGTCGACGTCGACGCTCACCGCCAGCACGGTCACGCCTTTCGCCTTCATGCGCTGCTGCATCCGCACCAGCGACGGCATTTCCTCGATGCAGGGCGGGCACCAGGTCGCCCAGAAATTCAATACCACCACCTGGCCTTTGAGTTGGCTCAGCGTGACCGTGCGATCGGAGTCGCGCACCGTGAAATCCGGAGCAGCCGAGCCGATCCGCGGCGGGCGCGTCCCGCTGTAGCAGCCGGACAGCGCAAGCAGTATCAAAGCCGGCGCAATAGCGCCGGCAAAACGAAGGATGCGTCGCACACAGCTATAATAATGGATTCGACCCATGGTGACGAAGGAAACAACCACCATCTCATGCACCTCCGTTTCATCACATCTACCCCGCTGGATATCCTTCGCGGCAGTGGAACTTTTGCCGGCATCAGCACACTCACAAAGTTCCTCAGGATGTCCGGCGCAACCGTCGACCTGGTCACGCCAACCCTCCGGTTTCCGCTCTATACGCTGGAGCGGCTTGTGTTCAACGAAATGCTCCGCCTTGGCCACCGGGGTGGGAGCGGTGTCACGGTAGGCTTTGACATGGACGGGTATGCTCTGGCGGGAACTGGCCGGGGACTGCATATCGCGTCGATTAAAGGGGTGATCGCTGACGAAATGCGCTTCGAAGCTGGGCTTACCAAGGCCACGATGCGCGTGCAGGCTCTCTGTGAGAAGCGTCACGTGCAGCGCGCAGACCTGGTAATCGCGACCAGCCGTTACTCTTCTGAGCGAATCCAGGAGCTATATAAAATCTCGAATGAACCCCGGATCGTCCCCGAACCAATCGATCTCACCTACTGGCGCAGATTGCTCCAACTCAATCCAGCTCAGCCGGCCGGGGACAAATTTATTGTGCTCTCCGTTTGCCGATTCTATCCCCGAAAACGGCTGCACGTTCTGCTTGGTGCCGCTGACCGCTTGCGTTCCAAAATACCGGCGCTGGAAGTTCGCATCGTGGGCAACGGCCCGGAAGCTCCTCGCCTCAAGTCCATCTGTCGGAAGAAGGGTTTGCAGGGAATCGTGAGCTGGCTTGGAAACATCTCGCAGGCCGAACTCGCCAGCGAATATAAGCGGTGCCACCTTTTTTGTCTGCCCAGCGTCCAGGAGGCGCTCGGCATCGTTTTCCTGGAAGCCATGGCCAGCGCCAAGCCGGTGCTGGCTGCTCGTGCCGGTGCAGCGCCCGAGGTGGTGAAGCACGGCATTCTCGTGGAGCCGGACGATGATGAGGCGTTGGCGGAAGGAATCGAACGCCTGTATCACGCTCCAGAGTTGCGCGCGGCGCTTGCGGCCAAGGGATCAGAATGGGTAAAGCAGTTCGACGCCCCGCTGATTGCAGAAGCGTTCATGCAGGAAGTAGAGCGCGCTGGCGGACTTTCAGCCACGGCCCGCAGTGCTTGAACTCGCGACTCAGATTTACGCGGCGAAGAATCGCAAGTATTCTGAGGAAGGACGTTTACTGGCAACTGGCCACTGACAACGGGCAACTGTTCCTATGGTCTATCTCACGCGCAAAGCTGAATTCTCCGCATCGCATTACTACCACAACCCGGAATTCACTCCGGAGGAGAACCGCCGCGTCTTCGGCAAGTGCAATAACCCGAATGGCCACGGCCACAACTACACGCTGGAAGTAACGGTAAAGGGCGAAGTCGACCCGCGCTCCGGTTTCGTAGTCGACCTCAAACAACTCAAAGAAGTCATGCACCGCGAAGTGCTCGACGCCATGGACCACCGCTTCCTCAACAAAGAGGTTCCGGAATTTCGGCATCAAATCCCCACCACGGAAAACATCGCTATTGCGATCTGGCAGCGTCTCGCTACCAAGCTCGAACGCGCCAAGCTGCACCGGGTGCGGGTTTACGAAACGCCGGATCTATTCGTCGATTTCTACGGAGAAGCATGAGGTTCGGAAGAAGCATGAAGTCCAGACTATGAAACGCGGAATATGAAGGCTCACCTCTCCCGCCGCTATCTATTCTCCGCCTCCCACCGCCTGCACAGCGAAGCCATGTCGGAGCAGGAGAACCAGTCGACCTACGGCAAATGCAACAATCCGTATGGCCACGGGCACAATTACGTCGTCGAAGTCACGGTCAGCGGCCCGGTCGACGAGAAAACCGGCATGGTTTGCAACCTCACCGATCTCGACGCCTTCATCGAGAGGGAAGTGCTCGCCCGCTACGGCCACGAGAATCTGAACATGCTGCAGGAATTCGCCCAGGAAGTGCCTACCACGGAAAATCTCTGCATTCACATTTACGAAATAATGCAGCGCGGCTTTCCCTACCCGCATCTGGAAAGAGTAAGACTGGAAGAAACCATGATGAATTCGTTCGAGTACGCGGGCAGATCAGAATCCGTCGCATCATCTAATCGGGAACCCGGGTAATTGCTGTAGCTGGAAACGCTGTTGATTTTGACTTTCAAACTAAAATTACCCAATTACCCGATTACAAATCGGGCCAATGCCACCATGAAACCAACGACAGAAGTGCCAACTCTCACCAGCGCCAGCTTCGAAGATCTCGTCCAGGAAATGCTCGTCCGCCTCGGCGAAGATCCGCAACGCGAAGGTCTCCAACTCACTCCCCAACGGGTTCGCAAGTCCCTTCAATTCCTTACCCGGGGCTACACCGAAGATCCCGAGGCCTTGCTCAAGGCCGCGCTCTTCACCGTCACCTACGACGAGATGGTCATCGTCAAGGACATCGAAATGTTCAGCCTCTGCGAACACCACCTGCTGCCGTTCTTCGGCAAAGTGCACGTGGCCTACATCCCTAACGGAAAGGTGATTGGACTGAGCAAGGTTCCGCGGCTGGTGGAGCTCTTCTCCCGCCGCCTGCAGATTCAGGAGCGCCTCACCACCCAGATTGCCGAGACCATTCAGAAGGTCATCGAACCGCAGGGCGTAGGCGTGGTCATCGAAGCGCGCCATTTGTGCATGATGATGCGTGGCGTCGAGAAGCAACATTCCGCCGCTGTGACGTCCTCCATGCTGGGCTCCTTCCGCAACGAGAACGAAACGCGCTCGGAATTCCTGTCGCTGATCCGTCAGCGCCCGAATGGAATGTAGTGGGCCGTTTTGAGTTTTATGGGGCTAACCGCTTCTTGGCCTCTTCAAGAATGGCGTCGTAATTGGGCATGAACGGTTCTACTAACGCGCTCTCAAAGAGCGCTACCAAACTCCATATTGCCTGGCGTTCGGAAGCGTCTCGGATAGGAAGAACCGATTCCTGTTTAACGTCGGCGAGCATCGCGAAGAGAACTAAAGCCACTTCTTTTCTTAAGACGAGCCTCACGTCGCTTGTGAATATCCCATCAACAGTACTCATGCTGCGGCCACCACTGTTTTCGCGCTCCAATAATCTTGCCAATTCCTCTAAACTCTAAACGTGTATCACTTCGATTGCGTATTCTACTACGTGTCGGAGATGGAGCGGGCGATTCGCTTCTATCGCGACATCCTCGGGCTCAAGTTCGTCTCCCGGGATGTCGTCGCCAGATTCGATATCGACGGAGTTCTCTTTGAACTGGTTCCTGCGGCCGGCGGGAGCAAACTGCAAGGCTCGGGAAACGCGCGCCTATGCCTGCGTGTCGAGAATATGGAGGAGGCGTTGCAGGATCTGCGCGCACGGGGTGTACCCACGGGTCCGGCCGAGAACAAGGGCGCGGGCGCTCTGGCCTTCCTCCAAGATCCTGATGGAAACGAAATCTGCCTCTGGCAGTACTTCTCGGGCGCTAACGCCGAGCGAGCCACGCTATGAAAGTTCGCCCAAGATCGTCGAAAAAAAGATTGTCGGACAAAAGTTCGTCGAAAAAAAGATCATCGGGAAAAATATCGTCGCGAAGCGCAGATCGAGCCAACGGTCGCCTCCACGGCCACGTCGCCCTCGTCACCGGCGCCACGCGCGGCATCGGACTTGCCATCGCGCACGCCCTAGCCGCCAAAGGTTGTGATCTGGTCCTCACCGGCCGGGACGATTCAGCCCTGCGCCGCATCAGCAGGGAACTGGCGTCTGCAAAGATTCAAATCCTCGCGCCGCCATGCGACCTTCGCGACCCGCAGTCGGTCGACGACCTGTTTCGCGCCATCCGCCAGCGGTTCAAGCGCCTGGATATTCTCATCAACAACGCCGGCATCGCCCACACCAATCTCACAGTCGACAAGTTGCCCCTGCCTCTTTGGCACAACGTCATCGAGACCAACTTGACCGGCATGTTCCTGGTGACCCAGGCTGCGCTCGCCATCATGAAGCGTGGCGGCGCCATCGTGAACAATCTCTCCATCGCGGCCCATCGCGTTTTCGCGGGATCGGCCGCCTATGCCGCCTCGAAGCACGGCGCGCTGGGCTTCACCAACACCCTGCGCGAAGAATTGCGCCCCAAGGGAATTCGCGTCATCGGCCTCTTACCCGGAGCCACCGACACCGAGATCTGGAACACCTTTTGGCCGCAAGCGCCGCGGAAAAAGATGATGTCGCCAGCCTCCGTCGCCGAGGCAGTCGTCAACGCGATTCTGCTGCCGCCGAACGCCACCGTCGAAACTCTGGAAATCCTGCCCACCACCGGAACTTTGTAATTGTCATCCCGAGCAAGCGTTCTTTGCGCAGCGAGGGATCTGGGCGAGCCGCGATGTGTCGCGTTCTTTGCGACACAATAGTCGCGCGTTTGGCTCGCTTCCTTAAGGCCCCTCCGTTTTACGTCCGCCACATTTCCAGCTAAAATACGACCGACCGAAAATCCCCCGGAGGAATCAGACATGAGCAAGGCACCCTTTCTCACCGCAGCATTGTTGGCCGTCGCCATTTTCGCTTTTCCCGCCCACGCGCAAGATGTCAAGAAAGAAGCAGCCGTAAAGCCGGCCGATAGTCCTTCACAGGCCGTGCTCGAAGCCTGGAACGACATTGGCCGCAAGCTCATCGCCATGGCCGAAGACTTCCCCGAGGACAAATACGACTTCAAGCCCACTCCCGCCCAGCGCAGCTTCGCCGAACAACTGCTTCACGCCGCCAACGCGAATTATTTCTTCACCAATCTCGCCCTGGGCCAGAAACCGCCGGCTGAGGAAGATCCCAAGCGCGATCAGTACAAGACTAAGGCCGACGTGGTTGCCTTTGTGAAAAAAGCCTTCACCGACGGCGCGGCCGCCCTCAAAGCCAAAGGCGACAAAGGAATGTCCGATTTGCTCATCGACCCCTTCGCTCACCAGCAGGTCCGCATCTCCGACATGGCCTGGGGTCTGATCGAGCATTCCGGCGAACACTACGGCCAACTCGCTGTCTACTATCGCGTCGCGGGACTCGTTCCCCCGGAGTCACGTCCTAAAAAATAGCCAACGTCACTCCACGGCATACGGATACCGTAGCCTCCGCTCGCCAAAAAACTTCACCAGCAGCGCCCCGGAGACGAATCCGCCCACGTGTGCCCAGAACGCCACTCCTCCCATGTTCTGGCCCTGGAAGGCAAGCATCATCGCCGTTCCACTCAAAAATTGCAGCGCGAACCAGTAGCCCAGGATGACCCAGGCCGGCACCCATAGCACGAACACGAAGAACCAGGTCAGCACGCGCGCTTTCGGATACAGGATGAAATACGCCCCCAGCACTCCCGCTATCGCTCCGCTGGCTCCGACCGTGGGCACGGTCGAGTGCAGACCAACCGCCACCTGCGTGCCCATCGCGATCACGCCGGTAAGAATGTAAAACACCAGGTACTTGAAGTGTCCCAGGTAGTCCTCGACATTGTCGCCAAAAATGTAGAGAAACCACATGTTGCCGATCACGTGCATCCACGACCCGTGCAAAAACATCGACGTGAAGAAGGGAAGCACGATCGCCGGCAGCGGGTACCCGGGCGAGCCTGACAGAAACATCGCCAGATGTGACGGCACCACTCCGAACTGATGAATCAGTATGTCCAGGCTCCGAGGATCCAGCGCCGCCTCGAACAAGAAAATCACCAGGTTCAGCCCGATCAAGAAGCCGGTCACCCAGGGAGTGCTATACCGAGGCTGGTCGTCGCGAAGGGGAAGCATAAGGAATCTGGTAACTTAGTAATCGGGCAATCTTACTAGATGCGTCCTTGGAAAGCGCACGGCTCCAGCCCATGGAATCGCTCGGGAAGGGCACGGCTTCAGCCGTGCCGCTACTGGCCAAGGAGACGAGGGCTTTAGCCCCTGCGGGACGATCTTTATGCTTCCGCGTGGAGAGCCGAGTTTCAATTACCAGATTACTCAATTACCCAATTACCAAATCCTCTCATGAATGGCGTCATCATCATCGATAAGCCCGCCGGTTGGACCTCGCACGACGTGGTCAACCGCATGCGACGCATTCTGGGGCAGCGCTCCGTCGGCCATCTCGGCACCCTCGACCCCCTCGCCACCGGCGTGCTCCCGCTCGTCACCGGCAGTCTCACGCGCCTCGCCCAGTTCTACACCACTTCCGAGAAAACCTACGAAGGCGTGATCCGCTTCGGCTTCGCCACCAATACCTATGACGCCGACGGGGACCCGGTGGGCCCAGTTTGCCCTGTCACTCCCAGCCTGGAGCATCTCCAGAAACTCGCTGCCGCATTCCTCGGCATCATCGAGCAAGTGCCGCCACCGTTCTCGGCCAAGAAAATCCACGGCGTCCCCGCCTACAAACTGGCAAGAAAACAAAAAGAAGTGGTCCTGAAGCCGGTTCAAGTCGAGATTAAAGAATTCGCCATCCTCGCAGTCGAGGGCGACCGCGCCCACTTCCGCGCCCGCGTCGCCTCGGGAACCTACATGCGTTCCGTCGCCCACGAAATGGGCCAGCGTCTCGGCTCCGG
>CABDYC010000021.1_pt1 | contig 11516 bp, 8 predicted proteins | sample 3421511 | NCBI WGS metagenome assembly CABDYC01 (sample SAMEA5534336, study PRJEB31848) | metagenome | biome: tundra; feature: field; material: soil | place: USA | collected 2013-05 | depth 0.15 m | reverse complement strand
CGCCTCACGCACAATCCGCGTAGCATCCCTGGAGCCCTGCGTCTCCGCCACGTCAACCGCAACCCCGCCCGCTCGCAGCCTCTCCAATACCGAACCCAGCATCTTGCGGCTCCGCCCGCCGCCCGCCGCGGGATTCACAATGGCTAAATAAGATGCCCGCCCATTCATAGCCCGACCACCGCTCCCCGCTCCACCGTCCTTCCCAACTCTTCCGCCAGCGCCTGCCGCTTGATCTTCATCGACGCCGTCCGTGGAAACTCTTTCTCCCAGATCACATACCCGCTAACGCGTTTGAAATCCGGCAATCGCCGGTTACGGGTCACGATCTCTCCCAGCAGCGTGCTGTCGAAGCGCTGATTCTGCTCCAGCCGCAGCGCCATCACCAGCATCTCCCGTCCCAGCTCCTTGTGCGGCCACACATAGTTCGCCGCGAACACACAGTACTCCTTCACCGCCAGTCCATCGAAGACCGTCTCGATATCCTCGGGATAAATATTCTTTCCGCCCTCGGTGACGATCATGTTCTTCTTGCGCCCGAAAAGCTGCAGATGGCCATTCTTGTCGAACCGTCCCAAGTCGCCCGTCAGAAGCCATCCATCGACAATCGTCTCCAGCGTCAGCTCCGCGTCGTCCAGATAATGCGACATCACCGTCTTGCTCCGCGCGGCAATCTCCCCAATCCCCTCCTCATTCGGACTCAGCACGCGCAGCTCCACGCCCGGCAGCGGTTTGCCCACCGTGTCCGCACGAAATGGTCTCAGATCGTTCAAGGTCAGCGCAGTCCCCGCCTCCGTCAGCCCATAGCCGTTCACCACCGGAATTCCCAGATCGTAGAAAAATTGCAGCGTCGAAGGTTCCATGAAAGCGCCTCCGGTAATCAGCGCCAGCAGTTCCCCGCCAAACGCCCGATGCACTTGCGGCAGCAACATGCGGCTTACTTTCACCCGCGGTCTGCTCCGCGTCAGCATCTTGTTGAGCGCAATCATTCGATTCAAAATCGCGCGCTTCCACAACGGCAGGTCGTCGAACTTCGCCCGCAGCCCGCGCTCCAGGTTCTTCACGATCATCGGCACCAGCGCCACATACGTGATCCGGTAGCGCACAAAAGCGTCCCGCACAAATTCCGGACGCAGCGTCCGCAAATGCACCACGCACGCCCCACACACGAACGGCCCGATGAATCCCACCATGAAATCAATCGCGTGATTTGTCGGCAAAATGCTCAAATACCGCACCCCTGGCCAGAATGGATACCACGCCGTCAATGCCCGGCACTGCTCCAAGTAATTCTCATGTGTCAGCACGCACCCCTTCGGACGCCCGCCCGTGCCCGACGAATACACGATGCACGCCACGTCCTCCCGCTGCCGCATCACAAAATCCGGCGCACCCTTGCGCTTGAAGTCCTCCCAGCGGAATCCTCCCGCCAGATCCGCTCCCAACGGCGCTTCCGTCACCAGCACCAGCTTTGTCTTGATGTTGTGAAACTCGGGCTCTTGCATGATCGCCCGCCAGAGGTGATACTCCACCACCAGCACTTTCGCCTTCGAATGCTCCAGCAGTTGCAACTGCTCCGCCGTCGTCAGCTTGTAATCCAGAGGAACCAGCACTCCGCCGCTGTAGAAAATCGCATACGCCGAAATCAGCCACTTCGACTGATTCGTCATGAGGATAGCCGCGCGCTCTCCCGCGTCGAACTCCGCATCCTCCAGCGCCCGCGCCAGAGGCATGCCGATTTCCTTGAAATCAGAATACGTAAGCCGCGTCTTCTCCCGCTCGCGGTCCGCCTCAATCAGGCAGGTCTCACCGGCGAAACGGTCCAAGGCATCGCGCAACGCCGCGCCCAGACAGCTATATGTTTGGAGATCGAGCATTAAGGAATCATTTCACCACAGAGGCACGGAGACACGGAGAAAAGCTTAGTTATCAATTCATTACCTGCTCTGTGTCGATTGCCGGTTGAAGAGCGGTTACTGCGGTACATCTTATCGAAACCGGTCTCATAAATAGTTTGGGAAGGGCACGGCTTCCAGCCGTGCCGCTACCGTTCAATAAGATCGCGGGCTTCAGCCCCTGAGGGGCTTCCGCGAACCTTTACCGGCTCTAGAGTCTCGCCTGAATCTTCCCCGCCAGCGTGCGAAAGTCGGAGACTCCCTGTAACTCATAATCGGGCAACTCCACGCGAAAGTGATTCTCCAGCTTGGTCAGCAGATCGAGCGTCTGCAAGCTGTCAATCCCCAGCGTCTTGAAAAAGTCGTCATCAGGATGCAGTTTTCCTCGCGGTACCTTGAAGTGCGCCGCGGCAAGCTCCAGGATTTCATCCAATGTCTGTTCAGCAGTCGGCATTACGTCCTCGACCTAACCATGATGTCACTCCGAACGGCGAGCCGTGAGGAATCTGCTTTCACTCGGTGCTCGCAACTCGCAACTCGGTACTGACTACGGAAGGTACGGCTGCGCATCCGTGCCCTCCACAAACTTCCTCAACCCCGCTTGCACCGCCGGCCTCGCAAACAGCTCACAAAAAATATCGATCTCCCGCCGCAACTCCTCGCGCGGAATCGGCTTGATAAACTTCTTCGCCGCCGCCGCAGTCGCACGATCAAACTTCCCAAGCTGCGCCGCCGTGGCCCGCGCCGCCCGCAACGCTTCGCCCTCACCCACCACCTGACTCACCAGCCCGATCTGCTGGGCCTTGGTGGCATTGAAGCTGCGTCCCGTCAGCAACAGATCCCTCACCACAGCATTGCCCAAATCCCGCTTCAGACGCGGAATCCCGCCGAAACCTGGGATCAACCCCAGCCTCAGTTCCGGAAAACAGAACCGCGCCATCTTGTCCGCGATAATCAAATCACAAGCCAGGGCCAGCTCGAACCCTCCTCCGAAGGTCACTCCATGCACCGCTGCAATCGTAGTCAAAGGCGCCGCATCAATCAGGTTCAGCACGCGGTGAATGCGCTCCAGAAAATCCCGCACTCCCCTCGCGGCCTCAGCCTTCTCCATCGCCTGCGATCGATGATACAGTTCGCGCAAATCCGCCCCCGCGCCAAACCCCGGCTTCAACTCGCTATAAATAATCAGCGCATGCGCCTCCGCCTGCATACTCTCAAAGGCTGCCGCGAACTTCTCCAGATCCTCGAGTGACTCCGATCCCAGCTCGTTACAAGGCTCCCGGTGCAGCGCCAATTCGATCACGCCGTCCGCAAGAGTCCAGGACAAAGCACTCCCTGCACACTGGCTCACCAAGTGAGACTTGGATTTCCCTTCCCGCACCTTAGTGTTCTTCGTCGTTCCCAACACTCTCCGCCCTCACTACACTGCCTGCTTCACCCGGTACATCTCCTCAATCTCATTCTTCATCCGCGCCGCGATGGCGTCCCGCTTCAGCTTCCCATTCACCGTCAACATCCCACTTTCTATCGAGAACGCTTCCCCGCGCACCAAAAACGCCCGCACCTGCTTGTAATGCGGCAACTCAGGATTCACTGCATCCAGCGCAGCTTGCACATGCTCGGAACTCACGCTCCCAGTCACAATCGCCGACAAATATCCGCGTCCGTTCCCCACTACCACCACCTGCTGCGCTTCCGGCAAATTCTTCGCAATCGCAGTCTCGAGCGGTTCCGGAGAAATCTTGTGCCCCGAGCCCAGTACAATCAAGTTCTTGATCCGCCCTGCAATCCGCCAGTTCCCTGCCGCGCTCACTTCGCCCTGATCGCCGGTATGAAACCATCCGTCGCGCAAAGTCTCCGCCTTTTGCTCCGGTCGGTTCCAGTAGCCGGAAAAAACATTCGGTCCCCGCACCACAATTTCGTCGTTCTCTCCGAGTCTCATCTCCATGCCCGGAATCGCCGGGCCCACGCGCCCCACCTCGACCCGGTTCGGATCGTCCATCGTGCAAATCGCCGTCGTCTCCGTCAGCCCGTAAACCTGCAAAACGCGAACCCCGAGCATCATGAAATAAAGCTGCGTTTCCGCACTCAGCGGCGCCGACCCGCAAATCAGCGCCTTCAGATTTCTTCCGATCATCTTCTTCCGGATCGCCGGAAACACCAGCCGGTTCGCCAGCCCCAGCCACATCGCATCGCCCGCTCTGGTCTGACCATCCTGCCGTCGCGCCCACGCCGCTTTTGCCCGCGCATAGATCGCCTGCGCCACTCCGCCCGTCTGCCAGAGTTGTTCGTCCACCGCCCGCCGCATGCGTTCCAGCAACTGCGGCACATTCAAAAAATAATCTGGAGCCACCGTCCGCATGTCATTCGCAATCTTCGCCAAATCCGTGTTGATCGTGACCAGGCTGCGCCTCTTCAGAAACGTAAGCAAAGCAATCCACGACGCCGCAAACGTGAACGGCAAATAATGAAAGATGCGATCCTGCCCCGTCGAGCCAGCCATCAGCTCGCTCAGTCGTTCCGCCGTCCGGTCGAGCATGAAGCCCACGTTAGCCGCCGTCAGCACCACACCCTTGGCCTTACCCGAGGTCCCGGATGTGTAGATGATCGTTACCGGACTGTCTTTCCCCACCTGCGGCCGGTCCAACTGCACTCCGTCCACGCCCGCAAAGATCTCATCGAACAACAACTGCGGCGGAGCTTCTTTCCAATTCTGCGAAATCCCATCCCGCAACGCCGCATCTCCGCAACACACCAGGGACGGCGAGCAGTCTTTCATCATCGTTACCAACTCCCCCGGCGCCTGCCGCGAATACAGAGGCACTACGATCAGCCCTTCCGCCATGAGCGCCAGATCCATGGCCACCCAGCGAATGCTGTTCGCCGCCAGCAACCCGCACCGGTCGCCTTTCTGCAGGCCCCTCGAGGCAATAAACGTCCTTGCCTTGCGGACCAACTCCAGCAATTCGCCGCCGGTCACGCTCGTGACTTGCCCCTCGCGAATTTCGGCAAGAATCCGCGTATCCGCAGCCGTCCGCAGTTCCGAGAAAATCTCTCCGACAAACGGAATGAGTGTACTCACAATATGGATTGCGGGACCGCGATCACGAAGAACTCCCCGGATTCTAGTTGGAAGTCGCCACCAACTCCCGCAGCCCCTTGCCCATCGGCGGCAAATAATCCTCCCAACTCCATTCTCCCCGGCGCGTCTCAAACTCCGGATACCTTCTCTGCACTTCCTCTTCAAAATACACACCCATGCGCGCCATCACCTTCAAATTCCTTACCACAGTTTTCGCAATCCCGTTGGCGATGGCCTCACCTTCACAACTCAGCTTCTCCAAAGCCGCCAGCAGCTTCCCCTCAAGCTCCGGATCGTCCACCGTCATCAGCAAATCCTGATGGCCTCGCTCCCCCATTAAATTCCGGATGCGCTCATCCATCGTGATTCCCACCGATGGCACGAGTGCTGGCATCGAGGTCACAATCCCGTGATACCTCGACGAAGCCATCATGTGGCACGCCCGCAGAACACTCACCAGTTCATACATGTTGTACTCGTCGGAGGTCAGCACCGGCACGCCGCCGAGCTTTTCCGCGATACGGTTTGCCGGACGCGCATCCAACCGCTCCGTCGCCGCCAAAATCACAAACACGTTCTTCTTCTTGCGGAACGCATCCAGCGCATTCGCAATCGCCGTCCAATATCTCTGATACGCCTGCTCCGCCGCCGGCCCGGAATTGTGAAAATACACCGTGCGATAGTGGCTGTCCTTGTAAGCGCCCGTCAAACTGCGCACGGCATACTTCGCCACGGACGCCTTCACCGGCCACTCAAACGGATTGATTGGACACACCACCAGCACCGGCGTCCGCCCGTCCCAGCCCACTTTTCTCAGCACGCTCCGCCCGTACTCCGGCGGGCGCGGCTCAAACGTCCATGCCGTATCGGTTCCCAACTCCGTCGGCACGCCCAGTTCGCGCAACACGCCCCGCGACTCTTCATTCCGCGTAATCACAAATGAGTTCCTGCAATACCGCCCGCACATCTTCGCCACCAGCGGATCCATGTGCCCCGCTTCCGCGCCATATCCCACCGAAAGCTTGTTCTGCGCCGCCGCAATTCCCAGCGACCCAATCATCATCGTGGTCAGCGCGTTGGCGAACTTGCTCTTGAACATCGACCCCTCGCACGCCACTACCCCATCATGCTGCGGCACTTCATTGGCCAGAAACGGTGGAAATATATCCGGCAGATGCACCTGCTTCGTCCCCTCGAAGTATCCTCGCGAGAAGTCGAAGTTCTGACTCATCACACTGAACTCCACCCGCTCCGCGCCCAGAATATGCCGTATCTGCCGCAGCATCTCTTCCACCCGCACATCCGACCCCATATTCCGCGTCCCGTTGTACCCCGCAAACAACAGCTTCAGCTTCTCGCCCCGCTGCCAGCGCTTGCCCTCGCCCAGCATCCATCCCGCCTTGGCCCGCTCGATCGAACTGCTCACCCAAGCTTCCAGAATGAAATCCATCATGCGGCTGTCCCTCCCGCCGCCGCCGGCCAAGGTTGATACTTGTAGGCGAAATCATTTTCGCGGCTGAACTTCAGCAGCGGATAGCAATACTCGGAAAACGCCACCGGCTTCTTCCCCAGTTCCCTCGTCACCCGCGTGTTATCGAACACCGTGTTCCACACCAGATACGGCATGAACACCTTCATCAGCGACGCACCTTTTCCAATCGCGCCTTTGCGGTTCGCCAGAAAATTCACCAAGCCCGCAGACGGACGTTCCACCACCGGCACAAATACCGGGGCGTGCTTGTTCTGTGCCGCCGCCAAAGCCTTCGTAATCTCGCGAAACGTCTGCGACCCAACCCCCGACGAAAGATGATACGTGTCGTGCTCCGGACGCTCCTTCTGATGCAGCGTCGCAATCGCCTCCGCCACAAAATCAACGTTTACAATGTCGATCTTGTCCGTCGCGCGAAACGGCAGCACCGGCAGCCCAGCCAGAAAGACAAACGCCTTCACCATGTCGAATTGCGTGGTTTCCGCATAGCGGCTGTCGCCCAGCACAATGCTCGGACGGAAAATTGTCTTGGGCGTTTCCGGCAACAGCACGCGCATCATGTGTTCGCAGAATTTTTTCGTCCGCGCATACGGATCATAGTCCGACCGCTCCCAATCAATCGACCGATCCTCGCTCACAACCTCGTTCTGCCGCTTCCCCGCCACTGCCACCGTGCTCACCTGGCTGAACCGCCTCAACCCGTGATAATGCTCGGCGTGCCGCGCCAGCGTCAGCACCTCCAACGTGCCCCGCAGATTCACGTTCAAACAGCTCTTCTCCGACTTCCGGTTCAGCGACGCCGCGCAGTGAATCACCGAATCCGTCGTGTGAACCAGCCGGTCGTATTCATCGCGCCCCAGCCCGAACCCGGGCTCTGTCAAGTCGCCACGGAACACGCGTACCCGCGTCTGTAGATACTCGTAAAACTGCGGGAACTCCAGATGCAATTGCAGCGCCTGCCACAGCCGGCCTTCCGCCTCGCTTACATCCCGCGCCCGCACCAGCACATTCAGCGCTGCGCCATGATCCCGCAGCAGATTCGCCGCCACATGCGCCCCAATGTATCCCGTCGATCCCGTCAGAAATATCGCCATTCACCAATTCCCATTCGTGCCTGTTCTTACCGTCTCCCCATTCTGCAAACTCCGCGCCGGACGCACCTCCAGCGGCCTGCCCTCAATCAATGGATAAGTCCACTTCCGCAGCGCCGGAATATGCACATTGATCCAGTAATCCCACCAGTCCAGCAATCGTGCCCTATACCCAAACTCCTCCCGCTCATCTTCCACCAGCGCATGCGATAGTTTCTCCACGTTGTCCGCCGCGAAATCGTGCTCATTAAAGAGGATGAACGGCTCAAACAACTCGATCAATTTCTCCAGCCGCTCCAGATTTCTTTCCGTCTTCACCAGCGGCGTCTTCTTTAACGGCAGCGGCGACATGATTCGCTGAATCGACTTCACTATCGCCCTCTGCGCCGGTGCCGACATCCGGTTGTATCGCGTCTTCGATACCGGAATCGCATCAAACCGCAGTCGCAGCCACGACTCCAGCCCTTCCTGCGCCCGGTAATGCTTGCGGTGGGCCAGCGATGTCAATTCAATCGACCGTCCCATGTCGCAAGGATTCGTCGCCGACGTCGCCAACTGGTAAAGCTGGTCGTGTCGCCGCTCCACAATCGCCGCCGCAATCAGCGTCATCCCCGCGCACACCGCGTCTACCGGAATAATGTCCAACCGCTTGCTCTCATTCGACGGCAACTGCCGGAAATAAGTCCCCAACAAATAAGACAGGGACGCCGATGTATTGATCCCTTCATTCCATCCCAGAAACGGCTTAGCCATCGAGGTCTCCACAATCGCCGGACGCACCACGGCAATCGGCAACCCTGCTCCATGTTTCACAATCAGCGATTCCGCCAGGCTCTTCGTCAGCGTGTACGTATTCGGCCAGCCCAACTCCTTCGCCCGCCGCGTCCCCGCTTCGGTCAAATACGTCTTCAACCACCGGATCCGGTTCTTGCGGATCTGGTTCTCCAGTGCTGCGCCCTGCAGCCCCTTCGCCGCATGTTCCCTGGCCAGCGACTGCATCTTCAACCCGGCCGTCACTTCCGCGCCCTCAGCTTGCGCCTCCGCCTGCGCAATCAACTCATGTAGCGCCCGCCACTCTTGTTCCGCATCAAAGTTCGCCACGCGATGCGGGGTGTAATTCGGAATCAGCTTCTCCGTCACCCGCCCATCCCGCTCACCCGCTACGTAACATGTGGACAAATGCAACAGCCCCGCGTGGTCCGTCCCCCGCACAAACTGCAGGATGTTCATCGCCGCATCCGTATTGGTCGCTAACGCATCGCGCAAGTCCGGATTGAAGTCCGTCAATCCCGAACTATTCACGATCAGATCAAGATTCCTCTGCAGCCGCCGCCACACCTCCGCATCCAGTCCCAACCCCGCCTGCGTGACGTCTCCTACCACCACCTCTACCTTCTCCCGCAGATACTCCCCGAAGCCCGCCCCATACTTCTCAAACAGCGGATCGAATACCGGCGATTCCTCCACGATCTTTTCGAACCGCCGCTGTGCCGGATTCGACTTCTGCCGCCGGATCAGCAGATAAATCCGCCCGATCTTCGGCAACTCCATCAGCGTGTTCGCCAGCCACACCTTCCCGATAAATCCCGTCACCCCGATCAGCATCACGTGCCTGCCCGCCAGCGCCCGGCGCACCGAGAATCCCGCCACTTGCCGCTGCCCCTCGAAATGCACAATCGGACGTTCCTGCAACAATGATTCCCGCCCAGCTCCAATCGCCGCTGCGCGTAGTTCCTCCACCGTAATATCCAGTTGCCGCGCCAGCGTCTTCGGCGCCCGCCGCCCATCCGGACTCTGCTCCCGGATTCGCGCGAATGCTCCCCGTGGCCGGATCACCGGTTCCAGTAGCCGCCCCGTGGCCACGCCATCGCGAAACTCCAGGCGATTCGCCACCACCCGCTTCACTCCAAGATGCTGCGCCAGCGGCTTCATCACGTGCTCTAGCCCCTGGCTCACCAGCACCACGTCCGCCCCCGCGTGCACCAGTTCCTGCACCCGCTCCACCCCGTGCGCCTTCAGCCGCGGCTTCAATTTGTATTGGAAATATTCTTCGCCCAGCAGATCCAGCCGGTCGCGTGTCACACCCCTCAAGGCTGTGTGCACCACACGCGTTGCAAACTTGCGATTCGTCGAATAAAGAAACGGACGCAGCGCCGCCATCAGGAAGATCAGCCCCCGCCGCCACCACCGCTCCGCGAAGGTCTGCGCGTTCCAGGTAAAGAACGCCACCGGCTCCACCACCGTCAGGTCAAGCAGGCTTCCCTCCACCCGCCAGTACACGGTGGGGGACGCAACGGCCGACACGCTGGGGGACGCACCGGGTCTGTGGTTTGACTGTTCCAAAGTGTTCTTCGTCCAGACTACAGGCTTCCCCGTATCCCTGTGGACGAATCCCCTATTGTAAACAATGCCCCCACTCCCGCGAAGCCCCCCGTGGCGCAAGGCGTGTCAGCGAGACAACAGCCCCATTCTGAATGGTTCCTAACTGAGACTGAGAACCGAGAAAAAGCTGTACAGAGAGGTAAACGCGCCAGCAGTCGTGACCTTAAAAATCGTGCCGCAGCCTTCATTGTTGTCCGCGCAACCGTTATTGGGACCGCCGCCGTAGGTGGTTCCGTACAGGTCGCCGTCTGCGGCTTGGATGAGGGTAACTAAATAGGGATTGCCTCCGTCGGTTCCAAGAAAGGTGTGCAGCGTGCTGAACGTTCCGCCTGAAGCGATTTTGAAAATCGTCCCGCAACCGCCTCCCGCTAAGCATCCTGCACCATTGTAGGAGCCGCCTCCAAATACCGTGCCATAGAAGTTTCCATTTCTGGCCTGTAGGAGCGACCCGGTGGGAGACAATCCGTCCGTGCAGTTGGGCTGCATGCAAAAAGGATAGAAAATGCTGAGCGCACCCGTTGGTGTAACCTTAAACGCGGTACCGCAGCCTAAACCGAAAAAACATTTTGCGTTGGTCAAGCCGCCCTGAATGGCCAATCCATAGAATTTCCATCGATCCCCTCAATCAACCCGGATTCTGGATTCGCACCATCCTTGTTGTTGAAGTCCGCTAGGTCGGTTCCTACCTGACCCGCACTGATTTTGAAAATCGAGCCAAAGCCGCTGGCTCCGCCATCATAAGTGGTCCCGTACAGATTTCCGTTGCGCGTTTGCAGAACGTTGCTAAATGGGCCGTTGCCGTAAGCGCAATCCGCCAGACCGCAGAACGTGTAAACGGTCGTGAGCGTCCCCTCGGGATTGACTTTGAAAACCTCGCCAAAATAGGTGTCGGCTCCTCCATAGAACGTTGTTCCATAGAGATCGCCGTCCAAGCCCTGGATCACCGGCGCTTCGGGTTTGCTGCCGTTTGCCCCGTTGAAATTTACCAGCGTCGTGAACACCTGTGCCGGCAAAACGGCGGAGAGAAACACCAGAAAGGAGAGCGGTGCGATGAGTCCCTTGATACCGGTCATTTGCTACCTCCTTGGCACTCGAGCTGAATCTTCGACCGGCGAAAGGTTACCCCAGGTGGCGTGCAAATTCAACGGCTCGCATCATCACCTTACTTTTTGGGGCTCTAACCGCCTCAGGCTTTTCGGCAAATCTTAGGTAGGAAAGGTACTCATGTAGGTCTTTCCGCTGATTGGGCATTCGCAGTGAGTTGTTGGCAGGGAAACCCGTCAGTCGGCTAGAGCGTGTTGCATTAATTGGTTTTGGGTAGGGCACGGCTTTTAGCCGTACCGATTAGAGCCAGAAAAATGGGCTTTAGCCCCCTGCGGGACGCGCTTTCCAAGCTAAGGTCTATGAAACACACGCTAAGCAGAAATGCCGGCTGCAGTGGCCGCCACGCCTCGTTGTTTGCGCAATTCAGCCAGGAACGAGTCGGCTGGAAGCGCCGCCTGATTGCGGAAGAGTCCAAGCAGTGCATCTTCTGCTTCACCAGATGCCGCGGGAATTCGTGAATTCTGCGAAGTTTCAGT
>CABDYC010000016.1_pt1 | contig 11651 bp, 6 predicted proteins | sample 3421511 | NCBI WGS metagenome assembly CABDYC01 (sample SAMEA5534336, study PRJEB31848) | metagenome | biome: tundra; feature: field; material: soil | place: USA | collected 2013-05 | depth 0.15 m | reverse complement strand
GCTGAGGTTGTCATATAAGAGCACATCAAAACCGTGCCTGCGTAAAACACGTGCCGCATGGCTTCCGATGTACCCTGCGCCACCCACAACCAGCACCTTCAAATCGCGTTCCTCCTGCTAGGGGCTTAAGAGTTCGTAGTGTAGCAGACAGGCAGCCGCACATCGCCCGGTCGAAGTCTGCCTGGTAGAGCGCTCGCAAGTCGTCTAAGACGGAGGTGACCGGGCTGCCGATCACGATTGGAAACGACTGGGTCACTTCGAAAGGGAGTCGGACGACCGGGGCTGACCAGTGACTTTCTTCTCTATCCGGCCGCTCAATCTCATGCTAAGCTCGTCCCATTAGTCCTGATCCTCCCTCCCTGAAAGTCAGCGCGGAAATACCCTTATGACAAAGCTTGGAATGCACATTCTGCTGGCCGCCCTGGCGATGTTCTCGGTGCTCACCCCCCTTTGTACGCATGCGCAAGCAACGACTTTCGAGGGCATTGATGCGTCCCAAGTCACGGGAGCGCAGTTCGATGTTGATCCCAACGGCGCTGTGGGCACCAAGCAGTACATGGAATGGGTCAACGATTACTACCAGGCTTGGGACAAAGTCACGTTCGCTCCCGTTTGGTCGACTCCGCAAACGGGTTGGCAGCCCTGGATCAACAGCAACATGACGAATTGTTATGGCTTCGGAGGTGGCGACGGGCTTGTCATGTTCGACCATCTTGCCTCGCGCTGGATCATTGCCAAGCGCGCCTTCCAAGGTGGCTCGTATTATTACTGTGTCGCTATTTCCAATACCGACGATCTGACATCCCCGTCGCTGAGTTGGTACGCCTACGAGATTGCCTTGGATGCCGTCCTGGGATCGAATTCCCGCGGGGCTGTCTACTATCCAGACTGGCCCAAGCTGGGCACGTGGTGGAACGCTTATTACGTCAGCTTCGATCTGGAGGATGTGAACAGCGGATACCAGGAGATCGGAGTGGTGGTTTGCGCATTGGACCGGACCAGCATGCTGGCCGGTGCGCCCAGTCCCCGTAGCCCGCAATGCTTCAGCGATCCCAGCCCTATTCCGTTGAATGGCAGCCTGTATTATTCACACAGTCTGATTCCGGCCGATGTCGATGGCACCACTTCGCCTTCTCCAAGCCGGCACGGATTTCTGATCAGCATCGAGAACCCTCCCAATGACGGAAACAGCACCACGTCGAACACGGTGAACTTGTGGGATTTTAAGCTGAGCTGGACCAATCCAGCCAATTCTACGTTCGGCAAAACGGCAATTGCGGTCCCAACCTACACGCCAGGCTGCTACGATGTAACGAATCCGGTGAACACGATCTGTGTTCCGGAATCCACGACAAAATCAACCGGAAACTATATTGACTCCGTCGGCGACCGCATGATGCCCCGGCTCGATTACCGCAATTTTGGCACCTATGAATCGTTCCTGGTAAGCCAAACGGTTCAAACGGGCACTGGCAGCAACACGCAAACCGGGATTCGATGGTATGAATTTCGGGGAAGCGGAACGCCCGCTCTCTATCAGAGCGGGACTATCAACTACGGCACGGCTGCCTATCGTTTCATGCCCAGCATGGCGCAAGATCACAGCGGAAACGCAGCCGTGGGTTACAGCATGTCCAGCGGCACAACCCACCCCAGCATTCGGGCTTCGCGCTGGAATCTGGTGAGTAAGACGGCTCCGGTGGAATTTAACATTCTGAATGGGGCCGGCGATCAAGAGAACACGTACCATTGGGGCGATTATACGAGCATGACTGTCGACCCTGTGGATGATTGCACGTTCTGGTACGTGAATCAGTATCTGTCCGCAAACCAGACCGGCCATTCCATTTCCTGGAAAACGCGAGTTTCCAAGTTCAAGTTGGCCGGTTGTAACTAGAGATGCTGCTAGGTTAGTAATTTGAAGGCGATGAGATGCGACCTAACGCACTGTTAATCAAGATCCCGACCTGTTGCTGATGTGCTCTGCGCTAGCGACGGGGTTTGCGCGCCCCGATGCAAGCTGGCTTCATTGTCTACGGTACGCTCATAGTGCTCTGAAAGTCGGATTGCCCGAGTCCGAGGTCTTTCACGGCAGTTTCGGTAATCGCCTTCCCAATTACCAAAGAGGCTGTGGCCGCCGGGGAGGGAACGTTGAGAACGTGCAGCATCTTGCCCGACGGCACAAACTGGAAATCATCCACGAGGGCTCCGTCGCGCCTGAGGGCCTGGGCGCGCACTCCAGAACCGCCGGGGATCAAGTCCTCTGCGCGCACTTCGGGGAGCAGTCGCTGCAAGGCACGAACGAACGCAGGCTTGGAAAAAGACCGGTGGAATTCGTCCAGTCCGCTCCGCCAATGTTTCGCAGCCATCCGCCAGAATCCGGGGAAGACCAGGGATGAGGCCAGGTCGTGCAAGTTGAAGTCGCTTCGCCGGTAGCCTTCGCGACAAAAGGCGAGAACGGCGTTGGGGCCGGCGTCCACGCTGCCGTTGATACGGCGCGTGAAATGGACGCCAAGAAACGGAAACCGCGGATCGGGGACGGGATAGATGAGGGCTCGCACCAGCGACGAACGCTCGGGAATGAGATCGTAGTACTCGCCGCGAAAGGGAACAATCACGACATCCAGCTTTTCGCCGGCCATCCGGCTGATGCGGTCGCTGAACAATCCGGCGCAGTTGATGAGATAAGTCGTGGAGAATGCCGGACCGCTCGTCTCCACCACCACTTCCCCTGTGAGCTGGCGCAGGCCCGTCACTGCAGTGGAAGTCAAAATCGTTCCGCCCTGCGCGGAAACGATCTCCGCGTATTTTTCGCAGACTGCCGCGTAGTCGGTAACTCCCGTGGAAGGGACGACCAGCGCGCGCAGGCCATTGGCGTGTGGTTCGATCTCCCGCAACTGGTCAGGCCCGATCGATTGCAGCCCGGTGAGTCCGTTTGCCTCGCCCCGGCGCCGCAGTTCTTCCAGGCGGGGGAATTCCTCCTCCTGAGTGGCCACGATGACCTTGCCGCAGACCCGGTGGGGAATGCCGTGCACACGGCAGAATTCAATCATGGCGTGCGCCCCCTCGACACATAGCCTTGCCTTCAGCGATCCGGGTTTGTAGTAAATTCCGGAATGAATGACGCCGCTGTTGTGGCCGCTCTGATGCTGGCCCACGCGATCTTCTTTTTCCAGCAACAGCAGGCGAAGACGGGGGAAGCGCTTCGTGATTTCGAGCGCGACGGCGAGGCCGATAATGCCTCCACCGACGATGATGACGTCGTGGTGTGAATCAGCCATGACCGACGATCATACAGCGACATTCTGTTCTTACTGCGCGTCTTCACTACGGGTTCACGATCAAGGTTACGGTGGAAGGCGCTGAATGGCTCAGGTAACCCGACGTACCAAGCGTCCCCGAGGTACCAGTCACAGTGATGGTATAGGTGCCGGGTTGCGTGCCTTGCTGCTGGCCGCCTCCGCCACCACCGCCACCATTGCCTGTTCCGCCGCCACACGAGGGAAGCAACAGAGCCAGCAGAAGCAATCCGAGCAAAGAAGCCGGCAGCGTCAGTTTCGCGTGCTTTCTTCTGCGCACTCTGGTTCCTAACAGCACAAGCCCTGGCAGCGCCAGCCACAAGGCATAAAAGAGAGCAGCGCGTGCCCGCCCGGGGGGAGAGAGGCTTGCCGAGCTGGACGTCGTGGTGATTTTCATTACGACCGCCGCTGAATTGTTGTCGGGAGTCACCGGGTTGGGGGTGAAACTGCACAGCGAGATCACGGGAGCGCCAGAACAGGACAAACTCACGGCATTGGTGAACGACGCGCCCACGGGTAGCACACTGAAATTGTAGCTGGCTGATTGTCCTGGGGTGATGGTTTGAGTGGCTGGCGTGAGCGAGCCGAGGGTGAAATCCTGGCTTACCGTCAGCGCCATCGTCAGTGAGTGACTGGGAGTGCCAGTGACGTCTTGCGTATTGATGTTGATGTTGTACGTGCCGGGCACGGCATTGTTCGGAATGTTGATGGAGGCGGTCACGGCAACGACAGCCCCGCTGCTGATCGTGATCGGGTTCGCTGGACTGAGCGTGCATTGCGCGCCCGTCAGCGCCGTAGCGTCGCAGGTGGCATTGACCTGACCGCTGTAGGAGTGTGAAGAAGTGAAAGTAAGATTCGCCGGCACTTGCCCGCCGGGAACAGCGGAAAGCGTAGGCGGACCGGCAATCAGGTAATCGCCGACGGAGAAAGACACTTCATAAGAATGCGTGGTCGAACCCGATGTGCCTTGCACCGCAATCTGGTATGTACCGGCGATGAAACTGGTTCCGTTGATGATGAGATTGACGGTGGCCGGGAATGTGCTGACCGACGCGGGACTGATGCTGCAACTGTTGGGTCCAAATGTGGCGGGGCAACTCAAGCTGACCGTGCCGGTGAAACCGTCCTGGGAAGAGATCGTAATCGGGCCGCTGGTGCCGGTGCTGCCCACTTTTACGTTGGGGAAGGGGCTGGGCTCGCTGAGAACGAAGTCAGGGTTTGCAGTGACAGCCAGCGTGAACGACGTGGCCAGGGGCGCGGGCGCTCCCGGAGTTGTGGCTTGTAGTGTGACCGTGTAGTTGCCTATGGGCGTTCCCGCGGGGACGGTCACGGTCGCAGTCATATTCACAGGGGAAGCCGATGTTGGATTGACTACTGCGCTGGGAGTAAAAGCGCAGGTCGCACTGGAGATGGCGGGGCTGAAGCTGCAGCCAAGGGTGACGCTTTGATTGAATGAACCTTGAGCCGTAACTTGAAAAGCCGCTGGTGGAGAAGTCGCGCCGCGAGGCTCGGTCACGGTGGTGGGCGAAGGCGTGGTCAAGCCGAAGTTCACCACATGCAAGGTGAGGGCGGCGACGTGCGTCGTGTTATTGGGATCGGAGCCGGCGCCTTGCACGTTGAAGCTGTAGTCGGCGACAGCGCTGGTGCCAGCGGTCAGTAGGAACGCCGCGCCGGTGGAGGTAGGTGTGAGGCTCACCGGGTTCGGAGTGCAGGGGCTGGGAGGACTCGAGGAGCCTGCCGTGCAGCTCAACTCAACCGAGTTGTTGTATCCGTTCACCGCGGTTAAGGTGCCGTTGAAAGTGGCTGCGGTTCCGGGGAAGGCAGTCAGCGGCGTGTTCGAAACCGCAATCTCGAAATCCGGTACAGCAAGCAAATTGAACTGCCACACGCCCCGGCCGTAGGTGGAGGCGCGCAACAGTTTCTGGCCGTTGAAGTTGAAGAGAGCGAGGGCCGTGACTGCCACGTTGGGCAGAAATCCAGTTGAGGCCGGGTTGGGAATTGGACCTACCTCGGTCCATGCGGCGGCGGATGTGGGACTCTGGAAGACGCCGACGTCGGTGCCCACATAAACGATGTGTGCGTTGGGGTCAACGACTACTGCGTTCACCGGAGAATCGGGAAGAGCATTCGGTTTGGTCCCGGTGAAGTCGGTCCAACTTGCGCCGGCATTCGTGGTTTGCCACACATGCCCTGGGCCGCCGGTAAAACCCATCACGGTGACGTAGGCGATGTTGCCGGTGGAGTCTGACGTGTCGATCGCGACGCCGGAAACCGGGAACTGATTGGGATTGATGCTCCCGCCGGGGCTGTTGTCAGTGACGTCGGCGAAGGTGGAAGTAATGCCGGAAACCGCGGCAGCGCTGGTGGTGACCCAAACATGGCCGCCGGAGGGCGAGGCCGGACCGTTGGGGCCGACGCCGTCGGTAGTGGCGTAAATTACCTTGGAACCATTGGCGTCGGTGGGACCGCCGGCGGCCAGGGCGCGAACCACATTGACTTCGCTCCCCGCGCACGTGCCCGTGCCGAACGTCTCGAAATTGAGGCTCAGCACGGTGTATGCGCCGCCCGACCGCGGCCCGCGCCACACCCGGCAGGTTCCCACCAGCAACGCCGTCGCCGACTGCGGATCGAGAATGTAGGGGAAATAGAATGATCCGTCGTCGCCGCCGAGATCGCGGCTGCTGACGGCGACATTGTTATTGAAGAGGGTATTGTTACAGTTCGCCCCGGATGAACATTCCTGAATATTCAGGCTGCCGCTGCTGGGTGGAAAATCCGGGTTCGTGGCAAACCAGTTGCCCGTGTTGGGGTCGATGGCGTTGTAACCGCCATCGCCGCTCAGGACATTTCCCCAGCTCGTGCTGGTCGTGGCGGTCGCGGTTGCCGGAGAACCGTTGTCCTGCGTGCCCCCCAAAAGCGTGTTGGCATCGGTCGGATGCTGGGAGACGCTGACGAACTGGGTCATGGAACCCAGGTTCTCATTCAGGTCGTCGAATTGATTCGTACCGGAACATGAGCCTGTCGTGAGCCCGGTGAATCCGTTGAGTGCGCGATAGATGCCGCCGTCGTTGGCGAAATACATCAGGTCGGCGCCGGACTCTGGAATCACGTACGCCAGTGCGTGCTGGTCAGGATGCACATGCGCTGGCGCTCCGTAGACTGGAGGGCATCCGTAAACGTGGGTGAGATTCAAGAACTGGGCGCTGGTACAGGTTGGATTGATGGAACTGATCGAACACTTGTAGAGGTTGATCGCACCCGCGTACAGGTCCGTGGCAGAACCGTTGGGAACGGCCAGCAGTTCCAGGTTGTAGAATCCCTGTGTCACGCCGCAGCCATTGCCGTCACCGCAGTTGGTGATGCCGCTGTCGCTGATGGCTGTCCACGAAGCGCCGCCGTTTTCGCTCTGCCAAATGCCTTGATCTACGGGGTTGTTGCCGGAGTCCAGCGAAACAAACCACACATACATCTCACTCCGTCCCGGCACGACGGTGATTTCGCCACGATAGATCGGACAGCTTGTGCTGTAGTTTTGAGGACACGCCGTTGTACTCAACAGTCCCGAAGTGCCCGGCTGATTGGCGAGGCGTGTCCAGGTCAGACCGTCAGGCGAAGAGTAGAAGCCGTGATAACGTACCGCCGCAAAGAACAAACCAGCGGAGGCGTTGTAAACCACCGAAGTTGCCGAGGTCGCTTGGCTGGCTCCGGAGAAGAGAGCATTGTAAGTCCAGGTCTGCCCGGCGTCGGCGGAAGTGTAGAGCCCGCGGTAGGTATTGCCGGTCAACGCGCCATCGGTTACGCCTTCTGCCGTTGCCGCCATGGCTGCGACTACGGTGCTGGTCTGTCCACTGGCGGTACTGAAAGCCATGCGTGTGGCGCCCAGGCCGCTGAAAGAGAGCGTGCCACTGTTCGCGGTGGAGATTAACGCCCAGGTATTGCCGCCATCGGCGGAACGCAGAATACCGAGGCCGAAATAGGAGTCGGCGGAATTGTCAGCCTCGCCCGTGCCCACAAGAATCACGCTCTTAGTGGGATCGGAGTTTCCCGGCTGCATCACAATGGAACCGATCGAGAGTGTAGCCTGGTCGTCGGTGACCGCTGTCCAACTCACGTTGTTGGCAACGCTCGTGGCCGCGTTGGTGGACTTCCATACCCCGCCCTGCGCCCCGCCGATGTAGACCGTGTTTCCGCTGGGATCCGCGGGATCAATCGCCACGGCGGTCGCCCGGCCCGAAACTTGGTGGTAGTCCTGAAAACCGGACCCTGTAGCATCGGAGGCCAGCGGCACCGGACCCAAGGGCGTCCATCCGCCGGAGGACGGTGGCGGCTGCGAGTCCGGCTGCGTGGCGCGAGCGCGAGCCAGTCGAGCGGCGCGCGTCTGCATCTTGGCTTGATAGGCGCGGTGGCGGAGTTCGGCGCCCGACTTCCCGGGAACAAGACGGCCGCGCAAGAACCATTCTGCGCGTTCTTCCACGTGATCGGCATCCGCATCGGCGATGGGTGTTTCGGGCAAGGTTTGTCTGGCACCCTGAGCCTGCGTGATCGAAAGCAAGGAAAATGGCAAGAGTGCAAGCAGGGAAGCGCGAACTACGCGGCAGAACCTGGGAAGGGTCATAGATGCTCAACTATGTGGCCAGTATCGGAGGGCCGCAGGGCACGGTCAACTCCAAAAGCGAACAAAGTCTGCTGAGAACCATTCTGGGAAGCAATTCTGGGAATTAGAAGGGCACGCAGTGGACCATCAGGAACTTGGTTGTTCCGCGGGGGCAGTCGAGAGCGCGAGCAGTTGAGAAATTGGCAAGTGCCACGGATTGGCGCAGACGCTGGCGCGCAGCGCAGAATGGAGCGTCATGCTTGTACAATCTCCAACGGATTCTCATGTCGAGTGCGAACACTTCGAGGTGCTTTCCAATTTTGACGTGGCGTTGTGTGTCACTTAGTTTAATTGCCTTGCTGGCGCTGGTGTCCGGCGTTTCGATCCCACTGGCTGAAGCTGCGGATCGCGAGATCAATGTGGCTGCGGCGGCGGACTTGAGCGCCGCGCTGAAAGAGGTCGCCGCCAACTACGAGAAGCGCACCGGCATCGTAGTGAAGCTGTCTTTCGGCGCGTCCGGCGCGTTGACCCAGCAGATTCAGAATGGCGCACCCTTTGACGTTTTCTTCTCGGCGGACATGGAGTATCCCAGGCAGTTGATCGCTGGCGGCCAGGCCGAAAGCGCAACGTTGTATCGTTATGCCGTGGGGCGGTTGGTGCTGTGGGTTCCGAGGAATTCGCCGCTCGATGTCGAGCACAAGGGCATGGATGTGTTGCTGGATCTGTCGGTGAAGAAGATTTCAATAGCGAATCCGCAGCATGCACCTTACGGGCGCGCAGCCGTCGCTGCCCTGAAGCACTATAGTCTGTATGAAAAGGTGACCGGCCGGCTGGTGCTGGGAGAAAATGTTTCGCAGGCGGCGCAATTTGTGGAGTCCGGCAATGCGCAGGCCGGATTCGTGGCCGTGGCGCATGCCATAGCGCCCGCGATGCAGGGCAAGGGAAAGTATTGGATTGTTCCGGCCGAGGCATATCCGCCACTGGATCAGGTTGTGGTGCTGATTTCGCATTCACCCCACCAGCAGGACGCGGCGGCGTTTTTGGAATATATGAAGACTGCGGAAGTTGCAGCGGTGCTGCGGCGCTACGGTTTCAGCTTACCCGACCAGAAATACGACCAGAAGTAGGGAATCGGCCAGAAAAATGTCCATCGATTGGCAGGCATTCCGGCTCACGATAGAACTGGCGGTGGTTGTGTCGGCCATCCTTCTTGTGGTCGGCCTGCCTCTGGCCTCCTGGATCGCCTTCTCCCGCTGGCGCTGGAAATTTCTCGTGGAAGCGATGGTCGCCTTGCCGATTGTGCTGCCGCCGACGGTGCTCGGATTTTACCTACTCGTCGCCCTCGGTTCCCGGAGCCCGCTGGGACGCTGGTGGCAGTCTTTGACCGGACACACCTTAGCGTTCACGTTCACCGGACTGGTGATTGGCTCCATCCTCTACAGCCTGCCGTTTGCGGTGCAGCCCTTCGCGGCTTCTTTCTCATCGGTCGATCGCAAATTGCTCGCGGCTTCCGCCACGCTGGGAGCCTCACCGTTACGCACCTTCTTCCGCGTAGTGGTTCCGCTTTCCGTGCCGGGCCTGGTCACCGGCGTGGCCCTGGCGTTTGCTCACACCATGGGCGAGTTTGGCGTAGTACTGATGATTGGAGGCAACATCCCCGGCGTGACGCGCACTGTCTCCATTGATATTTACGATCAAGTGCAGGCTTCCAACTATGCCGCAGCCAATGGCATGGCGTTGCTGCTGCTGGTCTTCTGTTTCGCCGTGCTGACGGTAGTCTACGGGCTGAACCGGAGAACGCTGAATCAGAGATTATGGACGATGGGTCCGGTCAAATAAGCGAGACCCAATGCCCCCGCCAGCGGAACTAAAACCCGCAAACCCAACTCTGAGTGCACGCATTCGCAAAAGCTTTCCTTCCACGGAGCGCGGGTTTTCTCTTGATGTGGATTTCAGCGCCGCGCCGGGATTCACCATACTGTTCGGCCCCTCGGGGTCGGGGAAAACCACACTGCTCGACTGCGTGGCCGGGCTGGCCACTCCCGACGCAGGGCGAATTGCCGTGGGTGAGCGCATGTTGTTCGACGCGGGCTCGCACATCAGTACTCCGGTGGCCAAACGAGGCGTGGGATACGTCTTGCAGGATCTCGCACTCTTCCCACATCTGACGGTCGAGCAGAATACCGAATATGGTCTCGCCCATCTGCCGCGCTCTACCCGCAAGCAGCGGGCCGCAGTGATGCTACAGGAGTTCCGCATCGACCACTTGCGCCAGCAGCGCCCGGGGGAAATCTCAGGCGGAGAACGCCAGCGCGTGGCGCTAGCGCGAGCGCTGGTGACCGATCCATGTGTGCTCCTGCTCGACGAACCTCTGGCCGCTCTGGACGCGGCAACCAAGGCGAAGATCCTCGACGATCTGCGGCGGTGGAATCAGGCGCACCGCATCCCCATCCTGTACGTCACGCACAGCCGCGAAGAAGTGATTGCCCTGGGCGAACGCGTGCTGGTGATGGAACAGGGCCGCATCATCGCGCAGGGCACGCCGCATGAGGTGCTGAGCGCTCCGCGCCAGGAAACCGTGGCGCAGCTAGCCGGGTTTGAAAATATCTTCGATGCCACGGTGGAGTCGATACACGAGGATCGCGGCACGATGATATGCCGAGTGACGATCTGCCGAGCGGTGACCTGCCGCTTGCAGGGTAGCGAAGCCGGAAGCAGTGTTCTCCTGGAGACGCCTCTGATTCGCGCCGAAGTAGGCTCGCCGCTGCGCGTGGGAATTCGTGCCGGCGACATTCTGCTGGCGATCGCAAAGCCGGTAGGACTGAGCGCCCGTAACGTGCTCGCCGGGCGGCTGCTCTCCCTGGAAAGGCGCGACATGATTATTGCCGCGCGCGTAAACTGCGGCGTGGAGATGGAAGTCTACCTGACTCTCGCGGCCCGCGACGCCTTGCAACTTGTGGCGGGCTGTGAGGTGTGGCTGGTGATCAAAACCCACTCCTGCCATTTAATGAGCACTTGAAATTTCGACTTGTCCACCACGCCGGGTTCTCAAGGGGAACTTTGGCGAGTGCCGTGTGCGGCTGCCCGTTCAGCCATTCGCAGACCGCAAGCGCTCAAAATCATGTTGGGCAGTCTTCGCTGGCAAAGAAAAACGCTTCCCGTGTGGGCCTAAAACTAGCATTTTGCCAACGCGGGAAGCGTCGAGACGCGCGGAGCCAACCCAAGCGAAACTAGTCCCCCACTCCGCAGGTGCAAACACCCTTTTTGCTGCCGTCCAGTTGGATGGCGTAGCACTCACCTTGGAGGCGGGTTTGTTCGCCGGAGCTGAAAGTGGCATCCTGCGAAGCCGTCTCAGTAACGTAGACGTTGTCCTGGATGTGAGTAACCCAAGCGCGAACCCCGGCCGTCGGAGTGACACGGGTCGGAAGTGGGCAAGCGCCTGCGATCTCGGGGGTCGAGACGATCTTGATCGCCCCGGTGGTCAGGAGAGGCGGGCCCGTCAGCGGATTGCTGGTCAGGTCGAGGTTCACGTCAAGTGTACGCAGACTATCCGGACTGAGGGGGCAGCTGCAGCACTCAGACAGTTCCTGAAACGAATCAAACACGTAAATGGCGGCGCAGATGCCAGCGTTGTTGTTGGTGTTGGGATTGATCACGCGCAACTGTGCAAGCGGATTGCCCCCGGTATTGGCGCCAGAGAAATAATCCACCTTCAGAGTGTCCGGAGGCGGGGTTGTTATCGCAAACGCGCTCCCGGC
>CABDYC010000015.1_pt1 | contig 11664 bp, 7 predicted proteins | sample 3421511 | NCBI WGS metagenome assembly CABDYC01 (sample SAMEA5534336, study PRJEB31848) | metagenome | biome: tundra; feature: field; material: soil | place: USA | collected 2013-05 | depth 0.15 m | reverse complement strand
GATGCCCGGCAACACGCCGCTGCCGCGATGAATACAGCGCCCCAAAATCCCGAGACGCAGGAGTTCGGAGCGTTGGTGTTGGCCGGAAGTGGAGACACTAAGCGGGCCGAAATCCTTTTGCAGGACTTGCAGAAGCGCTTTCCCTATCACACGGTTTTGCAGTCAAACTGGTCACCCACAATCCACGCGCAGATTGCGCTCGCAAACCAGCAACCGCAGCAAGGGGTCGATCAATTGCAGGCGGCTCTTTCGGTCGAACTGGGGCAGTCGCTCTCGACGCAGGGCCCACTGTGTCTATATCCGATTTATGTGCGGGCCGTAGCTTATTTGGCGGCCGGTCAGGGGAGCGCGGCGGCAGTGGAGTTTCAGAAGCTCATCGACCATCGCGGCATCGCCTGGAGTTGCACCACCGGCGCGTTGGCGCGCCTGGGACTGGCTCGGGCCAACGCCTTGCAATCGAGAACTTCCCAAGGCGTCGACGCCGATGCTGCCCGCACTCGCGCACTCGCCCATTACAAAGATTTCTTCGCCCTCTGGAAAGACGCCGACCCAGATATCCCCATCCTGAAGCAAGCCAAGGCGGAGTACGCGAAGCTGCAGTAGCGGAAAAGAGTCCTGCCTCGTCGCTTGCGGTTTGCCAATAACTGTCGATAACAGGCCATTACACTCAAACCCCCCGCAGCAGAGGTCAATGAGTGAAATGGCGATTTATCAACAGCTATTGGCTGGAAGCGGGATTCCCTGCTCCCTCTCGCCTCTCAAATTCCTCTTTTTTTGTTAGGTCGTCGCCCGCAAGGACTCTATAGATGTCCGGGAAGTACAGCCTCAACCGTCGTAACGCCGGATTCACAACGTATATGGCATGCTGTTGATCGTTGAAAAGCTGTTGCTTAGGATTCACAACTGTTTCGGCAAGCACCTGATAGTTCGTACCGCGAATGTCCGCTAGAAGGGACGCCTTGACCGTCTCGGCATCTCCACTACCCCAATCGCTCTTCACCAAATCAAGAAGCTCCGGGACCTCGATGGGGGAGTTAACTACCAACAATCCAGTCGGCACAGGTCGGACGGCAGCAAGGCGACGGTTTACGATCTGTCCGATGAGCACATAGCAGACGTCCCCAACTTTCAGTGTATACGTGTCCTTGACCCAAAAAGCTTTCCATGGAGGGTGCGGAGGCCCTTTCTGCTCCCAATCGCGGACACGGGGGTCATACATGTCGCCGAAGAGCTTAGCCGAAAAACCATAGGGGGCCGGGAGGCGGCCGACTTCGAGTTTCGTTGGCCTTTTGTCATCCAAATGCTTAATCAACTCCGGCAAAGCAACCGGGCCACGCCTAACTAATTCACGCATCTGCGGTGGGGCATCGGGAACAACAACCCCTTCGCGGCTAGTGCGAAGAGAGACAGGGGTTTCGTCGGCGATGAAGCCGACAGGCGGCAGATAACTACTGTGGATTGCAACCGACTCCGAGTCGATCTGGGTCAGATCGTCAATGAGTTCAATCACCGATTTCTGCGAGTAATCACTACTGACCGCAGTCCCGTAGCTCAGGAGAGACGCGACCAGAAGACCGAACGCGCACATTGCCACCACAGCGGAGCGCATGCAATGGAGTCTACACCTTAACTGCTGTAATCAGGCCATTACACTCAGAACCCCCGTCAATGAGCGCTATGGCGATTTTTCGCCAACTACCCACATGGCGATCAGGTGATCTGACTCACAGCATTTCAGCCAGAAACAGATTAGCGTGTGCGGTGGATTGTTGCTTAGGCAGAATCGCCTACGGTTGGCAGAGATTGGTGCTATTTTTGTCATTGGTTGAGGAGATGAGGCAATGAGAGAAACAGTCCGCAGTCTGCGGCTTTATTTCATCTTGAGTGGTCTCGCTGAACTTTGGTTGCAATCTATGGTTCTTATAAGCAATCTGAGGTCGACGATCTCCGCAGCTACGATTGCAGCGGCGGTGTTTGGAATCGTAGGCCTCAGCTTTTCACTAGCCTTCCTCTATGTGGGTGCATTTCTTCCGGCGCTGCTTCGGACTTCATCGGATCGGATTGTGATGCTCCTTTACGCAAGCGCAGGATGGCTAGTCGTGAGTTCAGCACCCGTCTTTTTTCTCAGCACTGACCGAGTTTGGGCCGTGGTTGGCCTCGTTCTCGGGCTGCTTATCATTTGGTACTTGCTCAGAAATGTCCGGCGATTGACGCTGGAAGCGCAGAACATGTCGTCAACTACTTAGTACTCTCTCACGTTGCATGAATCCAAAGTGACGAAATCAGGCCATTACACTCATTGAGAATTTGACGGTCTAAAAGCGGTCCTTCACCAACAGAGGTCGGAGGGGTCCTTGTCGCTGGAAATACTGTAGTAAAACTGTAGTAGTTCCATGCTCAAAACGCGGCAGAACGGATCATGACGGGACGAATGGGTGTTCTTGTAAGCTGTTGAAGAATCAAGTAGAGTAGAGAATTTTCCTAACGGTTCAGAACCCACTGTGGAACTTGAAAACCGCTGTACGGGAAACCGTACCGGGGGTTCGAATCCCTCTCCCTCCGCCACGCAGTCTGGACTGCAGAGAAAGCAGGCTCTTCGACCTCCGAAATACGCGAAAATTGCCCGTATTTCGCGATTGTGCCCGGACAAACCGGACTGCAGAGAACGCACTGCTCGGCAGCGAAGGCGGTCACTGTCCCGGCTTTTCTCTGCAGGGCACATGCGCAGTCCGGTTTCAAGGAGGGCATTAGGCGAATGCAATGCGATCACATGCCTGGGGATTTGGCCATCGCGGGTTGACTTTTGTCAGCTCGTTGGAAACCGCGTTCGGCGCATGGGATCGGGGCAATTACCAAGAACGACATAAAGCGTCGCGGGATTTGCGGCGGACGGCCGACGGATCGCGATTCTTGCCCGGCCCGTTGCGTTCGGATAGACGGAACATCCAAGACCGGCCCCGATGGGGTCATATTCCTCGCGAGCAAGATCGGGAGGGACGGCTGGTCGTAGCGGAACGAAAGGTGTTCTTTGATGAATCATGCATACGGATGGATGGGCGGAGGGATGTGGATTTAGACGGTGATCGGCGTACTGGTGGTGGTTCTACTGGTCGTCGCGATTAACAAGGTGTCTACGAAATAACGGTGCGTTCAGAACTTGCCTTTGAAGTGACCTGTTAGGCGTGACAGGACGGAGCTTACATCGCGGCAGGCGAAAGCCCGTTCCTCCGGCTTCCTAAACCCTCTCTCCCGTCACAGCCAATGTTCATGATTGCTGCGCTGGCGGTTGTTTTGTCAAAGTGCCATGCCGCAGGGCGCGGCGCTTCATCAAGAAGAAGAAGACCGGCACCAGAATCAAGACGTGAATGGTCGATGTAATCATCCCGCCCACGATGGGCGCGGCGATCGGTTTCATGACGTCCGACCCAATGCCTGACTCCCACAAGATCGGCGCAAGACTCAAAATCACGGCCGTCACGGTCATTAGTTTGGGACGCAACCGCTGGACCGCACCTTCGATTGTGGCCTGCTCTACGTCTTCGTCGGTTAAGGTCGTATCTGTGGCGAGCCGGCGCTGAAGTGCCTCGTGCAAGTAAACTACCATCACCACCCCGGTTTCGACCGCGATACCAAACAGCGCGATGTATCCCACCCACACAGCGACGCTGAAGTTGTAACCCAATACCCATTGCAGGATGAGCCCCCCAGACAGGGCATAGAGGGTCGGAAAGATCAGCACCGCCGCCTCGGCCGCGGACTTGAAGACCATGTAGAGCAACAGAAAGATGACGAAGAACACGATCGGCAGGATGAGTTTCAGACGCTCTTTCGCGCGTAGTTCGAACTCATACTCGCCGGCCCAGCGATAGGTGTAGCCTGCGGGTAAATCGAGCTTGCTCCTCAACAGCTTGTCTGCTTGATCCACGAATCCGCCGTAATCTTTCGTTTTCAAATCAAGATAAACGTAGCCGGTGAGCGCGCCGTCTTCATCGCGAATCATTGCCGGTCCCCGCGAAAAAGAAAGCCGCGCTATTTCACTGATTGGGACCTGCGCTCCTGACGGCGTACCGACGAGAGCCCGGCCTAAGGCTTCGGGGTCGTCGCGGAAATCGCGCTCGTAGCGGACATTGATCGGAAAACGCTGGCGGCCTTCGATATTCTGAGCGATATTTGCGCCGCCGATGGCAGAGGTAATAACCCGCTGAACGTCTCCCACTGTTAGCCCGTATCTTGCAGCTTCGGGTCGGTTCACCTCTACGTTCAGGTAAAACCCTTGCGACACTCGCTCTGCGAATACCGAACTGGTCGCAGGTATGCTGGTAAGAATCTGTTGCATTCGTGCGCCGATATCCTGAATATGCGCCAGATCGGGCCCTTGGATCTTCAGACCAACCGGGGTTTTGATGCCCGTGAGTTCCATGTCGAGCCGGTTTCGCACTGGCATGGTCCAGGTGTTGGTCAGACCGGGGAATTGGAGCTTGGCATCCATTTCCGCGATCAGCTTTTCATAGGTCATTCCGGGTCGCCACTTCTCCTGGGGCTTCAACATGACGGTGGTGTCGTACATGTCAAGCGGTGCATTGTCGGTGGCGCTGTCGGATCGGCCCACGGTGCCGAACACGCTTTCCACCTCCGGAAAGGAACGGATAATACGGTCCTGCTCATGCATCAGCAGGCTCGCCTGCTGGATGGAAATCCCCGGCAGGGCGGTCGGCATGTACAGGGCTGATCCCTCGTACAAAGCAGGCATGAATTGGCTGCCTAGTTTGAAGTACAACGGAATGGTCACCGCCAGAAAGATCAAGTTGATCGCGATTAGCAGTTTCCAGTGCCGCAAACACCAGCGTAGGACGGGGAGATAAACAGCTTGAGTGATGCGTGCCGCCGGGTTCTGCGATTCAGGACGCAAGCGGCCTCGAATGAACAATGGCATGAGCACGGGGACTAGTGTGATCGAAAGCAGCGAGGAAAACGCCAACGCCAGCGTCTTCGTCCAGGCCAAGGGACGGAACATTCGGCCCTCCTGGGCCTCCAACAAGAACACGGGAAGGAACGAGACCAGAATGATAATCAGTGAATAGAACAACGCAGGGCCAACCTGCTTTGCCGCTCGCAACAGAATAGACCTGCGTTCCTGAGAGCTGAGTTTGTCGGTATGTTCGCCGGCGCCCAGGCCGCTACGTTCCGCCAGATGCTTGTAACCGTTCTCGACCATCACGATAGCGGCATCGATCAACACCCCAATCCCCAAAGCCAGTCCGCCCAACGACATCACGTTGGAACTTACGTTGAGGTAGTACATCGGGATGAAGGCCGCTAGCACCGCAATCGGCAGCGTGATAATAGGCACCAACGCCGAACGCAGATGGAACAGAAAGGCAATGCATATGAAGCTGACGATGATGGCTTCCAGGATCAGATCCCGCTTCAGAGTCTTGATGGATTCATTGATCAGCCATGAGCGATCGTAGCCGGTCACAATTTCCACTCCAGGAGGGAGTGCCGGTGCGATCTCACGCAGTTTGGCTTTCACACCAGTGATCACGTCAAGCGCGTTCATACCGAACCGCATGACCACAATGCCGCCAACGGCTTCCCCTTGGCCCTGCCAATCGGCAGCCCCGCGACGTACCTCCGGCCCGAAATCGACGCTGCCCAGATCGCGTAGCAGCACGGATGTTCCATTTTTTGTCGCGACTGGAACGTTCTCCAGGTCGGCGACTGACCGCAGGTAACCAAGACCTCTCACCATGTACTCTGCGCCGTTCATCTCCAGAACATTGCCGCCAACTTCGTTTGTGCTGTCGCGCACGCGCTCGATTACGGTAGAGACCGGAATGCCATATGAGAACAGCTTGTTGGGATCGAGCTTCACCTGGTATTGCCGGACGTAACCGCCGATGGTTGCCACTTCGGCCACGCCGGGGACGGTTTCGAGCTGGTAGCGGAGATACCAGTCTTGCAGAGCACGTAAGTCGGCCAGGCTCTTGGTGTGAGTACGATCAATGACCGCGTATTCATACACCCAACCGGCTCCTGTGGCATCGGGTCCGATGGCGGGATGAACGTCCGCTGGCAACCGTCCCCCGATCTGCTGCAGATATTCCGTGACCCGCGAACGCGCCCAGTAAAGATCCGTTCCGTCTTCAAATACGACGAAAACGTACGAGTCCCCGAACATGGTCTGCGCACGCACAGACTTAACGTGAGGTGCTGCCAGCAGAGTGGTGACGATTGGGTAAGTGACCTGGTCTTCGATCACATTGGGCGGCTCCCCCGGCCATTCGGTGTGGATGACCACCTGCACATCGCTGATATCGGGAAGCGCATCCAACGGGATGTGACGCAGGCTCCAAACACCCGCTACCGTTAGCAGCACGACCCCGGTAAAAACCAGGAAACGATTCTGTTCACACCACTCAATAATTCGGGAGATCATTACATGCCTCCCGTGACGCTTACGCTGAGCTGCTTGCTGGCAATCGTCTGACTGCCACGTTTCACCACTACCGTGACTTGCCAGGTCCCGCTGGTTTCGAGATTCAGCGGGCCTTCGTAAACGCCATCCCCTTTTTCGCGGAGCGTGGCTACGCTTCGCACAGCGGCCATACCCATTGCCGGCATTGCTGCCATGAAGAAGGTCGCGGTCACTTCCGCTCCGGCGACGGGTTTGCTGTCCGAACTGGTGAGCTTCACTCGGACCAAGTTCGCTCCTTTATGTGGCGGTGACGGATCAGTGCTGACATCGACGGCAATGCGCTCGGCCGGTCCATTCATCGCCGCCGCCGCTCCTGCACCCGGCGGAGGAGGCGTGAACGACCCTATCGCTGCCTGCAGCTGCGACTCTGAATCCACAAGGAAATTGGCCGAGCTGACAATACGTTCGCCAACCTTCAAACCCTTCAGGACGACTGCGTGATCATCTAGCCTCGGTCCGACCTCAATCTCACGCGGTTCGAGATAACCGTCGCCACGGTCGATAAATGCCATTTCCTGCGTGCCGGAATGCAGGACGCCAGAAGCAGGAATGACAAGTTGACGGCCAAGTGGAACCGAAATGCTGACGTTGACGTACATGCCAGGCTTGAGCGCGATTCCCGGATTGTTGAAAACGAAGCGCACGGGTACGGTGCGCGTCGTGGCGTCGACCTGAGGCAGGACTTGATCAATGCGTCCTTTGAACGTACGTCCTGGATAGGCATCAACGGTTACTGTGGCGGGCATTCCGGGCTTCAGCGCGCCGACGCCGGTCTGAAAAACGTTGGCGTTTACCCAGACTGTGGAAAGATCTGCGATGGTGTAGAGCTTCGTTTCCGGTTGCACGTATTGATTGGGAAGTGCGTTGAATTCGGTGATGTAGCCGGTTGCAGGGGAATCAATGGTCACATCATGCCGCACCGTGCCGGTTTGCTCCAGTCTCGCGATCTCGCTCGGCGGCACGCCAAATTGGCGCAAACGATCGGCAGCAGCCTGAAGAAGCCAATCGCTCTCGTGCGATGCAGTCCCATGCGCGTCGCCCACGAAAGCCTGCTGGTTTTGCTTGGCCAGTAGATACTCTTGCTCGGTACTGACCAACTCGGGGCTGTAGATCGTGAAGATCGGCTGCCCCTTGCGCACGTACTGGTATGTGGCATTAGCAAATACCTTCTGGATCCAGCCAGGAAAACGTGTTTGCACGTAGGCGCGCTGCCTCTCATTCATGTCCACGTTGCCCGGCACGCGCAGCTCGTTGCTGACGTTTCGCATCTCAACGACCGCAGTCTTTACGCCTATTGCCTGCATCCGCTGCGGAGAAAGTTGCACCGGAGTGAGGGATACAGATGTACTGGAGGAAGGGACGGTGCTACCCGGCGGTTGCTCCGGAACGTCGGGGCCTTTGGCCATCACAGGGCTCGCATCATCGGTTGCAGGCGCAATGCGACCGAGACCCCAGATGACATACGCAAATGTGCCGGCCAACACGAGGCAAATTACTGCGCTAATTACAAAGGCTTGCTTATAAGTGTGTTCGCTCATTTCGTCCCCTCCGGGGTATTGGGTTGTCCCGTCCTGTCGATTGGCGCTCCGACTGCAAATTCCAAGTCGGCGAATCGCGTTTCGAAGTCCGCCATGGCCTGGAAGTAAGCGAGGTCGATGTCCACGACGGTCATCTGGCTATCAAGCAGATTGAGGAAGTCGGTGCGGTCATTCTCGTAAGCGATGACCGTGGACCGCAGAGTTACCTCGGCTTGGGGTTGCAGCAAGCTCTTATAGAGGTCTGCAAGCCTCTTCGCAGACCGCACCTGCGCCAGTGCTTCCTGAATTTGGCCGAAGGCGGAGTTCCGCAAAGCGGCAAGCTCGGCATCTTGCTCGCTGACCTGAGCCTTGGCCTCAGAAATCTCGGCGTCATGCTTGCGCCGGTTCAACCACGGCAGGTTGATCGAGCCTTCCACCATGTAGTCGTTGCGGTAATTCGAGCCGCTCGGCATCAGCATGTAACCCGCTGAAACGGTCAAATCGGGGGTGTAACTCTTGTCTGCCAGCGATTGCTGCTGATGACTCTTCTCCAAGGCGGCTTGCGCCTGGGCCAAGTCAGGCCGCGAAGCAAGGGCCAATTGTTCCAGCGCTTCTGTTCCAGGCAGTTGCTGCGGAATGGAGTAGTCACCGCGAACATCGATGGACGCGGCTGGGTCATGCCCGAGGAGCGTATTCAAACGATCGCGGGCCACTTCGGCATCCTGCTCGAAATGAATCAGGTGCTCGGCCAGGCGTGTCAGTTCGACTTGTGCCTTCAGGATGTCTTGCTGAGGCACTTTGCCCACCGTGTATTTGATCCGGGCCGCCTCCACTGCCTGCCGGGCGATGGCCACGTGCCCGTCGTAGATGCGAAGCTCATCCTCAGCGCGCAGCAGATCATAAAAGGCCTTGCGCACCCGCACCCGGACATCGAGGCGCGCGTTATCCAGCGCCGCCTTTGCTTCGGCTACATCGCTGTGGGCAATGTCAGTGCGTAGCCCTCGTTTCCCAAACCCCGGAAACGTCTGGCTCACCATGAACATGTTTTGGGCCGCGTTGTAATCCCAGGGTCGGCGCAGCGGTACACCCCATCCTCGATACATCAATGAAGGATCATCGAGGGCGCCAGCCGTGGGCACGTGGGCTTCAACTACAGCCAAGTGCCGAACCGCGACGCGGATGTCCGGATTGCCGAGCAGCGCCATTTGCTCGATCTCGTCAAGGGTGAAGGCGGGTCCCGATGCGGCCGAATGCTCGTGCTGCGGCAACAACGCATTTGCAGCGGGAAAGGGGTCCTCGGCTGCAGCGCTCACCACGCACGCGCACACTAAGAACAGTGCGTATGGAACTCTCATAATTCTCTCCGTCAGTAGAAATACACTTCGGGCTTTGGCCCAAAACAAACCGGAAGACGGAGAACTGCCTAGACCCTCAGGACAGTGGTTTTAGGTAGGTATTCGTTTGGTGGATGGTCGGAAGTGTTTTTGTGAAACCAGTTCGAGCATGGCGGCGATATCGGAACAGGGAGAGCCGCAACTACTTGCAATATTGGACGAGCCTGCTGGTTGTGTGTCACAACCATCGTTGTGCCCGGTCGAACTTCCGTCTTGCAACAAGAGTGCGACTGCGGCATGTTCGCCGAACCGCACATCTGGGCCATATGCTTGCAGCATTCCATCTCTGGAGCTGTCATCGCTCTGTCTGGGATCATGCACGCCAACAGCGGCGCAGCAGTCCAGCAGATCACCAGGAAGACGACGGCTATAGCGGCGAAACGTCGCATGATGTGAGTCTAGGCCGACAGTGTCTCGGGCGCAAGTGATCCCAATCACGGTATGGAGTGACCTCGGTCTCGCGACTTCCGCCGTGCAAATTTAATTCCGCTTACCAAAAGGGCCATCCTCACAAAGCTTTGGGGCCCACCACGATGGCATATCCCAGGTGCTCGCTGCGGAACCGACCCTCTTGCCGACTCAATGATTGAAACCATTCAGCGCCTGAACGCCGGCCACAAGGATGCGCTCGTCCTGCTTGCCCCGAATTTGCTCGCATTCAGTCACAGGAAGCAACGATGATTGAAGTCGGTCGCCTCGGTCTTCATGTGCGCTTGAAGACCCAAGACGGCCTGCTTGGTGCCCCCATCGCATTTCTGCGAGAGGTAAGCAATCCGACAGAAACTCGAAGGGACTTGGTCGAGATGGTGTAACAGGCGCGCTCACAGGCCGAGTGAATCTCTGCTTCTGGCACACATCCGGCACATGAAACGTCCAAGCGAAATAGAAGTCTCTGCCTGACTATCAGTCAGCCGAGTTTTCGTGCCCGGCGTGTTGGCTCGGCAAGCTGATCTCCGGCACACGTCTCGCGATCCGTGCACCGCTGAACGTCGGTCGGGCCGCTGTTACCGAAACTGTAAATTCCGGTACAGCGGCGGACCGCAGTTTGCGCGGCTTGAAGTAGTGTGTTGTCGGCGTGGGCGAGAGCGGGTGCAACCGAGGATTCTGGTACAGCCCCTTGTGGTCAGCAAGGTATACCCGACTGACCAGCACGTTCGCGAATTTCTCGGGCAATGGATTCATTCACTTGCGGCTGCCGTGTAAGAACCCTTTTTGACCACTGGGCCTAAGAGCCTAAACCCAAGGCTTTCCTGAGGAACGCTTTCTTCTGATTTGTGGCACTCCAATCAGCCCTGGTACTGTCCGTCGCTCACTTTCTCCATCCAGTCGGCGCTTTTGCCGTCGAGCTTTTCTACAATGGCGATATGCGTCATCGCCGTCGTGGGAGCCGCGCCGTGCCAATGCTTCTCAGCAGGCGGGATCCAGACCACGTCGCCCGGACGAATCTCCTCAATCGGGCCTCCCCAGCGCTGCACGCGGCCGCAGCCAGCCGTCACGATCAGGGTTTGTCCGAGCGGGTGAGTATGCCACGCGGTACGTGCGCCGGGCTCGAAGGTTACGCTGGCGCCAAGAACACGCGCGGGACCGGGCGCATCGAACAGCGGGTCAACGCGCACTGTGCCGGTAAAGTATTCGGCCGGTCCTTTGCCGGAAGGTTGTGAACCACTTCTTTTGATTTCCATGGTGTGACTTCCTTGATTTCAGGCCTTCTTTTCCATTACTCCGTCGCAGATGTTCGTCATGACCTTCCCCATTCGTGATGTCGCACGATCAGCGCGTCTGGGCGATAACGGCAACGTCAAGCTTCGAATAGAGATTCACGCCGCTGGTCCCATACTTGCCGCGGAATTTCTCGACCACGGATTTCACCTGCGTGCCGTCAGAGACAGCAACAACCTTAAGCTCACTCTGTGTACCCCCAGCATCAATCCGAATTGAGGGGTTCTTGAGCACGTTCTTGTACCACTGTGTGTCCGATCCCTTCACCGGCAAGAGGTACAGCTTCCCGTCATCCCACACGAACCAGATTGGCAGTGAGATGGTGCGTCCTGACTTTCTGCCGGTCACGGTAATCGTGATTTCGCGATCTCGAGAAAGGCGGTCTTCTAGAGGATCGTTCCGCTTTGCCATGTGCACTCCTGTACCTAACACTTAGCTTGATCGCTCCCGGCTTTCAGGCCTTCGAGAACACCTCTTTTGCGACCATGATGGCACTCATTGCATTGGGCCAGCCGGAATAAAACGCCAGGTGCGTGATTACCTCGATCAGCTCTTC
>CABDYC010000014.1_pt1 | contig 11683 bp, 10 predicted proteins | sample 3421511 | NCBI WGS metagenome assembly CABDYC01 (sample SAMEA5534336, study PRJEB31848) | metagenome | biome: tundra; feature: field; material: soil | place: USA | collected 2013-05 | depth 0.15 m | reverse complement strand
GAGGTGGGGTCGGACCTGCCGCTGTTTCTGGTGGGCGGGACGGTGCTGGGAGTGGGGCGCGGGGAGCAGGTGTATCCGCTGGAGGATTTGCCGGCGACGGCGTGCGTGGTGGTGACTCCGGAGGTGGGAGTTTCGACGCCGGATGCGTTCGCGCGGTGGGATCAACTCGTGAGTAGTTCTGCAGCGGGAATTTCCGCGAGAACCGCCGGGCTTCGCCCGGCGCGACAGCCGGGGGCGGCTGTCTCCACACAAGTACGGACCCTTCGACTTCGCTCAGGGCAAGCTCGCAAGAGTGCGCGTCCCCACGCGAGCATTGAGAAATTGACGCTCCCGGCAGCATCCGATAGAATGATTGAGCTTGGCCGAGGGCTGTCGGCGTGGCTGAGCGAGACTTACTCCGGTGCTCCTCGTAGTAGTGTTAGACCCAGGAGGGGCCGGGCCGAGAATCTGCTTCTCGAGCTTGTCCGGGCCGGGATCGAGAACGACTTTGAACAAGTCGTCTTTCCTGAGTATCCCGAGCTGAGTGAAGGCAAGAGTGCGCTGGAGCGCGCGGGCGCGAAGTATGCGTCGCTGTCGGGCTCCGGGTCGACGTTGTACGGGCTATTTGCTTCGAAAGAGGCGGCGCGTGCGGCGGTGGAGAGGCTCCGGAGCCAGGGGTGGGCGGCGCAGGCGACGGTTACTCTGACACGGCGGGAGTATTGGAAGAGAACGTTGGTCGGGTGACGCGGTTTGACCGGGCGCTCGGCTTTGCCTTCGCTTGGACGGCCGAGGCGTCCGTCGCCACATGGTCCAGAAAAGTTTTGATTGTTGATTTCTGATTGTTGATTGACAATGGAGTGTTGGTTGACGCGCGGGTTTCAATCAACGATCAACAATCCAAAATCAACAATGGCTTTACTGGGCCGTCGACTAATGGTAGGTCAAGTGCCTTTGGAGCACTTTGTCTAGGTTCGAATCCTAGCGGCCCAGCCAGAAAACCAGCTTTTAGCTGTTAGCCTTTAGCTCTTAGCTTGCCGCTTGGAGTCGAGGGTTATGGCTAAGGGCTAAAAGCTAAGAGCTGAAAACTATGGCCACTTTAGTCACGCCGACGGACAAAACGGATAAGGTCGAGAAACAGGGTCCACCCATGCCCGAGGAGAAGCCAGATCGCAAGCAGCGCGCGCGGGTGGACGAGAAGTTCAAGATCTTCAGCGGGACGGCGAACGAGTCGCTGGCCGACGAGGTCTGTCAGTTCCTCGGGATGCAGCGCGGCCAGGCGCAAGTGATCCGCTTCGCCGACGGCGAGGCGTATGTGCAGATCCAGGAGAACGTCCGGGGCTGCGATGTGTTCGTGATGCAGCCGACGTGCCGTGCTGCACACGCAAATGGTGCGAAGAGCACGAGCGTGGACGAGCACCTGATGGAACTGCTGTTGATGATCGATGCGCTGAAGCGGGCGTCGGCACGGCGAATCACGGCGGTGATGCCCTATTTCGGCTATGCCCGGCAGGACCGCAAGGACAAGCCGCGCAGTCCGATTTCCTCGAAGCTGGTGGCGGACTTGCTTACCACGGCAGGAGCGCACCGGGCGCTGATCGTGGACTTGCACACACCGCAGTTGCAGGGTTTTTTCAATATCCCGGTGGATCACCTCTTCGCTTCGCCGGTACTGGTGGACCACTTCAAGAAGCTGAACCTGCCGAATCTGACGGTGGTTTCGCCCGACGCGGGCGGCGTGGAGCGGGCGCGGTTTTTCGCGAAGAAGGTGGACGCGGCGCTGGCCATCGTCGACAAACGGCGCGTGGATATGAACGTCGCCGAGGTCATGCACGTGATCGGCGACGTGAAGGGGCGGACCTGCTTGATCATTGACGACCTCATCGATACGGCGGGCACGCTGGTGAAAACCGCGACCGCATTGATGGAGAACGGTGCGACCGAGGTGTATGCCTGTTCTTCGCATGCGGTGCTGTCCTGCCCGGCGGTGGAAAACATTGCGAAATCGGTGATTCGCGAAGTGGTGGTCACCAACACCATCCCGCTGACCGAAGAGGCCAAGCGAGAGCCCAAGATCCGGGTGCTTTCGATCGCAGGACTGATTGGGCGGGCGATTCAGGCCAATCACGAAGAGACTTCAGTCAGCAAGCTATTCATCTAGACAGGAATCGAAATTATGGCAACCACATTGGAACAAAACATTCTGGAAGCGCAACCGCGGGAAGCTGGGACCAAGAACCAGGCCCGGCGGGTGCGCCGCGAAGGCAAAATTCCGGGCGTGCTGTATGGCGCGAGCAAGGACGCGCTGTCGGTCAGCGTGGACCCGCGGCAGGTGCTGCGCATCCTGCGCTCGGACAGCGGCCACAACACGATTTTCGATCTGGCGCTGGACGGCGGCGAGCGCACCAAGGCCATGATCGTGGATTGGCAATATGAACCGATCAAGGGCCATCTGCTGCACATCGACCTGAAGCGCATCGCCATGGACAAGGCGCTGCGGGTCAGCGTGCCCATCGTGCTGCAGGGGGTGGCTGAGGGCGTGAAGACGGAGGGCGGCATTCTCGAGCAGATGCTGCGCGAGGTGGAGATCGAGTGCCTGCCGGGCGATATTCCCAGCCACATCGACGTCGATATCAGCCATCTTACTTTCGGCAAGGTGCTGCGCGTTTCGGATTTGCCGCACAACGAGAAGCTGAAGTTCCTTTCGGACGCGAACCAGCCCGTAGCCCACGTGACCTCAGTGAAGGAAGAAGTTGTGGTCACGCCGGAAGCGGTGGCGGCGGAAGCTGGAGCGGTTCCGGCTGAGCCCGAAGTCATCAAGAAGGGCAAGGCGGAGACCGAAGAAGAGGGCGAGGCGGCTGCCGAGAAGCCCGAGAAGGCCGATAAAAAGGCCGAGAAAAAGGAGAAGAAGTAAGGAAGCGAGCCAAACGCGCGATTATTGCGTCGCAAAGAACGCGACGCGTCGCGCGGCTCGCCCAGATTCCTCGCTGCGCAAAAAGCGCTTGCTCGGAATGACAATTGTTTTCCATCACGAGCGCGAGCGGAGGAAATTGATACGGCGTGAAACTGATCGTCGGTCTCGGCAATCCTGGTTACGAGTACAAACTCACGCCGCATAACGTGGGCTTCCTGGTGGTGGATCGCATCGCCAGTGAGCATGGGGTCGAGATCAGGAACCGGCAATGCCGGGCGCTGACGGCGAGAATACAGGTTGGGGACGAACCGGTGCTGCTGGCCAAGCCCGAAACCTACATGAACCTGAGCGGCTTGTCGGTCCGGGAGCTGGTGGCGGAATACGACTTGAAGCCGGAGTCGGACCTGATCGTGCTTCAGGACGAACTGGATTTTCCGCTGGGCACGTTGCGGATTCACACGCGGCGGAGTTCGGCGGGGCATAACGGGATCGAGTCGATCATCGGGGCGCTGGGCACGCAGGATTTTTTGCGCATCCGAATCGGCGTGGCCCCGGAGCGAAAGGTGGAAGACGGGCAGCGGTATTTGCTGGCGCCGCTTCGCAAGGCCGAGCTGGCGGTGGTGGACGGGATGCTCGACGCCGCCGGAGAAGCGGTGAAGGTGATTTTGACGGAAGGTGCGGCGGCGGCGATGAATAGATTTAACCGGAAGGAAGACAGGGATTAGGGTTCAGGGGCCAGGGATCAGAGGTTTTTCTGACCCCTGCCCCCTGATCCCTGGCCCCTGCTTAAGATTTGGAGATGGCAATGAATCGTACTTATGAACTGATGTTTATTGTCCGGCCGGATATGGCGGATGAGGATCTCGACAAGCTGATTGCGAATCTGGAGTCGACTGTGACTGCGGCCTCGGGTTCGATCAAGAACGTGGACCGCATGGGCAAGCGCCGTCTGGCGTACGTGGTGCGCAAGTTCCGCGAGGGCGTTTACATTCTGCTGACGATCGAAGGCGCGGGCACCGTTGTGCATGAACTGGAGCGCCGCTTGCGCGTGACAGAACCGGTGATCAAGTTCCTCACCGTGCGCATCGACGAAGAGCAGAAGCGCCTGGACAAGATCAAGAAGCTGCGCGACGCGAAAAAGAAGGTGAGCGCGCAGCCCGCGGCAGTGGCGGAAGAAGCGCCTGCGGCAGGCGAAACGCCCGCGGCGGACGTGCCGGCGGCGACCGTTTAACTGGCACGTTTTTTCCGGCGATGAATCCGGCGAAGTGAGAATCGTATGCGGCGAAGATCTTTTCAAGAAGATCGTGTCGCGAAGACCTTTTCAACAAGATCATGAAGGAGCGTTATGACTGAAGAGACCAAAGCACCAGCGCCAGCGTCAACCGAGCGGCCATCGCGGCCTTTCGGGGAGCGGTCCGGCGGAGGAGACCGTCCGCGATTTGGTGGCGGCGGCGGTGGTGGGCGATCCGGGCCCGGCGGTCCGCCGCGTGAAGGTGGACGCAAGTTTTTCCGGCGCAAGAAAGTTTGCAAGTTCTGCACGGAGAAGATTGCGGACATCAACTACAAGGATTACCGGCTGCTCGGCCAATTCGTGGCCGAGAGCGGCAAGATCGTGCCCCGGCGTTTGACCGGTGTGTGCTCGCCGCACCAGCACCGGCTGGCCTCGGCCATCAAGCAGGCCCGCAACATCGCGTTGCTGCCGTTTGCCGGGCGGGCATCGTAAAAGCAGCTTCTAGCTCCTAGCTCCTAGCCACGTCGGGCCGGAGTAGGGGTTAGCTAGAAGCTAGAAGCTAGGAGCTCTCATGGAAGTCATTCTCAAAGAAGACGTGAACAAGTTGGGATCGCGCGGCGACGTGGTGAAGGTTGCCGAAGGATACGGGCGTAACTTTCTTCTGCCGCGCAAGCTGGCCATCGAAGCCACTGCGGGCAATAAGGCCGTCATTGTGCAGATGAAGGCCGCCTCGGTGCGGCGCTCGGCCAAAGAGAAGACGCAGGCCGAAGAACTGGCCAAGCAGTTTGAGGGACTATCGGCCACGTTTCAGAAGCGTGCGGGCGAGCACGATCAGTTGTTCGGCTCGGTCACGTCCGGCGACATTGCCGACGCCATCGTGAAAAAAGGGATCAATCTGGACCGGCGGCAGATCCAGCTCCACGAGCCGCTGAAGACCCTGGGCGAGTTCACCGTACCGGTGAAGCTGCACAAGGATGTTACCGCGCACTTGAAGGTGGTTATTGAGAAGGAAGCGGTGGCGGAGGCCTAACTTCGGCGCGGATTGGAGGGTGGGCCGCGATGCCGACAACGATCGCTGAAGCGTTCGCATCAGTGGCTCTAGCCCGGGAGGGCGTCGTTACGTGGGGGACAAAGCCGACGACATCCAAACCGGGGCGTGTACATCGTTTCCCTGACGGAGTCTCTCGATAGCTACGGCGGCAGACTGTTTGAGTCGCCGCTATCGGCGGTTGAATTCCAACGCTGGCTGGACGTTCGTCACGAACTAACTCTCGACGGCATTCGACCGACTGTCCAGCAGCTTATGGATCGCAATTCGGCGCTTCTGGATTCCGGACGAGGTCGGCTGATGACCCTCGACCCGCTCCCCATGCCGAGTAACGCATTCCTCACTCTTGGCGCCTGTTCTGTTTCCCGCTAAACCATTACGAAAGAATCACCTAGGCCCCATAAAAATCTCCTGCCAGCCTATAATTCCTGCTCACGGTTCCACTGACTGACCGTCTATTCCTATGCAAGCCCGGGTACGGCATTGACACCGGGCGGTATAGGAAATGACACGAACATGCCGGCCGATGTTTTGGCAGTAACACTTGCGGTTGGTGATCGGGCCCACGCGAGAGCAAAGTCCGAGCGAGTGGAGAGGGTCAGCGGTACCGGAGTCAGTGAGAACGGACTTACTGAGAACCAGGACCCCACGCGGGGCCGCATGGCTGGGCAAGAACGCCGCATCGACGATACGATCCTCATCCGCGAGGCGCAACGCGGGAACCGCGCCGCCTTCGAGGAACTGGTGCGTCACTACGATCAAGCGGTCTTGCGGCTGGCGCTGCACCTTACCGGGACCGAGCACGACGCCCAGGACGTCTATCAGGACGCCTTCCTCAAGGCCTACAAAAACATCGGAAGCTTTCGTTTCGAGTGCTCTTTCTACACCTGGATCTATCGCATCGTGACCAACCTTTGCCTGGATCACCTGCGCAAGCGGAATGTGCGCAAGGAAGATGCGCCGGTAGTGAAAGACGCTTCCGGCGGGGAGTACGACCTGCTGGATCAAGTACCAGATGGGCGGGCGGGAGCGAATCCGGAGCGCGATTTGATGCGGCGGCAGTTGGGGGCCCGGATTTCCGGTGCGCTGGAAAAGCTGACGCCGCGCGAGCGCATGGTGTTTGAGCTGAAGCATTACCACGGATTGAAACTGCGGACCGTGGGCGAGATTTTGCATACCACGGAAGAGACCGCCAAGAACACGCTCTTCCGCGCCACGCAGAAATTGCGCGGGCAGTTGGCGGATATGAGGTGATGGACTCCCACTTCTCGCAAAAGAGGCGAGAAGTGGGGCACCCCTCGCGAGATCCCTCGCCCCGCTGGTGAAAGCGCGGGGCTTCGGGATGACGCCGCGGAAAGGGATACGAATATGAAGTGCGAATGGGTAAGAGAAAATATCACGTTGCATGTTTATGGCGAACTGGCCGATGACGCTCGTCATGAGTTGGAGCAACACGTGGCGCGCTGTGCCGACTGCGGTGCCGAACTGAGAGCGGAGCAGGAGTTCCACGCCCTGCTGTCGCAAGAACGAGCGGCGGAGGCGACGCCTAACCTGCTCGCGGCCTCGCGCATGCGGCTGCAGGAAGCGCTGGAGACGGCCGAGCAAGGCCGCTTTTGGCATCGTCTGGCGTTTGATCCGGCGAACTGGCTGCGGCAGGTGCGCTTCTCGCCCGCTCTGGCGTCGGCGATTCTGATCCTCGGGTTCGCCGGTGGCGTGGGAACTTCGTACAGGGTATTTGCTCATCCCCCTCAGGGTTCGACCGTTGCGGCTCCCGCTCCCGCCGAGGCTTCGATTACCGGCATCCGTTCCATCACGCAGGAGCCGGGCACCAATCAGATCGACATCAAGTACGACACGGTTTCAACGCTGGAGACGCAGGGATCGATGAATGACCAACGCATCCAGCAACTGCTGCTGTTTGCCGCGCGGAATAACTACAACTCGGGCGTGCGCATGGATTCCGTGGATCTGCTGACCAAGAAGCCCGATGTTTCGCAGGTGCGCGAAGCGCTGGTCTACGCGCTGCGCTACGACACGAATCCGGGAGTCCGGCTGAAGGCTCTCGATGGTCTGGGCGGTTTCGTGAAGGATGATGTGCGGGTTCGCGACGTGGTGCTGGAAGCGTTGGTGAACGATTCCAACCCGGGTGTGCGCACCGAAGCCCTGCGCATGATTGAGCCGGTCAAGGCGGATGGCAGCGTACGCGGCGTGTTAATGACGCTAGCGGCCAAGGATCAAAGCCAGTACATCAAGTCGCAGGCCCGCACTATGCTGGCGCAGTTGCCGGAAATTGATTGAATCAGATTGATTGAACGAGATTTATGGAAGTGGAATACCGCTGACAACCGCGGGATACAGAAACCGAGGTGGTTCATTGTGAAGCGTTCGCCACAATTCGCCGGCCTGCTTTGCGTGCTGGCCGTGCTTGCGCCAATGGCACTGGCGCAGGAAACACAGATATCCCGCGAAGGCGGGGCTTGGAGCCAAGTGGTCACGGGATCGCTGGCCGGGGTTAAGAACTTGAGAGTCAGGCTAGACATGGGCTCGGTGGTGGTTCGAGGCACACAGCAAGCGGGCATCGACTACACGCTTCACATGCATTCTCAAACGTCCTCCGAGGAGAATGCGCGGCGCCTGTTCCAAGCCTACAAAGTGAGCGCTTATGTTAAAGGAGACACGGCGTGGGTGGTGGGAGAGTGGCAGGGTGTCCATCGCATTAAAGTAGGGTCGGCGCGATTGACGATTGATATGGGTTCGGAGCGCAAGTTCTCGGGCGAGTTTGTGATTAACGTCCCGCGCGAAATTAGCCTGGTGAAGATCGAAACCGAGGGCGGCAACATTGACACCAGCGGAGTCGCTGGCCGCGTGGAGGCGCAGAGTGGCGGCGGCAGTATGCATCTGGATGACATTGGCGGAGGCGCCCACGCAGAGACGGGTGGCGGATCCATCGATGTGGGAACCATCAATGGCGATATCGGCCTGCATACCGGTGGCGGCTCCATAGAGGTGCATCACGCCAATGGAAAAATCATCGCGGAAACCGGCGGCGGGAGCGTCGAGATTGTTTCCGCCACCCAGGGCGCCAGCATCGAGACGGGTGGCGGAGGGATTGAGGTTCGCCAGTGCAGTGGCAAGGTGAAAGTGTCCACCGGTGGTGGCAGCGTCGACCTGGGAGACATTGGTGGTCCGGCTGAAATTGAGACCGGCGGGGGCAGCATTCACCTCGCGTCCGCCAAAGGCCACGTCGAGGCCCACACCGGCGGCGGCGGGATCGAACTGTACGGAGTTCCATCGGCACGCGCTGAGACGGGCGCCGGCGGCATCGTCGTAAAGTTCGTAAAAACCGCGGCTCCGCCGAGCGATTCCAGGCTCGAGACCTCGGCGGGCGACATTACGGTCTATATCGCGCCTGACGTTGCCATCTCAGTGCGCGCCAGTGTCGACTTGGGCAATGGGCACCACATTACTTCCGACTTCCCCGACATTCATATCAAGAGCGAAGGCGACCAGTGGGGGCCGAGGACGCTGAACGCGGAGGGCAAGCTGAACGGAGGCGGTCCCGTGCTGAAGGTTCGAACGACGACCGGCGATATTTGCTTCAAGCGGGCGAATCAGTAGATCGGTGGTGCAGTTTGGCAAGGAAGCGAGTTAAACGCGCGATTATTGCGCCGCAAGAAACGCGACCCTTCGGCGCGCTACGCTTGCTCAGGGCAGGCTGCTTCGCGCGGCTCGCCCAGATCCCTCGCGGCGCAAAGAACGCTTGCTCGGGATGACAAGAGACTGCGGTGCATAAACATTCAGGAGGCTGGCCATGCGCAAACACATTCTGACGACGATCGCCTTGCTACCTTTACTACTCAACCTGTCGCAAGCTGCACAAAGATGGACGGTTGACTCCTCGCAGCCCTTCGGCATTCCCAGCGAAGATTCGGGCACGAGTTCCTACCTGGGCGTGGACATCGTGGACATTACGTCGGACCGGCTCGGCGCACTGAAGCTGAAGGAAGAACAAGGCGTGGAAGTGACGATGGTCGACCAGGATGCTCCCGCGGGCAAGGCCGGCATCAAGGAACACGACGTGATTCTGACCATGAACGGAACGGCCATCGAAAGCAAGACGCAATTGCAGCGGATGATCCACGAAACTCCGCCGGGACGCGTGGTCGCGCTTGGACTGAGCCGCGATGGACAGGCGATGACCGTCAAGGTGCAACTAGCCGACCGGCGCAGCGAATTTCCCCATCTGGCTATGAAAGGTAAGGACAAAGACAAGGAATTCCATCTCGAGATTCCGCCGATTCCCAACCTGCCGGATTTTGATGTTCCGAACATTGGCGTCGTTTACGTGCAGTCGTCGATGAGAAGCGGCCTGATGGTGGAGAATCTCACGCCGCAACTGGGCGAGTTTTTTGGCGCGAAGAACGGGAATGGAGTGCTGGTGCGATCCGTGGAAAAGGGTAGCCGCGCTGAAAAGGCCGGCCTGCGTGCCGGAGATGTGATTACTCGCGTCGGCGATCAGCCGGTCCATGACACCAGCGACTTCACCCATGCCTTGCATTCCCGCAGTGCGGGATCGGTTAGCGTAGGAGTGATCCGTGACAAAAAGGAACAGACTCTTACCCTCACCTTGCCTGAACGCAAGGAATCCGGCGAGATGATTGAGGAGAGCCTGGAAGCGCCCGAGATGGATGCGGAGACTCAGACGGAGTTAAGTGAAGTGCAAAACGAGATTGCCGAGCTTCGGCCGCAGATGGAGCTAGTTACCGAACAAACCCGCAAAGCATCGGCGGAACTGCGCCAGTCTCTCTGCTCCCAACAGAAACAGATGAAAGAGCAAGCCGAGAAGCTGAGGCAGGAACTCGGGCCCAAGGTTCGGGAAGAACTCCGGAAGAGCCGCGAGAAACTGCAGCAAGAGATGGAGCAGCTTCGCCGCGAGATGGCCGTTGACTCGCTCGATATCTAGCCGGGACAATCGCGAGGCGATGATGGGAGCCGGAAGCTAGGGGTGCGCGCCTGAGAAGGTGCGAAGCTAAGAGCTTGCCGCCTGGCCGCGCATCAGAGTCCCAAGGCAGACTCTGTTTCGTCCCGCCTGCTTGGCCGCGTATAGGGCAGCATCTGCCGTTCTTACCAATTCGTCGCGGGTGGTGCCGTGTTCGGGAAAGGCGGCGGCGCCGGCGCTGATGGTGACGGTCCGGGGCACACCCGGGAACTGCCAGCCCGCCACCATTTTCCGCAGTTTCTCCGCGATACTCATGGCCTGGTGCGCGTTGGTTTGAGTGAGCAGAATTCCGAATTCCTCGCCTCCGTAGCGGCAGACCACGTCAATCTTCCGCAATTGCTGGTTAAACAAGGAGGAAACCTGTCGCAATACCTCATCGCCCAGCACGTGTCCGAACTCGTCGTTCAGCCGCTTGAACTGGTCGATGTCCGCCATGATGACGGCCATACCCGTACCGTAGCGGCGTGCGCGCTCAATCTCTTCCATGATGCGCAATTCGAAAAAGCGCCGGTTGAAAATGCCGGTCAGACCGTCCAGGTAGGCAAGCTGTTTTACACGCTCAACATAGTGAGCGTTCTGGATGGCCGTGGCGCAGATGTCGGCCACCGATTCCAGCGACTGCAGATCGCCGTCGCGGAACGCATCCGGCAGGGCGCTGTCCAGTGCGAGAACTCCCAGCGTCTGTCCGAACGAAACGAGAGGAATGCACATGCGCGAAGCCGACTCCGCGAAGAACTTCGTGCTGGTGGGTTCGCTGCAAAGGTCTGTTTCCATCGCCGTACTGCTGCTGGCCAGGATGCTGGCCCAGGGTTCGGCGCTCGCCGGGAAGCGGCCGCCTTCCGGAACGCGAGGCGTGAGCGTTCCGTGATGAGCCCGCAGCACCAGGTCGTGATCCTCGCGTAAGAAGAGCGAGACGTGCGACACCCGGAATGCGTCCTGAATCAGCTTGCAAACTCTATCCAGCAAATCTTCCAGGTCCAGAACCGCCGTAGTTTGCTGCGCGATGGCGTTGATCGCCTGCAGTTGCCGCGCTCGTTGCTGCTCAAGAGAGTACAGCCGCGCGTTCTGCAAGGCCATCGACGCCTGGGTGGAGAACAGCGTCAGCAGATCGATGGTCTCAGCATCGAAATGGTCTACGCGGTCGCTCTGACAATCGAGCACGCCCACCACTTCATCCCTCACCATCAAGGGGATGGCCAACTCGGAGCGCGTGGATTTGGCGGAGCAGAAATAGCGTGGGTCCTGGCTGACGTCGGGCGCATAAACGGGCTGCTTCTTGAGGGCTGCCGCTCCCGTGATTCCCTGGCCCAAGGACAACCGAGCCTTGTCTTGCCCTTCGTCCCAGCCAATCTGCGAGCGGACGTGTAACTCCTGTGACTGCTGGTCGAGCAGCACAATCGCCACATTCCGCAGATGAAAATAGTCGCGTGCGATGGCCAGGATGTTCTGCAGCACCTCATCCAGATCAAAGGTGGAGAGCACAGCTTGGCCTGCATCGTACAGGACTGCGATTTT
>CABDYC010000008.1_pt1 | contig 11874 bp, 9 predicted proteins | sample 3421511 | NCBI WGS metagenome assembly CABDYC01 (sample SAMEA5534336, study PRJEB31848) | metagenome | biome: tundra; feature: field; material: soil | place: USA | collected 2013-05 | depth 0.15 m | reverse complement strand
TGCGAGACGATGGGGAAGACTTGTCCCGTGTAGGCGGCCGAAGCGACCGAGAGGGCGGCGATGGTGCCTCCGTTGGCGACTGCGAACAACATCCATCCGTAGAGGAAGGCAACCAGGTCTCCGTAGGCTTCGCGAAGATATACGTACTGGCCGCCGGACTCGGGAAACATCGATCCGAGCTCGGCGAACGCGACGCATCCGAACAGCGAAACCACGCCGCCGATGATCCACACCAGCAGGAACAGCATGGGCTGCGGCAGCGGGCCGGCAATGTCTTTGGCAGTGAGAAAGATCGAGGAGCCGATGATGCCGCTGACCAGCAGCAGCACGGAATCGAGCAGGCTGAGACCGCGGACCAGAGTAGGTTGCGAGGCGGGGGCTTCGGCGGCGGTGGAGTCCATTATCCGATTCCGAGTTCGTCGGAAGATTCCAGCGGCGTGCCGCAGCGGCGGCAGATGACGGAGGAACAGTCGCCGCAGGTCAGCGGATCGTCTACCTCTTCGGCACAATTCGGGCAGTAGAGCGATCCGGAGCCGGGTTCTGGCGGAGGATTCTGAGGGCGTGTCGCCATGAGGAGGAAAACTGTAACATAGAGAAGCAAGAAATTCACAAGGGGAAATCAGCTTGCCTACCAAGCCTCCTACTCCCGACGAGAAGCTGCAGCAGGAATTCAACCGCTGGGCCGCGGCCGGTGAAGGCTCGAAGATGGAGCAGCATCATCTCGATATTACGGCGAAGACGATTCGCCGGATGGACCTGCGTCCGGGCGAGCGTGTGCTCGACCTCGGTTGCGGGTCGGGGTGGGCAACGCGGCTGCTGGCGCGGCTGGTCGGCGAGGGGCCAGATGGATTCGGCCAGGTGGTTGGCCTTGACGTGGCCGACGAGATGATTCGCGAGGCGCGCGCCGCCTCGAAAGATTTCGACAACGTGCTCTACGTCTGGGGATCGGCGCAGCAGATTCCGTGGGAAGAAAATTTCTTTGACAAAGTCTTGTCGGTGGAATCGTTTTACTACTACGCCGACCAGGACAGGGCGCTGATGGAGCTTTTTCGGGTGATGGCGCCGCGGGGAAGATTATTCATTCTGATCAATCTATACGAAGACAATCAGTACTCGCTGCAGTGGGTGGACAAGCTGAAGGTACCGGTACACGTGCGCTCGCAAGCAGAATACGTCGAGCTGCTGAAGAAGCATGCCTTCGAGAATGTGGAGGCGTGCCGCGTTCCCGATGACACGCCCACGCCGGATGATTATCAGACTAAATCATTTCATAGTCTGGACGATCTGCGGGCGTTCAAGCGTGAGGGCGCGTTGCTGCTGATGGCTTCGAAGCCTGACCTGCGCACGCCGGCGCCGGGGTACACCATTTATTGAGCGCGCGCGGCTGGCACATGCCGTGGAGCCGAGAGCTTACCTCAGCGGCTAAAGCCGAACTTTGTGCTGCACTTACGGCACGACTGAAGTCGTGCCCTTCCCGATCTGTGCAAGCCTCAGAGATCTCCCTCGCCCGACCCTGCGCTAAATCTTGCTGTCGTCCTCATCGTCGTCACGATGGCTCAAGTCCTTGACCGGGCTCAGGGCGCGGCCGTCGGAGGCGTGACGAATCTCGATTCGGCCATTCACATTTTCCAACTTGATCCGAGGGCCGCCATTGCCCAACTCACCGCGCAAGTCATGGCCGACGTAGCGGTGATGATTCACGTGCAGCCCGAAGTCGTTTTCGATTCCGCCGGAAACCGTACTCGCCTCAATTTCCGCTTTCGAATCCGAAGGAATCGTCAACTCGACCGAGCCGTTGACCGAATGCAGTTCGATGGATGATCCGGAAAGCTGGTCAAACCGGGCGTCCAAGTGGCCGTTGATGGTGGAGAGGTCGGCGCGGCCGGAGAGATTGTGCGCTTCCAGTCTGCCGTTGATGCACGAGGCTCGCACCTCACCGGTTACGCCGGCGACATCGAGGGAGCCGTTGATCAGTTTGATTTCGTCGAGCCGGACGGTGCGCGGCACGGTCAGCGTGTATTCGACGCTGGGAGGATTGTTGTGTGAGCCCCAGTTGAACGTGAGGTCGTGGTCGCGATACTTGGTGCGAATCGAAAGATGGTCTTTGCCTGAGTCAATCTCGATACGGGCATCGTCGAGGCGGTCCTTCGAGTCGGCATACTTCACGGCGTCTACCTTGACTTCATTCCGGTCCCAGGTGGAGATGTGAACCGCGCCGTTGATATTGTCGAGTTCCACGCGGCCGTCGGGGGTGAGGGCGTAGGTCTGGTGGAATTCTTCGGTGAATGCGCCCCGGTGATCGGATGCATGCGCAGCGAGGGCGAGAGCGAGCAGCGCGCAGATGGTTCCCAGAACTGCACCTGACCAAGCAGGGAAATGACGTTGGCGGTTCATAGGCTTCCTCCCTTTCAACAGGTTAGACGCGGCGGTTTACAAATGGTGAGGGCCGAACTGGGGGAAAAGCGGTCCCGTCCATGCCTGTGTATACGGAGGCTGCGTCAGGGATGTTCCAAGCTTTGATTCTTTTTCAATTCCGGTGTGCAGGTGCGTCCTTCGTCCGGCTGTTCCTGCCGGCTTCGGTGATCAAATAGACGCCCAGGATCGTCATCTCCGGCTCAATCGGATGCCGGTAACGCTGGCCGGGATAGACCACGTAGAAAATCGCGGGATACAGCAAGATCAGCCAGAACAGAAGCCAGGCGCCGGGTTTGTGCCGGCGCAGAGCGCGTCCCAGCCCCCAGAACATAAGCACGGAAGAGGCCAGGAACAGCGAGTTTTTCGTCTGCGCCAGCCACCAGACCTGTGACAACCGCGGTGGTCCCGCCCAAAAGTAGACGAAGCGTTTGACGCACAGGACGGCGAAGCGCGGGTAGTCGGCCTTGATGTAGTCCACAGCCTGCCGCTTGCACATCGCAATGTAGGCCAGTTCGCCCATCGAAGTGTATTGGCGCATGGCGTAGAGATCCTGCGTAGGATGCAAATACTGCATCCAGGTGCCGTCGGCGCCGTTGCCATTGCCCAGGCGCAGTTCCGCGCCGAAGTTGTCGCGGATGAAGATGAACCTGCCGAAGGTCTGATAATTGCGCACCAGCCAGGGCGCCATGCAGGCCGCGAAAACTACAGATGCCAACACCACACCCGCCAAGGATGGTTTGCCTCGTTTGGCGCGGTGATACCAGGCCCACAATCCCGAGGCCGGCAGGAACGCGAGCAGTACTGTGCTGTTCAGCGCCGCGATCCCCCACAGCAGGCCGTATTCCAGCCAGGGTTCCAGTCCGTCGCGTTCGTCCATGGTAAGCGCCAGCCAAAAAATCACGGCCAGCAACAGCGCCGAAAGACTGGTTTCCCAGACCCAGCGCGTGCACCAGTACATCACATAGGGGAGCAGCGCCCAAGTCCAGGCGGAGCCGACGGCGACTCTTTCGGAGAAAATCCGGCGGGCGATGAGAAAAATCGGGATGCAGGTCAGCGCCGAGAAAACGCTGTTGATGGTGAGCAGCACGAAGGCCGATGCCCGCGAGTAGATGCCGAAGATGTGGAACACACCGGCGGTCAAGTAGGGGTAAAGCGGCGGCTCCCAGGCGGTGGGCCCGGTAGGCGCGACAAACGGATTGCTGAAGCCGTGTCCGGAAGCGATGGCCGCAGCAATGCGGCCCATCTCAAACCCGAAGCCGAAGTTTTGGTCTTGGCTCTTGAACTTGTAGGTGTGTCCAACGACAATCCAGCCCACGCGCAGGAAGAGGGCGATGGCAACCATCCAAAACTGCGATGTGCGGATACGCGCCCACGTATTAACGAGAAGAGTGGGAAAGCGTTCGCGGTCGGCGGCCACGGCGGGTCGTGAATCCATGGATGACTCTATTTGTAGCTGAGTGGGAGTGTCGGGGCAACTCAACGGCCGGTCAGAATCGATTGAAAGCTGCCCCAAGATCCCTAGCCTGAGGTGCTTTGCGCCACTGGCCGAGCGCTTGAACTGTATAATTGCACTGATCGTTCTTCGAATAGGGCTTGAGATCGGGGTCACCTCATGGGCTGGCTGCAAAACAAGTTCGAAAAGAATTTCATGATCAGCACGGTGGACTACGTCTTCAACTGGGCGCGGAAGTCTGCCGTGTGGCCGATGACCTTCGGCCTGGCTTGCTGCGCGATCGAGATGATCGCCTCCTCGACCTCGCGCTTCGATATCGCGCGCTTCGGCTCGGAGGTGTTCCGTCCCAGCCCGCGCCAGAGCGACCTGATGATCGTGGCCGGCACTGTGACCTTGAAGATGGCGCCGGTGGTGAAGCGCATCTATGACCAGATGCCCGACCCGAAGTGGGTAATCTCGATGGGCGCGTGCTCGTCGGTGGGCGGGCCGTTTAATACTTATGCGGTGTTGCAGGGTGTCGACAAAATTGTGCCCACGGATGTTTACGTTACCGGCTGCCCGCCGCGGCCCGAGAATCTTTTCTACGCGCTGCTCAAACTGCAGGACAAAATCGATACCATGACGCTGGCGAAGAAGCCCACCGAAGTCCGTCTCGATCCGAACATGATGGAGAACTTCAAGCGCCAGGTCATGATCGCGCAGACGCTGCAACCGAAGTAGCTGTCAGCCTCTTAGCCGCAGACGATCTATGTGGGGAGAGCCGCCCTCGGCTGTCCGCCGAGCGAAGCTCGGCAGTTGTGCTCAAGGCCCAGACTCATATGCCGAACTTCACGAAGCTCACCACCGCACCCGAACTTCCGCCCGCCGATGAAGCCAAAGAATTTCCCTGCGGCGAGAAAACTATCTGCATCGCCAACGTAAACGGAGCCTACAGCGCCATGGACAACGTCTGCCTCCACCGCGGCGGGCCGCTGGGGCAGGGAATGATCGAAGGCGGCAAGGTTGTGTGCCCGTGGCACGGCTGGGCGTGGGATCCAAAGACCGGCGAGGCGTCGCAGAATCCCAGCGCGAAGGTTGCCGTGTATCCGTTGAAGATCGAGAACGGCGACGTGCTGATCGAGATCTGAGCGGTCCACCCTGACCAACCTGCGTCGCTATCCTAGGAACCGCAAGAACTTCCCCGGCTGATTCCCGTATCCCGGAAACACTTCATTCAAATTCTTGTTCCCCATGTGTCGCGCGACGGCCTCGCCGACGACCTGCCGGAAATCCGTAGTCAGAGCCAGATCGCGGCCTTCGTAAAGCTGCGACTGATCCAAACCAGGCCAGCGCCCATAGACCTTCCCACCCTTCACCGGTCCGCCGAGCACGAACATCACGTTGGCGTGGCCGTGGTCGGTGCCGCGATTGCCGTTTTCGCGAGCGGTGCGCCCGAACTCGGACATGGTCACGACCACCGTGTCTTCCCCGAGGTCTCCAAGATCAGTCCAGAAGGCGGCAAGCGACTGCGAGAAGTCTCGCAACACGTTGGCGATCTGACCCTCGGTTGCGCCTTCGTTGACGTGATGGTCCCAGCCGCCAATGTCAGCAAACGCCACCTGCACGCCAAGGTTTGCCTTGATGAGCTGAGCGAGTTGGCGCAGGCTGTCGCCGAAGCGTCCTTTGGGATAGTCCGCGCCGGACGCAGGCTTGTACTTCGACGGATCGGCGGACCTCAGCATTTTGACTGCGTCGAACGTTTCCTCGCCCGTGCCGTGCAGCACGGTGTCGAGCGAGTGGCCATACATGGCCTCAAACGTGTTCGCGACCGGCGAACCTTTCGGATTGCGGCCACCGACCGAGAAATCGTTGATGTTGTTCATGGCGATGGCCGGCTCAAGGCCACTCAAGATGCGCGGGATCGACGGACCCATTGCGATGGCCTGGAAGGCAGTTTTTTGCGACGGTTGCGGCAGGTTGTGCAACGAGCGGTTGAGCCATCCGTCTTCCGTAGCCTTCACGCCTGGGGTGCCGGCCTCCATAAAGTCCTGGGCATCGAAGTGGGAGCGGCTGGGGTCGGGCGATCCGGCGGCGTGCACAATCGCCAGTTGGCGTTGCCGCCAAAGCGGCTGGAAAGGCGCGAGAGAAGGATGCAGGCCGAAGAATCCATCGAGATCGAGCACGGCTTTGCGCGGAATGTTGATGCTGGGCCGCATGGCGTAATACTGCGGTTCGGCGTAAGGAACCACAATGTTCAAGCCGTCGGCGGCGCCGCGCTGGAAAATTACAACCAGCCGCTTGGTGCGCCCGCCCGCCTCAGCCGCACCCATGGCGGCACGAGCAAGAAAGCTTGGCACCGCCGCCGTGCCGACCACGGCGAGGGCGCTGTTGCGAAGAAAAACGCGACGTGTGATGGACATAAGACGGCTCCTAGCTTCTAGCTCCTAGCTACTGCGCTCTCTCAGCGTCCCGACACAAAACCAAAGGTCTTAGCTAGAAGCTAGTAGCTAGAAGCCAGCGGCTATCTCCTCTGAAACTCCGGCGAGCCCAGAAGCAAACCTGCAATCGTGCTCACATCGGGTGGATGAGATGCGTTCTCGGGTTTGCGCGGGCCGGCCTTGTTGTCTTGCTTCGGCTGCGCGCCATTCTTTCCGGCTGCTGCGAGCTGGGCCGCGATCGAGTCGTGCGTCTGCTTGGATACGCCGCCTGTGAGCAGGCTTGCTTCCAGCGTGGCGAGTGTCAGGGTCGCATCAGACGGCGGGGGATTGCCTCCAGCCAGTTGGGCCGCATCCACCTTCACGCCCTTGATCTTGCCGCTGGTCAAGGCTAAAGCAAAATTCATGCGGTTGAGCAACGCCGACGAACTCACCCATGTTTCCGCCTTCATAGAATAGCCCGTGGGCGGCTGTGCGCCGTAAAGAGGCATGCCCATGCGGTTGAGTTGCTGGACCAACGGCATCGTATCTTCCACTTCAGCCCCGGTAGCTCGTACGGCCGATGCCACGAATTCCAGAGGGGTCTTCACCTTCGCGCGATAGGTCCCTTCATCCCAAAACTCCGGCGAATGGAACAGCGTGTTCAGCACTTCCCGAATGTCGCCCTTTTTCTTCAAGAAAGTTCTCGCCATGCGATCCACCAAAGCCGGGGGTGGATCGTCGGAGACGAAGCGCTGTGCGAGCTTCAGCGAAATAAAGTGCGCCGTCTGCGGACTCGTAGCCAGCCTGTGCAGCACTTCCAGACCCTCTCCTTCGCCCTTGGGCTTGATGCGATGTCCGAGGACGAACTTGGGCCCGGGCTCATGCATGCGCGGATCGAACTTGAAGCCGCCGCCTTCGGCCGGTCTGTCGATGCTCCATCCCGTAAAAACTTTGGCAACTTCTGTGACATCGCGCTGCGAGTAGCCGCCGTTCACGCTTAAGGTGTGGAGCTCCAGCAGTTCGCGTCCGTAATTCTCATTGAGGCCACTGGGGCGCCGGCCCGGATTTGGCCGCGGCGGATAGCGGCGCCCGTACGGTCCATAAGGGCGCGGCGGAAGCCCCAAAGCCTGCGCCGAGTTCGGCCCCACGCTCAGCCAATTGTCCAGATAGAACAACATTGCCGGACTCTTCGCCGTGGCCACGAGCAGATCCTCGAACTTGCCCAACGCATGCGGACGGATGACATCACGTTCGTAGCTGGTCAGCATCAGGCGGTCGAGCCCCTTTTCGACGAACACATTGAAGTGGTTGAACCAAAAGTCGGTCATCACCTCTTCGAACTGGCGTTGGCTGTAGATGGCGCGCAGGAGTTTCGCCTGCGCCAGTTCGCCAGTAACCACGACCGCCGGGTTGTTCATGGCGAGCAAGGTTTCCTTCTGCTTCGGGGCCAGGCCTTCGAGAAACTCCTGCCCCTTGCCTCCGCGCAGAGAGTCGGCAAACACAAGCTGTGCCGGCGGCGACATGCCGAGAACCTTCTTGAAACGTTGGTCAGGCGGAAGGCTTGGCAGTTGCTGGACTTCGAGGTCGGCGTAGAGTTGCTCCTCGCGACGGCGCGCCTGCTCTTCTTCTTCAGGCGTCGGCTTGGTCGGCGGCGCGGCGGCGGCCATCGTAGCATCATTGCCGGCTTTGTCCGAGTTCATCGCATCGTTCATGGCGTTGTTCATGGCGGGGTTGTCCGCAGTGGCGTTGGAGCCGTCTGACGCCGCGTTCGCTGCCATTGCGCTCCCCCCAACGCGTGCTTTGTCCGACGGTGCGCCGGCGGCGACCGAACTCTGGCCAGCCTCTTCTTTGCGGTCTTTACGATCCTGAAGGCGGGCGATTTGTACCTGGAACACGGCGCGCCGTGCCGGATCGGACGGCATGGCCCTCTTACCGTTCATCACTTGATTGATCTCTTGCGGATCGGGGAAGTCCTCGGCAATCTCCTTCGTGCTCATGCGGAGGGTGCGGAGCGGCTCCAGGCGAGAGTTCAGTGCGCTGTCGTCGATCTTTTCGGGATGCAGTTGCAGGTCAATCCACTGGTCGACGCCTATCGCCATGACTTGCTGCATATCGCCAGGGCGCGGACCGAATGTCAGGCGATTAAGCGCGTGCAGCGCGAGCCTCGGATCGTTTGGGCTGGAGGCCGCTTTGTCCTTCTTCTTAGCCAGCAATTGCGGGACAGCACACGCCAGGCTGCAAGAAAGAAGAAAAATGGCGAACTTCGTGCGGCCCACGCGCATGAGGACTCCCAGGGAAAGACGACAAAGTCTCCTTATTATCAACCCGAATTGTGAACAATAGTTGCTGGCCGTGGTTACCAAAGACGATGGGAGTGTCGGGAGGCTAGAAGCTAGCAGGCAAAGGCCTAAGTCAGATACATCTTGCCGCGGGACACTTTGTGCTGCAGGGTCGCTGCCAACTGGTCGACGTCGCCAGGAGCAATGTTTACCGCCATATGGTCGGCCAGGAGCGGAGCTCGATTGCTGCCCACGGCATCGCGCCGCACCTGGATCAGCAAGGCCTGCACCACGTTGGGATCGTATTTTTGCGGAGCCATGCGGACCAGATCGCTCAGCGCGCTGCCCAAGGAAAGCGATTCGCGATAGGGACGCGTGCTGGTCATGGCGTCGAAGGTATCGGCTAGCGCCATGATGCGCACCGGCATGGGCATTTCGTCGCCGGCGAGAGCGTCAGGATAACCGGAGCCGTCGCTGCGTTCGTGATGCCAGCGCACCGACTCGTGAATCTTCGGCCAGGGGAACTCGACGCTGCTGACAATCTGATGGCCGACCACGGTGTGGTCCGCCATTTCGCGAAACTCCTCGGGATTTAGCGCTCCCGGCTTGCTGAACAGACGGCGGTCGACGGCCACCTTGCCAATGTCGTGCAAATATCCGGCACTGCGCAGCGCGGCTACTCCGCCGGCATCCACGCCCATCGCTTCGCCGATCGCGGCGGCGTAGCGGCCCACGCGCAGAGAGTGGCCATGAATGTTGACATGCTTCACGTCAATGGCGGTGGCGAATGCCTCGAGCGCCGTGTCATAGAAGCCGTGCAGGGAAGCCATGAGGCGCAAATTCTCAGTCACGCGCTGCGCCAGCGTCTGCGACAGAGCATGGTTTTGCACTGCCAGCCCAATGTAGCTGCATAGCAAGTCCATGGCATCCAGTTCCGCGTCTTCGTAAGGAGCGTCTCCCGGACGCCCTCCCAAAGCCACGACCCCGGCGAGTTTTCCCGCCGCTTTGAGCGGAGCCAGACACTTGAAAAGTTCGGGCGCCACGTTGCCATTGGAGCTGAGGAAGATCGAATAGGTGGAAGCGTTCAGCACAATCGGTCCGCGCGCCGCGGTGAGAGCGTGAGCGTGCTTGGGCAGAAGCGGAATAAATGCAGGCTCGGGCAGCATGGCGAAGCCGTCCGCCGCCACCGAGGTCAGCATGGTGGGCTTCTCGTTGAAAACGAAAAGCGCGCCCTCGCGCGCTCCTGCCGCTTCCATGACGGCGGACAGCATGCGGCGCGCAGTATCTGCAAACTCGCGCTCAGCCGTCAGCTCGGGCCCCAGTTCGGAGAGAGCTTCCACGGTGCGCAACAGCCTGCGGAAATTGTTAGTCTCCACGGCCAAGATAAGTGGTGCGAGAATCCTGAGCAGGATGAGCGTAGCATGCGGGAACAACGCGCCGCGAGGGCCGGTTGTTGGTTAGTTTGGTGCTGGCAGGGCTACGTTGGCGAGAAGCTAAATTGTCTTGCGAAGGGCACGGCTTCACAGATCGGGGGAAAGACCACAAATGCGCGTACTACCGTGGAAGAGCGGCGCTTCAGCGCCGCATACAGTGTCTGCCCTCAATGCGGGCTTCAGCCCCGGTGGTCGCCCGGCGGCCCAAGAATGTGCTCTCAAAAATGCTCCCGCAACTCCGCGAACCGCCCCACGATCAGCAGGCGCTGCGGCGGCGGAGCGGCATTCACTTCTTCATGTTCCAGGATCCAGGTATCGCCGTGGGGCACAAAAACCGCGTGCAATCCCGCAGCCAGCGCCGGATTGATGTCAGACCTGGGGCTGTTGCCGATCATCCAGGTCGAATCGCGCGCGAGTTCGTATTTTTCCGCCAGAGCGTGATAGGCCGCGGAATCTTTCTCCGCCACGATCTCAGTTGCCGCGAAATACTCTTTCAGGCCGGAGCGCTCGATCTTTCCTGTTTGCTCCGCCAGCGCACCCTTGGTCACGAGGATCAATCGATGCCGGATGGAAAGGTACTGCAGAGTTTGCGGAACTTCCGGCAAAAGTTCGATGGGATGATCAGCCACCGTGTGGGCAAAACTGTTGATCTGGGCGTGCAACTCGGTCGTGACCGGCCCGACGCTGAGCCGCTCAAACGTGTCCAACAGGGCGTGCGCAAAGCTGTGCAGTCCATAACCATGCTTCACGATGCATTCGCGCTCCACGTCGTTTAGAACCTCGCGCACTTGCTCGGGAGAAAACTCGTGATGATTGAGAAACGAAATGAACCGGGCAATGGCCCGCTCAAAGTAAATGTTGTTCTCCCAGAGCGTGTCGTCGGCGTCGATGAGAAGGGTTTGTGCAGGCAAGCTTCTAGCTCCTAGCTGCTAGCTAACCAAGAATTTCTTAGGGATTGGTGTCGTGTCAAAAAATCTGTGCTTCTTCGCGAAGGAAAAAAAGAGGACGAGCTAGAAGCCAGAAGCTAGGAGCTAGAAGCTCTCTTAAACCCAATCCACCCTCGCCTCCGGCCCAATAATCCCCGCCTTGTGGCCCATGTTAAGCAGACGCACCACGGCTTCGCGTCCGTCCGGACCGTAATCGAGCGTGCGCTCGTTCACGTACATGCCGACGAACCGGTCGGCGGTTGACGTGTCGAGATCGCGCGCGAACTGCATGGCATAGGACAACGCTTCTTCGCGGTGTTCGAGCGCATACTGAATGCTGTCGCGCAAAGCGCCGTTGACTGCGGAAATCAGAGCGGGGCCGAGCGCACGGCGGATCGCGTTGCCTCCGAGCGGCAGAGGCAAGCCTGTCATCTTCTGCCACCAGCGACCGAGATCGACAATGCGGTGCAGTCCAGCCTTGTCGTATGTCAACTGGCCTTCGTGGATGATGAGTCCAGCTTCGTACTTGCCCTCGAGTATCTGCGGAATGATCTGGTCGAAAGGCACGACTTCAGTCTCCACTCCGGGAGCAAAAAGCTGCAGCGCAAGATACGCGGTCGTGAGCATGCCCGGAATGGCGATGCGTTTATCCTTGATTTCAACCTGCGTAAACGGACGGGGCGAAACGATCATCGGCCCATAGCCTTCGCCTACGCTGCCGCCACAGGACATGAGCGCGTACAGGTTCTGAATATAGGGATAGGCGTGAAACGAAATCGCCGTCACATCGTAGACGCCCTCGCGCGCCTTCTGGTTCAGCGTCTCGATATCGCAGAGGGTGTGAGTGAAACGCAGTCCCGGGACGCGAACCTTATTAGTGGCTAGGCCGTAAAACATGAACGCATCGTCGGAATCGGGGCTGTGAGCCACGCTGATCTCGCGCACCTGCGCGGAAGGATTGCCGCCGGAATG
>CABDYC010000006.1_pt1 | contig 11944 bp, 10 predicted proteins | sample 3421511 | NCBI WGS metagenome assembly CABDYC01 (sample SAMEA5534336, study PRJEB31848) | metagenome | biome: tundra; feature: field; material: soil | place: USA | collected 2013-05 | depth 0.15 m | reverse complement strand
TTTGATTTCGCCGTCGGCATCGTCCCCGGTTGGCACACGACCATCTTCCCGCCTTACTTTGTTGCCGGCGCAATCTACTCTGGTTTCGCTATGGTGCTGATGCTGGCCATTCCCATCCGCAAGATCTATGGCCTCGAAGACTTCATCACCGAGCGCCATCTGCAAAACTCGGCGAAAGTCATGCTCGCGACGGGACTGATCGTCGCCTACGGTTATGGCATCGAGGCCTTCATGGGCTGGTACAGCGGCGATCGCTACGACGCCTTCACGCTGTGGAACCGACTGCATGGTCCTTATGCCATCCCTTACTGGGCTCTTCTGATCTGCAACATCTTCATCCCGCAAGTGCTGTGGATTCGCAAGCTGCGCACCAGCCCCGTCGCATTATTCATGGTTTCCGGCGTGATCCTGGTGGGCATGTGGCTGGAGCGCTTCATCATCGTCGTCGTCAGCCTGCACCGCGACTTCCTGACCTCATCCTGGGGAATGTATTACCCCACGCGTTGGGATTGGATGACCTACATCGGCACCATCGGAATGTTCCTCGCGGCGATTTTCCTGTTCGTTCGCTTGCTGCCCATGATCTCGATCTTTGAAATGCGCACCCTCTTGCCGGAAGCGGAGGTCAAGGAATGAAGCGCGAACGCATGTACGGAATCATGGCGGAGTTCGATTCAGCCACCGCTCTGGTCGAGGCCGCGCGGAGCACTCATCAGGCGGGCTACAGGAAGATCGACGCCTACAGCCCGTTTCCCATCGAAGGCCTGGCCGAGGAAATTGGTTTTCATCACGACGAAGTTCCGCTGGTGGTTCTGATTGGCGGAATCGTCGGCGGCCTCACCGGCTACCTGATGCAATACTGGATGTCCGCCGTCGACTACCCACTCAACATCGGCGGCAAGCCTTATCATTCCTGGCCGGCGTTCATCGTGATCACGTTCGAGATGACGATTCTTTTTGCCGGCATCTCGGCGGTGTTCGGCATGCTCGCGCTGAACGGTTTGCCCATGCCCTATCATCCCGTCTTCAACGTGCCCCGCTTTGCGCTGGCCTCGAAGGACCGCTTCTTCCTGATCGTGTTTTCATCCGACAAGAAGTACGATCCGGCCGGCACTCGCGATTTTCTGCAAAGCCTGAAACCGCGCTCGATTTCGGAGGTGCCCATCTAGGATGCTGCGCCTCCACCAAATCTCCGTCGCGGTCCTCCTGGCTGCGATCGCCCTGCTCTCCGGCTGCCGCCTCGACATGCACGTGCAGCCGCGCGTGAATCCGCTGGCCAGGAGCGACTTCTTCACCGACCAGCGCTCCGCTCGTCCGCCCGTCGAAGGCACGGTAGCACGCGGCCAGTTGCGCGAAGACGCTTACTTCTACACCGGCAAGCTTGGCAACAGTCCCGGCGACTACATGCCGTTTCCCGTGACCAAGGAAGTTCTGGAGCGCGGCCGCGAGCGCTACAACATTTATTGCGCTCCCTGCCACTCGCGGGTCGGCGACGGCAACGGCCTCATCCCCTCGCGCGGTTTCGCGCGCAAGCCGCCGTCGTATCACATCCCACGGCTGCAGAAAGCTCCGCTCGGATACTTTTACGACGTGATCAGCAACGGCTTCGGAATCATGCCCGATTACGCTTCGCAGATTCCGCCGCAAGACCGCTGGAACATTGTGGCGTACGTCCGCGCGTTGCAGCTCAGTCAAAACGCAACCAGGGCGGACGTGCCCGCGGGACAGAACGTGCCCTCCGAACCGCCGGCGTTCCGCGGCCAGCCCGGCTCGGGTGCTACGCTTCCCGTCATTGATTCCAAAACCGCTTCGCCGTCAGAGGAGCACAAGTGAGCGCGACGGCCACTCCACATCTCGATCTAACGGCGCCTGAGGTCGTAAAGAAAATATCCCAGCGCTCGCTCGTGATCGGCGTCGTCTTTGCCGTCATCGCTGTGGTGTTAGCCCTCAAGCAGCCCGACGAGTTCTACCGCGCCTACCTGCTCGGCTTTATGTGCTGGCTTGGTGTAGCTCTCGGCTCCATGGCGATTCTCATGATCCGCCATCTCACTGGAGGCGGCTGGGGCACGGTCATCCGCCGCATTCTGGGCGCAGCTATGCGCACGCTGCCGCTGCTTGCGATTCTCTTCATTCCTGTCATATTCGGAATCCGGCGGCTCTACATCTGGGCCCAGCCACTCGGCAACATCGAAGACAAACATCTCCGCGAGCATCTCGAACAAATCACGCAGACCTATCTGACCGTGAACGGCTTCATCATTCGCGCCGTCTTCTATTTCGCGATCTGGAATCTGCTCTCGTTCCTGCTGTCGAAGTGGTCGAAGGAGACGGATCGTCCGGGCGCGCCAGACAACAGTGGACGTTTCAAGGCAGTCAGCGGCCCCGGGCTCATCCTCTACGGTTTCACCATCTCGTTCGCCGCCATCGACTGGATCATGTCGCTCGATCCCAGTTGGATCTCGACCATCTTCGGCCTGGTCATCCTCATCGGCGAAGTGCTCTCCGCCATGTGCTTCGCGGTGGTGGTCGAGCGCATCCTCTTCAACTACAAACCGATGTCCGAGATGTTGACCCCCGACTTTGTCCACGACCACGGCAAGTGGATCCTGGCCTTCACCATGGTTTGGGCCTATTTCAACTTCTCGCAGTGGCTCATCATCTGGGCCGGCAACCTGCCTGCTGAAATCACTTTTTATATCCGGCGCATCAATGGCGGCTGGGAATCAGTTGGGCTGATTCTGATTTTCTTCGGCTTCGTCGTCCCTTTCGCGACGCTGCTCTCGCGCCCCTTCAAGCGCGACATTCGCCGGCTGGCGTGGCTGGCAGTCTGGCTGCTCGTGATCCGCTACCTCGACCTGTTTTGGATCATCGAACCGAATTTTTCCAAGAATCTCACGGTGACTCTAGCCGACGTCGTCGTACCCGTCGCCATCGGCGGAATCTGGCTTTGGTATTTCTTCCGCAACCTGGGGTCGTTGCCGCTTCTGCCGGCTTATGACGCGGATGCCCATGAGGTTCTGCAACCGGCACATGAAATTCATGCGTAACGCGTAACGACTAACGATAGATGAGCGACGAAACCAAACACGAGAACGCGACAGGGCACGGCGGCTACGAGCGTCAGGACCTGCAGGTGTCCGGCATTCTCTATTTCCTGCTTGGTCTGGGCGTGGTTACTTTCCTCTGCATTCTCGGTCTCAGAGGGCTCTATGCGTTTCTGGACCATCGCGAAAAAGCCCTGCAGCCTCCAGTGAATCCGCTAGTCACCAACGTTCCCACGGACACACGCCACATCGCTCCGGGATACCCGCAGGGCTCTTTCCCCAACCCAAAGCTGGAGGAAGACGAGCGCGGTCAACTGAACGGAATCCGTATCGAAGAAGAAAAAACGCTCTACAGCTACGGCTGGGTCGATGAAAAAGCCGGCACAGTGCGCATCCCCATCGAACGCGCCATGGATTTGTTGGTGCAACGAGGTCTTCCGGTGCGTCCGCAAAGCGTAGTCGGTGCCGCTGCTGCCGTGACGCCAACCGGTAAGAAGGGTGAAAAGAAGTGAACTCTAAGAAGAACAATTCGATTTACGCGGTTTTGCTGGCACTCACGCTGCTGGCCGCTTCCGCCTCGGCGCAGATGAACAACGGCATCATGGCTCCTCCGGCGAACACTCGGCCTCCGCGGCTGGAGAACGTCGGCATCGAGCAACACCTGAACGCGCAGGTGCCGTCCGATCTCACCTTCCTCGACGACAGCGGCAAGATCGTCAAGCTGGGAGATTACTTCGGCCACAAGCCCCTGATCCTCAACCTGGTTTACTACAACTGCACCATGCTTTGCGGCGAGGCTCTGGCCGGACTCGCCAGCGCCATGCGCCTGGTGAAGTTCAACGTGGGCAACGAATTCGACGTGATCACCGTAAGCTTCGATCCGCGCGAAACTCCCGAGATGGCCGCTGCCAAGAAGAAGGACTATGTCGGTCGCTACGGCCGTCCCAATGCCGCTGCGGGCTGGCATTTCCTCACGGGCCAGGCGGATTCGATCAACGCGCTCACCAAAGTTGTCGGCTTCCAGTATCAATACGACCCCAAAAGCAATCAGTACGCCCATGCCACCGCAATCATGGTGCTCACGCCGCAGGGCCGCATCTCGCGCTACTTCTACGGAGTGGATTTTCCCCCGAAGGATTTGCGCATGGGGCTGGTGGAGGCTTCGCAGGGCAAGATCGGCAATGCCGTGGATGCGGTGTTGCTCTACTGTTATCACTACGATCCCGAGACCGGAAAATATGGCGCCATGGTAGCCAACATCCTCCGGCTGGCGGCGGCCGCCACGATTCTGATCCTGGGCATTTTTCTTTTCATCTTGTGGCGGCTGGATCTTTCGGTAACCAGGAAAAAGGCAACGAAGACACGGTATGCTCAATAATTTTCCATTATGGCCGGAGCAAGCCTCCACGATGGCGAGCCGCGTGGATGCTCTCTACATTTTTCTGCTCATCGTCACAGGGATGATGACCCTGCTGATCTTCACCTGCCTAATCTTCTTCGCCGCCCGCTTCCGCCACCGCCCCGGAGTTCGCGCCGAACAAATCGAGGGCTCCACTGCTCTCGAAATCACCTGGAGTGCCATCCCGTTCCTCATCTTCATGGTCATCTTTGCCTGGGGTGCGGTGGTGTACTTCCAAGAGCGCACCCCGCCCGCCGATTCCACGGAAGTCTATATCGTCGCAAAGCAATGGATGTGGAAGGCCGAGCACGCTGAAGGCCAGCGCGAGATCAACGAACTGCACGTTCCCGTGGGACGCGACGTCAAACTGATTATGACCTCGCAGGACGTCATCCACAGCTTCTTCGTCCCCGCTTTCCGCATCAAGCAGGACGTGCTCCCCGGCCGCTACACCGTGGAATGGTTCCGCGCCACCAAGCCCGGCGTCTATCATCTGTTCTGCGCGGAGTATTGCGGCACCCAGCACTCCGGCATGGTCGGCTCAATCGTTGTCATGGAACCAGCTCAATACGAAGCGTGGATGAACGGTGGTTCGACCGGTCCGCTCTCGGCGACGGGCGAGAAAATTTTCGCCGAACTCGGCTGCGCCACCTGCCACCGCACTGACACCCAGGGACGCGGCCCCAATCTGCAGGGAGTTTTCGGAAAGCCGGTTCAGCTCGAAGATGGACGAACCGTCACCGCCGATGAAAACTACGTTCGCGAATGCATCCTCGACCCGGGCGCCAAGCGCGTGAAGGGATTTCAGCCCATCATGCCTACGTTTCAAGGGCTGGTCAGCGAAGAACAAGTAAATGCCCTGGTCGCCTACATCAAGTCGATTTCCGCGGCCAAGCCCGGCAATGCCGCCAAAACCAGCGCCAGCACGGCCGCGCCCGGAGTTCAGGAAAACGCCCAACCCAATGGAAGTCAGGTGCAATGAGTATGCCGACCGCAATCCCGCAACCCGTTGAACGCGAAAACTATTTAAACAAAGAGTATGGAGTGTGGTCCTGGTTGCTCACCACCGACCACAAACGCATCGCACTTCTCTATCTCCTCTCCATCACGTTCTTCTTCTTCATCGGCGGTTTCTTTGCGCTGCTCATCCGCCTCGAATTGCTCACTCCTGCGGGTGACCTGGTGCAGGCCGATACCTACAACAAGCTCTTCACCATGCATGGCATGGTCATGATCTTCTTCTTCCTGATTCCTTCCATCCCCGCCACACTCGGCAATTTCCTCGTGCCCATGATGATCGGGGCCAAGGATCTCGCCTTCCCCCGTATCAACCTGCTCAGCTGGTATCTCTACGTCATCGGCGGCGCAATGATGCTGCACTGCATGCTGACCGGCGGCGTGGATACTGGCTGGACCTTTTACGCTCCATACAGCACCAACTTCACCAATACGAAAATCGTTGAGGCGGGACTGGCGATCTTCGTCGCCGGATTCTCTTCCATCCTCACCGGTCTGAACTTTGTCGTGACCATCCACCGCATGCGCGCACCGGGCATGACCTGGTCGCGCCTGCCCCTGTTCATCTGGGCGCACTACGCCACCAGCATCATTCAGCTCCTGGGCACGCCGGTCGTCGCCGTCACCATCGTCCTGGTCGCCGCCGAACGCGCTCTGCACCTTGGCATCTTCGATCCCAAACTCGGCGGCGATCCCCTCCTCTTCCAGCACCTGTTCTGGTTCTATTCCCATCCCGCCGTCTACATCATGATTCTGCCCTCGATGGGCGTCGTCACTGAGATCATCGCCTGCTTCTCGCGCAAGCGCATCTTCGGCTACAGCTTCGTCGCGTTCTCGTCCATCGCCATCGCCGTCTTCGGTTTCCTGGTCTGGGCTCACCACATGTTTGTGGCCGGAATGTCGGTTTACGCCGCCCTGGTATTTTCCCTGCTGAGCTACGCCGTGGCCGTCCCTTCCGCCATCAAAGTCTTCAACTGGACGGCCACTCTGTACAAGGGCTCCATCCACTACGATGCGCCCATGCTTTACGCCTTCGGCTTCCTCGGACTCTTCACCATGGGCGGGCTCACTGGGCTGTTCCTGTCGGCTCTCGGCATCAACGTCCATGTCACCGACACCTACTTCGTCGTGGCCCACTTCCACTACATCATGGTCGGAGGAGCGCTCATGGGCTATCTCGGCGGAATGCATTTCTGGTGGCCCAAGATTTCCGGCAAGTTGTATCCCGAAGGCTGGGCGCGCCTGGCCGCGCTGATCGTTTTCATCGGCTTCAACCTCACCTTCTTCCCGCAATTCCTGCTCGGCTACATGGGCATGCCGCGGCGCTATTACGATTACAGCCACATGCCCGAATTCCAAGTGTTGAACGTGCTATCGACTGCCGGCGCCACCGTCCTCGGCGTCGGATATCTGCTGCCTATGATCTATTTCCTCTGGTCCATGCGCTACGGCAAGCCGGCATCGGACAATCCGTGGAATGCCGCGGGACTCGAGTGGAAAACAGCCTCCCCGCCGCCGACTTTCAATTTCGACGAAGAGCCCGTCGTGACCTGGGAAGCCTACAACTACGAGGAGTTGGACGCCCCCCACAGCGAGGAGGTCCCCGTTGCCCGATAGCTCCACCGCGACCGGCCTTCACACCGAAGAGCACAACCCGGCGCTCTTGCACCACTTCGCCGAGCCGCAGCAGCAGCGCGATGCCGCCAGCCTGGGCATGTGGGTGTTCCTCGCCACCGAAGTCATGTTCTTCGGCGGCCTGTTCTGCGCTTATCTGGTTTATCGCCTGAATTTCTTCGGAGACTTCGCCGCCGCCAGCAAAACTCTGAATGTAGGCTATGGCGCCACCAACACCGCCGTACTGATCTGCAGCAGTTTGACCGTAGTCCTCGCCGTCTGGGCCGCCCAGACCGCCCGCCGCACGCTCCTGATTGGCAGCCTCGGGGTCACAATCCTCCTCGGCCTCGCCTTTCTCGGTATCAAGAGCGTAGAGTACAAGGACAAGTTCGTGGAGCACCACGTCCCCGGCGCGTCCTTTAGTTTCGAGAAGGAGCCCATCCCCGGACATCCCGGTCAGTACGCCGACCCGCGCCACGCGCAGCTATTCTTCTCCCTCTACTTCGTCATGACCGGCCTGCACGCGCTGCACATGATTGTCGGCCTGGGCATTTTTCTCTGGCTCTTAACCATGGCCTGGAAAGGCCGCTTCACTCCCGAGTACAACACTCCAGTCGAGATCGGCGGCCTCTACTGGCACTTCGTCGACATTGTCTGGATTTACCTGTTTCCCCTGCTCTACCTGATCGACCGGCACCCGTGAGGCTTGCATGTCTGGACATTCATCATCGTCGCCCCTGAAAACCTACTTCGCGGTCTTCTTCGCGCTGCTCGCGGGCACGGCTCTCACCGTCTACGCCTCGGGTTTGGATCTGGGACGATTCAACGCCGCCGTCGCCCTCACCATCGCCAGCATCAAAGCCACTCTGGTCGCCCTCTTCTTCATGCACATCAAAGGCGCCAGCGAAAAGCTCACCAAGCTGGTCGTGATCTCGGCGCTGTTCTTTTTGCTCCTGCTGCTGGGACTCACCATGACCGACTATGCGACCCGGCTGTGGAGCTAAGATTTCCTCGTAGCGCCGCCGTCCCCGGAGGCTGGGAGCCTGCCCTGAGCGAAGCCGAAGGGGCGGGCGTCCTCGCCCGCCGCCCCGACGGCAACGCACCCTCGCCCCATCGACTGCGGAGCTAAGCTCAATCCCGCTCTGTTCCCACTCAATCTGCGGTATACTCGCGCCGACCGTGTTCAACGCTGCCTTCCTATGAGGTGACCTATGGCATTCTGCAATTCTTGTGGCACAAGTATCGTTCCCGGAACCAGGTTCTGTAGCAAGTGCGGCGCAGCGGTACTCGCTCCATCGCCGGCCCCGGCGGTCGCGCCCCCCGCTGCGGTTGGTTCTGCGCCCCCAGCGCCTTCCACGCCTCCAGTGGCTTCCACTCCTGCACCGACTTCCGGCGGTGGCGCCCTTAAGGCTATCCTGATCGTGGTGGGCCTAGTCGTGCTCGTGGCAATTCTCTGCGTCGCTTCGCTCGGGTTCTTCGCCTGGCGGGTCGCTCGTCGCACCCACGTTCGCCAGGAGGGGAACAACGTGAAAGTGGAAACGCCTTTCGTCAGCATCGAGACTTCAGACGATCCGCAGAAGGCGGCCCGCAATCTGGGAGTGGATCTTTATCCCGGAGCCCAGGTGATGAAGGAAGGCTCGACCTCGATGACCTTCGGAGCCGTTCATACCGCGACGCTAAACTTCGCAACCTCCGATTCCGTGGACCAGGTCTGCGGTTTCTACAAGCCCAAGTTCCCCAATGCGATGGTGATGACCACCGAGTCGAATCAGTGCACGATTGTCTCCAAAGATCAGACGAACATGATCACCATTAACGTCAAAGCGGAAAGCGATAAGACCCGCATCGTGATCACTAACGTGAGTAAGTCTGGCGCGGCGAATTCGTCCTCGAATTGAAAATTGAGAGGACCAACTGCATGTCAAACCCATTCGCCGAACTCGCCCAGGCCTCGAAATCCGCAAAGGTAGATGCCGCCGGACTGGCTGAGGCTCTGCGCTCTAACATTCGCTGCGGATTTCGCGGCGACGTCCGCTTCGACCGCGGCACCCGCGCCCTCTACGCTACCGACGGTTCCAACTACCGCCAGGTCCCCATCGGCATCGTGCTCCCCCGCGATCCCGACGATGTTCTTGCAACGGTCGCGCTGTGCCGTCAGTTCGGCGCCCCGCTGCTATGCCGCGGCGGCGGCACGTCTCTCGCCGGCCAGTGCTGCAACGTCGCCGTCATCCTCGATTTTTCCAAGTACATGGCGCGGATTCTCGAAATCGATCCCGCCCGCCGCATCGCCCGCGTGCAGCCCGGAGTGGTGCTTGACCATCTTCGCGCCGCCGCCGAAAAGCACCATCTCACCTTCGCACCCGATCCCGCCACCCATGATCGCTGCACTCTCGGAGGCATGATCGGCAACAACTCCTGCGGCGTGCATTCCGTCATGGCCGGCAAGACCGACGACAACATCGAGGAACTCGAAATCCTCACTTACGACGGCGTGCGCATGAAAGCCGGGGCCACGTCGAGCGGCGAACTCGAACGCATCTGTGCGGCCGGCGGCCGCCGCGGCGAAATCTATGCCAAACTGCAAACCATCGCCGCCGCCTACGGCGATCTCGTCCGCCAGCGCTTTCCCAACATTCCCCGCCGCGTTTCCGGCTACAACCTGAACTTCCTTCTGCCCGAGAATGGTTTCCACGTTGCGCGCGCACTCGTCGGCTCCGAAGGCACCTGCGTCACGGTTCTTGAAGCAACGTGCCGTCTGGTCGAAAGTCCGCCCGAGCGTGTGCTGCTGGTCGTCGCCTACCCCGACATTTATCAATGTGCCGATCACGTGCCCGAAATCATGGAGCACAAGCCCATCGGACTCGAAGGCTTCGACGATCTTCTCGTCGGCTACACGCGAGCGAAAGGCATCAACTCCGAAGGCCTCGCTCTCCTGCCCGAAGGCGGCGGCTGGCTGATGGTGGAGTTCGGCGCTTCGACCGCGCTGGAGGCCGAATCCCAGGCCCGCGGCCTAATGCAGTCGCTTGGCCGCAGTGCAAACCCTCCTAACATGCGCCTCTACACCGACAAGCAGCAAACCAAGCGCGTGTGGGAGGTTCGCGAGTCGAGCCTCGGCGCTACGTCGCATGTCCCCGGCGAGCCGCTCAATTGGGAAGGCTGGGAAGACGCCGCCGTCGCTCCGGAAAAACTCGGCGGCTATCTCCGTGATCTGCGCAAGATGTTTGCCGCCTACGGCTACAAAGGCTCGCTTTACGGCCACTTCGGCCACGGCTGCGTCCACACCCGCATCAACTTCGATCTGCAATCGAAAGACGGCATCGCCAAGTTCCGCAAGTTTATGGAAGAGGCTGCCGATCTCGTGGTCGGCTATGGCGGCTCCATCTCCGGCGAGCACGGCGACGGCCAATCCCGCGGCGAGTTGCTTCCCAAAATGTTCGGCCCTGAGCTGGTCCAGGCCTTCCGCGAGTTCAAGTCGGCCTGGGATCCCGAATGGAAGATGAATCCCGGCAAACTGATCGAGCCCTACAAGCTCGACGAAAACCTCCGCCTCGGAGCCGGCTACTCTCCGTGGGAACCGAAAACCAACTTCCAATTCCTCGCCGACCACGGCAGCCTTGCCCAGGCCACCCTGCGCTGCGTGGGCGTGGGCAAGTGCCGCCGCGAAGAAGGCGGCCTGATGTGCCCCAGCTACCGCGCCACGCACGACGAAGAACACTCCACGCGCGGCCGCGCTCACCTGCTCTGGGAGATGACTCAGGGCCAAGGTCGAAGAGATCGGATCATCCGCGACGGCTGGCGCAGCGAAGAAGTCAAGCAGTCGCTTGATCTCTGCCTCGCCTGCAAAGGCTGCAAAAGCGATTGTCCCGTCGGCGTCGACGTTGCCACATACAAGTCCGAGTTCCTGTCCCATTACTACGAAGGCCGCGTGCGCCCGCGCAGCGCCTACGCTTTCGGCAACATCGACCTCTGGGCGCGGCTGGCATCGCACGCGCCCGGCCTCGCCAACCTGACCACGCAACTTCCATTCCTGCGCGATATCTCAAAGCTCGTCGCCGGAATCCCCCAAGAACGCGCTATCCCGGCCTTCGCTCCGGAGACTTTCAAAACCTGGTTTTACCGCCGCCGCCGCGCCGCCCTGCTGAACAATGTCCCGCTCCGCAACGTGGATGCCCCGCCGGTTCTCCTCTGGCCCGACACTTTCAACAACTATTTCCTGCCCGCCACCGCCCAGGCCGCCGTCGACGTCCTCGAAGCCGCTGGCTTCCGAGTCGTCGTCCCGCGGGCCAACCTCTGCTGTGGCCGCCCGCTCTACGACCACGGCATGCTCGACCGTGCCCAGTCACTGCTGCTTCAGATCCTCGACGAACTCTCCCCCGAAATCGAAGCCGGTATTCCCATCGTCGGCCTCGAGCCCAGCTGCGTCGCCGTCTTTCGTGACGAACTCCTCAACCTCTTTCCCCATGACGAACGGGCGCAGGCCTTGTCGCGCCAGACTTTCCTGCTCAGCGAATTCCTCGAAACCAGCGCCAAGAATTTCCCGCTGCCCCGTCTCGACCGCAAAGCGATCCTCCACGGCCACTGCCACCACAAATCCCTCATGAAGATGACCGCCGAAGAGGCCGTCCTCCGCCGCCTGGGCATCGATTTCCGCAGCCCCGCTCCCGGCTGCTGCGGCATGGCTGGCTCCTTCGGCTTCGAGCGGGACAAAGATAAATATGACCTGTCCATCGCAATCGGCGAACTCGAACTCCTCCCCGCCGTCCGCCAAGCCCCGCTCGACTGGCTGATCATCGCCGACGGCTTCAGTTGCCGCGAACAGATCGCCCAAGGCTCGCCCCGCCACGCCCTGCACCTGGCCGAAGTCCTGCAA
>CABDYC010000002.1_pt1 | contig 12113 bp, 9 predicted proteins | sample 3421511 | NCBI WGS metagenome assembly CABDYC01 (sample SAMEA5534336, study PRJEB31848) | metagenome | biome: tundra; feature: field; material: soil | place: USA | collected 2013-05 | depth 0.15 m | reverse complement strand
GGGCGACGAAGGGCCCGATTGAAAGGGTTTCCTTCGTAACGGTCCTCAATTGGACCCATTACTCGATCGGAAACCTACTTGTTTAGATGATCCTGCGGTTTCGTCTTGACAATCCTAATGCTAAAGACCGGACCCAACGCACTAGATTCCTGTCCCGGCGCAGCAGCATAAACCCGAAAGCCGTTTCCCGAGTACCTCGCAGGAATTGTCCAGGTATAAGTTCCGGCAGCCGCGGGCCGCACACACTCCTGCGAGACGCGCCCAACGTACCGCAGGCCATTGCCACTGTCTTTTGCAAGAAGCAGATTCACGCAAGGGTCGCGACTGAGTGTGTCGGTCCAGTTGACGATTAGCGAAGATCCTTAGTTCATACGAATTTTTCGGACTGCCCGCATAGCGGATCGTGATATTCGCGGTAGACGTGGGTATGCCTTTTGGGTAGGGATTATAGGGATCAACCCTGATCGTAATCGTTTTGCTTGCGGCGGAGTAAGCTCTCCCGTGAGAGAACGGCGTCATCCTGACGACGATCGAAATTGGATCCTCGTGATGGGAGTTGCCGAAGGCCACTTCTACATCGGAATTCGGCGGATGATTCACTTGTTCTGTCTGTTGTGTGATTGGCTTGGGATCATTCTCGCAGTTCCGGCCTCCTGACCCGCCTTGCTCCAGAATTACAAGGCCCAAGCCATACGCCGAGCAGTGATAGGAGAATTCGACATAGTCGGCGTCTTCGGTGGTCCATGAAAATTGCAGCGTGCTGCGATCGGTAGACGCGTTCACAATGGTGGACGATGCGGTGAAGGAAGTCACCTTCGGGGCAGCGCTGGAGTGCTTCGGCATGGCGGCGGCCTTCGACGGCAAATAAGATATGCGGCGCATGAATTCTTCCAGGACTATGTCCGTATCGCCGTGCCTCGGGACCCTGCAACCAAAATCCTGGTTTGCAGTGTTGGTTTCGCCAAAACTGAAGGCTACCTCGTAACACATGCCGTTTTGGAAGGTGTGAAAGTATAGCTCTTCATAAGAGGTCCCCATCGCCGCATCGCCCACCGTCAGTTTTGTGTATCGCGTGCCGCCCAAGGTGGAGTGAGAAAGAAACCGCGGCTCCGATGTTCCGAACTTTTCGCAACTCTGCCGATTTTTTATTTCAGGATTCACTGACAGCAAGAAGTTTCCGCCCGCAAAACCGGTGCCGGGATAAATTTCCCTCGGGATTGGCAACCCGCCCAGGGGTATCGTGCCCGTTTCCGCCACGAAATTGGGAAAGACACTCCCTCCACCGGTGGCATTTTCTGGAACAGTAGGCAGCGCAAATCTGATTCCATACAATCTGTTCGTCTGAAAGTGCCAGTTCCCGGGATCGCTAATCGTCTTGCTCAACTCGACCTGCGGCGCTTTGAAGGCCAGCGTCACTCCAGAAACAATGATGGACAGGCGGTGATCGGAACCTTCTTGCTTACCCCGTACCTGAACTTCGTCCCCAAGGTATTTGTTCAAGGCAGAGAGATCCCCACGCAGCTCGAAGTAGTCATCCGCATTGACAAGGTTAAAATTGCCCTGGCCGCCGTAGAGGCACCCGCCAACGGTGACTTCATCCGCTTCCTCACGTGTTGAAGGGGTTGTCTGGCTAGCGCCGGTTTGAGCGAAGGCAAATGCCGGAGCGAGAAATAGCAAGATAAAGCGCACAACCGCATCTCGGATACGCGAGTGACGATTCGTTCTCACAGCCGTAGACCCCGAAGGGAACTAGCACGCCAAATTCCAAAGCAAAATGCTCGAAGATTCGCCCATATTGTCTGATTACTTTGCGATTTCGCGCGTTTCGCTTCCACAGATCGACACAGATGTGTGGGGTCATACACAACGGCGTGCCGCTCAGTCCAGCGACAACACCACCCAATACACGCCCATAGGATACGTCTCGGTACGCGCGTAGCATGTGCCTACCGAGAAGCTGCGCAGATTGTGGCTAGAGAGCATGTGGCTGGCGTTTGCGGGCAGCGTTTCCGGATGCAGGCTGGTGTAGGTCAGCACAGTGTAGCGCTGGGCAAGCTGACGAACGGGGGAGGTGCCGAGCTTGTCCGCTTGCGCCATGGAGCAGGCCGCGTCGTCCGCATTAGCTAAGTCTTGGCGGGCGAGATCGGGCTGGTTGGCCTGGCGCCGCGCTTGCGCCAGAGTCGCCGCAATCCGGTCCTTCATTTCCGCCGCGGAATAATTGGGGAGGGCATGGCCAAAGTCCTGCACGATGTACAGCCGGTCTCCGCTACGGACCACGCCCAACCCGACCACGTCATAAGCCGGGTTGAGCAGGTTCGCCCGATGCGGAGGGGAAAGCATGAGGTGTTGATGCCCCTTCTCGGCGTCGAAATCGAGCGCGACATTCTCGCCTTCCTGATCAAGCTGCGTATGGGTCGCGGTTCCCAGGCGCTGGGGTAGGGAGGGCTCACCGTCAAACTGGTGCGAAAGTTGCCGCGCCGCAAACATCGCTTCCGCGTGCGCGCGGGCAGCCCGGCAAAGGCCGGGATCGGGCGCGAGCGGGGGTGCGCCGGCATGCGCCCTCGCCTGATTCGCCAGGTCGAGAAGTATGTGTTCGGCCTGCGGATCGTAGTCGCTGAAAGGAATATCGGGGGAGGTTGCCGCAGCCGGTTTTAGAGTCGCGCGCTGCGCGGGCTTCTCCGCAGCGTCCGCATTTCCATCCGAAGAAGCCATCAACCGAGACGACGGCTGAACCGAGGCGGTGCCCATTAGCAGCAGAAGCGCCATCACGACTCTTCTATCGATTGCTCTAGGGGCTCTTGGCATTGCTTGTGCCTACTCAACTCGACCCTGGGGGATCTAACTTGAGGCTCAAACTTGCCGCTGGTGCTACGCTAGAGGCTGGAATCCAGCCGGAGAAGTTACCTTCGCTATGGAACCAGGTGTCGCAGGGGTCATTGGCCTGTTGTTTGGCAGCGTGATTGCTTGGCTCGTGCTGCGCTCGCGAACTGCCGCGCTCAACGCACGTTTGTCCTTGATGGAAAAGGAATTAGCGGCCGAAGAGGCCGATCTGGCGCGGCTTCAACAGGCTCACACCGAGTTGGTGGCAGGCAAAGCCAGGCTGGAATCCGCTCTCGAATCGGAACGGAAGACCAGCAACGAAAAGATCGAGTTAGTGACTCGCGCCAGCGAAGAATTGCGCAACGCTTTCAAAGCGATGGCCTCCGATGCCTTGAAAAGCAACAACTTATCGTTCCTCGTGTTGGCGAAGGAAAGTCTGGAGCGGTTTCAGACCGAGGCTCGGGGCGACCTCGAGAACCGGCAGAAGGCCGTGGCCGAGATGGTGGCTCCGGTGCGCGATTCGCTGAATAAAGTGGATGCGCAGATTCAGCAGATGGAAGTGGCGCGCGGCGATGCTTACGGCGAACTGCGCGCCCAGGTGCAGTCGCTGATCACAACACAAAAAGAGCTGCAATCGGAGACCGGCAATTTGGTGCGGGCGCTGCGCACTCCCAACGTGCGCGGACGCTGGGGAGAGATCCAGTTGCGGCGAGTGGTGGAGATCGCCGGCATGCTCTCTTATTGCGATTTCACCGAGCAGGAATCGGTGACGACAGAAACTGGAAGGCTGCGTCCTGATCTGGTGGTAAAGTTGCCCGGCGGCAAGAACGTTGTGGTGGACGCCAAGACGCCGCTGCAAGCCTTCCTCGATGCCTTCGAGACCACGGACGAAGAAACCCGGCGCGCGTGTCTGGCCAATCATGCGCGGCAGGTCCGCGATCACATGAAGACCCTCGCCGCCAAGAATTATTGGGAGCAGTTTGAAGCGACGCCGGAGTTCGTCGTGATGTTTCTTCCCGGCGAAACGTTTTTCAGCGCCGCGCTTGAGCAAGATCCTGGACTGATCGAACAAGGGGTTCTGCAGCGCGTGATTCCGGCGTCGCCGACCACGCTGATCGCACTTCTGAAGGCTGTGGCCTACGGCTGGAATCAGGAAAAACTGGCGCGCAACGCGCAGCAGATCAGCGCGCTGGGCAAGGAACTGCACGACCGCCTGCGCCTTCTCGCGGGACACATTACTTCGGTGGGCACCGGACTCGACCGGGCCGTCGAGTCTTATAACAAGGCCGTGGGCTCGCTCGAGAGCCGGGTGCTGGTTTCGGCGCGCAAGTTCGCCGAACTGGGCGCATCCGTGGCCGAGGACATTCCCGAACTCGAGCCCATCGAAACCACCGCGCGGGCGCTTTCGTTTGAATGGGACGAAGACGACGGCCCCACAGAAAACGCAGGGGATGAACGGAAGGCCGGCTGAGGCGAACTCTCGCGCTCTCTGCCTGGCGCAGTTTCAGAAATAACTAATCTCAGCAAATTCTTATCCGTGCTGCAGTTTCCTGGCCGTCTCGTCACAAGTCTTGCGGCGATGCCATCCGAAGGTTCGTTAATCAGCTATACACGTAGGCTCGTCATCAGTTACACTTCCGGCCAATTCCGATCCTAAAGCCTGCCCTAACCCCGCCGATAAACCTATTTGACGAGAACTGCGTCGCGACGCGCGATGGCAGACCCTCGTTCATCCCCTTCTCAGGTTAGCAATGTCAGGAGTCATCGGGCCGGTGAAGCGCGCTACGGTATTTCGCGGCAAGGCAGGGATCGCCATCCCTGCACTGGCCTCGACCGCGTTCGAGCGCACGGAGCATCTGGATGTCGAGCAGGAATTGCGGGACCAGAAATACGCTCTCGACCAGCACGCCATTGTCGCCACCACCGACGTTCAGGGAACCATCACTTACGCGAACGACAATTTCTGCGTTATCAGCAAATACACGCGCGACGAACTGCTGGGCCAGAACCATCGCATCCTGAACTCTGGCTACCACTCCAGGGAGTTTTTCCAGGAAATGTACCGCACCATCACGAACGGCATGGTGTGGCATGGCGAGATTCGCAACCGCGCCAAGGATGGTTCGCTCTACTGGGTGGATGCGACCATCGTCCCATTCCTCGACCCCGACGGTAAGCCCCGGCAGTACATGGCGATCCGCACGGATATCACCGAACGCAAGCGGGCGCAGGAAGCGCGCGAACATCTGGCGGCCGTGGTCGAGTCCTCCGATGACGCCATTATCGGCAAGGATCTGAACGGGACGATCACCGCCTGGAATCGCGGCGCCCAGAAGGTATTCGGCTACTCGGCATCCGAGGCCGTGGGCAAGCCGATGCTGATGCTGTTTCCGCCGGGTCGCGAGAATGAGGAGTCCGACGTCCTGGCCCGCATCAGGCGTGGCGAGAGCGTTGAACACTTCGAGACCGTGCGTATCCGGAAGGATGGCAAGAGAATTGACGTTTCGGTAACGATTTCGCCCATTAAAGACAGCCGCGGAGCGATTGTTGGCGCTTCGAAAATTGCGCGCGACATCACGGAACGCAAACAGACCGAGGAGCGACTGGCGGAGCAGACCGAGGAACTGACGAGGCAGTCGGAGGAACTGGGACGAAGCGAGCAGGCGGTGCGGAAAATTAACGACGAACTAGAACTGCGGGTGGTCCAGCGCACCGCGCAACTGGCGGCAGCTAACCATGAGTTGGAGGCTTTTACCTACTCCGTGTCTCACGACCTGCGCGCTCCGCTCCGCCACATTAGCGGTTTTTCTCGAATTCTGGCCGAGGATTTTGGTCCCGCGATGGACCCTGAGGCCCGGCAGCATTTGCAACGGATCGAAGACGGTGCCCACCGCATGGGGCTGCTGGTCGATGAGCTGCTGAATCTGGCGCGAGTTGGCCGTCACACTCTGAAGCTCCAGGTCAGCGGACTGAATTCGATTGTCGAGGAGGTCGTGTCGCTGCTGCAACCGGACATTGCCGGCAGAGCCGTCAGTTGGAAGATTGCGGACTTGCCGTCCGCGAAGTGCGATCCCGTGCTGATCAAGCAGGTCTTTCAGAACTTGATCGCTAACGCTCTCAAGTTCACCCGCCCCCGGGAGCGCACCATCATCGAAATCGGCTCCCGGCGGAAGAACGGGCAGATGGTCATCATGACCCGGGACAATGGGGTCGGCTTCAACATGAAATACAGCGACAAGTTGTTCGGCGTATTCCAGCGGCTGCATCGGGCTGAGGAGTTCGAAGGCACGGGCATTGGCCTGGCCACGGTGCACCGCATCATTCACAAGCACGGAGGCCGAGTGTGGGCGCAGTCGGAACTGGACAAAGGTGCAACGTTTTATTTCACCCTTGAGGCCGCTAAGACAACCGAAGTCAGCGCGAACGCAATGACGAACTGGACCGCGGCGGCAGGAGCTTAGCTGTGAACACAACTGAAGTCGATATTCTTCTGGTCGATGATAGTCAAGAGGACGTGGACCTTACTCTGCACACCCTGCGCGCGGAAAATCTGGCCAACAGCGTCTTTGTTGCCCGCGACGGCGAAGAAGCGTTGGAGTTCCTGTTCTGCACTGGCCCTCATGCCGAACGGTCCTTCGATCATCCGCCGAAGCTGGTGCTGCTCGATCTGAAGCTGCCAAAGATCGATGGGATGCAGGTGCTCAAGCGGGTCAAGAGCGACGTGCGGACCCGGACCATTCCCGTGGTTTTGATGACGTCTTCGAAGGAAGAACGGGACCGGGTAATCGGCTACAACCTGGGGGCGAACAGCTATATCCAGAAACCGGTTGACTTCGACGAGTTCCGGAAAATGGTGAAGTTGCTGGGGCTTTACTGGCTGGTCATCAATCAGCCTCCCGTGACCAATGGCAACCCACACATGAAGGGGCAGGGGTTGTGAGCAGCGCAGGGACCAAACTCGAGCTACAGGGCTCTACCGAGACCAACGCCAGGCTCCAGGTATTGCTGGTGGAAGACAACCCAGCCGATGCCGAGCTGATGTTGCGCGAATTGCGCAAAAACGGTTTTGACGTCTCCACCACCGTGGTGCAGACTCCCACCGAGTTCCAGCGGCGGATCAAGGAAGAATCCCCCGACATCATCCTGGCCGATTACAACCTGGGGGAGTGGAGAGGTGTCGAAGTGCTCAAGATCCTGCACGCCGAGGGTATCGACATTCCCGTGATCATGGTAACGGGGGCGCTGGGGGACGTGGCCGCCGTCGAGTGCATCAAGCAAGGAGCCACGGATTACGTCCTTAAAGATGGGCTGGCGCGGCTGCCGGAGGCGATCCGCAGCGCCTTGCGGGGAAAACATGAGCGCAGCCTGCGCCATCAAGCGGAAGGGGACTTAGCCCGGAAAGTGGATGAACTGGCGCGCTCCAACGCAGATCTGGAGCAGTTCGCCTATGTGGCGTCGCACGACCTGCAGGAGCCGTTGCGCATGGTGACCGCCTACACCCAACTGCTGGCCGAGCGCTATCGCGGCAAACTCGATGCGGATGCCGACAAATTCATGGGCTACGCAAGCGAGGGCGCTCTGCGCATGCAGGTCCTCATTCACGATCTGCTGGCCTTCTCGCGAATCGGCCGGCATGACGCGGTTACCGGGAGCGTGGATTGCAATGTCGTGGTGGAAGAGGTCTTGCAGGTTCTGGCCTCCGCCATTCGGGAGAGCGGCACCGTCGTCACCCACGCGGCACTCCCGGCCGTGTGGGCGGACCGCACCCAGGTGGCGCAGGTCTTCCAGAATTTGATCCAGAATGCCATCAAGTTCCGCCGGCAAGAGCCGCCGGTGATTTCGATACAAGCTGAAAAAGCCGGCCAGCAATGGCGGTTCAGCGTGAGCGATAACGGAATCGGAATCGCGCCCGAGTACGCGGAGAACATTTTTGTCGTCTTCCAACGTTTGCACGCGCGCGGCGAATACCCGGGCAACGGCATCGGCCTGGCCATCTGCAAGAAAATCGTCGAGCGCTATGGCGGGAAGATCTGAGTGGAGTCGCAAGCCGATTCGGGTGCCACCTTCAAGTTCACTTTGCCCTCTCGTGGTCCGGATGAGAGAGTGGGAGCGCGGCCATGAAGCCAGCACCCGATATCCTCATGGTGGATGACAACCCGGCCGATGTGGCTCTGGTCTCCGAGGCGTTGGTGGGCAGCACGCATCGCAGCCAGATCAATAGCGTTGGCGACGGCGTAGAAGCGATGGCGTTTCTAAACCGCAGGGAAAAGTACGCCAATGCGATCCGCCCTGACCTGGTCATCCTCGACCTGAATCTGCCGAAGAAAGACGGCCTGGCGGTCTTGGCGGCGATGAAGGCAGGCCCGGACCTGCGCCAGATCCCGGTCGTAATCTTTAGCACCTCCGAGTTGCGCAAAGATGTAGTGCGCAGCTACGAAATGGGCGCGAATTGCTACGTCAGAAAGCCGGGAAATCTGAATGATTTCTTTTCGGCAGTGAAGTCCATCGAACAATTCTGGTTCGGCTTTGCGGTCCTGCCGCCACGAGGAGAATAAAAGAATAATGGATCCCCAAACCACGAACGTATTGCTGATTGAAGACAACCTGGGAGACGCGGACCTGGTCCGCCTGCGCCTGGTCGAAAGCAAATTTCCGGTGAACGTGAATTGCGTCAGCCGGCTATCGGACGGCCTCGCCGCCCTGACCAAGGAAACGCCCTCCGTGGTGTTGTTGGATCTGAACCTGCCCGACAGCCGCGGCGCGGAAACCTTTCGCCGCGTCCTGGAACATGCGCCCAACATACCGGTGGTCGTGCTTTCCGGCCAGGACGACGAGGCGCTGGCCATTAAGGCAGTCCATCAGGGTGTGCAGGACTATCTGGTCAAAGGCAACCTCTCCAGCAAGCATCTGGAGCGCGCCATCCGCTATGCCGTGGAACGGCAAGGGCTGCTGCGCGCGCTTGAAATGAGTCAAAAACAGCAACTGGAGTTCAAGAACCAGTTCCTGTCCCACGTGTCGCATGAACTGCGCACGCCGCTGACCTGCATTCATCAATACGTGACGCTGCTGCTAGACGGCCTGGCTGGCCCCATGGCGCCCGAACAATCCGACCATCTGAAGACCGTCCTGAAGAGTGTGAATCAGTTGCACGCCATGATCCGCGATCTGCTCGAAGCCACCCGCGCTGAAAGCGGCAAAATGCGGATCGAGCCGCGCTGCATCGCGCTCGGCGAACTGGTGCAGCAGACCATCGCCATGATGCGCCCCATGGCGGACGAAAAGAAGATCGGACTGGAGATCGGACTGGACCAAAGGCTGCCGCTGGTGCACGCCGACCCCGACCGCGTTCTCGAGGTGCTCATCAATCTGGTGGACAATGCGATCAAGTTCACGCCGCCGGACGGCGCGGTCATGGTTCAGGCCTGCATGGTAGATGCGGAACCGGGCTGCGTCTACATTTCGGTCAGCGATAGCGGCCGCGGCATCAGTCCGGAAGCCAAGGCGCTGATCTTTGAACGCCTCTATCAGGACCCCGATGCGGTGGACAACCACCGCTCCGGATTAGGACTGGGACTATTCATCTCCAGGGAAATCGTCCGGCTTCACGAAGGACGCATCTGGGTTTCCAGCGAACCTGGGCAGGGCAGCACCTTCACCTTCACGCTGCCGGTTTACTCCCTGGCCAAGCTGCTTGCCCCGGTCGTCATCCACCAGGATCGTTTGCGCCCAGCCTTTGTACTGGTGCGCGTCGAACTCACACCCCTCTCCAATCCTCGGCGTGGCAATTGGAAGGAAATTTGGCGGCAGGGCTTAGAGATCTTGCGGCGTTGCATCTATCTCGACAAAGACCTCGTTCTGCCCCCGATGGGGACGTCGGGAGCGGCGGAGACGTTTTTCATCGTGGCCTCGACAGACTTGCAGCGTTCCGGGATCATGACTGCCCGCATTCGCGAGCAACTGGAGCGCGTGAGCGATCTCAAAACCAAATGCACCCTGACCATCACCACGGTTCCGGTTGAACTCCCGCCGCCCGGACCGGATGAATCCCTGGAGCAGCAGGTTCAAACCGTGGCCGACCGTGTAACCCAGACGATTTTAGTGAGTAGGGAACGAAAACAGTTGTGCGCCGGGAAGGGCGCACAAGATTCCAACTAATGAACCCCACAAACACAAGGAGAACTACAATGCCAAAAGCGAAGATTCTGGTAGTCGATGACGATCCCGATCTGGTGCGCGCCCTGCGGCTGCGCCTGCGGGCCAACAACTACGACGTCGCCACCGCCTCCGATGGCTATTCCGCCATCGCCTCAGCCCAAAAAGAACGCCCCGCCTTGATTATTCTGGATCTGGGCCTGCCCGTCGGCGATGGCTTCGTGGTTCTGGACCGCTTGCAGAACAGCGACGCCCTCGCCGGCGTTCCCGTCATCGTGCTGACCGCGCGCGATCCCCAGAGCAACGAAGAACGCGCCCTGAAGGCAGGGGCAGCGGCATTTTTCCAGAAGCCCGCGGATAACGATGAACTGATGAACGTGATTCGGGTCAGCCTCGGTTCTGGGAAGGCGCAGCCCGCGGCTTGGCCGTCGTAAGGCGGCCCGCGAAAAAGCTTTGACCGCCGAGATCGCCGGGTACACCGAGAGGAGTATTTCCGAAACCTCGGCGCTCTCCGCACGCTCGGCGGTGAAAGTTCTTCCCGATCAATCAACGTGCCCGCATGACTGAGGCCTCGTCGGCGGGCCCGCCGACAGGTCTGCAGACGCGCCAGCGCCTCTAAGATGTTCCAACCCAATCAGATACAATATTCCACACAAACCTCCAAAAAAGCGTACTTAGTTTCCAGAAACCCATCTATAATCGTGGAAGTTGCTTTAGATACGGCACTTAGCAGGCCCGTAACGGGAAAACGACATGGCAGCGAAGTTGCTCATTGAGCACCAGTCGCGCGTTGAATTGCCGGGCGGTGATCTGCGGCCCACCAGCCATCCCGCCGGGGGTGCGCCGCCGAAACCCATGAACCGGGAAAGCCAAGTCTCTGTTGCCGTCCTGTTATTCCTTCTGACCGTGGCTGCGGTCGTCTTCGCGGGCTTCAACTTCAACGCGGAGCTTAAGTTTTTGGCTCCCAAAGATGGCGTCTGGTGGGTCGAACACCGCGGGCGGCTGATCGCCGATCGGGTCGAACCCAGCGGACCGGGCGACAAGAGCGGCATTAAGCCCGGCGACCAATTGGTTTCGATCGATGGTCGCGAAGTCAAGAACGTATCCGGCGTAGCCCGCCAGATCTATCGTACCGGCGTCTATTCCAAAGCAACCTATTCCCTGATCCGGCAATCGGTCTCGCTCGATTCCACTGTCATTCTGGAGCCCGCGGAGCGGTCTCTCAACAACTGGCTGCGTGTAATTGCCCTGATCTATCTGGGCATCGGGCTCTACGTCCTGCTGCGCCGCTGGACCGCTCCCGGATCCACTCACTTCTATATTTTTTGCCTCGTCTCTTTCATCGCCTATTCCTTCAAGTACACCACCAAACTGAACGATTTCGACTGGGCGATTTATTGGGGCAACATCGTGGCCTGGGTCCTGCAGCCGGCCCTGTTTCTTCACTTCGTTCTCACCTTCCCCGAGAAACGCCAGACTGTGCGCAATCATCCTTTTCTGCTGGCGCTGGCCTATGTGCCGGGAGCAGTGCTGTTGGCAACGCACGTTGCGGCCATGCGCTGGCTTCAAGCCAGTGAGCGGCTGAAATGGAACCTCGACCGGATGGAAATGTCCTACGGATCGCTGTTCTTTCTGGCCGCAGCCATTGTGCTCTGGTACAGCTACCGTCGCGCCAGCACCACGATTCTGCGGCAGCAGTTGAAGTGGGTGACCCGCGGCACCATTCTGGCCATCGTTCCCTATACCCTCTTCTACGTCATCCCTTACCTGATGGGTTCGCTGCCCGGCGCAACCATGAAGGTCTCTGCGCTCTCCCTGGCTCTGCTGCCGCTCACTTTCGGCTATGCCATCTTCCGTTACCGCCTGATGGATGTCGACCTCATCTTCAAGCGTGGCGTGGTATACACCCTCGCGGCGGCGACCGTGGTGGGATTGTATTTCGGACTGGTGGCGAGCGTGGCGCTGCTGGTGCACAATTGGCAGCCTAGCTCAGGTCCGGTGGGACTGATCCTTGCCGTCGTGGTCACGGCGCTGTTGTTCGATCCGGTACGCAAGTGGATTCAGGACCGCATCGACCACTTCTTCTACCGTACTTTGTATGACTACCGCCGCACCCTGCTCGAGTTCGGCCGCGAACTGGG
>CABDYC010000491.1_pt1 | contig 12202 bp, 11 predicted proteins | sample 3421511 | NCBI WGS metagenome assembly CABDYC01 (sample SAMEA5534336, study PRJEB31848) | metagenome | biome: tundra; feature: field; material: soil | place: USA | collected 2013-05 | depth 0.15 m | reverse complement strand
ATGGCAATAATTACCTGCCGCCTGAATTTTCATTCTAAGCGATGCGTCGGCGACAAAAGAAACCGTCGGGCTTCGCTCGACCGGACAGCCGAGGGCGGCTGTCCCCACTCGAGCATCGCCACTAGAGCGCTGGAGACGGGGCGTAGAATTGTGCTGATGACTAAGTTCTTCACCGCAATGCTTATGGTTGCGATCACGCTGGCGGCTGGCGCCGTGGCGGAAGACGTCCACTCGGTTGCTGCGGCTGTGGACGAGCACTACAACCACTTGCGCAGCTTGCAGGCGGAGTTTACCGAGGTTTATCGCGGGTCGGGGATGGAGCGGACGGAGTCGGGGACGCTTTGGCTGGCGAAGGGCGGGCTGAAAAAACCTGGCAAGATGCGGTGGGAATACCGTTCTCCCAGGGAGAAGCTGTTTGTGAGCGACGGGAAGGATGCGTGGTTTTACGTCCCGGGCGACCGGCAGGCGCGCAAGACCGATGCCCGGAAGCTGGACGACGTTCGTTCTCCGCTGGCGTTCTTGCTGGGCAAGAGCAAGTTGGAAAAGGAATTGCAGGGGTTGTCGTTGGCTCCTGATGTTGCGCCGGTGGCCGCCGAGGATGTTGTGCTGCGGGGAGTGCCGCAGGCCTTGGCCGAGCGGGTCAGCGAGATCCTGCTGGAGGTGACTCCGGAGCACAGGATTGCGCGCATTGTGATCAATGAAGTGGATGGATCGGTGACCGAGTACCGGTTCCGCGGCCAGAAGGAGAATGAGGTGGTCCTGGATGGACGGTTCCAGTTCACTCCGCCGCCGGGAACGGAGACGGTTGAGGGTGGGTTGGGACCTTGAGGTTTGGACGAGACAAACAGTCTGTATCGCACTGATGTGCAAAGACTTACAATGGAAGGCTCTGGGGCCGAATGGAGAGTCCTTCAGGGGCTAAAGCCCGCATCCTTCCCTACCGGTAGCGGCGCGGCTGAAGCCGCGCCCTTTCAAAACGGACTCGCAGATCGAGTTTTTCGGCAGCCTGTGGAAGCCGCGCCCTTCCCAAACCCAGTGCGGTTCTAGTTACTTGCGATACTGGAAACATGGGAAGTTGTGGTGATCTGGGCTCGGGATCAGAAGCGGCAATGTTAGACTGAGCCGAGAGGGTGGCGGGGCGAGTAAGGAGCAAAGAAGAACGGGGAAATGGCGGAATTTGTCATAAAAATCGCGGACGAACGTGGCCACACGCACCAGCAGATCGAGCAGGGCTACTCGGTGGCGGAGGTGCGCGACCGCTTTGCCGCGCAGGGCTATCTGGTCCACTGGGTAAAGCCCCAGGGATTGCTGTCCGCCGGCTTTTCGATGCGCCGCGGGCGCAAACTCAAGCAGAGTTCGTTTCTGGTGTACAACCAGCAGTTCCTGACGCTGATCAAGGCCGGGCTGCCGATTCTGAACTCGCTCGATCTGCTGATCAAGCGGCAAAAAGACGCGAATCTGCGCCAAGTGCTGGAGAACGTGCGGGAGCGGGTGAAGGGCGGAGAGCTGCTGTCGGATGCCTTTGCCACGCATCCCATGGTGCCGAAGATTTATACCACCACGCTGATGGCCGGAGAGAAGAGCGGAAACATCGACGAAGTGCTGACCCGCTACATTAACTTTCAGCGTCTGGCGATGAGCTTCCGCAAGAAGCTGTTCGTGTCGCTGATCTATCCCACGCTGCTGGTCAGCGTGGTGACGATCATGGTGATGTTTCTGTTCACGTATGTGGTGCCTAAATTCGCGGAGCTGTTCAACAGCCTGGATGCGAAACTGCCGTCGATCACATTGTTCATGCTGGCGGTGGGCACGAACGCGCAGAAATACTTTCCCTTTATCGTGGTCGGGCTGGCCCTGACTGGTTTTCTGTTTTGGCAATGGCGAAAGACGGATCGCGGCGGGGACCAGATTGACCGCATGATCCTGAGTCTGCCGTTGCTGGGCGATATCCGGCTGAAACATCAGGTGGCGACTTTTTCGCGGATGCTCTCCACGCTGCTGCAGGGCGGCTTGCCGCTGGTGCCGTCGATGGAAACGGCGGGCAGTTCGATGAGCAGCCGCGGCATCCAGAAGGGCATCATGCGGGCGAGCGTCAGAGTGCGCGAAGGGCAAAGCCTGGCCAGCAGTCTGGAGGAACAGCGAATCTTTCCCGACCTGGCAGTGGAAATGATCGAGGTGGGCGAGTCCACGGGCGCGTTGCCGGCAATGCTGAATTCCGTGGCGGAGTTCTATGAAGAGGACGTGCAGACGGCCTTGGGCGCTGCCATGGCATTGATTGAGCCGCTGATTCTGGTCATCATGGCGGTTTTCGTGGGCGGAGTGTTGATCTCGCTGTATTTGCCGATCTTCACTCTGGGAGTCCACTAAGCGGGACCGGGGGACGGAACGCGGGGATTTGAGAAATGGCAATGGCGGAAAAGAAATCACTTTTCGTAAACGGCGAGACCGGCGGACAAGTGGTGACGACGGGGAATCCCATCACCGACCTGGAGCGCGCCCAGGACGTGGCGCGGCGCTATCGCTGCGAGTTTGTGGATCTCACCGACTTTCAGCTTCACCATGAGCTGTTCAAGAAGTTTTCTCCTGAACTGATGTTTCGCTACAACTTCGTGCCGCTGGAAGAGACGGCGGACGGCAAGCTGGCCATTGCCATTGCCGATCCCAGCCAACTGATGATGATCGACGAGATCAGCCTGCTGCTGCAGAAGCGGATCGTCACCAAAGTAGCGACGCTGAAACAGATCAGCGACATTCTCAAGAAGACCGAGCAGTCGCAGCGCGTTCTGGAAGAGGCCAGCGAAGGCTTCCAGATCATTCGCGAAGATGAAGCTACTGGCGCCGAAGAAACCCTGACCATCGACAAGCTGACGGCGGCGGGCGACACCAGTCCGATCATACGGCTGGTGGACACGACGATCTTCACCGCGCTGCAGCGGCGCGCCTCCGACATTCATATCGAGACGCGGGACGACTCCGTGGTGATCAAGTTCCGCATCGATGGCGTGCTGACGCAGGCCATGCCGCCCATCGGCAAGGAACACCACTCCACCGTGATCTCGCGTATCAAGGTGATGAGCGAGCTGGATATTTCGGAGCGCCGCGTGCCGCAGGACGGCCGCTTCCGGGTGAAGTACAACGGGCGCGCCATCGACTTCCGCGTCTCGATCATGCCGTCGATTCACGGCGAAGATGCCGTGCTGCGCGTGCTGGATAAAGAGTCGATGAGCGAAAAGTTCAAGTCGCTCACGCTCGACGTGGTGGGCTTCGACGAAGACGACCTGCGCAAGTTCCGGCGCTACATCAAAGAGCCTTACGGCATGGTGCTGGTCACGGGACCGACGGGCAGCGGCAAGACGACGACGCTGTACGCCGCGGTGAACGAGATCAAGACCGACGAAGACAAGATCATCACAATTGAAGATCCGGTCGAGTATCAGCTTCGCGGCATCACGCAGATTCCGGTCAACGAGAAAAAAGGACTGACCTTCGCCCGCGGCTTGCGCTCGATCCTGCGCCACGATCCGGACAAAATCATGGTCGGCGAAATCCGCGACACGGAAACGGCGCAGATCGCCATTCAGTCCGCTCTCACCGGCCACCTGGTCTTCACCACGGTCCACGCTAACAACGTGGTCGACGTGATTGGACGCTTCCTGAACATGGGCGTCGAACCCTATAACTTCGTCTCGGCGTTGAATTGCATACTGGCGCAGCGCCTGGTGCGGTTAATCTGCGAATCCTGCCGCACGCAGGTAAATTATCCGCCGGACATGCTGGAGGCCAGCGGACTGGATCCCGTGCAGTGGTCAAAGGTGGCACTGTATGAAGGGCCGGGATGCATCGAGTGCGCGGGCACCGGCTTCCGCGGCCGAACCGCGATTCACGAATTGCTGGATTTGAGCGACCGCATCCGGGAGATGATTCTGGCCAAGAAGCCGACGTCGGAAATCCGCCGCGCCGCGCGGGACGAAGGGATGCGTTTCCTGCGCGAGTCGGCCTTGGATAAGGTCCGGCACGGCCTGACCACGTTGAAAGAGATCAACAAGGTCACCTTCATCGAGGCCATGCGGTAAGGAAACGAGCCAAACGCGCCCTTCGGTCTCTTGCGCTCTCTCAGGGCAGGCTCCGTGGAGTCGCGCGGCTCGCCCAGATTCCCTCGGCAAGCTCGGGACAGGCTCCTCGCGGCACAAAGAGAGCTTGCTGGGGATGACAATCAATAACCTGTTAGGTTTGAGCAGTGCCCCGTCGGCAAAGGAAGCGCGATAGGCCAATGGCCGAAGTTCCCTTCCAGCTATTGCATTTCGCGTGGCGCAGGGTTTGAATTATAGAAAGAGTTGACTCCTCAAATGAGCTCTGGTTCCAACACGGCAAAACCGAGGCTGGCGTGTGAGATCGCCGCCGACCGCGTTCTGGTGGGGCGCCTGGCCGAGGATGGCCGCAGCCTGGAAGCCTGCGCCGCCCGCGAACTGGCGCCGGGCAGCGTGGTTCCGGACCTGGTCGAGGGCAACTTGCGCCAGCGCGACGCAGTGACGGCGGCCGTGCAAGAAACGCTGGGCAGTGTGGCGGGGCGCTCCCACGACGTGATTGCGGTGGTCCCTGACGCCGCGGTGCGGGTGGTGCTTCTGGAATTCGATACGCTGCCCGCCAACTCCGAGGAAGCCGCCAGTGTGGTGCGGTTTCGTTTGAAGAAATCTCTGCCCTTCGACGTCGACAAGGCCCGAGTTTCCTACCATGCGCAGAAATCGAATGATGGCGTTCGAGTGGTGGCCGCGGTGGCCTTGGCCAGCGTAGTGGAGGATTACGAAGCTGCCTTTCGCAATGCCGGATTCAGCCCGGGAGTGATCTTGCCTTCCATGCTGGCGGCGCTCGGCGCGGCGGAGGGACAGCGGCCCACTCTGGTGGTGAAGGTAGATGCGCGCACCACGAGTATCGCGATTCTCAATGCGGAACAGCTTCAGCTCTTCCGCACCCTGGAAAATACGCGCGGGGTTACGATCACGGGAGAGCAGTTGGCCGAGGAAGTCTACCCCTCGGTAGTGTTCTTCCAGGATACGTATCATCTGAACATCGAGAAGATATTCGTCGCGGGAATCTCCGACACTGGCAGTGCGGCTCCGGCGCTGCGCGCACAAACCGGCGCGGAGGTGCAGGAACTGGTGAGTTCTTCGCAGTTGGGAGTGACCGGAGGTTCCGTGCCACGCTGGAGAATGGCCGGGGTGGTGGGGGCCCTGATTTCATAGCTCGAGACTTCATAGTTCGACACATTATGGTTCGATCCTAACTTATGCGCCTCGACATCAATCTCGCCAGCCAGCCCTATGAAGACGCGCGGCAGTTCTGGCTGCGTTGGGGGACGGCGCTGGCGGCGGCCGCGATCCTGACTCTGGCCCTGCTGACGATCACCATCACGGGCTGGTTCGCGGCCCGGCGCGACCACGCCAAGATCGCCGACCTGCGGGCCGAGATCGCGCAGCGCGACCGGGCCCGCCAGCAAGCCGAGGAATTTCTCAACCGGCCGGAGAATCGCACTACGCGGGACCAGTCCCAGTTTCTCAACGAATTGATTGAGCGCAAGTCGCTTTCCTGGACCCATGTACTGGAAGATCTGGAAAAAGTGATGCCCGCGCGGGTCCACCTGGTTTCGATTCATCCCGAACTGGATGAGGACAACCAGCTCACGCTGAAGATGGTGGTCGGGGGCGATTCCCGCGAGCGGGCACTCGATTTGGTCCGCCGCATGGAAGAGTCGCGACGCTTCACGCAGACTTATATCATGACAGAACATTCGGCGGCTGCAGGCAGTGGCGACACTGTTCAATTCGACATCGACGGAGTTTACCTTCCCGACACCACGCCGGCGCCCACACTGAAGACAGCGACTGCCAAGCGGAGCACGCCCTGATGCCAGACTTGCGCCAGACCCGGAAAAACATCAAGACCGTCCTGGCGGTCCTGCTGGGTGTGGACGTCGTGGCCGTGGTGGTGCTGATTTCGCCGCTGGTAGGCTCGACCGACTCGCGGCGCCAGGAGCTGAACCAGTTGTGGAGTGAACTGCAGACGAAAACGCGCCAGGTTGAGCCGCTAAGGAATCTGGACAAGAAAGTGGTCACCGCAAACCAGCAGATCACGGACTTTTACAAGAAACGTTTTCCCTCCCAGGACTCGCAAATCGCCACCGAATTCGGGAAGCTGGCCGCGGCCAATGGGGTCACGATCGAGCAGGCTAGGTACAAGGTGCTAGAGGCGGAGATCGGCCGGCTGGAGCCGGTCGAGATGGAAGCGGAGCTCTCGGGTAATTACGTTTCCCTGGCGAAGTTTATCAATGCGCTGGAACGCGATGACATGTTTTTCATCATCAGCAGCATCATGCTGGGCGGCGAGCAGAAGGGTCCCATCAAGCTGCAAATGAAACTGGAAACCTATTTGAAGGCGGGCGCGTAATGAAACTGGGAACCGAAAACCGGAAGCAGGCGATCCTGGCATCCGTGCTGGGAGTATTGCTCCTGCTGGTCGTCGCCTACCAGTTCCTGCCTTCCTCCTCGACCATTGCTTCGACCACGACGGCAACGGCAAACCTCCCGCAAGCGTCGCCGACGAATGCTGCCCGTCCGGCGGCACGCCACGGTTCGGGGTCTGCATCGGGGAAAAAGGAGCGCCCTCCGCAGAGCCTCGATCCCACCCTGCACCTCGCTCAACTGGCCTCGACCGAACAGATCAAGTACCAAGGCTCGGAAAGAAACATTTTTGTGTCGCAGGCGGAGGACGTTCCGATCCCCAAGGTGGTGGGCAAGCCAAATACCGACAACCCCAGCGAAAAACCGTGGCTGGGGCCACCGCCGATACCGCCGACTCCGCCCATTCCGCTGAAGTTCTTCGGCTTCGCGAGCAAGCCAGGAGAACCCAAGAAGGTTTTCCTCATCAAGGGCGAGGATACTTTCATTGCGGGCGAGGGCGAGATCGTCGACCGCCGCTACAAGGTTGTGCGAATTTCTCCTACCTCGGTAGACATTCAGGACGTAGTGGGCAGCGGTCCGCCGCAAAGCATACCGCTGACGCAGGGGTAGAAGAAATTTGGTAATTGCGTAATTTGGTATTTCAAGATTCCGATGGCTTCGTTCTCAGACGCGCGTCAAGCACCATGCCGGCATCGCCGAGATGAGGACGGCTATATTCTGCTCACGCTGCTTCTCGTGGTCGCCCTGATGGCCATAACCGCCGCCGCGGTTTTTTCCACAATTTCCTTTGAGATCCGGCGAGACCAGGAACAAGAGCTGATCCACCGCGGAGTGCAATACTCGCGCGCCATCCGCGCCTACTTCAAGAAGTTCGGACGCTATCCCACGCGGCTTGAGGATCTCGACAACACGAGCAATCTCCGCTTCCTGCGCAAACACTACAAAGACCCGCTCAACAAGAACCAGGACTTCAGGCTGCTCCACTACGGCGAACCGGGGGTAACGCTGGCCGGCGGCATCGCAGGCGGAAGCATTCCCGGCGCGACCCCGGCCGGCTCTCCTACAGGACTGAACGGTTCCGGATCGAGCAGTTCCGGATTTGGCGGCTCAGGACTCGGGAATTCAGGACTTGGTGGTTCCGGAGTTAACAGTTCAGGTGCGTTCTCGCAGTCGTCCGGGCTCGGCGGAAACTCCAACAGCGGGTTCGGAGCGAGCTCCAACTCGCAAACGCCACCGGGTCAGCAAGGAACGGCTTCGGCTCCAGGATCCGATCCCACTCAGGCTTCTTCTCAGATCGTCCCGGGCACAGCGCAGGGCGACGTAAGTTCCAGCGGCCAGCAGCTGGTCGTGGGCGGGCCGATCGTGGGCGTGGCCAGCGTCAGCAAGAAAGACACCATTCGCGAGTTCAATCACAAGAAAAAGTACAACGAGTGGCAGTTTGTGTACGATCCCGCCACCGACCGCGGGGGCTTAATCACCACGCCCAATCAGCCGGCGCTGGCAGGATTTGGAAGCCAGCCGGGACTAGGTACGCCGGCTGGACAAATGGGACAAGGTACGCAACCGGGAACTACAGGAAGCACAAACGGCAGTTCGTTCGGCAATTCTTTTGGGCAGTCGACGGGCTTGAGCAACAATCCAAATCCCATGGGCGGACAGACGCCGCCTGCGCAACCGCCCTCCAATCCGCCACAACAGCAGTAGCTCCTGGCTCACGTCAGCCGCTTCTCAAAGAAAAACGGCCTTATCCGGATGAGGCCGTTTTCTTCCGCAAAAGCTTTCGTGTTAAGCAGAGAGCCGCTTACACGCTGAACGAGGATCCGCAGCCGCAGGTGCTCTTCACGTTCGGATTCTCAAACTTGAAGCCGGCGCCTTCCAGGGTCTCGACGTAATCCACGATGCAGCCATTCAGATACATCACGGAAGTAGCATCGACGAACACCTTCAGTCCGCCGTCCATGTCGAAGGTCTTGTCCATCATTCCGGCGGCGTTTTCAAACTGCATGGAATACGAGAAACCGGAGCAGCCGCCACCGACTACGCCAATGCGCAGGCCGGCGGGCGCGGGATTCTGCTGTCCCATGATCTCTTTGACTTTGGAAACCGCGTTGGCCGTAAGGGAAACCGGCGGGGTCTTCTTCACTTCCGGTACGTTGGTCTTCACTTCGGGGACGGTTGTCGTAGCCATTCCTATCTCCTTGGCTCTAAAGTATCTAGATTATAGCAGAGGGTGGCAAGCCAGCGGCAGTCCTAATCGGGGTACTGCCAGCTACCAGGCCCCTAGACACTTTGATGCCGGCCGGCCCGGGGAAGATTCCTTCGGCGGCACTTGCCAACGGGTCTATAATGTTTGCGTTAGGCCCTTCCTCAAGGTTCTGGATGCCAGGCGAATGCCCGCATCCTGGGAATTCGAGGGAGATGCCTAGCAGGCTTGCATACTGTCGAGGTGGCCTATGACGTGGACATGGACTCCTTTAACGCTCGGGCTTGCGATCGTGTGGGGTATTTTCACCGTCGGTCTGATCATCCTCCTCATTTACCGCAGCACGCTCACCATGCATGAGGATGAGCAGTTGTATCTCGACGACGCGAGCGCGCATATGCAACAGGAGCAGACCGAACTGCTCGTGAAACTCAACCGGCTCACGGTCCCGGTGTGGGTTTTCGGCGCCGGCTCGGGAGTGCTGTTGCTGGTGCTCGCCGGCATGTTTATCTATCAGGGATTGAACGCCGTACAGTAGCCCGTTGCGAATTTGCGAGCCGTGCCACCCCGGCAGGATGCTGACCGAGACTAGCTGTCCTTTGCCGTGCCTGCTTGCGCCATCTCTGATTGCGCCATCTAAGTGCGCCGCGGTCAAAGGCGGCTGCGGAGCTTTCTGGCACGATCCGCAGCGGTCGAGGCCATGTCTCCCGGTTCCTGACTTCCAAGCCCACGAATCTTGGATCCAGCCGGGTACTCCGCTCCGCTGGATACTTCGAAAGAACTCCAACCACTTTGTATAATTGTGAGCGTGCGAAAGTGGCGGAATTGGCAGACGCACCAGACTTAGGATCAGGGTGAGCCATCCATGCAATTGTCAGTCCAAACCTCTCAACTATGCGCCAATCGCTAGGAATGTCGGCATAGATTTTCGGCAAGCGCCTGTAGGGTGACTCCTAGGTATGGACAAAATTGTATGCAGTATCAATCCTCTTCCGCTGCGAATGATACTCTCGTGCTGATCGAGGCATGTTATATCTGTTAACTCCCTAGAGCCGGGGCTTGAAGCAATTACCGGAAGTGGGAGAAACCTGCTGTGACGCCAACTTTTGAAGAGATGAAGTTGTGGTTCGCTGAACCCGACCACGAGCGGCAGTTCTTTGGGAACTTCGAGACTGACAAGAACGGTTGCCACCTATGGAAGGGACCGTTCTGGCCAAGCGGACACGGTCGGTACGTGTTCGACGGCACAAATACCAGAACGCACCGACTGAGATGGGAGTGGGAGCGTTGCAGCGACATTCCTCAAGGTATATGCATCCGGCATCTGCTCTGCAAGAACAAAGCCTGCGGAAACCCGGCCCACCTAATCGGGGGGACTTGGTCTGAGAATAACGACGACGAGAAGTTCATACATGGTCGACCTATGGCCTTCGGCCCCGGTCACGACAGCGGCGGAGAACCCGGAAAGCGATAATCCCCAGTATTCATGCATGGTATGACCCTGGTATGACCCTGCTTACGTTGCAAAGCTCGTTGCATTGACGCTGCGTTGCTAGGGACGGCCATCCTGAAGCTAGGAGTGCACACTATACACTTCTCATACCTAGGCAGCTCCCAACTCATCCCGATGTGTACACAAGTCTTGAACTGTGCGAGGGGCGTGCGAGGGGTGTGCGAAGGGTGTGCGAGATGGTCCGAATCGGAGTTTCCTCGGACCCTCACGGGAATCTGTAAGTCGAGACTAAACTCCTGTTACTTCCGCATTTCAAAGGACTTAGCTGAGATACACTTTGGTATCTTGCAAGGCTGCTCGGATCAAAAGTACACGAATTTAGGGGGTGCGTGCGAGACAATTCTTTTGAGAATCGTTGTCTACGGGGGTCAACGAGTGCAATGGCGATGGTACAGTCCTCTCAGTGAGGACGCAAATGAACGAGATCGAGCGCCAAACCCTAGCCGATGTGATTGAGCTAACCGTATCTCTTTCTGGATTAACGGTCGAATTAAGGCGAAGAGTAAAGGCTCTTGAGAGTCTTCTGTTGCAGCCGAAGTCGAGCGCATACCAGACTCGGTTTGCCGAGGCCGATGAAAGAGGTGAAACTCTTTACGAAGGCATTCTCGCATTGACCCAGAAACTAGCGGTAGCCAAGGATCGGCTTCGCACTGCGGACAAGATTGGGTAGGAACTGTCACGGGAAAGCGGCACAAGCTAACGGCACGAGAACTCAGGCAGATGCGGACTGCGTTCGCCTCACTACTGACCGCCGCGACCGAGTTTTACGACTCCCACGAGGCTTTTCAAGAAGCTGTTCTTGCCAGTAATCCCAGTTTGCGGAAATCCCTCGCCTTGCACGAACCAGCGGAAATTGCTGCGATGATCGCTACTGTTACTGGATCCATGGTGGCTGACCTCCGGGCCCGCATGTTCAAGAGGGGGTATCTTTTTGGGGGACTGTAGCCGACCTCGGCATTGGCGGATGCTATGTCGAGATACCGATCCCCTTAGAGCTGGGGAAGAGGTTGAAAGTTGGAATCTGGTTCGGACAAGCCAAGGCATGGGCCGATGCTCGTGTTGCCCACGGAATTCCGGGCCTCGGAATCGGCATGAAATTCACCGAGATCTCTGAACCGAACCTCGATCAGATAAGACGATTTCTTGATACTCTCACACCTCTTGCAAGGAAACCTGCGAGGCCGGTTGGGCCGCCTCGAACAAGCATCTAGCACTTCACCTGGGCAGCGACAGTCGAATCAGGCCATAACGTCCAAAACCCGGTCAATGAGTGATATGGCAATTTTTCGCCAACCGACGATAGATTCCGAATAGCCGACAAGCCGGGAGTTGATCGGATTGGTCAACACAAGCCCGTTTAATGAGGACTAATCCAGACTCAAGGAGTGCATCGGCCTGAAGTCAACAGTTGAGCCAAAGGGTCACTTATCCGGAGATGCGACTATTCGGCCGAGCGGCGAGAAGCCTGTTCTAACCAAGCTTTCGCCGCCAGCCTCAGCTGTATCTCACGCATGACGAAATCGTCAAAACGTCAACTTCCTATTTCGCCTGCGCTAGCTTCGTAACAACTGCGGCAAGTTTATCGAGTATCTGGGTCCAGCCCTCCATTTGACCGCTATTTTTCGCGCTCTCCATGGGTTCATTTCCAATGAAGGTAAGTTTCGTCTGGCCGTTTCCGAGATCCTCAAAGATGGTCACGTCGTACGCACCGTCTATGGCCTCATGTTCTATTCCTAATTGCGCGGGGTCAACCTTGTTTCCCTTCGAGTCCGAAAAGTACATGGAGGAAACGATCTTCTCGTGCGGAACAATCTCGTGGTATTCAACCGCATTCCAGAACTCCTGCCCATCCGGCGCCTTCATGCAGTAGAGAGATTTTCCCCCAACGCGAAAATCCATCTTGCAAACGGGCGCAGTAAAGCCCTTCGGTCCCCACCACTGCATCACGTACTTCGGGTCTGTCCACGCCTTCCAAACCAACTCGCGTGGGGCATCAAAAACTCTTGTGACAACCATCCGCTCAATTTCGCT
>CABDYC010000489.1_pt1 | contig 12293 bp, 13 predicted proteins | sample 3421511 | NCBI WGS metagenome assembly CABDYC01 (sample SAMEA5534336, study PRJEB31848) | metagenome | biome: tundra; feature: field; material: soil | place: USA | collected 2013-05 | depth 0.15 m | reverse complement strand
CCCGTGCCGGAAGAAGAATTGCGTCGCTCCAAAGATCAGCTCAAGGGCAGCCTGATGCTCTCGCTCGAGTCGAGCACAGCCCGCATGTCAAACCTGGCCCGCCAGGAAATGTATTTCGACCATTTCCAGGACCTCGACGAACTCATCGAGAAGATTGAAGCCGTGACCGCCGACGATCTGCAGAGCCTGGCCCAGGAGTTCTTCAAGACGGAATCCGTGGCCGTGACCGCGCTGGGCAATCTGAGCGGACTGAAGATCTCCCGCGATCAACTGGCCTGTTAACCGGTCTCACGCTATTATTCGCTAAAGCTCTTGGAGAACTCGATGGTCGCCAGTATTTTATTGGGCGTGGCATTAGCATGGTTAGGGCCGACTGCGACAGATTCACAGCCCCGCGTCTCAGCCACCGACGCTGCCTATCTCAGTTGCACGGTCTGGACCGGCAAGGGCTGGAGTCGCCCCACCGCACGATCAGCTCGGACACCGGTCCTTGATTCGCCGAATGGCGCCCGTGCGTACGGCGAAGTCAAGGTTGTTGTAAAAGACGGATCGTGCGAGAACACCACAACGCTCTACGTTGCATCGGCGGCAGGCCAGGAGTTCAAGGCCGCCTATAAGGCACCTAGCGGGGATGGGAATGGCATTCGCCTGATTGGCTGGTCCCCGGATGGGGAGAAACTTCTCGCTGAGGTGAACTTCTGGAAATACGAAACCGACAGAGGCTTCGGCCAAGTTCCTTTGATCTACGACGCCGCCACCGGACAAGCTACAGAGATTCCGGAAGAAGGTAAAGCATTAGCAACCCACTTTGGATCTGATTGCGAGTTTGAGCCCTCGACTTCGGGCTGGAAGAGTAACTCGCAGATCCTGATCCGCGTCTCTAGGACGCCTACCGACGAGTCATACGAGCAGCACTTTTGTGTTGAGCAGCCGCGCCTGTTTGTTTTCGACCTCTTGAAAGGGACTGTGCGACCGACTGGCTCGAAATAAACTCCCCGCCGCCTGTAACTTCCTTCTGTGCCTCTCATCCCATCTCAGCCTGCAGGTTCAAACCTGCCGGACGACCTAAATCGACACTCACCTCCAAGGAGAAAACCATGAAGAAGCTGTTCAGCAGTTTGACGCTTGCGTGCATTTTGGCCGCCTCGATGACAGCCTTCGCCCAGTCCAGCAGCCAGGATTCGATGAAGCAAGACGACACCAAGCAAGATCAGATGAAGAACGATCCAATGAAAAACGATCAGATGAAGAAAGACGACACTAAGAAGACGAAGAAGGCCAAGGTGGCGAAGAAAGACGTGATGAAGAAGAAGGACGACAGCATGAAGAAGGACCCGATGAAGCAGAACTAGTCGTCCGGGATACAGGCGCGGGCCATCGGCCCGCGCCGCGCTGTTTTCTCTTAGCCGCCAGCAATTGGCGGAAGGCGGCGCGACAATTCCGGAGCGAGAGTCACCGCCCGCGTTCCGACCGTCGCCTGAAATGCCACGCAATTCGATTTGCAGGCCCCTAGGACGCGCTCAAAGGCTTCATCCATGGTTCGATGTCTCCCACGGAAAACTATCGCTCTGCGTGCGAGCTAAATCGATTTAACCTCGGGGCGCAGAATGCCCTTGTGGATTCAACAACTTAGCGGCACTAAAGTTATAGCTCTGAGAAATACTTAGCCAGCCACGAAACCGTCCCGCCGGGAATCAACAACTTACGGGGAACCGGATCGCCTGAACCCGGAATGATGCTTGCTGATGACGCCTGCTTAGGCTGGATAATGCCCAACTCAATGCCCGGTCGCAGTATGTCCAACCGCACTGAGAGGCTCCTCTTGTTTTTCTTCCTCCTCCGCGATGGCACCATCCGCAACCTCCGCCCCAGGATGACCAGTTAACGACGTCTTCAGATATTGCCGCAGGCAGCGCGTGCAAGGGACATAGCCATCCTGGATCGCTTCCTTGGCGGTAATCGTTCGCTCGGAAGCTTTGTCATGAATGAAAGGACATCCCGGCACGTGAAAGACTTTTGATCCGGATGAGACCACGACCACCAGGTCGGGAGGAATGTCATTGGCAGGCAGCGCATGTTGCGATTTGATGAGATTCCTGAAAGTAAGCGAGTTCGTCAACAGCACACCTCCAGCGATCAAAGCCAGCGCCGCCACCGGCACTAGCCACGCCGACCAGCTCGACCATCCCCTCCCGCTCACTGCCCTCTGCGCCAGGCGTTTCTCTAACCGCTGCTCTAACCGCCGGCTGAAACCCGCGGGCACCTCCAACATGCGTTCATCCCCATAGAGCTGAACCACGTTGCGCGTTCCTGCCAGCACCGAGGCGCAGCGCTTACAGGTGCGGAAATGCTCGTCCATCGTAGAGCGCAGCGTATCGTCCACTTCCCCATCGACGTGATTTGAAATCTCCCGCCAGACCTGTTCGCAGTTCAACGTTTCGCGGTTCACCATGGCTTGTTTCCCTTCTCGAATGGCAGACGGCTGAACCAGCCCTGCTCCCATCCGGCGGCCAGCAGGTCGCGCAGCATCAGCCGCGCCCGCAGCAGCCGCGTCTTCACCGAAGCAACCGTTATGCCCAGCGCCTCCGCCGTTTCCTGAATGTTCAAGTGTTCCATATCGCGCAGCACAAAAACCTGGCGATACTTTCGATCTAGCGTCGCCAGCGCCTCCGCCAGCCGCTGCCGCACTTCCTTGCGCTCCAGCGCTTCCGAGGGAATCTCGCGCCAGTCGGCGAAATCCCGGGGCGCATACTCACTCTCTTCGTCGCCCCTCCCGGAGCGATGACCGTCGATGCCTTCCATTTGCACAGTTCGCTCCCTTCGCCGGCGCATCAGGGCCTCGTTCACCGTGATCTGGATCAGCCACGTACTGAAACGAGCCTCGGCGCGGAATTGCCGGATATTCGCGAACGCCTTCAGCATCGCTTCCTGGGCTGCGTCCTCGGCGTCATGCTCATTCCGAAGAATCGCGAGCGCCGCCGCATAGACCCGGCGTTCATAAGGCCTGACCAGCTCATAGAACAATTCATGCTGGCCGCGCTGCACGTTCAAGATCAGATCCTGCTCGCGCGTGCCAGCCTGCTCCGGATTGTTCAACACCATGCTCGGTTCGGACATCTTGCTAACAATCCTCACTGCTCGCGTCGTAAGGTCTTGGGTCTTCCCGAACACCTGAGACCCAAGACCTTTTCCGTCAGTACTCCGGATCTTTCTTCCAACCCGTCAGCATGGAAACAAAATTGTTCCAGCCATGCAAGATCACCATCACCAGGTGTCCCAGCAAAAAAAACAAAATTGCCCACATCACCGCGAAATGCCAGATGCGCGCCCAGTGAAACCCTCCCATCATCCAGGCGAGCCAGGAAAACTGAACCGGCTTCCACACGGCGAGACCGGTCAGCACCGAAAGAACCGCCAGCCCGATCACCGTGGTGTAAGCGTGCTTCTGCAGGGGGTTGTAGGCTTCGCGAACCGGCGGCTTGGGTCCGAAAAAGAAATAGTGCCTCACCATGGGCCATACGCCCGGGATGTCACGATGCGTGAACAAGACCTGGCGGGAGTTCCCGCTGAAAAGCTGGTAGCCGAGATAGAAAACGCCGGTCGCGAGGTAGATCCACATGAAAGTGAGATGCCACTGCAGCGCGCCGCCCAGCCAGCCGCCGATCGCGAATGCTTTCGGCCAGTGCAGCAAGTCCTTCTGCGGAATCTTGGCGCCGAAGCTGGGAAAGGCGCGGAAAATCTGCAGTCCGCTGCCCACCATCACAAACAGCGAGACGGCATTCAGCCCGTGGCACAGCCGCACGATGAACGGATGCTCGTAGACGGCGCGCGCCACGACCACGGGCGCTTCTTCTTCTCCGTCCTCTCCGTCCTTGTCTGCAGTCTTGCCCTTGGCCTGAATGATTTCGACGACCGCACCGCTCATTTTCTGACCTCCCACGCGCCCCTTCCGAGGGAGTAGCGCCGCCGTCCCCGGCGCTACAAAACCTCACAACCCGTAAAACCACGAATAGCCCTGGTCTTCCCAGTAGCCGACCTTTTCCAGCACGTGCGTGACTTTCAAATCCGTCAAGTACTTGGCCTGCTTGTAGCCAACCTTGGTAGGAATGTTCAAACGCAGCGGCGCGCCGTGCGGGCGCGTGAGAGGCTGCTCGTACATCTCGTAACAGAGCAGAGTCTGAGGATGCAGTGCCGTGGCCATGTCCAGCGATTCGTAGTAGTCGTCGGCGCAGTTCACAGTGATGAATCGTGCCGCAGGATCGGCGCCCACCATACTCAGGAAATCCGAGAGCCGTGCTCCTCCGAACCGTCCAATCACGTCCCAGCCTTCCACGCAAATGTGGCGCGTATTCTGCCGATAGCGCGGCAGTGCCTGCACCTGCGCCAGCGTATATTCCCCAGGTTTCTGCACCGCTCCGCTGACGGTAAGCGTCCAGTTTTCGAAGATCACTCCGGGATCGTCGACGTCATAGCCGTTGATGGGAAACTTCGCGAAGGGAGTCAGGTCGGCGTTGTCGAAAGTCGGCGCCAGATGGCCGGAGCGGAAAAGCCGCGCCGAAGCCCAGTCGCTGAAACCGAGACCTTTCTTCAGCAGCCCTTCCTGCAAGCTGGGGATGGCGAATGCGCCCAGCGCCAGCACCGGCGTCAGCTTGAGCAATTCCCGCCGGCCGATTTGCCGGAATTTCTTTTCATCCATTTTGCGATCGTTTATTTTGCGATCATTGTTCTTCATGAAGTGACCTTCACAGATTGCCCTTGCGATTCATTGCGTTACCTGGAACGCTGTCGTGGAAACGAGGCCGACCCCGGCCCGCAGCCATGGGATTCATGAGACTCTATGAAAGTTTCGCCCTGACAAAGTTTCGCCCCAGGCCCGGTTCGAGAATCATAACCCGTCGGCGTCCAGCTAGGCCGCACCTTTTGCTGGCCTTTGGAGCGTTTTCGAGGCATACTAGGGGCAGGGCCTCCCCCAGAGCAGCCTTGGTCCCCGCATGTCTGAGCTAAGAACGATCGTACCGAAAGCAGATCGGGCCTTCCTGGCAGAATCCCGCAGGCGTGCGACCGAGGATCCCAATCAGCGGAAATTGATGGTGGGATCTCTTTGTCTGCTTCTGCTGGCTTTGAGCATCGTACTTTGGCATGATCGCGATTTCTGGTTCCCGGATACGCCGGAAGCGGAATCCGACCAGCCGGTCGAGAGTTCTCCCGTGGCCAAAGTCGCGCCGGTTCAGCCTGCTGCGGCAACCGTCAAAACCGCCATAGCGGCAAAACCGAAGCACCGAATCTCCTCCGAGGCCAAACCGGCCGCCCCAGCAGTTCCGCCTGCTCCGGTCGCCACGACCACTGCACGGGCGGTCTTGCCCCCTCTCGAAGTGGAGGTTGTGGCCGGCGATACGCATCGCACCATCCGGCCCGGAAGCAGTTCGGTACATGTGGACTTGCAACCGGGCATACCGCCGCAACCCGTCACCGATGCAGGCACCTCTGGCGACACGGAGACCGCAGGAAGTGTAACCAGCGATGCCGCCGAGCGCGTACAGATGTCGGCCGACGCATCCGAGATCGTGGCCCGCCCGGTGCGGCCCAACTATCCGCTGCTAGCGCGGCAGATGAAGGTACAAGGATCGGTGATTCTGCAGGCGCTGATTGGCAAGGATGGAATCATTCAAAATCTGCGCGTGGTGAGCGGCCCGCACATACTAGCCTCCGCAGCGCAGGACGCCGTCCGGCAATGGCACTTCAAACCGCACTATCAGGGCAGCGAAGCGGTCGAGACCCAGGCCAAGATCACGGTCAACTTCACCATTTCGACGAATTGATCGGCCTCGCTCGAAGTTTCAGGTCTCCGGCCTTGGGTCTCAAGCAAAACCCTAAGACCTAGCACCTAAGACCGCCTCCCGCCGAATGTCTGGCCCCAAATAACGAGCGCCTCGATCTCTTTCGAGATCGAGGCGCCCGGGCAGCCCTCCCCCAGAACTGCTCATCTGTGAAATTAAACGTCAGGCAGGATTTTGCAAATGGCACCCCCGTGCCACCGGGCTGCCCCAAAAGTGCCATCTGGCCCCACCAGGCGCGAAACCCAGCTTTGCAGAGGACTAACTCGTCCGCCTTAGAATAACTTTCAATTTGCTCCGCCGTGATCTTGAAACCTACGCTGTATAATCCCCGGTTCGACCTTTCCTCAGGAGCTCCTGTCATGAAGAACTTCGTCCGGCTGGCCTGCCTTCTGGTTGTGATGTCCTCGGTCGCCCCCTTGTGGTCCCAGGAAAAGGTGGATCTGGAAACCACCGGCCGTATCCGCTATGAAGGCTTCCGCAACTCCAAGGTGATGGAGTTTGCCACCGGATTGATGGACTCGATCGGGGAGCGGCTCACCGGCTCTCCTAACATGAAGCGCGCCAACGAGTGGACGCGGGACCAACTCACCGCGATGGGTCTCTCCAACGCGCACCTTGAGCCCTGGGGGCCGTTCGGCCGCGGCTGGGCCAACCAATACGTCAACGTTCGCATGACCTCGCCCGACATTGTTACCTTGTTGGCCTATGCCAAGGCCTGGACGCCTGGCACCAACGGCGTAGTGCAGGGCAAGTGCATTCGCGCGACCATCGATGACAAGAAGGATTTCGATAAATACAAAGGCAAGCTCGCCGGCATGATTGTGATCTTAGGGGCCGACGCCGAAGTGAAACCGATCACCGAGGCGCCGTACAAACGCCTGAGCGACGACGATCTCGCAAAGCTCTCCGACTATCAGATTCCCGGCGACCGTCCTCCTTTCCGTTTTGCTGACATGCTGAAACGCCAGCAGTTCGTCAAGGACTTGAACCAGTTCTTCGCCGACGAAAAAGTGCTGGCTGTGATCGACCACAGCCGGGGAACGGCTGGCGGCGGCACGGTGTTTGTGCAGTCGGGCGGATCCTACAAGCCGGGCGAGACCACCACCGTTCCTCAGCTCACCATGGCGTCGGAGCACTGGACCCGCATCGCGCGGCTGCTGCAGCAGAAGAAAGATGTGTCGCTCGAACTGAATGTGACCAACACCTTCTACGACGACGATCCCATGCAGTACGACACCATCGCCGAAATTCCCGGCACCGACAAGAAAGACGAAGTCGTGATGCTGGGCGCGCATCTGGACTCCTGGCACGCGGGCACGGGTGCGACCGACAACGGTGCCGGAACCATCGTCATGATGGAAGCAGTTCGCATCTTGAAAGCGCTGGACATCAAGCCCCGCCGCACTATCCGCATCGGCCTGTGGAGCGGCGAAGAAGAAGGACTGCTCGGCTCGCAGAGTTACGTGGAGCATCACTTCGGGTCACGCCCGCCCATGGATGAACCTGCGATGAAGAGCATGCCGACGGTGATCCGGCGCGAAGCCGGAGAGGTCACGGTGAAGCCGGACCAAGCGAAAGTTTCTGTCTATTTCAACGTGGACAATGGCTCCGGCAAGATTCGCGGCGTGCACCTGCAGGAGAACGAGGCGGTAGCTCCCATCTTTGAAGCCTGGATGAAGCCGTTCAAAGACCTCGGCATGAACACGCTCACCATGCGCAACACCGGGGGCACCGACCATCTGTCGTTCGATGCGGTCGGCATTCCTGGATTCCAGTTCATTCAGGATCCCATCGAGTACGAGACACGCACCCACCACTCCAACATGGATGTCTACGACCGGCTGCAGCCGGACGATCTGAAGCAGGCGGCCGTGATCGTCGCCGGCTTTGTATACGATGCTGCCATGCGCGACCAGATGCTGCCCCGCAAGCCCCTCGAGAAACCACTACCGAAAGAACCGGAAAAGAAAGAAGACCAATAACCAGCCTCTGTGGCTAGGCTGCGCGTGGTGTCGAACCATAGGATACAACCATCCCGTACGCGTGAACGCCAGCCCCAGCACGGCGTCCAGACCCGAATAGCGGGTCACGTAGCCTCGTCATTCAACGAGGGATCAGGCCCTTGAAGACGTAGGCTTGGAGGAAGGCGATCAGCCCGATCACCGCCGCGCCCGCGACCGAATGCCACCATACCGTCCGGAAGATCGGCCCGAGGGCATGGGTCCGCTCGTACGGATCGTCGTAGCAGGCGGCGCAGGCGACCATGATGGACTGGGGATCGATCATCTTGCCCATGACCCCACCCGTAGAGTTGGTCGCGACGATCAGCGTCTCGTTCAAGTGGAGTTGCTGGGCGGTGATCCGCTGGAGGCTGCCGAACAAGGCGTTGGAGGCAGTGTCGGAGCCGGTAAGGAATACCCCCAGCCAGCCCAGATAGGCTGCGAAAAAAGGATACAAGAAGCCTGCTCTGGTGAACGCCAGACCGAGCACTGCGTCCGTTCCAGAGTAGCGTGTGAGGTACCCGAGTCCCAAAACCTGCGCGATGACCAAGATCGGGACCACCAAGCGACGGGCGGTTCGCCGCATGGCCTCACCCCACTGCGCGGCACTCAACCGCAGAACGAGTCCGGACAACAAGGCCGCCAGGAACACGCCTGTCCCGGATGCCGAGAGCCAGTTGATATTGAAGATAGCCGCCTCCGGTTTGGCGGTGGCTGGGACGACCGGCGGTACGCGCTGCACCATGTTGTGGAGATGCGGCATTTGCCAGGTCGGCAGGGAGAGCTTGCCGCCAAACGGGGAGCCAAGCAGGGTGGTCTGAAAGGTGACGCCTGAAAAGAGGTTGTTCAAGTGGGTCCGCCATGTCGGCATGCCCCAGATGGCGCAGCAGATGATGAGGATCGCCCACGGCGTCCAGGCATACGCGGTCTGGGCGGCGGTGTAGGGGTACACCCATTCCGTTTTGTCGGTGGTCGCCGTCGCTGTAGCTTTTCCCGCCTTGGCCAGGGCCTCGCGCTCTGAGCGTAGCAGAAACCGCGTCTTGGGGTGCCAAATGAAGCGCAGGAACAGGGCGGTGCAGATGACGGAGAAGACGCCCGAGACCACGTCGGTCATGAGGTGGAAGGCCTGGGTTGAGGACGTGATCCACTGCATAACAGCGAAGGAGAGGCCCGCGCACAGGGTTCCCGGCCACACCTCCCAGGCCTCCTTGAAGGTGCCGCCCTCCATTTTGACGAACGCGACCACGAGCCAGAAGGGGACGAGGACGGAAACGAACGGGAGCTGGTGCCCGGCCATGGTCGACACTTTCAGCTGATCGAGGCCGCTTACGGCCGCGAGCGTCACAATTGGCGTGCCGATCGCTCCCCATGCGACCGGGGCGGTGTTGGCCAACAGGTTGAGGACAGCCGATTCGAAGGGGCTAAATCCCAACCCCACCATGACGGCTCCGGCGATGGCCACCGGCGTTCCGAACCCGGAAGTCCCTTCGATGATGGCGCCGAAGGAGAAGGCGATCAGGAGAACCTGGAGGCGCCGGTCGAACGAGATGTGAATGATGGATTCCTTCACGATCTCAAATTTGCCGGACATGAGCGTCATATTGTAGAGAAAGATGGCCCCGATAATGATCCAGATGATGGCCAGGAACCCGGATATGGCGCCGAAGCCGAAGGCCGAGAAGGCGGACTTGAGCGGCATCCCGAAGGCCACGCAGGAGACCAGGAACGCCGCGATGACCCCGTAGAACGCCGCATACGGAGCATTGATGCCGAGATGCCTCGTGCCCTTTTTGTCACGATGGGGGTGGAGGGCGACGAAATACAGCAAGGTGCAAATAGGAATGGCTGCCACGAGCGTGGAGAGCAGGGCGTTGTTGAAGGGGTTATAAACCTGATGCCAGACGGTCATTTGGTTCCACTGCATCACGATCTCCTTGCCAACGGACTCTGCTGCGTACCAGAGGTCGAGCACCCGAAGCTATGCAAGTGATGCAACTTCTACACAACGGTAAGTCAGCTTACATCCCAGCCTTTCGGAACATTTACGTAAGAGCGATCCAAGGCCGCGACCGATGGGCAACCAAGCAGGCGGAGAGTGCGCTCCAAGTCAGCCCGCAGGATCTCGATGGCGCGGTCGACGCCCGCTTCACCGGCAGCGGCCAGGCCATAGGCGTAGGCACGGCCGCACAGCACGGCGCGCGCTCCCAGGCAGATGGCCTTTGCGATGTCGGTGCCGCGACGAATGCCTCCATCCATCAACACTTCGATGCGGCCCTTCACTGCTTCCACCACTTCGGGCAGCGCTCGCAAAGAGGCCGGAAGGCCGTCCAGCTGCCGTCCGCCATGATTCGAAACCGAAATCGCCGCGACTCCTTCATCGATAGCGCGCCGCGCATCGTCCGCCGTGAGCACGCCTTTGATGACGATGGGACCTTTCCAGATTTTCCTGATCCAGACCAGGTCTGCCCAGGTCGGCGTGGATTCCGCCAAGGCAGCATTGATGTCGACCAGCGGCATCTGCCCTTTGCCCGGGATCACAACGTTGGGAAGCCCGGGCAATCCGCCGTCCAGTAGATACTGGATGAGCCAGCCCGGACGCGAGAGGATTTGCGGAATATATGGAATCTTCTCCAGCGGCCCGCCGCTGATGAGTTCTTTCATGCCGTTGCGATAATCGCGCTCGCGAATTCCCGACACCGGCGTATCGATGGTCACGACCAGCGCCGAGAATCCCGCTACCCGCGCTCTTTCAATGACGGCCTCGGCCGCCCCGCGGCCGCCCATTAGGTAAAGCTGATAGAAAACCGGCCCGGCTGAACCCGCCTTCACATCTTCCAGCTTGTGTCCGGAAATCGTCGAAAGAATATAGCCAGTGCCGGCCTTGCCGGCGGCTCGCGCGGCAGCCACTTCGCCTCCCGGATGCATCAGCCGGCTGTATCCGACCGGCGCAAGCAGGAACGGAAGAGAAAGTTTGAAGCCAAGCACCGTCGTACACAGACTGCAGTCGGCAAGCGCCACCGCATGCCGCGGGCGGAAGGTGACATCGTTGAATATCCGGCAATTCTCGCGGAGCGTGACTTCGCCTTCAGCGCCGCCATCGAGGTAATCAAACACCGACTTCGGAATCCTTTGGCGCGCGATGGGGCGGAAGTCCTCGATGCAAACAACTCGGGGCGACGCTACAGAACGGGCGGATCTTGTCATCTGCAATTCCAATGCAATTCGAAATGTCTGGAACTTTGAAACAGGCCGATATCGTACCACTACATGAAACCGCAGAGAAATGAAAATTTCCCGCCACTGCCTGGACAGGCGTTGGTATTCAGAAAGCATTGAACCGGAGTGACCCCCATCACAGCACCCTGTGAGTTCGATCATCGCTCCCCAGAAGAATCTTGGGTATCAAAGAAGGTTGCGCAATTTTGGGCGCAGATCGCGCCGAGCAGGATAGCACAGGGAACGCGAACTTGTTTAAGGACATCGAACACCTCATTCGGTTGGCTCACACCTGCGAGCTGGGCAAGGACGTAAATCAATCAGAGAGGCGGCTATGGCAAGGAGTGATCAGGGCATGACGAACCCCGGCGACCGGCTATCCAACCCGGTGCCCCGCCGGAGATTCGTCGAGGTGCTGCTGGGTGGCGGGTTTCTGGCGACGGCTGTTGCATTCGTCTACCCCGTCTTGCGCTACTTAGTCCCACCGAAAGCTTCCGACCTCGGAAGCGATTCGGTCGTGGCTGGGCGTGTCGGAGAGCTGAAGCCGAACAGTGGAAGGATTTTCCGGTTTGGTAATCGGCCTGGTCTGCTGATCCGCACCGCCAGCGGAGAGTACCGCGCCATGTCAGCGGCCTGCACGCATCTATCCTGCACAGTGCAGTACCGCGACGATCTGCATCAAGTCTGGTGCGCCTGCCACAACGGTAGGTACGACCTCAACGGCCGAAATATTTCGGGTCCTCCACCGCGCCCGCTGGAAGGCTTTGAGGTGCAGGTGCGCGGGGACGAGATATTCGTGCGGCGTCGGCGGGAGGCCTGAAATGAGTCCCTTACGCAGCCTGCGCAAGTGGCTGGACCAGCGGTTGGGTTGGGATGACTTGATCGCCCCGTTGCGGAAGAAAACTGTTCCTCTGCACAAGCTCTCCTACTGGTATTTCCTCGGCGGCATCACCCTTTTTCTCTTCGTGATCCAGGTGCTGACCGGGATCTTGCTGCTCCTGTATTACCGTCCGGGTGCCAACGAGGCCTTCGAGAGCGTGCAGTACATCATGACCCACGTGCAGTTTGGCTGGCTGATTCGGTCCATCCACTCCTGGTCGGCCAACTTAATGATCTTCACCGCGTTCGCGCACATGTTCAGCGTGCTGTTTCTCAAGGCGTACCGCAAACCGCGCGAGCTGACATGGGTCAGCGGAGTGATCCTGCTATTTCTGGTCATGGGATTTGGGTTTAGCGGGTA
>CABDYC010000487.1_pt1 | contig 12345 bp, 11 predicted proteins | sample 3421511 | NCBI WGS metagenome assembly CABDYC01 (sample SAMEA5534336, study PRJEB31848) | metagenome | biome: tundra; feature: field; material: soil | place: USA | collected 2013-05 | depth 0.15 m | reverse complement strand
GCAATCAGTGCCGTGTCCAATGCTTCCTGCGCGCTATCGACCCAGGTCAACATCCAGCCCAGGTCGCGGACTGCCAGTGCGTCGTTGTGTTCCACGCCGAAGGCGCCGGGATCGTCGAGCGCCCGGTTGCCCACCATGCAAACCATGGGGACGCGGAGAGCCGGACTGACGGTCAGCGCTTCCATGGCGTACATCCAGCCCACGCCGCTCGAACCGCAGAACACGCGTGCTCCGCAAACCGACGCGTGCTTCACGATTTCGAATTGTGAATGCTCGCCTTCCGCCACGATAAATTCGCAGTCCATTTCGCCATCCGCGACCAGTTGGCTGATGTACTGCATCACCGTGTCGTAAGGCCGGATTGGATAAGCCGTGACTACGTCGACGTTGGCCAGTTTGCAGGCAATCGCAATGGCTTCGGCGCCGGTGATCAGGGCTTCCTGCTCGGTGCTTTTCTTCTTTTCCTCAACCGGTAGTGTAAGTGTCGCCATCTTAATCTCCTTGTCTTCAGGCTTGCCGCCGGGCCGCTAGCCTTTCTTAGCGATTTCCAGGGCCTCGGGGACCTGTTCTTGATACTGACCGCGATAACGGAATCCGTTGGTCCGCTTCTCGATCGGTTCGGCCTTCTGGATGGTGGTTTCCAACCATTTCAAATAGGCGTCTTTCCCTTTCTTGAACTCCGCCCACTGGCTGTCGTTATCGTGGAATTCGGACTCGTGCACCATGGAGATGCAGTTCTTCACCGGGCAAACCTCTTCGCAAATGCCGCAACCGCAGCACGACTCGAGATTGACGTCGTAGGTTCCGTCCGGGGCGACGTCGAAAGACGCATCCGGGCAATTGAGCCAGCACAGTGTGCACTTGGTGCAGGTCGCAAAATTGACGACCGGCCGCAGGGTGCGCGTCGAGTACTTCTTGAACAGCTCGTTGCGGGCTGGCCGGAAACCGCCAACTTGTCCGGTCACCGGATCGGCGAACGGGCCCCCTTGCGGCTGGCCCTTGATGGATACGGCGCCCCGCATGTCCTTCCAGCCGGGCAGGTCGAACTTGAATAATTCTTCGGGATTGCCCTGGCTTGCTTTTACATCGACGGTGGCGAAGCGCTCGAACTCGGTGCGAGCGGAAGCCACTTTCTGGGAGCTCTTCAGCTTTTCGTTGATGAATTGCTCCACCGACTTCAGGCTGAACACTTCCGGCAGCGCCTTGGCGATGACGCCGAGGATGCGGACGTCGGTGTGGTCATCTTTATAAACCCACATGCCGGAGAAGCTGGCAATGCCTTTCACGATTCCCAGCTTGTAAGGTTCTTCCCGGCGGTGAATATTCTTCAGCAGGGCAGGTGCGTCCTCCAGAGAAATTACGATGAGAGTGCCCCCGGGTTTGAGAGCACGATGCACGGGCTGCATGCCGTACCATGCCCACGACTCCGCGCCCTTACACAGTGTGTCATCGAGAACTACAGTCACGTCGACTTGCTTCGGCTCGTATTGCGCCATTCCGGCTTCGAGCGTCAGTTCGTCGTTGGCGACGATGGCGAAACCCTTGGCTGGAATGCCGTTGCGCTCCGGAGCATCTCCGTAACGGCCAAAAGAAAGTCCTAGTTTGCCTTCGTTGTGCGCGGCCAAAACAATGTCGCGCGTTATGTTCTTCGCGAGAGTCTTTTGAAAGACCCCTCGGTAAATGACTTCGACCGCGAATAGCTGACCCATTTGGCAACCTCCATTCTTTTAGAGCTTGTTCAGTACGACGTTTTCGATCTCGTCCAGGTGCCGGCGCATGGAAGCCTCGGCGGCTGCGGCGTCGCCCCGCTTCAGAGCAGAAAGAATCCGGCGGTGGCCGGCAAGCGATTTTTCCTGCCGCCCTTCCACCTGCAACGAGCGTTCCCGCATCTCGCGCAACAAATCCATCAACACGTCCACCACTTTCAAGACCGCGCTGTTGTCTGAGGCCAAGGCGATGGCGTAGTGAAATTCGGAGTCCTCATCGATTCCGAGTCCGCCCCGGTGCACGCTCGCCTCCTGGCGCAAAAGAATGTCCTCCATGTCGGCGATTTCATCGCGCGAAACTTGCAGGGCGGCACGCCGGGCCAAGGGCGGCTCGATCATCTTGCGTACGTCGAGCAGGTCCGCAACCATCCTTCGCTTTTCCAGGAGTGCGCTAGCCAGGGGATTGTTGGGGCTGGCGGCAGGACTGCAAACCACCGTGCCGATACCCTGGCGCGGCTCGAGCAGACCCATCAGTTCCAAGGTCCGGATCGCGTCCCGCACTGAACTGCGGCTCACGCCCAGCATCCGAACCAGTTCGCGTTCCGGGGGTAGAAGGTCGCCTGGCTTCAGTTCTTGCGTAATGCGCCGCTCCAGTTGCTTGGCGACCTCCTGGTAGACCTTATTTCTGGGGATCGCCTCGAACCCGACTCCTGCCGGTGATGCAGTACCCATCATAGAATTGGTCAGATGACTGACCACTTCATTTCAGGCCTAAACCAAAAATGGCGCAAGGACGCAGATCACACTTCAATGTGACATGTCACCGTGGGGTTTTAGTTTCAGGACGGAAGAGTCGAAAGAGTGGCGTCAACTGTTATGAATGCTCGGCACGTGGTTAACAAGTTGCGAAGATCAAAAGGCGAGAGTCCACGTAGTGGAGCGAGGAACCCTAGCTACTGCAGGCTTAGGTTCATCTCGCCGTGTTTGTCGAAGTTGATCCGTAGCACGTTTTCCTGCCCGCTAGCAAACTCGCCCGCCACCGTGGCGGACTGGTCATAGCTGGTCCCGCCGGAGGTTACCTGCACCCGGAGAAGATGCTTTCCGGGCGATAGCTGCATGGCATGGAGTTCATGGCCCTGGACATGATGGAACACGACCAGACGTTTCTTGTCTGTTCCTTCCAGCAGGTGGGTATAAGTCAGGCGATCATCCACCCAGATCGACAGATGGGCCTCCGCGAACTTGTGGTCCACCTCGATTTCCAACGTGACTGGAGAAGTGGCTGGAGAAGTGGCTGGAGAAAATGTTGGTGAGCTTGCGCGGGCCACTTTCACGGGGGGCGGATAGGTTCTGCCCGCTGGAACCGGCTTCGGAACCTTTTTCACGACTGGCGTCGGCGTTGTAGCAACCGAAGCGACCGCGTTCGCGGTCGGCGCCGTTGGCGGCGTCATAGCTGTTTTGAGCGGGGCAACCTCGCCTCCGAACGGCAGTGGCTCGGCGGTTCTCCTTTCAGCGAGATTCCGGCGTGGCGATTCTTGGGGCCAAACGAAATGACCCACCCGAAGCCCAAAAACGAGCAGTCCGACCAAAAGCAAGGTGCCGGCGAAAGACTTCTTACGCATTTTGTCCAGCAGGTTCTCCGCTGCACCCTGTCCGGGAGGCAGGGCGCGCGCGCTTGACTGGGGTTTAGCTGCAGCCTCGACTGACGATGTGGCTTTTTCATTCGCCGCTTGAGCTGCGCCTGCGGCCGCGGTCGAATTTGGTGGCCTGTTGCTCCACGGCTCTCTTCCTTCTCGCAGTGCTTGGATGTCCAGCACCATTTCCATACCGCGCTGATAGCGTTGAGCGGGATCTTTCGCCATGGCTCGCGCAATGATGTAATCGAGCCCCGGCGGCAACTCAGTGTCGAGAACGGTCGCCGGTATCGGGTTGCGGTTGACCACCTTGAACGACACCGTGAGGGCGCTGTTGCCTTGAAACGGTCTGTAACCCGTCAGGACCGTGTACAGAACCACACCCAGAGAAAACAAGTCCGACCGCCCGTCCACCGCTTCGCCGTTCAACTGTTCGGGCGACATGTAAGCCGGTGTGCCTAACGCGCGTCCCGCCAGAGTGTGGTTGGCGAGGTTCAGTTTCGCCACTCCGAAGTCGGCGATCTTGGCATGACCGTCTTCGGTCACCAGGATGTTCGCGGGCTTCAGATCGCGATGAACCACCCCTTGACCGTGCGCGCAGTCCAGAGCTTCCGCCAGTTCGAGCGTTAGCTGGAGTGCTGCCTCCGGCGGTAACTTATGGTCGTCGCACGATAGCAGCAGCTTGTCGAGGGACTGCCCCCCAACAAATTCCATCACGATGTAAGGAGCGCGCGTCTCTGGTTCCTCGCCCACATCGAAGATGGTCACGATTCCAGGATGCGACAGGCGGCCCGCAGCTTCAGCTTCCCGGAAGAAACGCTCGCGAAACTCGCGTTCCTCTTCCGGCGGTTGGCCGGCCATGGAAATGGTCTTTACCGCGACCACGCGGTTGATCTTGGGGTCGCGCGCCTTATAGACAACACCCATGGCTCCCCGTCCTAACTCGGTCAGGATCTCGTATCGCCCAAAGCGTTCATTCCTGCGATTATCCATAGCTGCCATCTGTCGTCATGAGTCACATCTGACGTGTGAGGACATAACTTCAAGCGCCCTCCGGGGCAAGACAAGGGGATGTGGGTGCCTGTATCAATAATTGTTACTCGGAAGGCCAAATTGTTCCAAGTTACCGACGTGTTCGGCGCTGGCGGGTGGGGACCGGGAGATGCGGGAACCAGGTCCACAACCCAGAGCTTTAAGAGACAAAACATAGCTACGGGGGTTCGAACACAACCCTGGACGCCGTTTTCATCCCCTGCCACAGGAGCTTCGTCGATTCTTCGCCTCCCTCACGCGAGGCCTGCTGTAAGGGGAGGTACGTCATCTGGGTAGGGTCGAGTATGTAACCTGTTCACGGAGAATGGCAGATTAAGGAAGGCCCGGTCCAGCCTATGGGAGCCGATATTCTATGGAATCTACACTTCGCGACAAGTGAGGAGCTATTTCCGAGAACGCTCTTATCGAGGGGCACCCATGGCAGATGTGGCTAGCCTCTAATGTCTGCGTTCATAGTATTTTAATTGTGAAGTTAACCATGATTTTCGCTTGCGTTTCGACCGGTTGCCCATTCTGCAAGTAGGGAGTGAATCGCCACTGGCGCGCAGCTTCGAGGGCTGCCGAGATCAGTATGGGGTTACCGCTGAGCACGCGCAGGTCCCGGATGCCGCCGTCGGCACCGACGAATGCCTGTAGTAGCACGGATCCCTGGACCTTCATCTGCCGGGCCAGCGACGGATACGACGACTCCGCGGTTCGAAGCAGTGTCTCAGGCTGAGCCAAAGAAATCCTACTCCGCTCCGCGGCGTTCGTGGCTGGGCTCCACTTGAACACCGTTGAGCCTGCGGCCTGAGAGCCCGAATTCGGCGGCATCTCAACCTTCACCGAGTTATTGCCCGGATGAACGGTGCGGTGTGTGTCTCCAGCCACCACTTCGACGTCGATTGGTGGAAGCTCACTACGGGTGGACGCGATGACAGCCGCTCCCGCGACCGCGGGCTCAGCGGAACTCTTGGCAGGCACTTCCTTCGTCGTCTTGGCAGTGGGGACAGGCTTAGGTGTGGAGGGTGTCGGCGCTAAACTGTTCGGAACCGGTCCGGCAGTGGAGGCAGGATTATGGGCGGAGGGTGCCTGCGCTACGCTGCTCGGAATTGATACCGACGACGCCTCATCCGCGTCCAAGGTCACGTCAGCGCCGAACCAGAACGTGCGGTCCTTCACCAGAATTACGGAAAGAGTGACCAGCAAGATGACGAGTGTGATGAGCATCCTGCGGCGGCCCTTGTTTTCCCCTTCCGGCCTTTGCTTCTGCTCCGCCATGTCACGCCTTTCTCGCCCGCTGGCCACACCCCATAGAGTCGCCGCTAAGGGTTTCGTGCGCGGGTAAGATGACACGGTTTGAGGGTTGGGAGAATAGCACCCGGGGGCGATGGCTGTAGCACAAAAGGGGGATCAGCCTCTGTAGCGGTGTTCCCAGAAACCGAATGAAAAAGGTGCGCCGGCTCGCCACGAGCGGCTCGGGATCAGCACCCATGTCCCTGGAGTGACCTGAGATGTCCCATGTTGTCCCTTGCTGGGAAGAGAGACAAGCCCGTACGATATATCGCGATTGGCGCCCGGCAAGAATACTATATTGCCGCGTCAATTAACTGACGTGAATCGCCTTGGAGCGCGCGGGGCCGTTCTCCAAGGTGTAAATAACGTCTGATTGGGAGGGTAGCAAAGCATCTTGCGAGCACTTCCGATCAAGGCCAACCTCCCGTTCTTTGTAAGGGCGGGCATAGTGGAAGCCCGCGATTAATCCTACCAGTGGTTCTCAAGCCATGGAAATCGCGTACGTCCGTCAAGAAATCACAGAGCGAAGCTTAGGAGGTCCGGACCAAGTGTATGTCGAGGACGTAGCCTTTTGAGTTCGGGTCAAAAAGGAGCCGCCAGTAAAAAGTGTGGCGAGTTGATGTCAAGGTCTGAAGCACAAGGTCACGGGCGGCCACTTTGGTTCCCCCGACCGTCACATCGGTGTTATCCACCAGACTTCTGGGCGACACCCCAACGCTGACTGAGATGTGTTGGTGCTGAGCTATCTTTCGACAAATCAGGTTCAACGTGGCAGAAATAGTCCTCTGCTTGGCAGGAAGTGTTATGGGCACGTCGAAGAGGACCAGTTGGTGCGACAACTCGCCCCGTCCGTCGCGAGCTTCTGCGCCCACAACAAAGAAAGTGCCTTGCTTACTCCTGCGCAGCTCAAACCGTCCCGGGTTATTGCTTCGGTTGTATGAATCCACGACGATTTGAAGAGTCTTGTCTTCCGCCGGGGCATTGGCCGGAAACTCCACGCTGAAACGTCCGCCTCCAGGAAGCTGGGCTGGAAGTTTCGAACCCGGCGCGCCGTTCCCAGGCTCTTTGGCCTCAACGAGATCCAGTTTGGAGATGTACTGTGGGTCTTCGTAATCAACCACCCATCCGTATTTCTGCCGGAGAGCATCTACTGTCTGTGCCAACGGTCGAGGACTATTGGCGACAAGGTGAATCGTTCCCTCAGTCTCGGAAATTTCAGCCTGTTTCAGATATGAATCTGTTTCGCGTGTTGTCTGCGCAATCGCCTGCGATAGGACCAGCAGGCCCACATAGGCTACGTATTTGATCAGGTTCATTTGGATGCCCCGAATCTCCTCGGTCCGTCCTGGCCGTTTTCGGATCTCTCGCTGGCTGCCAATTCTACCATTCATGGGTAAACAGCCACCGTCGGGGTGACGCCCCATGATGGATGATACTGATCGGACTCCCCGGGAGAATGCGGACGAGACGTGGATCGCGAAATATAGAGCTGCGCCACCGGATACTCCAGTGCCGCAGTCGCGTCTCATGAGGGTTCGTGTGGCCAATGCGCGTCGGTTCCGAGCGCCGCGGCAAAGGCCGGTTCCAGCGTCTGACCTGGTGCCAGTTCCACGACGACAGGTTTCAATCCGAAAGATGAACCCAGGAAAGTCGAGCGGTCAACAACCATCCAAGAAAGCAAACAGCAACGACGAACCATCGAGGTCCGCCCAGTCGACGAACAAGCCCTGTGCGTGATGAGCGGCCTGGGGGAGAGCCCCGGTACGTGCTCGCCTGGGATCCAGTTGCGCTGCCGTGTCACCCTGATCTTTGCCGGACGGCCTGCCCTTATACTCCATTCGAAGTAGCACGAATGTGCTACTTTCATATGAATTCTCCACGAAGATCGAAAAAAATGTGGATTGTAACTTGACAACAGGTAGTTCTGTGGGACAATACCCAGGCTATCTTCCTCCGCCCTCCGGGCGAAGGTTAGGGTGAATCTTTCCTAACCCCCAGGAAAGCGCGGGATGATCTTTCCTCCCCCAGGAAAGTGTTTGCCTGCTTTGAACATAATTAAGTGAACCAGTCTGGCGTAGTGAGAAAAGAGCGCAAATGCGCATCTGGCCGTTCGCTGCGTCAAAGTAATAGGATCCCACCGGGGCCATCGTGAGGCCAAGTCAAATGTCTGAGGCGGCCCGCAACTGTGGTGCCGGCGCCTGAAGAAGGGGAAAGATAAGTGCATACTGCTCCGGCCCGCCCGGGTCTGATCGTGGTGGACGCCTCGTTGAGTGTCGTCGCTTCCAATGCCGAGGCGCTTCAGATCCTCACATTTCCAGACCGACCAGACAAGATTCATAATCTGGACGGCTGGCTCGCTAACAAGATCCGTTTCAATATGGTCGAAAGGCAATCACCATCTCGAGTCGTTGGCGAATTTCACTCGGCGAAGCGTACATATCTTTGCCGCGGCTTTGCACTCGACCTCGCGGGAAGTCACCGGACGGGAAATCACAAGAATGGCTCATCTCAATCCGACGGGTTATTAATTCTAATGCTCGAGAGGAAAAGCAACGAGGCGGTTACCATCGCTGAGATTTCCGAACGTTTCGGCCTAACCGCACGCGAGCAAGAAACGGTGCAGTTCCTTCTGGAGGGCTTTACCAGCAAAGAAATTGCCCAGCGCATGAAGATCAGTCCCAACACGGTCAAGGCTTTTATCCGGCTGGTCATGGTTAAGATGAACGTCTCGACCCGCTCCGGGATCATCGGTAAGATTGTCGGTCCGAGGACTGGGCTTGAATCCGGCAATGGGAGCGGCTTTTTGCGGGGCTAGCGCAGTTCTCGAATTGCTGTATGGGAAGCCAGGAACGGGAAGGGTACGGCTTCAGCCGTGCCGCCAGGGGCTGCAACGGGGTCCGGCTTAGCCGCTGAGGGTACGCACTCTGCATCATCATCATCACGAGAACCGCTCTAATAGCATTGTGTTAGTGCATTTGGGGACTTTGTGTGGGCCACGATTTACGGTAGAGTACGCGATGCGCCACAAAAGCCAAGCAAACTCCTCCCCCGTTTGGCGGCGTAATCTAAGGAGGATAACAATGCGTCGAACCACAATGCTCGTAGTCTGTACGTTAGCTCTGGCACTTTTTGCCGGGTACGCAGCGGCATCTACAACCCCGCCGCCTCCCGATACTCTGAAGGTGGATTATTTCTCTGGTGCCAATACAGGTGGCAATCCGCTTGCGCAACTGCGCATAGTGAATCCTGGCACGTTCGCATCCGGCGGCATCTGCGCCGCCATTTACGTGTTTGATTCGTTTCAGGAAATGTCTGAGTGCTGCAGCTGCCCCCTCAGTCCGGATAGTCTGCGTACACTTGACGTGAACGTTGACCTGACCAGCAATCCGCTGACGGGCGTGATCCTGACCACCGGGGCGATCAAGATCGTCTCGACCCCAGAGACCTCGCCCAATTCTGGTGTTTGCGCATTTCCGGTCCGTCTCACTCCGACGGCCGGGGTTCGCGCTTGGGTTACTCACATCCAGGACCACGTCTACGTTACTGAGACGGCTTCGCAGGATGCCACTTTCAGTTACGGCGAACAAGTCCGGCTCCAAGGTGAGTGCTACGGCATCCAACTGGACGGCAGCAAAAAGGGTGTTTGCACCTGCGGAGTGGGGGACTAGTTTCGGTTTAACTGGAGCCAGGTGGGGACTCCGATTGGCCCCACCTGGCTCCGAAAACCGGCTCGGATTAAGAGGAACGTCTCGACTCGCTCCGGGCTATCGGCAAGATTGTCGATCCGAGGGTTGGGCTTGAATCCGGCGCTGGGAGCGGCTTTCGCGGGACTAGTAACATTGGGTTAGTGCACTTGGGGGCTTGTGGAAACGGCGATTTACGATAGAGTACGCGATGCGCCACAAAACAGCCGAGCAAACCCCTCCCCAGCTTGGCGGCGTAATCTCAAGGAGGACAATACAATGCGTCGAACCACAATGCTCGTAGTCTGTACATTAGCTCTGGCTCTTTGTGCCGGATACGCGGCGGCATCTACAACCCCGCCGCCTTCCGATACTCTGAAAGTGGATTATTTCTCTAACGCCAACACCGCTGGCGCTCCCGATGGGACACTGCGCATAGTCAATCCTGGCACGGCAACAGTCGGCAGCCTTTGCGCTGCCATTTACGTGTTTGATTCGTTCCAGGAAATGTCTGAGTGCTGCAGCTGCCCCCTCAGTCCTGACAGTCTGCGTACACTTTCGGTGAACATCGACCTGACCGGCAATCCGTTGACGGGCGTGACCCTGCACACCGGGGCGATCAAGATCGTCTCCACCCCAGAGGTCGGCGGCGTTTGCCCACTTCCGACCAGGCTCACTCCCACGGCCGGGCTTCGTTCTTGGACGACTCACATCCAGAACAGCAACTTCGCGGTTACTGAGACGGCTTCGCAGGATGCCACTTTCAGTTACAACGAACAAGTCCGGCTCCAGAGCGAGTGCTATGCCATCCAACTGGACGGCAGCGGCAAGGGTATTTGCACCTGCGGAGTGGGAGACTAGTTACGAGTTAAACTGAGGAGTCTGGGTGGGGGCTCCGACTGGCCCCACTTAGCTCCGAGAACCGGGCTCGCCAGAAAGCGAGTGTATCTGCTTTCTGGCGAGGCTGTTATGATGAAGTCTGATTTTGCTAAATCTTTTGAGATGGGGGATCTCATGTCAGTTTCAGGAACGGTTCTAAAGTTGGGATTGAGCGCCGCGCTGGCGTTGTTGAGCGCGGGAAGCATTGCCGCCCAGAATGACGCCAGCGAAATAGTGGCGAACGTGGGCGGGGTCAAGGTGACGATGGCTGAACTCGAACAGGAAGAGTCCGCCAAACTCTTATCAGCGCACTATCAATATTATCAAGCGGAGACCAAGGCACTGGACGAACTCATCGACAAAAGGCTGCTTGAGCAAAAGGCGAAGAGCGAGAACCTGACGGTCGACCAGTTGGTTGATCGGGATATTAAGTCGCAGGTCAAAGATCCTACCGAAGATCAGATGAAGGTCTATTACGAGGGATTGGAAACCGAGCAGCCGTATGAAACAGTCCGCGGAAAAGTTCTGGAAAAGATCCGTGAACTGCGCACCCGGAAAGCAAGTTCCGCTTACGTGAAGGCATTACGCGCCCAAACCACTGTGTACGTCACGCTTGCGCCCCCCCGCGCCAACGTGGATCTACAGAACGCGCAGATGCTGGGTCCGGAGAAGGCGCAGGTGACGTTGGTCGAATTCGCGGACTACGAGTGCCCGTATTGCCAAAAGGTCGCCGCCGACCTGAAGAAGCTGCAGGCTGATTTTGGCGATAAGGTCGCTTTTGCCTACAAGGACTTCCCATTGCCCATGCACACGCGCGCGGAAAAGGCGGCGGAAGCAACACGCTGCGCGAGCAAACAGGGCAAGTTCTGGGAGTTCCACGACGAGTTATTCCACAGCAAGGAACTGGATCTCGACCAACTCAAGGCGCAAGCCCGTGCCTTGAAGCTGGATTCGGCCGAGTTTGACCGCTGCCTGGATTCAGGCGAGCAGGCTGCGGTTGTGGAACGGGATCGCAAGGAAGGAGTGCGCCTGGGGATCACCGGCACGCCCAGCTTCTTCATAAACGGCCACTTCCTCAGCGGTGCGCTGGACTATGCCGCGTTGCGTCAAATTGTGGAACAGCAATTGGCGGCTCAAGCGCAGGGTACAGGCAGCGCCGGTAGTAAGTAGGTGCAGACAGGTCCTTCCCCATCCAACGACGTGCCTGAACCCTCGGCCCAAATCCCGGATTTGGGCCTTTTTCCTGCGCCCTTAGATTCGGATTTCCGGTATCGCGACGGGTGTGGTTTTAGTGAGATAGCACAAATGGGCCATTTCTAAAGCGCACTGGCAAGGGTACTATTTGGTTGCGATTCGTGCCGCATCAGTTCCCCCGCGGTTGCGAAGCCCCCCCTTAATTTCCCCCTTAGCATCCATGTTTTTTCAGCGGCATTTTCGTCCGAGCGGCCGTTTCTCTCGCCGCCCCCGCGCCACTCATACGCACGGGGGAACGAGACAGGCACGGAACGAATTGAGCGACATACCGGTTGCCGCGTCGTGTCCCATCTTGAAGAAACAAAGAATTATTGTCGAGGAGGTTTCATGTTGAGACGTACGCTTTCGGGACTTGTGTTTTATGTGCTCTCCGGGGCCCTGGCGGCCCATGCCGGACAATTCTTGGAGGCGCCTCAATACCCGACCGGGGCGAACCCCCAAGCGGTGGCCGTGGGGGACTTCAACGGCGACGGAAACTTGGATCTCGCGATAGCGAATTCAACCGGTAACACCGTCAGCGTGCTGTTGGGCAAAGGGGATGGCACGTTCAGCCCCAAGGTGGATTACGCGACCGGGAGTGCGCCCCAAGGCATTGTTGTCGGAGATTTCAACGGAGACGGACATTTAGACATAGCGGTGACGAATTCGGCCAGTAACACAGTGAGCGTTTTCCTGGGCAACGGCGATGGCAGCTTTCAGCCTAAAGCGGACTATGCCACCGGCAAGCAGCCGCAAGGCATAGCGGTTGGCGACTTCAATAAAGACGGGCATCTCGACATCGTAGTGACCAATGCCGCAGATGGCAAAGTGGGCGTCCTTCTGGGCAAAGGCGATGGCACTTTTAATGCGGAAGTGACCTAC
>CABDYC010000486.1_pt1 | contig 12355 bp, 12 predicted proteins | sample 3421511 | NCBI WGS metagenome assembly CABDYC01 (sample SAMEA5534336, study PRJEB31848) | metagenome | biome: tundra; feature: field; material: soil | place: USA | collected 2013-05 | depth 0.15 m | reverse complement strand
GACTGGCCGCTGGCCACGGACCACTGGCCACTGGACGCCAAGTCACACTTGTTTCCAACTACGATTGTCGGGCGGCCCTCTGTATGCCGCAGCAACTCATCGTCTTCCGTCGTTGCCGGCTGCGACGCGTCGAGCACGACCAACACCAAGTCGGCGTCGGCTGACGCTTCCATGGATTTGCGGATACCGATCGATTCCACTTCGTCGAGAGCCTGCCGGATTCCGGCTGTGTCGACAAGCTGGATCGGGATTCCGCCGATGGCGACGGTTTCGCTGACGAGGTCACGAGTGGTGCCGGGAGTCGCCGTGACGATGGCCCGCTCGCGCTCGACCAGACGGTTGAACAGACTTGACTTGCCGACGTTCGGCCGGCCGACGATGGCAAGCGTCAGCCCCTGGTGCACGATCTTGCCGTAGGCGAAGGTGGCGGCAAGCTGCACGAGCGGCCCGTGGACGGCGGCGATGTGTTCGAGGATGGCTGCGTCGGGCAGGACAGAGACGTCGTCTTCGGCGAAGTCGATGCCAGCTTCGAGCGCAGCGATCAGCTCGACCAGCTTCTGCTTGACTGGCTGCAAGCGCCTGGAGAGAGCGCCCCCGAGCTGCTGGGCGGCGATCTTCGCCTGGTAGAACGTCTGGGAGTCGATCAGATCGCGGACGGCTTCGGCCTGGGTAAGATCGATGCGGCCGTTGAGGAAGGCGCGCATGGTGAACTCTCCGGGCTCGGCGAGGCGCGCCCCGGCGGCAACACACAGCTCAACGATGTGCCGGAGCACGACCGGAGAGCCGTGCGCGGCGATCTCGATGATGTCGTCGGTGGTGTAGGAATGGGGCTTGGCGAAACAGGTGACCACGACCTCGTCGATACGAGGTTCGTGTGGCGCGGGCGCCCTCGCCCGCGTGATTGTGACCGCATCAGGTGCATCAATCGTCCTGGTCGCATCCTCAGGTGCTTCGGATCCAGTAGGATTAGTGCCGGCTGTCGGCAAGCGGGCGCCCGCTCCACAAGGGTCGATTAGCTCTCCGAATATAGCTCGTCCCGGCTCCGGGTCATGTTTGAGCCGCAACATCGACAGTGCGATCGCTCGCGCGATCGGGCCGGCAATGCGCACCACTCCGATGCCCCCGCGGCCGGGCGGCGTGGCGATGGCCACGATCGTATCGTCGAGGTTCACCGGGCGATTGTAGCCGTTTGCCGCCGAATACCTTGCAGAAGAAAGCCTACGGAATGCGTCTCCGTTGTGGTCTGAGGCTTCACCGCGCCACCACCTTCTCAATCTCCGCCTTCAGTTCGTCGTAGGGCAGCGCCCCGGGATGGTACATGGCGACCTTGCCCGTGCGGTCGAGCAGAACCAGTGTCGGCGTGGTCGAAGCGCCGTACGCGTCGAAGTTGTACTTGCTGATGGGGACGGGCATGTCGAGCAGTCCGGCGTAGAAGCGGTGGCGCACGGCGTCGATGTAGGCGAGTTCATCGCTGGGCGCGGCGTTCTCCACCTGCGCGGTATACCCGTAGAGTCTTGTGGGACCGAGGACAGTCAATCCCTTGGGCGCAAACTCCGTCCGCAATTGCGTGATGATGGGCGCTTCTGCTTTGCAGTCGCCACACCAGTGCGCCCAGAAAAAAAGCAGCACGGGCGAGCCTTTAAGCTGGGCAAGCGTTGGCGGCTTCGAGCCAAGAAACTGCTCACCACGGAGCGCCGGTGCTGGCCGGCCTTCGAAGGAGAGCAGGTTCAGGTTCTTCTGCAGGCGGGCACGGATCGAAGTCGTGCCATAGGTGTGCAGCGCGGTCTGCAGAACCGCAATGGCTTGGGTACGCTGTCCGCGAGCCGCCAGAGTCTGCGACTCGACTTCGATGGCCGCGCCCAAGGCGAGCGGCAGGTGCGGTTCGGCATCGAGCGGGCGCTGCTTGAGTTGCTCCAGGGCCAGGGCCCTGGTTTGTTTCGCGTAGGCCGCAGCCTTATCGTAGTCGCCGTCGCTGAAAGCCGTGCGCGCCATCCACGAATAGGCTTCGACATATTCGCCTGTGACGCCGTTCTTGGCGAGGTAGGATTTCAGATACAAATCGGCCGCGGTGAAACTATTTTGGGCCAAGGCCTCGCGGACTTCTTCAACAATCCCCGCCCAGGCTGGAGTCACGAGAGCAATCAGAATCAGAAGCTTGCGGAAATGCATGTCTTAGATCATGTATCTTTTGCGGCTTCGCTGGCAAATCCCGACCCACCTGGCACAGGGTTAGGATAATTCATAAGTTACTGATATGCAGGTACTTAAGTGTGAAATCCGCGAAATATTGTGGCTTTTTTCCGGCGATTCACTTACAATTTAATTGCGTTTGATCTTTAGAGTTCCTTCGCAGTACCCAGTTTCTCCGCCCAACCAGCGCGTGACCTGCCTGCAGAAGAAGCCCCCAAAGTTTCAGCGCTACATCAAAGAAAAAGGAACATTGCAACACCATGGAAACAGGAACAGTGAAGTGGTTTAACGACGCCAAAGGTTACGGTTTCATCAGCCGCCAGAACGGTGAGGATGTATTTGTGCACTTCTCAGCTATTCAGGCGAGCGGCTTTCGCAGCCTGCAGGAAGGTCAGCAGGTGCAGTTTGACGTGGTCAAAGGCCCCAAGGGCTGGCAGGCCGAGAACGTGAAGGGTGCATAAACCACTTCGCTAACAATTCGCAAAGAAGGCGGCCAGAGATGGCCGCCTTTTCATTTTTGCGGGCCGCAATGGGGGCGCGTCCCAAGATCGAGGTCTTGCGCCTCGTAAACAATCCCCATCCCGCCGCTGCCTAGCTGGCCGGTGATGCGGTAGTGCGAGATGGTCTGGCCGATCATGGGACGAATGTTTAGGGAAACTCATCTTAGGAGGGATGCCCAAGGAGTCAAACCGTATTCACCGAAAGTAGGCCGCTATGCGGCGGTCGCTTCTTCCGCCGCGCTCACGGAATCGAAGAAGCGGAAGAATTGCTCGACCCGCGTGACCCTGAGCGCATTGTGGATGCGCTCACTCACACCCACCAGCGCGAGGCTCCGTCCGCCATTCTGGCGCGTCACATACGCTCCCACCAGCGCCCCGATGCCCGCCGAATCCACGTAGGGGGACGTTGGTGAAATCAATGATCAGCAAGCGGGAACTGTCGGCCCGCACCGTGGCCTGGAACTCAAACATCGTGGTCATGACCAGCGCCCCGTCCAGGCGAAGAATGCGCCGTCCTGGTTGCGTTCCGGGCTGGTCTTCAATGCGAAGGGACTCTTGCGGCATGCCGGAGATATTAACTCCTGCGTAACAGGGGATTGTTAATGTAGTGTTAATTTCATTGACCGGAGAGAGCCTGGGTTCTAGAGGGCGGCGGCCTGTTCGCGGCGTAGGGCCTGGATTTCAATGAAGACGTTGACCAGCGACACCGCTGCCGGCGTCACTCCGGGGATGCGGGAGGCCTGGGCCAGCGTGCGCGGCTGCACATGGGTGAGCTTTTCCTGCATCTCGCGCGAGAGCCCGCTGACGGAGCGGTAGTCGAACCAACCGGGAATGGACCGCTGTTCCGACTTTTTCATCCGCTCCATGGCGCGCTGCTGTTGCAGCAGGTAGCCCTCGTACTTGATTTCGGTTTCCACTGACTTGAGTTCGTTGCGGACGGTAGAGGAAAGAGTCGCCACGGCTTTGCACTGATTCTCGCGGATTCCTTCTCTTTCAAAGAAAACCGGATCCAGCTTACGGAGAATGGGTGCGAGTTGCTCGATGGTGACCTCGGGACGCTTGAGCAGTTGCGCGCAAGTTTGGCCGATTGCCGAGCTCCAGTCGTTGCTCGTGTCGTCCAGCATTTCGCTGGTGAGTTTGGTCCTCTCCAGGAGTTGCTTCAGCTTTTCCAGACGCCCCTGCTTAGCCTGAAAATCTCCCCAGGCTTCCTCCGAGATCAAGCCCACGCGGCGGCCGTGCGGCGTGAGCCGGCGATCGGCATTGTCGATGCGCAGGTGCAGGCGGAATTCGGCCCGCGATGTGAACATTCTGTACGGCTCGTTCGTGCCCTTGGAGATGAGGTCGTCGATCAGGATCGCCGTATAGGCCTCGGTGCGGTCGAGGATCAGCGGGGGCTGCCCCTTCACCTGCAATGCCGCGTTGATGCCTGCCATCAGGCCCTGGCAAGCGGCTTCTTCATAACCGGAAGTGCCGTTGATCTGGCCGGCCAGAAGCAGGCTGCCGATTTTCTTGGTTTCGAGCGTGCGCTGCAGTTCGGTGGGATCAATCGAGTCGTACTCGATGGCATATCCGGGGCGCAGCATGTCGGCGTTTTCCAGACCCGGAATCGACTTCAAGATCGCAAGCTGCACTTCCACCGGCAGCGACGTGCTCATCCCGTTGACATAGATTTCGTGGGTGTTCAGGCCTTCAGGCTCGAGATAGAGCTGGTGCATCTCCTTGTCGGGAAACTTCACGATCTTGTCTTCGATCGACGGGCAATAGCGCGGCCCGATCGACTGGATCTGCCCGCTGTACATCGGTGAGCGATGCACATTCTCGCGAATAATGCGGTGAGTTTCCGGTGTGGTCCAGGCGATGTAGCAGGGAACTTGCGAGTCGTGGTGCGCCACGCGCTTGGTGCGGAAGCTGAAGGGCGTGGGGTCGGCATCGCCCGGCTGCACCGCGAAGCGGGACCAGTCGATAGTGCGTCCGTCAAGGCGCGGGGGCGTTCCCGTCTTGAGCCGGCAGCCGCGCAACCCCAGCTTCTTCAGCCCCTCCCCAAGCAAAACCGCAGCGGGTTCGCCGGAGCGCCCGGCGGGATACTGCTGCTCGCCGCAGTGAATCAGGCCGTTGAGGAAGGTTCCGGTGGTGATGATCACAGCTTGCGCGCCCACGGTGCGGCCGTCGCGCAGCTTAACACCAAGAACGCGGGCTTCGGGCTTCGGCTCTCGGGCTTCGGCAACTGCGTGTTGATGACTATCGTCGTGCGCTGAAGGGTTGGCCGAAGCCCGAAGCCCGAAGCCTGAAGCCTGCTCCACCATCAGTTCCGCCACTTCCGCCTGCTTGATCTTGAGATTCGGCTGCGACTCCAGCACCTCGCGCATCTTGAGGCGGTAGGCCTGCTTGTCGCACTGCGCCCGCGGCGACCACACTGCTGGGCCCCGCGAAGTATTGAGCAGGCGGAACTGGATGCCGACCGCATCGGTGATCTCGCCCATGATGCCGCCGAGCGCATCGACTTCGCGGACCAGGTGACCCTTGGCGATGCCGCCCACCGCCGGGTTGCACGACATCTGCGCAATCAAGTCGACGTTGAGCGTGTAGAGCGCAGTCTTCAGGCCCATGCGCGCCGCCGCCATCGCGGCCTCGCATCCGGCATGGCCGGCGCCGACGACGACTACCTCGAATTGTTCGGTGAACTGCATCTTCGCTTTCATTCTAACAAGTCATCGACAGGCGTGATCCGGTAGTTGGTCAGTTTTGACTCGGCATCCGGTTATGATGTGGTTGGCATAGACTGAACGGGGTGCTGAGCATGGATGATCAGCGAATATTACTGAGGCATTTTCTGGCCGCCCTAGCCTACAGGACGCAGAAGGCACTTCGCGGCGCGCCACCCGGCTTCTCATCCTTCCGGGCCGCGCCCCAAGTTCGGACGCCGCATGAATTGATTCGTCACATGGACAGCGTTTTGGGATACGCGCGTACCTTTTTCATCGGTGGTAACTACCGCGCGCCCTTACTGCCTGACTTTGCCGCTGCAGTGGCGCATTTTCACGAGACGCTGGCCGACGTCGCGCGGGAACTCGAAGCAGGAACGGAGTTTCGGGGCATCACTGCCGATGTCCTGCTTCAGGGACCCTTGTCCGACGCTATGACTCATGCGGGCCAACTTGCCATGCTACGACGGTTGGCTGGCAGCCCGGTCCCCCCTGAGAACTTCGTGTTCGCCGCAATCAGTCCCACTAATCTCGGTCCCAATCAGCCGCTCCCAGTTAGTCCTGATAAGGATTGGCCGGAGAGACCCTAAATGTGAAGCGATCTCAACCGGCTGCCCGTGATCCCAATCACTTGCCGCCCTTTGGGACCGTCCGTATAGTAGTCTGTCATACCGGAAGCACCAGGAGGCCATCATGAATACCACACAGTTCTTCGAGCAACTGGAGGCATCGATCGCCAGGTACGACCTGCTCTGCCACCCATTCTACCGGGCATGGGCGGCGGGTGAGCTGACGCGCGACGATCTGCGCGAGTATGCCCGCCACTACTACCATCACGTCGCAGCGTTTCCCTGCTATCTAGCCGAGTTTGCTCTTCGCCTGGAGGAAGGTGAACTGCGGCGCGCAGTGCTGGCCAACATGTGTGACGAAAAGGGCGCTGCGGGCGGTTCCGGGAAGGATTCCGTGCCCCACTCCGAGCTTTGGCTCGATTTTGCCGAAGGTATGGGAGCGAGACGGGACATGCGCTGGCACTTGCCGGTGGCGGAAGTCCGCGAACTGATACGGTACTTCCACTGCGTGGCTAGTGAAGGCACGCCGGAAGAGGCGCTGGCTGCCTTTTACGTCTACGAATCTCAGGTGCCACGCGTGGCCAAAGAGAAAGAGCGCGGCCTGCGCGAGATGTATGGCGCCGACGCCAAGACCTGTGGCTACTTCGCGCTCCATGCCACCGCCGATATCTACCACTCGAATGTCTGGCGCAAACAATTGGAGAATCGCATCGCGGCGAATCCGGAAACGGCGCAAGCCGCGCTGGATGCGGCCGAGAACACAGCCAAGATGTTGTGGCAGGCTTTGGATGGCATCGAAGCGGCGCGCATGACGTTTGCGGCTTGATCAGAATGTGTGACGGACAATCGTGAGCCAATGATTTATGGGGAGTCGTTTTCCTCAGGATCATTGGTTCTTGGTTTCTGAAGCTGCGAAGGGAGCAGGAGGAAGAGAAGATAAGAATGGCGAGGCAAATCCCCATCGGAGCGCACAGTGACGCCCGGGAGACCGTCGAGTTCAAACACACGCTGACCGCGCACCACGCCGAGTTGCCTCCGGTTTATTCCACGCCCGACATGATCCGCCTGATGGAGACCGCGGCCTTCCAGGCGCTTCAGCCCTACTGCGAGGGCGACGAGATCACGGTCGGTACTTCGATCAACATCCAGCACCGTGCGGCGAGCGGTATTGGCGCATACATCCAAGCCGAGGCCGCGCTGGAGTCGTTTGACGGGCGCTTCTACACGCTGCGCGTGACCGCGCGCGACGATGTCCAGGAAATCGGCCGCGGCACGGTGCGCCGGGCCATCGTGAGCATTGGAAAGTTTATCGAAAAGATGAAGGGGAAGTGACTAGAGTCAGGAGTCAGAAGTCAAGAATGCTGAAGTTGGAAGCCTAAGACCCAACACCTGACACCTGAGACCTCATTCCAGGCACTACAATTCCAAACAATGTCCATTGAGTTTCGCATCGAGGCCACCAGCAACCAAGCACGCGCCGGTTGCATGGTCACGCCGCACGGTGAGATCGAAACCCCCGTGTTCATGCCGGTCGGCACACTTGCGTCCGTCAAAGCCGTGCCGCAGGACGTTCTCGAAGAACTCGGCGTTCAGATCCTCCTGGGAAACACCTATCACCTCTACTTGCGTCCCGGAGTCGAAACCGTCCGCAAGCTGGGCGGGTTGCATGGTTTCATGGCGTGGCCGCGTGCGATCTTGACCGATTCCGGGGGGTTCCAGGTTTTCAGCCTGAACGAGCTTCGCAAAGTCACCGAGGAAGGCGTAACGTTTCGCTCGCATCTCGATGGCTCGTCGCACTTCTTCAGCCCAGAGAGTGCCATGCAGGCGCAGATCGGCCTGGGTGCGGACATCATCATGGCGTTCGATGAGTGTACGGAGTACCCCGCCGACCGCGCCCGCACGAAAGCTTCGATGGAATTAACGCTGCGCTGGGCCGAGCGCAGCAAGAAATACTTCGGGGAGCATAAGCATGAAGTTTCTTGGGGGCAAGTTTCCAGTTCCCGGCTTCCAGTTTCCGGCGCCGCGAATACTGGAAACTGGAAACCTGAAACTGGAAACTCTGATTCAACCCAGTCCCTCTTCGGCATAATCCAAGGCGGCATGGATCTGGAATTGAGGAAAGAATCGGCCGAGCGGACCGTCGAAATCGGTTTTCCCGGCTATGCCATCGGCGGGCTCAGCGTCGGCGAGCCCCGGGAGCGCACCTGCGAGGTCATCGAAGCCACTCTCCAGCACCTTCCCGCCAACCAGCCACGCTACTTGATGGGGGTGGGCACGCCCGAGGAGATCGTTGCGTACGCCAGCCTCGGCGTCGACATGATGGATTGCGTCCTGCCCACGCGCGCGGCGCGCCATGGCTTGTTGTTTACCTCCGAGGGAAAGGTCTCAATCAAGCAGGCGCGCTATACTCAAGATGCAGGTCCGCTCGATCCCAATTGCGGCTGCCGGGTCTGCCAGCGCTATTCGCGGGCCTACCTGCGGCATCTTTATGCTTCGAATGAAGTGCTGGCTCAGGTCTTAAATACCCTGCATAACCTGAGTTTCTACCTTGACACCATGCGGCGGGTGCGTCATTCTATTCAACTTGGGGAAGAGTCCCGTTTTCTTTCTAGCGTCTGGTCTCGACCGAAACCGTGACCTTAGCTGTGACGACCTTCCCGGATTCAAGCCTGAGCGGTAGATGATCCGGCCGGAACCGATCAGAACTCCCGTCGTGAAATGACAGGCCGCGGCGCTTGTAGGTGTGGGCGGCTGTTCGCGGATTGAGGCCAAGAGTCTGGTGAACACAGTTTTGTGAAGATGGTCTGGAGAACATAGTCTGGTGAAGTCTGGTGAACATGCAATTCTTCTTGGCGGTGCAAACTGGCGGTGGCGGAATGGGGTGGTTGAGCGTCGCCCCCCTCATCTTCATCTTTGCGATCTTTTATTTCCTGCTGATCCTTCCCCAGCAGCGTCGCCAGAAGAAATGGCAGGCCATGCTGGAAGGGCTCAAGACCGGCGACAAAGTTGTCACCAGCGGGGGCTTGCGGGGAACGATCATCGCTTTGAAGGATGACTCCGTGCATCTGCGGGTGCCTCCGGACAACTTGCGGTTGGAAGTGACCAAGGCTTCCGTGACGCAAGTCACGACCACGGAGGAAGAAGCTAAAACCAAGTAATCGCGGCATAGCCTTAACATTTGGATTTTTTCGTCATGAATAAGAATCTTCTCTGGAAATTGGCACTCATCGTCGGAATTCTGCTCGTCTTCCTGTTCGGGATCTTCGGCGTTCCGCAGAGCTTTTCGGGCCAGGGTCTGCTCACGGCCATGACCAACCGCATTCATCTCGGGCTGGATTTGCGGGGCGGAACCCACCTGATCCTGCAGGTGCAGGTCAATGACGCGGTCAACATTGATTCCGACAATGCTGTCGAAATCCTCAAAGAGCAGCTCAACAAGCGCAAAATTGCCTTCGCCGACATCTCCAAGCCCGATCCGCAGGGCAGTCCCGACCGGGTTGTGCTGAAGGGCGTCCCGCCGGATGGACGCAAAGACTTGCTGGACATCGTTTCGGAGCGCCTGCCGGAGTACAACCTGAGTTCGGGAGCGGATAACACCTGGACTCTGGCCATGAAGCCGCAGATGCTCAGCGACCTGAAGAACAAGGCCGTGACCCAAGCCATCGAGACCATCCGCAACCGCATCGATGCGCTGGGCGTGAGCGAGCCCACGATCCAGGAGCATGGCCTCGGCCAGTACCAGATTCTGGTGCAGTTGCCCGGCGTGGACGACCCCGGCCGGGTGAAGGACATTATGCAGTCCACCGCCATGCTTGAGATCAAGCAAGTATTGGGCGGACCTTACCCGAGCGAGCAAGCCGCGCTGCAGGATAAGGGCGGAATTTTGCCGGCGGATGCGATTCTGTTACCTGGCCACGCTGCTCCCGGAACTCCAGCAGGCGAACAGGCCTGGTATCTGGTGTCGCGCGTTTCCGCGGTCCGAGGAAAAGACTTGCGGGATGCCCAGCCCAGCACCGACCAGAACGGCCAGCCGAACGTGCGATTCCAGTTAACGGGCGAGGGCGGGCAGCGCTTCTACAGCTTCACTTCCGCGCATGTGGGCGAGAGTCTGGGAGTGGTTCTCGACAACAAAGTCCAGGAAGTTGCAAATATCAAGGAGGCCATCCGCGATACCGGCGAAATCAGCGGTGGCAGTATGAGCCAGCAGCAGGCCAAGGATTTGTCGATGATTCTGCGCTCGGGCGCGCTGCCCGCGGGGATCAAGTATCTCGAAGAGCGCACGGTCGGCCCGTCGTTGGGCACCGATTCGATCCGCGCCGGCGTTCGCGCAGCGATTGCGGGCATGCTGGCCGTGCTGATTTTCATGCTGGTGTACTATCGCGGGGCTGGCATTAACGCCGACATTGCGCTCATTCTGAACCTGGTCATCCTGCTCGGTTTCATGGGCTACTTCGAGGCAGTGCTGACTTTGCCCGGAATTGCCGGCGTGATTCTTACCGTCGGTATGGGCGTGGACTCGAATGTGCTGATCTTCGAGCGCATTCGCGAAGAATTACGCAACGGCAAGACCCCGCCGTCGGCGGTGGATCAAGGTTTCGGTCACGCCTGGATCACCATCGTGGATACCCACGTCACGACGATTGTTTCGGCCGCGATCCTCATCATGTTCGGTACTGGGCCGGTCAAGGGGTTTGCGGTGACGCTGATCTTCGGTCTGGCAGCCAACTTATTCACGGCCGTGTTTGTGTCCCGCGTGATCTTCGACTGGATATTGAGCCGCAAACAACGGGGCGAAGCGTTGAGCATTTAGTACCGGTAGAGCTGGATGAAGTCATTCTTCGATGAAGTCATAGACAGATAGGGGCTCGACAACAGGTGGAGTTCTTTCGCAATACCAACATAGATTTTCTCGGGAAAAAGTGGTATTTTCTCGCCTTCTCACTGGTGTTCAGTGTGGCGGGCCTATTTTCCATGTTGTTCTGGCACCACATCCCGTACGGGGTGGACTTCCGTGGCGGCACCCTGGTTTATGTGAAGTTCTCGCACACGCCCGACGACAATGCGCTACGCGCAGCCATGGACCGGGCAGGACTGCACAACGCCAAAATCCAGGACATCGGGCAGGCTGCGAACAACGAGGTGCTGATTGACCTCGACGTGCAGGAAACCAACGAACAGGCGCTCGACCGGGGCAAGACTCAGATTATCAACACGCTGGAGACCAATGCTCCGGCAGGGAAACAGGACCTGAATAACTCCAGCTCTTTGACCATCAAGAATTATCTGATGGACAAAGACCCGCTGCGCCTGGGCTCGGATGCCGACCAGAGATATACCCAGCAAGCCCAGGCGATCGTGGATACCCGGGACAAAGTGCAAGGCGGCGTGCTGGGTTCGTTCGATCAATTGAAGGGCCCGGCTGATCCGGCGGCGGTGGCTTCCCTGCCGGATGGCTTCTTCCTGTCGGATTTTGGCGTGCGCAACGTCGAGATCGTCGGGCCGCAGGTGGGCGCGCAGTTGCGCAAGCAGGCTCTGCTGGCGACGGCTTATTCGCTTGCCGGAATGCTGATTTACCTGGGATTCCGCTTTGAGTGGATCTACGGCGTCGCCGCCGTGGTCACGGTGTTTCACGATACGCTGATCACCGTGGGATTCTTTTCCCTGACGAAAACCGACATTTCCCTGACCGTGATTGCCGCCATCCTGACGCTGATTGGTTACTCTAATAACGACACGATCGTGGTATTTGACCGCATTCGGGAAAACATTAAACTCATGCGTCGAGAGAAACTGTCAGAGATCGTCAACCGAAGCATTAACCAGACTTTGAGTCGAACCATCTTGACAGCGGGCCTAACCTTCCTTACCGTACTTGCACTCTTTTTGTTCGGCGGCGAAGTGCTTCACGGGTTCAGCCTCGCGCTCGTAATTGGCATCTTGATCGGAACGTATTCGTCGATCGCGATCGCGGCGCCGATTCTGGTCGCTTACCAGGATTGGAGGATCGAGAAGGGCAAGCGCGGCAGCGGTGCCCGCCCGGGCCAGGTGATGGCTCGATAACATGGCGTATGATCCTCGTTTAGGCCTTTGTTTGCAAAGGGTTGGAAGCGATGGTTCATCGCCGGTTGGGGCTTGGGTGGCCTCTCTGGCTGCGTGGTTTGGTTTGGGATCAAAGGGGAGGCAGTCGGTGTCTAAGGTTACGTAGGCTCTGAAGTAGGAGAAACCTTTATGTTTGAAGATAGCCTTCTGGAATCCGGTGGCAGGTTGAAGACAAGGCGGGGACGGACGACGACATTCGCTATCATTCTTGAGATAGCGATGATCGGCGTCATGGTTCTGATCCCCCTCATCTTCACCGAAGCGCTGCCCAAGCAACAGTTAATGACGTTCCTGG
>CABDYC010000485.1_pt1 | contig 12356 bp, 12 predicted proteins | sample 3421511 | NCBI WGS metagenome assembly CABDYC01 (sample SAMEA5534336, study PRJEB31848) | metagenome | biome: tundra; feature: field; material: soil | place: USA | collected 2013-05 | depth 0.15 m | reverse complement strand
ACATTGGTTTTCGATGATTTCTGGTCCGAGGGCTCCAAGGCGCATTCCCTGGCAGACGAATGTTTACACCAGCGAGGATTCGCTGTGGGACCACGGTGCGTCTACTCTCGAGCTAGAGGAGCCATGTGGGAACATCGAACAAAGCTGTTTGAGGATGAGCGATAAGCTGCTTGCGGGAGAATTCTATAAGCGCTACCGGGCCGCACAGAAGCCAGAGATTTGACCTCGGGATCCTCGGCTAGATCTCCAGTATCACCGGCATAATCAGCGGCCGTTTCTGCGTCTGCTTGGAAATATAGCGCTTCAAATCGGCACGGATCTTTTCCTTGATCACGCCGTAATCGGCTTTTTCTTCTTCGCTGGATTGTGCCAATGTGTCTTCGACGATGCGCCGGGCTCCATCCAGCAAGCCGTCGTCCCCAGGATTGAAGCCACGAGTCACGATCTCCGGCGCAGTTTCCACGCGACCGGTTAGTTTGTTGATGGCGATGATGGGCAGCACGATGCCGTCTTCACTCAAGTGCCGCCGGTCTTTAATAATTAAATCCTCAACCACGTCCGTGCGCGAGCCGGAATCAATGCAGACGCGGCCCACGTTGACGCGTCCGGCTTTGCGGGCATTGTGTTCGTCGATCTCGAGAACGTCGCCGCTCTCGATCAGGATTACCTTGCCCACCGAGTTATGCATGGCGCCAGCCATTTCGGCGTGCAGCTTCAGTTGCCGGTACTCGCCGTGGATGGGGATGAAGTACTTCGGCCTCACCAGGTTGATGATCAGTTTCATCTCTTCCTGGCTGGCGTGTCCGCTGACATGGATGGGAGGCGAGGTGCCGTCTTCGTAAATCACGTAAGCCTCGCGGCGGAACAGGTGATCGATCATGCGGTAAATCGTTTTTTCATTGCCGGGGATAATGCGCGACGAGAGCACGACCGTGTCGCCCTTCTCGATCTTGGCGTGCTTGTGGTTGTCCACCGCCGCGCGCGACAGCGCCGACATGGGCTCGCCCTGGGTTCCGCTGATCATCACACAAACTTTTTCCGGCGGGAAATTCTTCATCTCGCCGGGATTGATCACCAGCCCTTCGGGAATTTCCAGGTAGCCCAGATCTTCGGCGATTTCGGCGGAGTTATTCATCGAGCGACCAATGAAAGCGACCTTGCGTCCGTGCTGGTGAGCCAGTTCCACCGCCAGCTTGATGCGGTGAATGGAAGAGGAAAAGCACGAAATAAACAGCCGCCGCTCGGTGCGTGCGAAAACTTCGTCAAACTTCCGCCGCACGGCGCGCTCACTGGGCGTGTAACCCTTGCGCTCAACGTTGGTCGAATCCTGAAACAGCGCCAGCACGCCTTGTTTGCCGTATTCGGCGAAGGAGTGCAAGTCGAAGAGATGGTTGTCGGTGGGCGTGGGATCGACCTTGAAGTCGCCGGTATGAATCACCACACCCAGCGGGGTATGAACCGCTAGGGCGACGCAATCCACCAAACTGTGCGTCACGCGAATGGGATGGATGGTGAAGGCGCCCACTTTGAAGCGCTCGCCGGCACGAATCTCGCGCAAGTCGGCGTCGTCAAGCAGTCCGTGCTCGTCGAGTTTGTCTTCCACGTAGGCCAGCGTGAACTCCGTGCCCCACACCGGCACGTTGAGCTCGGAGAGAATCCACGGCAGCGCGCCGATATGGTCCTCGTGGCCGTGGGTGAGGACGATCCCACGCACCCGCTGGCGGTTCTCGATGAGATAAGAAATATCCGGGACCACAATATCCACGCCGAGCAATTCAGCCTCGGGGAACATGAGGCCCGCATCGATCACAATAATGTCGTCACCCCAGCGGACGGCCATGCAGTTCATGCCAAACTCGCCGAGGCCCCCCAAAGGGATAATCTGCAATTTTCCAGTTGGCATCAGATACTGATGATGCTAGCACAGACTGTGCTCCGCTCCGCAACGAGCGCGGGTTCTATCCGGTTCCAACCGGCGTCAAACGATGGACGGATAGCATTCTTCGTCTCGCTGAGTTAAGGTTGACTCCATGGCCGGTGTTGAATCCAAGTCCTGGCTTCGCGGCCGCGTCGAGAAGACGCTGATCAAGGGGCTGACGCGTGCCTATTCCACGGTTCAGGTCGATCCGGAGAGATTTCTGGTGCAGCTGCGCACCGCCTATAGGCTGCCCATTAGCGGCTATCACGGGGTGTATTCGCTGGAGATGGGCGAGCTCGACGTGGTGGCCGACGGCCTCATTCGTAGCGGCATGAAACTCGCTGCCCTTGAGGGCGCCGGTTTCGGCTTGGGCGGCTTGATCACCATCTTCCCCGATCTCGGCATTCTCTCGGCCATCACCATGCGCACCATCCAGAAGCTAAGCCTGGTGTATGGTTTTCAGTTCAACACCGACCATGACAACGCCGAACTCTGGATCGCCGCCGCCAGCGCCGCCGGGGTCGACATCAGCCGCGAACTGCTGGAAAAGGAAGTAGTCAACAAATTCGTGCCGCGCGTGATCCAGCGGATCGCCGCCCGTGCCAGCGCTGAGGTTGTAGAGAAGTGGGCGGGACGCATGATTCCGCTTGTCAGTTCCGCCATTGGCGCCGGCCTAAACTACTGGTTCGTGCGCGCCTGGGGCGAGCGCGCCAAAGTCCACTTCCGCCAGCGACATCTGCAACTCCGCCAGCAAGCCCAGCAGGCAGCTTTGGCGCCACCAGCGCCGCAGATTCTGCCGGCGCCGATCCGCTAGCGCCTCTGGGTTAAGAAAAAGAATGGCCACCTTCCGCTGCTCTGCCCTACTCTTCGATCTCGACGGAGTTCTCGTCGACTCCACCCGCTCCGTGGACAGGCAATGGCGCATCTGGGCCCGTGAGCAGGGGATTGACGAGGAGAAAGTGATGGCCCTAGGCCACGGCGTCCGTACCATCGATGTGATTCGGGCGGTCGCTCCTCATCTCGACGCTGAGGCGGAAGTTCGGAAGCTGGAAAGCCGTGAGGCGGAGGATCATGACGGAGTCGCCGTGATGCCGGGTGCTGCCGAACTCGTCCGCGCGATTCCTGAGGGCCGCTGGTGCGTGGTCACGTCCGGAACTCGCCATCTGGCCAGGGCGCGTCTGCGGCTTGCGGGAATACCAATCCCGATGATCCTGATCACTGCGGACGACGTTGCAAATGGAAAGCCGCATCCGGAGCCGTATTTGAAAGCTGCGGAGCTGTTAGGCGTCGACCCAAAGGAGTGTCTGGTGATCGAAGACGCGCCCGCCGGAATCCAGTCCGCGCACGCGGGCGGGATGAAAGTGATTGGACTGACCAGCACGTATCCCGCGTCAGCACTGAGCGAAGCCGATGTGGTGGTGCGGAAGCTCGATGGGATTCAGATTGCTTTCGATGGCGCGCGGAAGCTGGCGGTCAGCGTCGGCTAGACCAGTTTCACAGTCGCTGTACCCATTACGAACTGTCATCCCGAACGAAGCGAGGGATCTGCGTGTTTGCCCGGGGCGGCGATACCGGCGGTGCAGGCAAGAACCTCGATCCCTCGCTTCGCCCGGGATGACACGTGTTTTAGTCCACGCTATATCTGAAAACGGCCTAGAGAAGCTTGGAGCTCTTGTTATTTCGCGGCCAACGAATCACCGCAGCCAATCTTCCAGCTCAATCCCACGGTCCGTCTTATCGTCACGGTATTTCACGATGACCGGCGTATACAAAGATATCCCTAACTCCGCCGCTGCGCCCTTCTTCACTGCGCGCGATCCCGGCACGACCACGGCGCCTTCGGGAACTTCGAGCGGTGCTTCCGGCGTTGCCCGATAAACCTCGCTGCGAACCAGGTCGTAGAGCGGTGTTGATCGCGTCAAAATCGTCCCTGCGCCCAACACTGCCCGCGTGCGTACCAGCGTGCCTTCGTACACTCCGCAGTTGCCGCCGACCAGTACGTCGTCTTCAATGACTACGGGCACCGCGTTGACCGGCTCCAGCACCCCGCCGATCTGCGCCGCCGCGCTCAGATGCACGCGCTTGCCGACCTGCGCGCACGAGCCCACAAGCGCATGGGAATCGACCATGGTGCCCTCGTCGACGTAGGCGCCCACATTGATGAACATCGGCGGCATACAGATCACCGACGGCGCCACATACGCTCCCACGCGCACGGACGAGCCGCCGGGAACGATGCGCACGCGGTCGGCTACAGAAAAATGACGGGCCGGAAAGGTGTCTTTGTCCACGAAGGTCAGCGCGGCGCAGCCCGTCTCGGCCAGTTCGCCCAGGCGAAACCCCAGCAGAATGCCGTGTTTCACCCAGGTGTTCACTACCCAGCGGCCGTCGATCTTTTCGGCGGCGCGGATCTTACCCTGCGTGAGCGCATCACGGAACTCGAGAAACGCCGGCCGCGCCTCGGGATTGTGCTCGACTTCGCCCAGCGCAGCCAGGCGCTCGATAGAAGTTTTCAGGGATTGCATGCGAGGAAAGTATAAAGGAAATGCAGAAGTCAGAAGTTAAAAGTCAGAAGTCAGAAGTCAGAAGTAAAACCCTAAACGTACCTGCTCTTACTTCTGCATTTTGACTTCTAACTTCTGACTTCTGGCCTAAACGCACTTGCACTCGCTGCGGATCAGCACGCCGGTCATGCCATGAGCGGTCTCGCGGCCTTGGGCCAGCGTCGCGTACGGTCCGTGCCAACGCGCGTGGTTGGCGTCGTGCCCCGCGGGACGGCCTCTGCCCTGGTTGCATTGCCCGCACGATCCGCGGTGCAGCACGATCTTATGCGGACCGGCCGCCCAGTTTTCGTAGATGTAGAACTCTGCAGCGTCCGGCGCGGGGACTGCCGGCTTCGCGACCAGCCCAACCTCAGTCACAATCTTCTGCAGCTTGGATCGCGTGTCGCGGCGCATGGGCAAGAGCGGCAAGCGGTAGTTCTCTTCGATTTTGCCCATCATCGCCAGCACCGCCTTCACCGGGAGCGGGTTTGATTCGATGAAGTTCGCTTGCATCAAGCCCAGATACTTGCGATGGATGCTGCGGGCTGTGGTCCAGTCATTGTTGAGCGCCGCCCGCGTCATGGTCGCCATTTCGTGCGGGATCTCATTCGATGCCACCGAGACGATGCCCACGCCGCCCAGCGCGATCACCGGCAATGTAACGGCATCATCCCCGGAGAAAACTAGAAACGTTTCGGGCACCGAGTTGATAGCCTCGGCGATCTGGGTCATGTTGCCGCTGGCTTCCTTCACGCCCACAATGTTCGGAACCTCCGCCAGCCGCGCCAGCGTTGCCGGCTCGAGGTTTGCTCCAGTGCGGCCGGGCACGTTGTAAAGAATGACTGGCTTGTCGCCCACGGCTTCTGCAATCGCCTTGAAGTGCCGGTACTGGCCTTCTTGCGTGGGCTTGTTGTAGTAGGGAGAAGCGGTGAGAATGGCGTCGACTCCAGGCCGCGCGGCAACTTCCTTGGCCTTTTCCACGGCATCGTGCGTGGAGTTCGACGTCGCTCCCGCCATGATGGGCACGCGCCCCGCCACCACCTCGATGGTGGTATCGATCACGTGCAGCCCTTCGTCGTGGGTGAGGGTGGGTGTCTCGCCCGTGGTTCCGCAGGGGACGAGAAAATCTATACCAGACTCCACCTGCCACGCCACCAGGTTGCGCAGGGCAGCGTCATCAATAGAGCCGTCCTGATGAAAAGGAGTTACGAGCGCCGTACCACAGCCACGGAGTTGCATGGTAATAAGATAACGCGAATAGGCTTTGCGTGGAAACGGTTGGCTCAGGAACCAGTCAGTTTGTCGTTTCTACAATCTCGACAAACTCAGGCTCAATCCAGATGGAATCCATGCAGGCAGGCTTGCCCAATACCTCGCCGACTTCTAGTTCCAGCCAGCCCACATCGTTGAATTCAACAATGGGAAACACTCGGCCTACACAAAGTTCGAACAAGGATCGAGTCCTAAGGCGAGCGTCCTCCGGCAAGATGGGAGGAACTTGAATAATGCGAACTCTGTCTCCGACCTTCAAATGGAATCCCTTTAATTACAACTCCCGCCACACATCCTTGAAATCGTAGAACCCTTTCTTGCCGGCGAGCCACTCCGCCGCGCGCACCGCTCCATCGGCAAAGCCCTGGCGTGATTTGGCGTCGTGGCAGAGATAAATCCTGTCTGCGTGGGACTCAAGCACGACCTCGTGCATGCCCACGACATCGCCTTCGCGAAAGGAAATGATCTCGAGATCTTTGTCCTTGCCCTTGCCGCTGGCTTCGCGGATTACGCGCTGGATCGCGATGGCCGTTCCCGACGGTGCATCCTTCTTATGAACGTGGTGCCGCTCGAAGATCTGTCCGGAGTACTCGTGACGCAAGGCTGCGGCGGCGGCACGGGCGACGTCGAGAAACAGATTCACGCCCACGGAGAAGTTTGCCGCATAAACGAATCCTGTGCCGTGGCTCTCAACCAAGCTGCGGACGCGATCCAGTTCACCATGCCAGCCCGTTGTGCCGACTACCATGTTCCTGCCCGCCGTGACACAGGCTTCGATGTGGCTGACGACGCAGGAAGGAGCGGTGAAATCAATTACCACTTTAATGTCGCGTAACTTCTCCGCGGTGAGAGCTGCCCCTCCGGCGTTCTCCTCGGCGCCCACGACCCGAACGTCGTGTCCGCGCTGGCGCGCTACCTCCGCCACCAGCGATCCGGTCTTTCCGCGGCCGAGAAGAAGCATGTTCATGATGAATAGAAACCGTACAAAGCGTCGAATACGCTGAAAGCAAGCATTTTCTTTGCGATCTCTGCGTGCTCGGCGGCAAAGCTTACGCGAACACTTCCGGGTCCAGCTCCGCAAAAAACGTGCTGTGCAGGCGCTGGATCACCTCAGAGACTTCATCTTCCTCGATTACAAACGTCAGATTGATTTCCGACGCGCCCTGCGAGATCATGCGAATCTTTTTGTCTTTCAACTCACCAAACACGAGCGCGGCCACCCCCGGTTTATCCCGCAAGCTCTCGCCCACAAGACATATGATCGCCTTGCGGCCTTCATACTTCACGTCGGCCAGCTTGGCCAGATCGGCGGCCAGGGCGGGGATGGCATGGTTCGAATCCACGGTGAGAGAAACGCTTACCTCGGAGGTCGAGACCACGTCGACCGCCACCTTGTGCCGGTCAAAGGCCTCGAAAATCGCGCGCAGGAAGCCGTGAGCCAGAAGCATGCGCGGCGCTGCCACGTCCACAATGGTGATACGTTTCTTCGCCGCAATCGCCTTGAAGATGTTTTTCCCCCGGGGCGCCCGGGTTGTAATTTTCGTCCCTTCGCACGACGGATTTCGCGAATTTAGCACGTACACGGGAATGTTTTTCTGGATGGCGGGCAGCACCGTCGCCGGATGCAGCACCTTGGCGCCGAAGTACGCCAGTTCGGCCGCCTCGTCGAAGCTGATCACCTTGATCCGCCGCGCATCGGGACAAATACGCGGATCGGTGGTCAGAATTCCGTCCACGTCGGTCCAGATTTCAATCCGCTCGGCGCCGAGGCCTGCGCCCACAATCGCGGCGGAAAAATCCGAGCCGCCGCGTCCGATCGTCGTGGTCACGCCCGCACGGCTCGCCCCGATAAAGCCGCCCATCACCGGAACCTGGCCAGCATCCAGCAGCGGTTTCACTTTGCTTTGCAGCCGCTCGTTCGTTTCTTCCTGCTGCGGCACCGCTTCCATGTAGCTGCTATCGGTGACCAGAACTTCGCGCGAGTCCACGTGCGCGCCTTTCAGTCCGTGAGCCGAAAACGCAGCCGCGACAATCTTGCTGGAAAGCATTTCACCGAAAGCGGCGACGTGATCGGTGGTTCGTGGGGTCAACTCGCCGACCGCCGAAATTCCGCGCAGTAGTTCATCGAGCCCCTCGAAGTCGCTTCCCAGTTCCGAGTGGAAGTCGGTGAACAGCGCCGTGCCCAGCAGTTCGCTGGCCGTGTTGTAGTGACGTTCCTGAAGGGACCGGCAGAGTTTGAGCGCCGTTTTGCGTTCTCCGGCTCCCGCGGCGCGCGCCATGGTGAGCAGCGTATCGGTAACTTTGGCCATGGCGCTGACCACCACGACTGGTCTTTGCTGCAGGCGCCCTTTGACGATCGCGGCCACGCGCTCGATGGCCCGGGCGTCTTCCACCGAAGTGCCGCCGAATTTCATCACGATCATCGGCGTGGTTTCCTTGCGCGATTACGGGAGTGCGGCTCGGCTTTCAATCGAAGTAGCCTTTGGCCTTGAGTAGTTCCGCATTCAGCACCGCCGCGCCGGCGGCTCCGCGGATGGTGTTGTGCGAAAGCACGGTGAACTTCCAATCCAGCACACCGCAGGGCCGCAACCGCCCCACCGCAGTGGTCATGCCTGCTCCCAGGTCAACATCAAACCGCGGTTGCGGACGGTCATTCGCCTCCAGATACACGACCGGCCGCTCAGGCGCGGTGGGCAGCTTCAATTCCTGGGGCTCGCTGCGGTAGTTGTTCCACGCGGCGATGATCTCTTCCGGCTTGGCTTTCGTTTTCAGCCGTACAGAAACCGATTCCGTGTGCCCGTCCTCCACCGCAACCCGGTTGCATTGCGCGCTCATGGCGAACGTCGCTGGTACAACTTTCGTTCCGTTCAGTTGTCCGAGGAGCTTCAGCGTTTCCTCCTCCATCTTTTCTTCTTCATTTCGGATGTAGGGAATCACATTGCCCAGGATGTCGAGCGAAGCCACGCCCGGGTAGCCCGCACCGCTGACCGCCTGCATAGTTACGGCCATCACAGCTTCCAGGCCGAATCGCTGCTGCAATGGTGCCAACGCCAGCACCAGCCCGATGGCTGAGCAGTTGGGATTGGTCACGACATAGCCGCCGGATTTCTTTCGCCACGCCTGCCCGTCAATCAGCTTGATGTGCCCGGCATTTACCTCGGGGATCACCAGCGGCACATCGGATTGCATGCGCAGCGCACTGGAATTTGAAACCACGGCACAGCCGGCCTCGGCAAAGCGCGGTTCCAGTTCGGCGGCAATCGAGGCATCGAGTGCCGCGAAAATAATCTTGGGCGTGCCCTCTGGCGTGGTCGCGGAGACTTTCATCGCGGCCACGTTGGCCGGAATCGGCGTCTTCAGCCGCCAGCGCACGGCTTCGGAGTAGGTCTTGCCTTCAGAACGGTCGGAAGCGCCCAGCCACGCTACTTCGAACCACGGATGGCGCTCCAGCATTTGGATAAACCTCTGCCCAACCACGCCGGTAGCGCCCAGAATCCCGATTGGAAGTTTGTTGCTCATAAGAAGGTACTTTGGATTCTACAACAGCCTTTGTTGACGGAAGGAGACCGGCTCAAGGTCCACACCCGCGCAAAACCTGCGAAGTGCCGAAACCAAAATCACTTCCGCGCATGCCTCGGAAGCTGGCAGTCGTTCGTCACTGCAGTGCCGCGCTCCTCCTGCCGATAAAAGATGCTGGAGGATTACCATGCCGGAGCTGCGACAGAATTTCTTTACCAAGGAATGGGCCGCAGCAGGCGCCTCCACCGGTTAGCGGCTCAGATCGGAAAGCGGACTGCCTGATGTTAGAACGGAAGTCTTGAAACGGTGAGGACCGAAACCTGAGAACTGAGAACTGTTTCCCTTACTTCGGCCGCCCGCTCTGGGTGCCCAGTACATACTCACTGAGCGGACCGAATTTTCTCTTCTCCGCATACAGCCGCCAGCGCCGGAATACAATGCGCAAACTCGCCATCACAGGAATGGAAAGGAAAACACCAAGAATGCCGGCCACCTCGGCCCCCGCCATCACGCCAAAAATTGCCGCCAAGGGATGCAACTCCATGCTGTGCCCCATGATGCGTGGCGAATTTACGTAGTCCTGGATCAGCCTCCAGAGGCCGAGAAAGACTATCAGCACCAGCCAGTGCTTGTAAGCCATCAGCAAGGCCACGCCTACGATGATTACTCCGGCCACCAGCGGCCCTACCACCGGAATAAATTCCAGCAAGCCGCCCACCGTCCCCAGCACCAGCGCATACGGCATACGCATCATGGCTAGAACCGCCGAATACATCACGAACGTCAGCGCCGCCAAGGTGAGTTGCGCGCGGATGAAATGGGCCAGCATTTGGTTCAAGTCGCTGAGTACGCCTTGCAGCAGTTCGCGCTGCGGCCGCGACTGGACCAAATCAAGCAAGACTTCGCTGAAGGCGCGGCCATCTTTCAGAAAGAAAATTGACAATAACGGGACAATCACCAGCAGCCACGCCTGTTTCGCCACATCGGCCACACGCAGCCCCACGTTCTGCGCCAGTTTTGCAATTTCTTCGCCGTGGCTGGCGAGGTAGTCCCGAAGCAGATCGACCGCTTTGGCGTTCCAGCCATGCTGCTGTCCCAGTTGTTCCGCGATCTGTCCGGAACTTAACTGGGCCAGGGCCGGCAGCGATTGGCCTAAACGCGCCCCTTCGCGGCCGATCCGCGGCCCCATGGAAATGAAAAACAGCACCACCAGGCCCAGCAGCAACAGGTAAATTGCGGCGATAGCGCGTACGCGCCCATGCAGAAGTCTTTCCAGGTGCGACACCAGAGGGCTCATCAGATAGGCAAAGAAAATGGCAAACAGGAACGCCATCAGCGTTTGCCGCGCCACGTAGAGAAACCCCAGCCCCAGCCCAAACAGCAGCACCGTGATCAGAACCCGCGCCGTACGTGCATCCGCCACCGGCATAGTCACCCAGCCAACTCCGAATCAAATCCCGCGCAGCTACTGCGTCCTCGCTAGTCCCGCACTACTTCAGTATTGTCGTCTGCAATCAGCACTCGCACGAGCTTGAACTGGTCTTTGTCATCCACCCAAAGAGCCCAAGAGAACGCTTCACCCTTCAGGTTCAGTCGTAACAATTCCCGCTCCGCTCCCCGGATTATGACTTTCTCCCTTCCCACCAGCTCCATGCGTACGCGCATCGACGTCCGATCCTGAGGTACCAGCACGCCGAACTCCACCGGTCCCTGCTGGCACTTCAGGGTGCCGCCCTCCGTGTGACAGTCGGCTGTCAGGTAACGCCACGTGAGAACCTCGCGGTGGACAAAAAAATTGTTGTCCAAAATCGCTGACGTGTTCGGCATCAGAAACGGCTGCTCGGCCGCCTTGGCCGAAGGTGAGACCGTTATTTTCTCCAGCAAGAACTCATTGTTAGGCGTTACCACCAGCGAACCGTTGCCGTCGGTCCATTCGTAACGAACCAACTCCCCGCTGCCCGTCATCTGCAGTTCCGATCTTTGGCCCCCCGAGGCCGAACCGCCGGTTTCCTGCAGGTGCGACTTGACCAGGCTGATGCCGTTGTCCTGCTGCACGCTGAATGTCTCGGTTACTACGCGCTGGCCTTTGACGAAAACCCCGAACGAGCCGGAGTCGACCATTTGCACGGCCGTCGCTTTCGGCTTGTCTTTCTTGTCGCCGGCATACAACACAGCCGCGCACGCCAGAACCGCCACCGTTCCCCATCGTATCCGCGCCATCAGAGTCACTGCTTTTCTCCTCGCCTTCCGCGGCTTCGATCCAGGCCCAGAGCTTGAACCACCTCTGCCGCAATCTCCTCGACGCTCTTCCCGCTGGTCTCCTGCCTGAACGATGCCTTCAAGTAGTGCGGCCGCCGGGCCTCGTAAAGCTCACGAAAACTTTCCAGACTACCCAGCAACGGACGCTCAATTCCTTGCCGCTCGGCCTGCTGTGTGCAACGCCGCCACAATTCCTCCACGCCCGCGTCCAAAAACACCGCGGGAACGCCCCCGGCTTTGAGCAGCGCGGCATTGTGTACCTGTGCGAAAGCCCCACCTCCCACTGCCACCACTCTCTCAGCCCCGGCACGCAACTCACTCAACAATTCTCTTAAAGCTGTATGTTCCGCCCGGCGAAACGCCGATTCTCCCGAATCGCGGAAAATTTCAGGCACCTTGCGCCGCTCCCGCCGTTCAATCCGCTCGTCGAGATCCTCGAACGTCCAGCCCAGTTCTTCGCCCAGGGCCCGGCCTACACTGCTCTTGCCGGCGCCCATGAAGCCGATCAGGACTACGGCCCGTGCCGCGCGCTGGCGGTCGCCTACCGCGGGCTTGCGATTAAGCACACCAGCCCCAATCGTTTTGGCCGGCCCCTTAGGACGCCGTTTGCGCCGATCCGGTTTGCTTTTCGCTTTGGTTATTGTTTTTCGGAGCGTTTTCTGAGGTGAATTTTACCACTGAAGGTGCGCAGCACTACGGTGGAGGAGACTGCCACTCGGCCCATGGTACCTGCGAAGGCACGTCCCTTGTCGACTGGAAACCAGGTGTGATTTTTGGGTTGCAACGGAATATCGTCGTGCACTTCTCCACGGATGGAGCGGGCGCTCACGTCGGCGGAGGTCCAC
>CABDYC010000481.1_pt1 | contig 12462 bp, 9 predicted proteins | sample 3421511 | NCBI WGS metagenome assembly CABDYC01 (sample SAMEA5534336, study PRJEB31848) | metagenome | biome: tundra; feature: field; material: soil | place: USA | collected 2013-05 | depth 0.15 m | reverse complement strand
CAGATGGAGCGGCGGAGTCCGGACATACCTTATGCGCCTCGAGCGCGAATAGAAGCCTGTCCGCATCGCCGCAAAAATACCTGTGGACAGGTGCGCCTGTTTTCATAGAAGGATGACAGTCCCGATGAAATCTACTCGTGGCGCAGGGCTTCGATGGGATCTAGCCTTGCGGCTTTGATTGCCGGCAACATTCCGCTGACGACGCCTACGAAGCTGAGAATCGCCGTCGACCAGATTAAAGTGGCGGAGTCGATGTAGAGGTGGATATCGCCTTCGGTGGCATCTTCGATGAAGGCACTCCACAGCGTGAGTGAGCCCACACTCCAGGAAACCAGATAAGCCAGCACCACGCCCAACAGCCCGCCCAGAGCTGTGATCACGAGGGCTTCGGCCAGGAACTGAAACAGTATGTGCCAGCGATGCGCGCCTAAGGCCTTTTCCACGCCAATCTCGCGGGTGCGCTGGGTTACCGAGACCAGCATGATGTTCATCAGTCCTACGCCGCCGATGCCGAGCGTCAGCAGTCCGATAAAGCCCAACAGAACTTTGATCCCAACCGTTATCACATTGAGATCGGCGAGATCTTTCACGGCGTCGAAGACGAAGATGGCGCGGTCGTCCTTGGGATTGAAGCTATGATGAAAGGCCATGGAGTTGCGCACGGCCGCGACGACCTTGCTATGGTCGCCTTCGTAATCCATCATGATGCCGTCGAGATAGAAAGTGTTCTTGAGGTCGCTCATGGCGCTATACGGGACATAAACCAGGGAGTTCATGTCTTCGTCGCCGTTGGAAATGGTGTGCCGCAGGACGGCGATCACTTTGTAGGAAATGCCATCGACGCGAATGCTCTCGCCCAACGCGTTCTGGCCGGAGAAAAGTTTCTTCTTCACCGTGGAGCCGATGACGGCCACACGGGCGTGAGTGAAATCGTCCTGCTCGCCAAAGAATGCGCCTTCGCCCACGTCCAGGGCGCGGATCTTTTCGTAACTGGAATAAACTCCATGAACGCCGTAGCTTCCGCTGCGGGTGCCAAAAGCCACCAGGCTTTGCTTATCCACCTCGGGGGAAATGCGGGTGAGCATGGGGCACTCGGCGCGCAGGTAGTCGAGATCGTCGCGGGTCAGGCGAACCTGCACGCCCGCTTTGGCGCCACCCGCTTGCAGCGAAGTGCGTCCCGGAAAAATGGCGACCAGGTTGCCTCCAAAGGTGCGGAAGGCGATCATCAAAGCGCTCTCAAAGCCGGAACCATAGGCCAGCAGCAAGACCACCGTAGCAATGCCCCAAGCCATGCCCAGCATGGTGAGCAGGGAGCGGCGGCGGTTGTGTTTCAGCGCGTTGAAAGCTTGTTTGCCCAGGTCGCCAAGCATGATTACTCCCAAATCAGAAGGCAGAATTCAGAATGCAGAAGTAAGAACAGATTCGCTTGTACTTCCACATTCTGACTTTTGACTTCTGCATCTTCTTACTCCTGCCGCAGCGCTTCCACGGGAGGAAGCAGCGCTGCCTTGCGCGCGGGATAAAGACCGGCGACGATGCCGGCCAGGGACAGCGAAACAATGGCGACCACGGCGGAAGCGGGCACGATGCGCGGGGTGTCGAATCCCTCCGGGGAAGGCAACTGCGCCAGCAGGGCCACGAAAGCGCTGCAAATAGCGAGGCCGATGCCGCCGCTGAACGCGGTGAGGAATGCTCCCTCGACAAAGAACTGCGTCATGATGTTGCGGTGCGTGGCGCCCAGAGCCTTGCGCAGGCCAATCTCGCGGGTGCGTTCGGTTACCGAAACCAGCATGATGTTGATGATGCCGATGGCGCCCAGGCCGAGAGTGACGAGTCCGACGACGCCGAGGAACCAATCCATCGCGTCAAAGATCCTTCCCACGCGAATGGCGCCGTCGATGGTGTCCCAGTCCTGGAAAGCGTCGTCGAGGCTGGGATCGAAACCATGGCGCCGGGCAATGATGGCGTGAACTTCGTTCTTGGCTTCGACGTGCAACTCTTTCTTGATGGGCCGGTAGTTGATGAAGGAGATCGCATTCTCCGAGTTCTGGGCCTTGAGCGGAAAAAGCATGCGCATGGTGTCAAAGGGCACAAAGATGCGGTGGTTGGTGCCGTTCTCGCCTTCTTTGCCGATTTTCGGGATAACGCCGATCACCTTGAAATCCATGTCGTTGAGCAGGATAGTGCTGCTCACGGCAGGTTGACCGGGGAACATGTTCTTGAGCAGTTCCCACCCCACGACGGCCACGCGGCGATGCTGGGAGTTGTCCTCGTCATTGAACCAGCGCCCAGGCTCGGTGGGGATATTGCGAATCTGGTTGTACTCCGGAGCGACGCCGAAAACCTGGCCGTTGGTGGAACCGAAATCGCTGACCGCACGGATGTCGTCGCGCTCCAGCACAGGAGAAACCGCGCGCAGGAATCTGGACTGGTCTCGAATAGCGAAGTAGTCGCCATAGGTCAGGTAGTAGGGCTGGCCTGATTGGTAGCTGCCGGCCACGGCTGGGATGCGGCCGGGAAAGATAAACATGATGTCTTGACCTAATTCGGCCAGATTCTTGTCCTGACCGCTGCGGAAGCCTTCTCCCAAACCTACCAGGAGCAGCAGAGAGCCCACGCCCCAGGCGATTCCGAACATGGTGAGGAAGGAGCGCAGCTTGTGCGCCCACAACGTGGACAGCGATTGCCGTACGATGTCGAGAAGTATTCGCATGTGATACACCCCCACGCCTCCGGGGAGGTGCGTGGGGGGCCCGGGCAACGTTCAGGCGAGGGGTCTCAATCCCGCCCAACGATCTAATCAGTAATACGCAGCCGGGTCATGCGAAGTTCCCTGCTGTCGTTAGGTGGTTAGACAACGGGGAGGGGAAAAAGGTTAGCTGGGGAGGAGAACTGCGGGAACCGCCGCGATTCAGTGGAGCATGCGCCTTGATTGCTTTCTTATCTCAGAACTCGAAGTACCCACCAGATTGTGCTGAACCTGGGCCACCCTCTGTACCGGTCGCCGGCAGCGAGCCTAAGACTCCGCTCAGGGTCTCCCAGGCCGCCTGGTTCAGTGCGGGATCTGAACCAACGAGGTCGCGGATCATATCCCAAGCAGCCATGTTGAGGGCACCCTCCGGCGCAGGGCCCATGGCCAGGGAAACCGAGCATTGAGGGCAGAAGGAAATGCGGTGGGCCGTTGACTTCTGCCTCGGTTTGATCCCCACGGTCTGCGCGAATATATAAAGGGCAACGGATTTATGTCCGGTTTCGAGCTCGCGACTGCAGCGAAGACAATGCATGTTCTGCAAGGAATTCTCCTGGCGACGGATTGCGGCCTATTTAAGGTATGAATATTGTCTTCGCGGAGGCGCGACTTGCAAGTATGTAGAAAGATTCCGGTGAGTCTCTCACGATCGGATTAGGCTGGCAAGCTTTCGACCCGTCGAGAACCAAGCTTGCTCTAGGCAGAGGCGGATGGCATCATGCACTCTGTTGCGATGGGAGCCGATGAGAGGAATGATCGAGATTCGCGTTTTACTGTCGTCCGGTCACCAGCGCGGACGCATCAGCCGTCGGCCAAGTTCGTTCGACTGGCGCAACTTCGCAAATTGCGCGAGTGCGAACAGGTGGCCGCGGTCTGCTACCGGGTGCGCAGCGGTGGCATCGAGTTCCTGCTGGTTCAGACCCGCGGCAGCGGGCGCTGGACTTTCCCCAAGGGCAGCGCGGAACCGGGCCTGACTCACGCCCAGGCGGCGGCGCTGGAGGCGTTTGAGGAGGCGGGAGTTCATGGCCGGATCGAGGAAGCTTCGTTCACCCGATATGTTCGTCGCAAGCGGGGCGACGGGCGGAATTCCACCGCAAGATCTGCCGAAAAAGAACTTGCGGTCAACGCTCATCTGTGCGAGGTGTTACGACTCGGCAATCCGAAGGAGTCCAAGCGAAATCGCACCTGGTTTTCTGCCCAGGATGCGAGGCTGCGCCTGCGGGGGAGACGCAATACCGATGACGGAGCCGAGTTCGCCCGCGTCGTGGACAGGGCCGTAGCGCGCATCCAGCGATTACGCGGCGGGACTGGCATCGTCGATCAACCCCAAGACGATCGACCGCAACGGGATGCGCTAAAAAAAGACGTGCTGCAAAGAGTGCAGTTCGATTTTGCGGAAGCTTATGGCCGGGTGGAGGAAGCTTCGTTCATGCCCTACATTCGTCGCCAGCTTGGCGGAATGCGGCAATTCGCACTGCCTGCTGTCGAGGCGCCTCCTCGTGAGGTCCTGCAATGTGAGGTTCTGCAATTCGGCCCACCGCGAGAGCTCAATCGAAGTCCCAGGCGGGTTCCCGGCGGGAAGACCAAAGCTTCGGGAACTGACACAAAGAACGGCTGAAACGGTTTCTTTGCTCTTAACTCCTTACTCTCTGTTCTTGGGCCGCTCGTAGGCTTTTTGCAAGTACTTGCGTGCTTCTTCGAGAGCGGCGAAGGTATCGTCGTTGGTCTGGATGGCTTGCCGGTATTCGTTGATGGCGCGCTCGCGCTGGCCGGTGATGTCGAAGATCTTGCCGAGTTGGATGTGGCTCCAGACTTCGGTCCAGCGGGGCTCCCCGTTCCCGTTGATGGAAGCGCGGTAGGAGTTCGCCGAGGACTGGTAATTTCGCTGCAGGAAGAAGATTTCCGCGATGCGGTAGTGGGCGAGGGAACTGTTTTTGTTGAGGTCGAGTGCCTTGTTGAATTCTGCCAGCGCACCGGACAGGTCGCCCTGCTGCTGCATTGCCTGGCCGCGGAGAATGGAAGAACGCAGCTTCACATCCGAAGAGTTGGTGAGCACGCGATGGTCGGGATCGACGGCGATTCGCCGCGGGCGTCCGAAGGTTTCGACGGTAAAGGGTGAGTTGGTGCCCACTACTTCGATCTTCTTGTCTTCGGTTTTACCGTCTGTGTCAATACGCAGGTCCACGGGCATGCGGAAGAGGTCGAGATCCTGAGCAATCTCGCCAGTGACGCGGAAGCCTTTGTTGCTGCCGAGGCGGTAGGTGGTGTACTTCACCTTGAATTCGGGGGCGCCGGTGGAATCGAGCCACTGGGAGAAGAACCAGGTGAGTTGCTCGCCGTAATATTTTTCGGCGAGGGCGCGGAAGTCGTCCATGCTAGCCGATCTTCCCTTGTAGCTCTCGGCGAACTCGCGCATGGTCTTGAGGTATTTGTCCTCGCCCAGCACCCAGCGCAGCATGTGCAGGATCATCGCGCCCTTGTCGGTCACGAGCGACTGAAACTCGGTGGAGAACGGATCGAGCTTGCTGGCGCTGGAGAGCGGGACGGTGTCGTAGGCCAGCGCTCCCACTGACATGTCCTTTACCGCTTCCTCAAGACCCGCAGCGCCGGCGGCACTCTCGACGTACATGGCCTCGGAATAGCGGGAAAAGCCATCGGTCAGCCACCAATCGTCCTTGGAGGCGGGGCTTACGGAAACTCCCCACCATTGATGGGCGATAGCATTGGCGAGCAGCCGATAATTCGTCTTCTCCGTGATTGACGGGCCTGCGAGACCAGCGATCTCCGGAGCCCAGGCGTAGGGAACCGTGTCGCCCGGCAGTTCCACGACGTTGAGCTTCTGCGACAGAGGAGTGCCGTAAAGGGTGATGAAGTAGGTGAACTCCTGGACCGCGGTGGTGGTGTATGTGGGAGCCAGCGACTGGTGGGCAGGCTTGAAGAAGACGTGCAGGTCCATCCCGGCTTCATCGCTCTTGTATTCCTGGAAGATGCCGGCGACGATGGTGCCGGGGAAGCTCGGCTTTGTATAGACGAACGTAAATGTCTTGGTGGGGAGGCCGTTGGTATTGGGTTTCTTTGACGGTGGATTGTCGGTGACGGTGGACTTTCCGCTTCCGATCACCAGCATGTGGGACGGGACGGAGACGCTAATGGTTGCGGTGAAGCGGTTGAGCCCGTAGCCGCTCACCGGGAACCAGCGTCCGGCGTAGAGCAGGTAGCTGGTGTCGTCGCCAACATAGGCGAGCTTAAGCCCGGGAACCGGGCTGTCGTCGGCGGTCTCGAGCGCGCCTTCGTATTCGAAGGTGAGCGTTGTGGAGGCGTCCTTGGAGAGGCCGGCGGGCAGGGGCACGCGGATGGTCGAGTCCTGGGTGACCCGCTCGGCCGACAGCGGCTGGTTGTTGGCGTCGAGAACCCGGGTGACGCGCAAGCCGTTATGCAGTTCGAAGACGGCAACGCTGAGATCCTGAAGGGCCGTGAATTTGACCTTCGCCCGCGCCGAAATCTGATGAAGGTGAGGCGTAAGCTCGGCCTCGATCTGGTAATCGTCAACGCGCAGATGGGCCTTCTCGGCGGCCCGCGAGGGGATCGCGACCAAAGCCAATAGCAGCAGGGCGAGGGAACTCGACAGGACGCTCTGGGCGCGCCGAAGGCGAATCTGCATTAAGGAGAGTCTCCCGGAAATGGGCCTAACCATTCCTATGATGAAGATTCTCCTCTAAAAGATGCTGGGAGCACAAGGTTTAGGAGAGCAGCTTCTAGCTTCTAGCTCCTAGCTCTTAGCTCGAACCCCGGCGCGGCAGGGCCAGGATGATCTCTGCGGCGCGGTCCGCCGGGTGCGGGGTCGGGCCCGCATCGCTGCTTTCAGGGGCGCGCAGTAGGGCTTTCACCTGGGTTAGACCTTGCAGCATGTGGTCGCGGGCGAGCCCGTCGGGGAGGATTTCCTGCAGGCGGGCAACAACATTCTGTGCGGTGAAGTCGTGTTGAACTAGCTCGGGGACGACTTCCTCGCCGGCGATCAGGTTGACCATGGCGAAGCGCGGGACTTTCACTCGCGGCTTGCCCAGCAGATAAGTGAGAGGCGAGACGCGGTAGACCATCACGAACGGAGTGCGCATCATGGCCGCTTCCACCGTGGCCGTGCCGCTGGCGACGATGCCGGCGCGCGAATGCCAGAGCGCGGGCAGGGATTCGGGCACGAGCGTGATGCTGTGCTGGGCGGGCGTTTTCTGATTGATCGTTCCTGGGTCGATCAGGCTTTGCAGGAAGGCGCGGTCGAGCGTGGGCGCGACCGGGAGCAGGAATTCGTAGGCGTTTCCGAGTTGCGTGGCCGCTTCGAGGATCGTGGGCAGATTCATGCGGACTTCTTTAACGCGGCTGCCGGGCATGAGGGTGATCCAATGTTTTGTGGGGTCGAGATGAAACTGCGCGGCGTAGTCGTTGCGCTCGATGGCCGGGTTCGGCAAATCGGCCAGGGGATGGCCGACGAAGGTCGCATCGACTCCACGGTCGCGGTAGAACTTTTCTTCAAACGGAAAAATGACGAGAGCCTCGTCAATGTAATCGCGGATGAGGCGCACGCGTCCCTGGCGCCACGCCCAGAACTGAGGCGCAACATAGTAGACCACAGGAATGCCGCGTTTCTTCATCTGCCGCGCCACGCGCCAGTTGAACGCAGGCGAGTCGATGACGATGGCAAGATCAGGCTTCCGCCTGTCGGCTTCGGCGATCAGATGCTGGTACAGGCCGTAGATCTTTGGCAGGTGGCTGAGGATTTCGGTGATGCCGACGACGGAGAGGTCTTTCGCGTCGACCACAGTGTCACAGCCAGCAGCGCGCATGCGCTCCCCGCCAACGCCGAAGAATTCGAGCGAGGTCTGTGTGGGGACGGGCGACTCGCCCGTCCAGGAGCGAAGCTCCGCAGGCATTCGCACGGCAGCCCGCTGGAGAGATTCGATGAGCTGCGCGCCGTACATTTCTCCAGAGGCTTCGCCGGCTGAGATCAGGATTCGCAAGAGAGCATTGTACGAGGATGGCAGTCGATCGGTTTATCTAACCCACACCGCGAGGGGGATATGGGCCAACAACTGCGACCATGGGCGATTCGTCGAATCGCCTGCGAAAATAGGTCCAGTCGGGAAAGAAGGTTCCTCGTTCCTCTTGAGCTGCCCTGGTTCCCTGATCTTCGCGGAACCTAACCCATCGCCACATGAGGGCGGAGATGAGCGCAATCAAAAGGGCCATCCAATACCTCGGGTAGGCGCTGTACGCGGATAAAACAGCCAGCCCCATGACGAGCCAAGATCGAAAATAGCGTGCATACCGTTTTTCCGCCTTCCTCCTAACTTCGGCGAACTGGTTCCATTCCCAAAGCTGCACCTTGGCGAGTTCCAGCCGGAGTCTCTCTGCTTCTGCCTGGTCGAGGGCGATCGGGGCTATTACGTTCTCTCCTAGCCTCACCAGCTTAAGCTCACACCCCTGCAGACAAAGGTCGAGTCCATGAATCTCGGTGCTTATGGCTCTTTCCGACTGGGACATTAGCTCCTGCCTTCGGCTTTAGGTAAGCCCTTTGAGTTTGAATCTAGTCATCCGCGCTAGCAGTGACTTCTGGCTGCTGAAAGCCGTCCGCATTCGCGGGCGAGGGCGCCCGCCCCACGTTGATCTCCTGGTCCTTGTATTGAAGCTGATACAGCTTAAAGTAAATCCCGCGCTGGGCCAGCAGTTGCTGGTGCGTGCCCATTTCGCGGACCTGGCCTTTGTGCATGACGATGATCTTGTCGGCGCGCTGCACCGTGGAGAGCCGGTGGGCGATGATCAGCGACGTGCGTCCCTCGACCATGCGGTTGAGCGCGTCGCGCACGCGGAATTCGGTTTCGGTATCCACGCTGGAAGTGGCTTCGTCGAGGATCAGGATTTTCGGTTCGTGGGCCAGGGCGCGCGCGAACGAGATGAGCTGCTTCTGCCCGGTGGAAAGCGTGGAGCCGCGCTCGCGGACTTCTTCGTCGAAGCCGTTGGGCAGGGCGCGAATGAAGTCGGCGAGGTTCACGTCTTCGGCAGCCTTCTCGACGCCTTCGTCCTGAATGCGCTTTGTGCCGAGCCGGATATTTCCGCCGATCGTCCCGCTGAACAGGAATGGATCTTGCAGGACCACGCCGAAGCGGCTGCGCAAATCGGCGAGATCCATCTCCTTGACGTCGACGCCGTCGATTTTGACCGCGCCCTTCTGGACATCGTAAAAACGCAGCAGGAGCGAGATGAGCGTAGTTTTGCCGGCGCCGGTGTGGCCGACTATGGCTACGGTTTCGCCGGGCTCGATGGCGAAGGTTACGTCGCGGAGGACCCAGTCGGGAGCTTGATCGCTGGTTGCTGCTTTGCTCCTGGACGGCGAAGAGCCAGCCGAGCTTTGCTCGGCCGGACGGCCGAGGGCGGCCGTCCCCACATGAGCTTCCGTCCCCACATGTTTCTTGCCGGGCTCGGTGTCGCGATAAGCGAACCAGACGTGATCAAACTCTATGCGGCCCGGTCCCTCGGGGCGCTTGGTCACCGCGGGCGAAACTACCTGCACGGACGTGTCCAGCAGCTTGAAAATACGTTCGCTGGCGGCCATGGCTGATTGCAGGATGTTGTATTTTTCGCTGAAGTCCATGATGGGGCGGAAGAAGCGGAGAGCGTACTGGATGAAGGCGACCAGCACGCCCAGCGACGCCACCGTCGGCGCCAGGCGGAATGCGATCAGCGTTTTCCAGTTGAAGCTCACGGCAACACTGGTCACGGGAGTGCTTCGCATCACGTCGCCGCCGCCGAACCAGATGACGCAAGCAATCGCGATGGCGGAAAGAATTTCGACCACGGGGTAGTAGACCGAGTAGGCCATGATCGCGTCTTTGAACGCGTCCATGTGACTGCGATTGATGTCCGAGAACCGGTTGTAGGCCTTGCGCTCACGATTGAAGAGCTGCAGCACGGCCATTCCGCTAATGTGTTCTTGCAGGTAGGAGTTGATGCGCGCGATCGCGACACGAATGCGCCGGTAGGAGTCGCGCACCCGGTCGCGGAAGATCTTGGTGGCCACCACGATAAAGGGCAGCACGGCAAAGGTGATCAGCGCCAGCTTCCAGTTCATGCACAGCATCACGCCGAGGATGCCGAAGAGCACGAAGAGATCTTCGAAGATGGACACCACGCCCGAAGTGAACATCTCATTGAGGGCGTCAACGTCGGTGGTGACGCGCGTCACCAGCCGGCCAACCGGGTTCTTGTCGAAGAAGGCAACGTGCAGGCGCTGCAGATGGCGGAAGATCTGGCGGCGGAGATCGAACATCACTTTCTGGCCGGTCCATTGCATGTAGTAGGTTTGCAGGAACTCGAGCAAAAAGCTGAAGACCAGCAGTCCGACATAGATGGCCGCGATCTGCGCGATGCCCGTGATGGCGCGCGGGCTGAGCCAACTCCATAGGCCGGAAGCCGCTCCGGAAGCTGCCCCTTTGGCGGGTGCCAGGTACCGATCAATCGCCACTTTGGTGAGATACGGTCCGAGCACGTCTGCGAAAGATTTCAGGAGAATCGAAGCCAGCGCGATCGCCACCTGCCAGCGGTAGGGACGCAGATACTTGATCAGCCGAGCCATCAGGCGGCTGTCATAAGCTTTGCCTAATACTTCTTCTTCCTGGGACATCGGTTTCTTGGCGATCGGGTGGTGAAACAGCGCCAGCGGCGCTGCTAACAGGGTACCTCAATATGGATGGCCAGGGCGGGCCGGAGGATGGAAAAGGTTTGCGGGTGCGTAGATGGGATAATGATCTGGCATGTCCCTCGGCGTATACATTTCGGTGCCCTTTTGCCGCACCAAGTGCAGTTACTGCAATTTTGCGTCCGACGTATTTTCGCGGGCAGTTTTCGACCGCTATGTAGACCGGGTATGTGCGGACATTGCGAACGCTCCGCAGGTCGCGGCGGAGATGGGCGGGCAGATGGAGCGCACGGTGGATTCCATCTATCTGGGCGGGGGGACGCCGACGGTGCTCGAGGCCACGCAACTGGAGCGAATCTTCGGCGCTGTGCGATCCCAGTTTGATGTGAGGCCGGAAGCGGAGATCACAGTCGAGTGCGCTCCCGGAACGCTCACCGACCTCATGCTGGAGAGTCTGCTGCAATGCGGTGTGAACCGCGTGAGTCTTGGGGTGCAGTCGTTTGTGGATCAGGAAGCCGCGGCGGTTGGCCGCCTGCACAAGCGTGCGACCGTGCTGGAGGACATTGCCCGGTTGCGGGCTGCGGGAATTACGAACATCAACATCGATCTCATCGCCGGGCTCCCGCACCAGACGGCCGAAAGCTGGGGATTTTCTCTAGCGGAAACCATCGCGGCCGGCGCCGGGCACGTCAGTGTCTACATGCTCGAGGTGGACGAAGACTCGCGGCTTGGGCGCGAACTGTTGGCTGGAGGCACACGCTATCACGCGCACTTCGTGCCGGATGAAGAGGCCATGGCGGATTTCTATCTCGGGGCCTGTGAAGAGCTCCAATCGTCCGGGATTGCGCAGTACGAGATTTCCAACTTCGCGCGCGAAGGTTTCGAGTCCCGGCACAACTTGAAGTATTGGATGCGGCTGCCCTACTTCGGTTTTGGCGTGGACGCGCACTCGATGCTGGCTTCCGCTACGCCGGAAAACGAGGCTGCGCGATTCGCGGCGGCGGATTCCCTGGAGCGGTACGTGAGCGGGACAGCCTCGCAGCGGAGCGTGGTTTCGAAAAGGGCAGCTTTGGAGGAAAGCTTTTTTCTTGGGCTGCGGCTGACGCGGGGTGTTAACCTGCGGGAACTCAGCGCGCGATTCGGCGAGGAAGCGGTCGAGAACGCTCGCGTCGCAATTGCAGAGTTGGTCGAAGGTGGGCTGATGGAGCAGCGCGGAGACTTCATCTGCATAACGTCGCTCGGAAGGTTGCTTTCGAACGAGGTGTTTGAGCGGTTCATTCTGGCGGATGAAATCACTCGCTGATTCTCGCGGCGGCGCGAGAAAATTGCCGGAACGAGTTATTGGCAAACCATCCGGTCGGTTGGGCTGCAGGCTTTCGTGCTCACAATCCCCAGTGATGACGCGGCTTGCCGCACCTTCCCTTTCGCCTGCCCGAGGTAACTTTTCCCCCTTCCGCCCCTATGTTCTAATCAAAAAGTCGGCCGCAGCCGGTGGAGGAGTCTTGGATTTTCAACTGAGTGACGAGCAGCAGCATTTGAAGAAAAGCGTCCGCGAGTTCGCCGAGCGCGAGATCGCGCCCCACGTCATGAAGTGGGACGAAGCGTGCGAGTTCCCGCTGGCTACCATCAAAGAACTGGGCAAGCTTGGGATCATGGGTATGGTTTTCCCCACCGAGTGCGCGGGCGCGGGTATGGGCTATGTGGAATATGTGATCGCCATCGAAGAGTTGTCGCGGGTGGATGGATCGGTGGGCATCATTGTGGCTGCGCATACGTCGCTCTGTTCCAATCACATTTTCCTCGCCGGCAGCGAGGCGCAGAAAAAGAAGTACGTCAGCAAACTTGCTACGGGCGAATTCATCGGCGCGTGGGGATTAACGGAACCCTCTTCGGGATCGGACGCAGGCAGCGCCCGCATGACCGCGAGGCGACAGGGAAACAACTGGGTGCTCAATGGAACGAAGACTTTCTGCACCAACGGCCACTATGCCGACGTGATTGTGGTGCTCGCGGTGACCGACCGTAC
>CABDYC010000476.1_pt1 | contig 12496 bp, 12 predicted proteins | sample 3421511 | NCBI WGS metagenome assembly CABDYC01 (sample SAMEA5534336, study PRJEB31848) | metagenome | biome: tundra; feature: field; material: soil | place: USA | collected 2013-05 | depth 0.15 m | reverse complement strand
AGGGCACGGGCCTCACCGCGGAACAAATCAAGCAGATGCAGGAAGCGCAGGAAAAACAGAAGAAAGAAGTTACCACGATTAAGGCCCTGAACGAGAAGATCGTTGCGGCGAATACCGCGATGAAGGCCGGAGACTTCGATAGCGCGATCGGCACCTTAACCGAAGCGATGCAGATGGATACGACCCACGATGTCATCTGGGCACAACTCGCCGATGCCTATCGCGGTTCGGCCCTGAAGCAGACCGATCCCGCGCAGAAGTCGAAGCGCCTGCAGGAGGCCGTCGTCGACTACCAGAAGGCGATTGATATCAAGCAGAAGGCCATGGAAGCCGCAACCAAGAAGGATCCCGACGATAACCGGCGGCTGGCGGCGTATTACAACAACCTGGGAGAGGCTGCCAGCAAGTCCGGTAAGATCGACGAAGCCGTGAAGGCATATACCCAGGCGGCGCAGGTGAATCCCGAGGGCGCTGCGGGCTACTACTACAATATCGGCGCGGTGTTGACCAACGCCGGCAAGGTGGATGACGCTATCGCCGCCTTCGACAAATGCATCGCCGCCGATCCCAATAAGGCAGACGCCTATTACCAGAAGGGCGTGAACCTCATCGGCAAGGCCACCCTGCAAGGCGACAAAATGGTTGCGCCTCCGGGCACGGCTGAGGCCTTCAATAAATACCTGGAACTTGCCCCCACCGGCCCCTACGCCGACGTGGCCAAGCAGATGCTGGCCAGCATAGGCGCTCCCATCGAAACCGGCTTCGGAACGAAAAAGAAGGCTGGGGCTAAGAAATAAGACCAAGAAATAAGACTAAGAAATAAGCCGATTCCCCCCAAACTGGCATGGATTGAGATCGAGCGGGTGGCCTAAACGGCCGCCTTTTTTCTGCCCGGCCGACCCTCCATGTTACCAAGGGCTATGTCCTAAACTGTCCTTACGTTTCGCCCGCCAGCGCGGTAGAGTGTAGATATTAGGCCAACTCCGGTTGGCCCGGTTCTCCCTCCTGTGGTGCGTGCAATTCCCTAAGAATTAAGAACAGGTTCGTACGAGGATGGAATGGCAGCACCTGGCATCGCCTCAATTTCAGTTTCTCTGGAAGGCTATTCCGGCAGCGGCAAAGTGGCGACGCCAGCTTTGCTGGGCGCGATGCTGCGCGCCGCCGACAAAATCAGCGATCTGATCTTTTCTCCCGGACGGCCTCCCCAAGTGCAGGTTTACGGCCAGCTTATTCCAGTCCAGGTGCCGGGACTGGCAACGCTAACTCCCGATGACACCCGCCATATTGCCGTCGATCTGATTGGTGAGAACAAACAGGCGGTCGCAACCCTGCACGAGCACGGATCGTGCGACATATCCTACGGCTTGACCGGCATCGCCCGGTTTCGCGTCAACATCTTCATCCAGCGCGGCAGTTGCGCCGTCGTGATGCGGGTAATTCCCACCACGATTCCTGATTTCGCTTCGCTGCATTTGCCCTCACACCTGGCCGATGTGGCCAAGCTGCGCGATGGCATCGTCCTGGTCACGGGGCCTGCCGGATCGGGAAAATCCTCCACCCTGGCCGGGCTGCTCGACTGCATTAATCGCGAGAAGAATTATCACATCATCACCATTGAAGATCCCATCGAGTTCCTGCACAACCACAAATGCTCCACCATTCATCAGCGCGAACTGCATAGCGACACTCCCAGCTTTGCGTACGCGCTGCGCTGCGCCATGCGGCAGGCGCCCAAGGTCATTCTGGTGGGCGAGATGCGCGACCGGGAAACCATCGAGATTGTCCTGGAATCGGCCGAAACCGGCCACGTGGTGCTTTCCAGCCTGAACACTATGGACGCGCCCAAAACCGTGGAGCGCATTGTCGGCTCGTTCCTGCCGGGCGAACAGCAAAATGCGCGGGAGCGCTTCGCCAGGACATTCCGCTACATCATCTGCCAGCGCCTGTTGCCCAAGGCCGATCGCAGCGGCCGCGTCCCAGTCGCCGAAATCCTGAAAGCCAATGCGCGCACCCGGGAGTGCATCGAGAAAGGCGAGCGCGACGGCAAGACGTTGCTCGACGCTATGAAGGCCGGCGCGTCCGAAGGCATGCAACACTTCGACGGCGAAATCGCCCAACTGGTCCGCGACCGCATAGTCGACCTCGAAACCGGCCTCTCCTTCGCCAGCAATCCCACCGTCCTGGGCCAGGAACTCGCTAGATAAATGTCCTGAAAGGGCACAGCTCGTGGGGACAGCCGCCCTCGGCTGTCCGACCGGGCGCAGCCCGGTGGCTAAGCCTGCACCCGTGCCGTAAAGCGAGGGCTCGGGAAGGGCACGGCTTCAGCCGTTGCGGAAAAACCGCGGTTGCTTTACCGAATCGGGAAGGGCACGAGTTCCACTCGTGCCGTAAGCCGTGCAAAATCAATCCGGCTTCCAGCCGCTGAGGTTTAGCTCCTGCTCCTGCGGGACTTTTTTCGCAACCTCTTCAGCCGTGCCGCAAGACCCGTAACGTGGAAGAGCGGCGCTTCAGCACCGCGTAAAGCTCTAAAATCGACCCGGCTTTAGCCGCTGCTGCAAAACTCCGGCCCTGTGTGGCGCGACGCTTCTAGCACTGCGATAAACGCCAAAGGGCACGAGGGTGGAGCAGGCCTTCTAGGCCTGCGTCAAGAGCACCAGAAATCGGCGGGCTTCAGAGTGTGCGTGAGAACTGAATTTCGGAGGACGTAGATCGGGATCACCGGACTCCAGCCCCGACAGGGGCGGCATTCATTAGCCCCGGACGTAAGTCCGGAGTAAGCCCCCATGCCTATCAATAAAATCAGGGGGCCCGTCACGGCAATTACCAGTACTGCAAGAGCCCGCAACGCGTAGCTTTCCCTTCAACTATCATCTCCACATGCCCCCACCGCCAACCCAATCCCTGATACTAAGCTTTGAAGACGCCCGCCGCGCCGTCGAGCAGCACGCTGCGCAGGCGGTTCCGGGTGCGGAGGAAACACTAGACTTGCTGCGCGCCGCCGGACGAGTTCTCGCCGAGCCCATCACCGCCGATCGCGACATCCCTCCCTTCCCGCGCGCCACGCGCGATGGCTACGCGGTCCGCACAGCCGATCTGGCGACGCTTCCCGCCAAGCTGAGGGTAATCGGAGAGATCAAAGCCGGCCCGCTGCCCGGTCATGTTCCATCCACCCTGAATCGCGGTGAAGCATTCTCCATCATGACGGGCGCGCCGGTGCCGCCGGGCCCGGACGCCGTCGTGATGGTGGAGTACACGTCTCTCCAGGGCGATTCTGTTGAAATCACAAAGAGCGTCACGCCGGGCGAAAACATTGTCGCTCAGGGTGCCGAGGCCAAACGTGGCAGCCTCTTGCTTGATCGGGGCACATGGCTCAACGAGGCCGCCATCGCCCTCGCAGCCTCGGTCGGCCGGTCGCGGCTGCAGGTGTTTGTTCGTCCGCGCGTGGCGGTGCTTACTACAGGCGATGAGATCGTCGAGGTCGAGGCCGAACTCGGACCCACGCAGATTCGCAACTCCAACAGCTATTCGCTCGCAGCGCAGATCCAGGAAGCCGGCGGCGAGCCCGTGCTCTTGCCGATTGCTCCCGACGAGCCGCGCCGCCTGCGCCAACTGATCGAGCAAGGGCTGCAGTCAGACCTGCTGATCATGACCGGCGGCGTCTCCATGGGACGCTACGATTTAGTCGAGCAGGTGCTGGCCGAACGGCAAGCCGAATTCTTCTTCACTGGAGCGAAGATCCAGCCCGGAAGGCCGGCAGTGTTCGGCCGAGTCCCGTATAGCTCATGTGGCGCGGGCGCCCTCGCCCGCGAAGGGGCTTCAGCCCCTCTGTCGCACAAATATTTCTTCGGCCTCCCCGGCAACCCCGTCTCGACCATGGTCACGTTCGAACTCTTTGCCCGTCCCATGCTCGAAGCGCTGGCAGGGATGTCCCCCCGCCCGCTCACATTCCTGCATGTACGGCTGAAATCCGAGATCCACATCAAGACTGGACTGAAGCGATTCCTCCCCGCGATTCTTTCTGGCGCCTACGAAGAGTCGCAGGCGGAACTTGTGCCCTGGCAGGGTTCAGGCGACATCGCAGCCCGAGCCCGCGCCAATTGCTACATCGTCATCCCGCCAGATCGGGAGCACATCCTCGCTGGCGAGTGGGTAGCTGTGATGCTGCGGTAGTCGAACTTTCTTGCCTGCAGTAGCGATGTGCGTCTCGGACTGCTGGCAAACTCTGGTTTTTGGGTGGCGCAGCGCTTCCGCGCCGCGATAAAGGTTGCAAAGTCGAAAGCGGCTCTAGCCGCCGAGTGCTCTCTACCCTGCCGTATCCCATGTAAGATAGAGCTTCCGCATGGCGAAGAAGCTCTCCCACTACGATGATTCCGGCAAGGCCCGAATGGTCGATGTCTCCGGCAAAGCAGCCACCAGACGCGAGGCCGAGGCCAGCGCTTTTGTGCGCATGAAGCCGGCCGTACTAAAAGCGCTGCCCAAGAATCCCAAAGGCGACCCACTGGAAGTGGCTCGCATAGCCGGAATCATGGCAGCCAAACGCACTTCGGAGCTGATCCCGATGTGCCACGCGCTGCCTCTCTCCCACGTTGATGTCGAGATGAGGCTATGCGAGAATGGCGTCGCGGTTGCCACCAAAGTCGTGACCACAGCCGAAACCGGAGTCGAGATGGAGGCCCTCGTCGCTGCGGGAATTTCAGCCCTAACTCTGTTCGACATGGTAAAGGGGGTGGACAAGGGAGTTGAGATTCGGGAGATTGTGTTGGAGCGGAAGAGTGGAGGCAAGAGCGGGGAGTACCGGCGGGCGAAGTAAATCCCATGGCGAACGGCGTCAAACTGCTTTTGGTGGATGACAACCCGATGGTGTTGGGGATGCTGCAGCATGCGCTGGCTCCATTCGCGCGAGTCGTGGCTGCCGGCGACGCGGCGGATGCATTGCTGAAGGCGGTGGACGATCCTCCGGACCTGGTGGTGTGCGACTACCGCATGCCGGGGATGGATGGGCGGCAACTGGTCGAGAAGCTGAAGAGCCGTCCGGCCACGGCGAATTTCTCCGCGATATTGATGGCGAGCCGGACTGACATTGACGAGCGGCTTTCGCCGCAGGATGCGGCCGACGACTACCTGGCCAAACCCTTCTACCTGAAAGAAGCCACGCGGCGCATCAAGCGCACCGTGGACCGCATCGCGCTGGAGAAGATGGCGAAGACCGCGCCCTCCGACGGCGTGGTGCGCGGGAATCTCTCGCAGATGAACGTTATTGACCTGATGCAGTCGCTCGAAATGGGACGCAAGAGCTGCCAGCTCAAGCTGAACAACGAAGGCGAGAAGTGCGAGGTCTTTTTTGCTGAGGGGCAAGTGAAGCACGCAAACTATGGATCTTTGGTGGGGGATGAAGCCGTCTTCAAGGTTTTGCGCTGGACGGGCGGCAACTTCGAACTCAACTTTGAGGGCAAGACCGATCAGGAAACCACGAAACTCAACACCCAAGGTCTGCTGATGGAGGGCTTGCGGCTGCTGGACGAAGCGCAGCGGGATGGCGGCGCGGAAGCCGCTGAAGACAGCGCCACCACCGCTACTACGAGCGCCGGCACCAGCACGAGTGCGAGCGGCGCCGCTAGCAGCAGCCCTAGCCGCGGCCGGACGGAAGAGGAAGAAGATGTCCTCCTCGACAACTGACGTATCTCCTCAAGGATCGGCACTCGCAATTCTCACCGCCGCCGTAATCACGGTCAGCGATTCCTGCGCTCGCGGGGAACGCGTGGATCTTTCCGGACCTGCAGTTGTCGAGGTGCTGAAAAAGTTCTGCTTTCGGGTGGCGGCTACGAGAATCGTGCAAGACGACTCCATGCAGATTCAGAATGCCCTGGTTCATCTGGCCCTGGAAGTGCGATTCATCGTAACCACAGGTGGGACAGGAATTGCGCCACGCGATGTCACGCCGGAAGCGACGGAAGCGATTTGTGAGCGGTTGATCGATGGCGTGGGTGAGCGCATGCGGGTGGAGGGTTTGAAGAAGACTCCGTTTGCGGCTTTGAGCCGGGGGGTGTGCGGAGTGCGGGGCAAGACTCTGATTCTGAATCTGCCGGGCAGCCCCAGTGGGGCGGTGGAGTCTTTGGAAGCGGTCATGGGCCTAATTCCTCACGCGCTGAATTTGTTGGATGGGAAGACGGAGCACTTTTAGTGGATGCTGGGCCCGGGATCTCAGCAGCGCCAAGTCGAAAAAGGTCAAAGCCCCAAGGAATCGGGGCCTGTCGAATCCCACCCTTCGGGTCTTAGGGATTGGTGTCGTCCATTCTCTTTCACCCTCCGGGGTTCGGTTGTTTCCTCGCTTTTACCCACGGCTTACGCCGTGAGCTGCATTCTTTCGCCGCTTTGCGGCTGAACCTTGGTCTATGGAAAACGGTAGGCGGAGGTTGTCAATAGGCAGGAATTACACGATTGGGGCTATGTGGATGCAGGCAAAGGAAATATAAATCTGGCAAACATGACACATTTGCCTATAGCGGGTTGATATAATTAAGTTATAGAGTCAAAAAATCGAAAAAAGAAGGCGTAGCCCACGGGCTGCGCCTTTTGTGTTTTTGGGAGCGGGTCCAGAGTTGCTGTGACGATCGGCGGACGTCTCGCTGCGCTCGGCTGGACAGCCCCTTCGGCTTCGCTCAGGGCAGGCTGAGGCGGCTGTCCCCACATGAACCGGGGCGCTGCAACTATGGAACCGCTTCAGGGAGAATCTGATGAGGCGGCCGGGTAAAAGACTTTTTGCGACTTACAAGCGGCGGGGCGAGTGGGTGGAGCTATTGTTCATGACAGTGGCTTCGGGACTGGGGTTTAACGTGGCGAAGCCTTGGGGAGATTCGGCGCGCTACGATGTGATCGTAGAGAACGAGGGGCGGTTCCTGCGGATGCAGGTGAAGTCCACGGAGAATTGGATGGGAAGTTGTTACTTGTGCGAGTTGCATAAGTGTGGCGGCCGTCTCTACACGGCGGAAGAGATCGACTACTTCGCCATCTACGTTTTGCCCGAGGATGTGTGGTACATCTTTCCGGCAAGGACGCTGGCAGGGATGGGCTCGGTAGCGCTATCGCCACACCACAAAGGGCACAAGTACGAGCGCTACATGGAAAACTGGTGGCTGCTGACGCGGCACCACGTCCGGCGAGGGGCGAGGACCGTGGTGCCGCCGGAGGACGGTCGGCCGAGTTCGATCGACCGGTTGAGTGGGCGGATTGTGGAGAGGCTGAGGGGCATGGATCGGTGAGGGATTGAGCCATTCAGTCAATGATTCATTGACCGATGATTCAATCCGGCCGGCGGCCCGCTCTTCCAGGGTGGTGTTGCACCGTGCATGGACGCGCGAGACGTGGGCCACGCGGCCAGTTCCCGGCTCATTTCAGTGGCGCTGGACAAAACTGACACGAGCGTCAACAACTGCAAGACAATTGGGGATGCGCGAACTGCCAGTGTGGGTAGGGGCGGTTACGATGTGCTCAGTATCCGTTTTCATCACCGGTTTGCCGTCAGAGTTCAAATCCGTCGAATTGTAATCCATGGCTGCGTCGAAAGTGGTGTATCCGGCCCCCTGCTTTTGGTCGCGGAATTCGAGGTAACATGCCTTCATCTGATCAAGGGCTTGGACGCGGTATTGTATGTCCGGGTTGTTCGACGCCTTGATCCAATCAGTCTGCAGCTGACCCAGCGGGGTTCCAGCCAAGAGAAGAATGGACACGACGACTGCATAGACTTTCCTCATCATGTCTGTCTCCCTTCAGGAAAAGTATACCCAAGAAAACCTGACGTGGCGGGTGCGCATAGCGGAAGATTCACCATGACAGACAAACCCATTTTCATCGCATCACACAGGCCATAAGCATACCTTGTCCGCCCCCGCGCAGGAGTGCAGTAAAATTCCCGGTAGTGGTGCAGTTTGATGAGGAAGCGAGCCCAGCGCGCGATTATTGCGCCGCAAAGAACGCGACGCTTCGCGCGGCTCGCCCAGATTCCTCACGGCGCAAAGAGCGCTTGTTCGGAATGACAATCATCTTTCAACGGCGGTGCGCGTGGATCTTCTGAGTGACGTTGAAGTTCGAGTGCTGGGGGCGCTGATTGAAAAAGACATCACGACGCCCGACTACTATCCCATGTCGCTCAACGCGCTGGTGAACGCGTGCAACCAGAAGAACAACCGCGATCCGGTGATGGCGCTCGAGGAGGAGGCGGTGCGCGGGGCGCTGGACTCGCTGCAAGCGCAGCGGCTGGCGGGTCCGGCCAGCGGGGCCGACAGCCGGGTCACGAAATACGAGCACCGCCTGCAGGAAGTTTTCAACTTCGATCGTCGCGAGATTGCTATTCTCGGCGTGCTGCTGCTGCGGGGCGCGCAAACTCCGGGTGAACTGCGGGGCCGAGCGGAACGGATGTATCGATTCGAGGGTCTGGAAGACGTGCATGCGACGCTTGACCGGCTGAGCCAGCGCGAGCCAGCGCTGGTTGCCGTGCTGCCGCGCCAGCCGGGCACGAAGGAATCGCGCTACAGGCATCTCTTTTCGGGCGACGCGCCTCCTGCAGAAGCGGCGTCTGCGCGGGCGGCAGCGGGTTCTTCAGCGGGCGACGACCGCGTCGCCCAGCTCGAAAGCGAAGTGTTGGAGCTGAGAAGAGAAGTCGCAGAAATGCGGGAGCAGCTTGCGGAATTTCGTAAGCAGTTCGAATGATCGCAAACGAGTTGAAGAAAATTCCGGTAATGGCGCGCCGAAAGAGCCGGGTTTCGCATCGCGACGCCTGAAAGCGCGATTGATGATGTGGCGGTGCGGTATGCCTGAACAGGCTGCGGAAAAAGCCGCGGTGGAGGCAAGATGCGACCACCGGGGCTGAAGCCGGCATTGATTGTGGGCGCTTAACGCGGCCCGTTCGACTTCGCTCAGGGCAAGCTGCTAAAGCGGTGCTCTTCCACGTTACGGCACGCCTTCATGAGTTTTTCCGCAGCCTGTGAAAGCATACCCTGACACGAATCCCGCCACCCCGTGCCGTGTCCCGCGCCCCACATCGTGTCTACCTCGCCACGATCGGGTGCATCTTACAGTGCTGTAAGCCCCGTAAAATCAACGCATCGCCCCTTGGCCCGCACCGTGCACTCTCCCTTGCGCTGCTTAGCAGCAGGAGGTGACCAACCATGAACCGTATCAATCTGTTTCGCAACAACGCATTTCGCAGCACGACATTTCGCGGCACCGCGGCAACTCTCGACTCTGTTGCGTGGGGCCAGACTAACTTCGAGAAAACCACTGGCGCGCTGGTATTCGCCGCGCTCTTGATCGTTTGTTCAATCGCCGTGGGATGCTCCAGCGACAAACCGAAATCCGTAAGCTCCACTAACCAGCCTGCGATGACTCAGCCGACGCAGCCGATTGCAACCAGTCCGGTGAGCGTGCCGGTTGCGCCTGCGTTGCAGGCTGCCGCCAAGCCTGTGCACAAGAAAGTTGTTCGCAAGGCGCCTGCGACCGTAACTTATGCGGACAAAACTTCCGGGATCTCGTTCCAATATCCGCGGAAGTATACGCTGAAGACTGGTGATGCCGCGGACGAACTTGTGTCGTCCGATCCCGTGCCGATGGATTTCGTGCAGCCTGGCGGAGTTGCGGTTGCGGCGGTTGCAGTTCCCGAGTCTGCATATCCGAACAGCGATCTGGCCTCGGCATTCTTCAACGTCAGCGTGAACAAAGCGCTCACGGCGGAGCAGTGCGGCGAATTCTCTGTTCCGCAGGCCACTCCTGCGACGCCGGTGGATGCCGCAGCCCCGGCTCCCACGCAGCCATCGAAGCTGATGATCGGCGACATGGAACTGCAGTCCTCGGAAACCCTTGCCAGTCAAGGGACTCGCGAGGAAGCGTCGAAGTATTATCACGTGTTCGAGAATGGGGCTTGCTATGAGTTCGCGCTGAAGGTTGCGACCACTGGGATCGAGAACCAAGGTGGCGCGAAGCATGTGGATCGCGAGGAAGTCTTCCAGCGGCTGGAGAAGATTCTGGCTACGGTGAAGATTCATCCTGCTTCGGAAACGACCGCTAGTGCACCTGCTCCTGCTGCTCCGGGAACTCCGGCACAGTAGCTTGCTTCGAAAAGGGCCACGCTGCTTTTGCGGCGTGGCCTTTTGCTTGTGGATTGCCAGGCACCTCAGGGACCAAAAGCCCGTTGATTCTGGCGCCTCTGGACGCAGCCTGAAGGCCTGCTCCACCCTCTTTTGTGCTTATCGCAGCGCTGACAGCGCTGCGCCACCCAAAATCAGAATCGTCGATCGCGATCAGGCGCGCAATTCACGGACGATTGTGGCGATGCCGTTTTCCTGGAAGAGGCGGATGGCGGCGATGCCGGCGGCGCCGGCTTGCAGGCAGGACTCGGCATTCTGCAGAGTTACTCCTCCGAGCGCGAGCACGCGGATTTTCGCGCGGCAGGCCTGGTGAAGAACATCGAGGCCGGTGGGGGTGGTTCCGGGTGCGTCCTTTTTTTCGAAGACGGGAGCGAAGACGGCGAAGGTGGCGTGGTTTTCGGCCGCTTGGAAGACTTCTTGTGGGGAGTGACAAGAGACGGCTATGAGTGGATTTCGTGGTGAGATTTCGCGGGCGAGGGCGCCCGCGCCACACATTGCACGCCATGCGGCTCTAACTTCTTGTGGGGAGACATCGTTGGCGGGCAGGTGAACGCCGGCGGCGGCGGTGGCCAGGGCGACGTCGGTGCGGGAGTTGATCAGTAGAGCAGTTGCCAGTTGCCGGTGGCCAGTTGCCGGTTTTGAGTGGTTACGGATAATTTGCATGGCTTCGCGGGCCAGCGACTCGAGTTCGCGGGTAGGCAGGTCTTTTTCGCGGAGCTGGATGTAGTCGATGCCTTGGCTTGCGGCTTCGGCGATTTTGTCGAGCAGACGGAGACGGCGAGTGCGCTCGTCGCCGGGGAAGGCGGCGCGGTCGGTGATGTAGTACAGGAGAGAGCTTTCGGGCATCAGCTTTCAGCTATCAGTTTAAGGCAAGAAAGAGTGGTTGAAACATAGCAGGATGCGGCGAAACTCGTTTCAGGTACCTGAGGGGCTAAAGCCTGCGGATTCCTTAGCCTTTTGACGCAGGCCTGGAAGGCCTGCTCCACCCGAAATCAGAAGCTGGCGGATTCAATGTGGCTGTATCGGCTCAAACGCCGGGCTACGCCCGGTGGACAGCCGAGGGCGGCTGTCCCCACACGCAGACTCTTCCACGTTGGTTACGGTCTGGTCTTGGCGATTTCGGGGAGGACTTCTTGTTCCTTTTCTTTCTTGGGCTGGCCGCCCAGGTGGTGCTCGGTCAGGCCCTCGCGGAGGAACGAGAAGGCGTCTTCGGGGGTGTCGACGAACTTGAACAGGTTTAGGTCTTCGGGAGCGATGGTGCCGGCGTCGACGAAGGCCTGGAAGTTCATGATGCGGTGCCAGTATTCGCTGCCGTAAATGACGACGAGAATCTTCTTGGCGAGTTTGTCGGTCTGAGCGAGGGTAAGGATCTCGAAGAGTTCGTCGATGGTGCCGAAGCCGCCGGGGAAAATCACTAGAGCTTTGGCGAGATAGGCGAACCAGAACTTGCGCATGAAGAAGTAGTGGAACTCGAAGTTGAGCGAGGGCGTGATGTAGGGATTGGGATTCTGCTCGAAAGGGAGGTTGATGTTGAGGCCGATGGTCTTGCCTCCGGCTTCGTGGGCGCCCAGGTTAGCGGCTTCCATGATGCCGGGACCACCGCCGGTGGTGACGACGAAGCGGCGGCGGCGTGCGGGAATCTGAATGGACCACTTGGTTAGAAGGAAAGCCAGGCGGCGGGCGTCTTCGTAGTAACGCGCCATGTCGATGGCGGCGCGGGCTTGCTTCAGGCTCTTTTCCTGTTGTGGGGCGGGCGCTTGCGCGCCGTTTTGTTCGACGGTGGCTAGATTCTTCCGGGCGGCGGCGCCTCCCTGGAAGCGGGCTGAGCCGAAAAAGACGACGGTGTCCTGGATCTGCTCGCGGCGAAAGCGGGCGAGCGGTTCCTGGTACTCAGACAGGATGCGGAGAATGCGTCCGTCGGGACTACTGAGGAAGGGATCGTTCTTGTAGGCCAGGGGCGCGGGGTTGAGCTTGTCGATCATTTTAGGACTCACGTTTCTGAAATCAGCGTTCTGAAATCAGGACAGCCTTGGCACGGGCTGCCCGCACTATTTCGCGCTACTGATGTTCGTGGTAGTGGAGGGCCTCCCAGAAGCCGATCCAGATGTCGAGCAATCCCAAGCCGCTGCACAGGCCACGAAAGAAGCCGGTGGAGACGAAGGTACGAAGCCAGGGGAACGAGAGCAGAAGATAATTGTCGGTCCACTCGGGAGTCCAGGGCAGAATCACGAGCAGGACGCCGGCGACGGCACTGATCAAGACGAAAAGGAAGACGGAGGTGCGGTGCAGCCAGAGTTGCAAGGCGCCGTGCACCTGGGGCGCGGGTGCGGGAGGAGGCGGGTCGAGCAGCGTGGTGC
>CABDYC010000471.1_pt1 | contig 12627 bp, 13 predicted proteins | sample 3421511 | NCBI WGS metagenome assembly CABDYC01 (sample SAMEA5534336, study PRJEB31848) | metagenome | biome: tundra; feature: field; material: soil | place: USA | collected 2013-05 | depth 0.15 m | reverse complement strand
TAGAGATCGTAAGCCTCTTCGTTGCTGGGGCGGGTTTCAGTCTCGCCAGAATCAACTCCTGCGCCGAGCGCCGGGACCAGTCCCTGGCGGACCTTGGCAGTGATCTGGCCGCGCATGGCAATGCTGGGCGCCGCCGTGTCTTGGTTCAGCCTGAAATGGAGAAGCAGCGTTTTCCGTTAGTGTAGATTCCGCCCCGAAGAGGCGGGGATTTTCAAGGCTGTTTGTAAAGTTCCGCGCCGGTTCTGCTCCCGAGGGGAAGGGGGATTATTTCGTGGGATTGTTCCTCGGTGCCTCGTTCCCGAGTGGAAGTCCACCGAATGGTTTGGGACACACAGTTCTTTCTCCCATGCTAGCCCTCGCAAAGGGTTGGGCCCACTCAGCATCAGAACACCTTTAGCGGGAGTCTCCCGACAAGCGGCACGAACGTTTTGGGCCGCGCGTTCCTATGGAACACCACCTTCGAGTACAGCATCAAGGGCGAAATTTGGCCGATGATTGAGCAGAATTCAACTTTCTTTTCGGATGGACCAGACTCGGGCAAGAAGCAGACATTCCTGACACCCGGGGTTGTTTTCGGCATGTTTCAAATCACTAAGCGACTGCGTTTTGGAATCGGCGGCGGCGCGCAGATCGCCGCAACGCAGTTCCATACATACAACCATCGCTGGATTTGGACCGTTCGTTTCCCTTTTTGAAACCTACCTCGCGCAGGCAGAATCGCCACAGTGACAGGTATCCCCCTGGGATTCTCCCGTCCAATCTGAACTCAGAGATAACCAGGGTTAATTAACGATTTCAGTTTGCTGCGCCGATGTCGGGCGTCGCTGAATGAGTGAAAATACCCCACCAAGGACAGCAACGAACAACGCAGCGATGCCCCAGAATGTGCCACTGAGGTGATTTCCGAACAGCGCATCGAGTGAAAGAGAGCCTGGGCCGGTAAACGCGACACTTAACGCTACGACACCAAGTACAAGGGAGTACTCGTACCCACCGTTCTGAGCGAAGAAGCCCTTTTTGATGTTCACGGCCATAGCCACGAGCATCACGCTGCAGATGAGCGCGGCCCCAATCGGCGTGAATAACCCGAGCGCCAGAAGGAGACCGCCCCCGGTCTCTGCGAGGCCTGCTATCAGCGCATGGCGCCGCCCCGGCAGGAACCCGATCGTCTCGAAGAACTGACCGGTGGCGTCGAGACCTGGTCCACCGAACCAGCCAAACAATTTCTGTGCGCCGTGTGCGGCGAGTGTGAGTCCTGCAGTCAGTCGTAGAAGTACGAGCCCGATCTCCATACGTAACCCATCCTTGTCGACATGAGATGTTTAAGGATCCTGTGCCGTCTAGTTAGTTGACAGATGTCGTGCAAAAGAGCCTGGCCCCTGCGGCGCTGGGCCCATTACATTCTCGCTGCTTTGGAGACCCGGCCGGGCAATACCCAGCTTCTGCATCTTGTGGATCAGCGTAGTGCGTTTCAATCCGAGTTTGGCGGCTGCGCCTTTCGGACCGCCGATCACCCAGCCGACTCCTTCTAGCGTCTGCAGAATCAGAGTCCGTTCGGAGTCGCGCAGCGTGGTTGCACCCAGAGGGATGCCGACGCGCTGCTCAGTTTCCGCGACGGGCAAAGGATTAGGGAGCACACCATGGTTTGAAAGGATTACGGCACGTTCGATCAGGTTCTGCAGTTCGCGGATATTCCCCGGCCACTGATATTGACTGAGCGCAGACATCGTTTCTGGAGGAATGTGTTCGATTTCCCTCCCCATCCGGCGGCCTAAGACCTCGACAAAATGCATCACTAGGGCTGGAATGTCTTCGCGGCGCTCCCGCAACGGTGGCAGCAGGACGGGAAACACGTTCAAACGATAGTAGAGGTCGCTTCGAAATTCGCCTCGATTCACCATCTCCGTCAGATCCCGATTCGTTGCAGCCACCAGCCGCACGTCCACCTGGTGAGTCCGAGTGCTGCCCAGGCGCTCGAATTCCTGTTCCTGCAATACGCGCAGCAGTTTGGGCTGCAGTGCCGGCGGAATATCGCCTATCTCGTCCAGGAAAAGTGTGCCTTTGTCGGCGAGCTCGAAACGGCCAATCCTTTGCGCGATGGCGCCGGTGAATGCGCCCTTTTCGTGGCCAAAAAGCTCACTCTCCAGCAGATCCAGCGGAATGGCAGCGCAATTCAACCGTACGAAAGACCGCCCGCACCTTGAACTGATGTTGTGGATCGCTTGTGCGATGAGTTCCTTACCGGTGCCGGTTTCTCCCTGGATCAAGACGGTGGAACCCGTCGGTGCGACGCGTTCGACTTGTTCGAGCACCGCTTCCAGCGCAGGACTACTGCCTATGACCTGCTGGAATCTGCGCTCGTAAGAATCTTGATCACCTGTCCGCAATATCCCGGTAGCTGCCACAGAGAACCCCCTTGTGCTGCGTGCGCTTCTTATCGGGCTCAACGCTCCAAAGCTGTTCGGACACTCTCGAGCAGGGCTTCATCGTCGAATGGTTTTGCCATGAACTCCACTGCGCCTGCTCTTAAGGCCTGCATCCGCATCTTCTCGTCGCCGTGTGCCGTGATGAAGATGGTCGGAATCCTGCACTGATCAGCGTTGAGCTTGGCCTGCAATTCCAAACCGGACATTCCCGGCATGCGGATGTCTGCGACCAGACATCCGACTTGATGCTGTTGGCCAGACTTCAGGAAGTCCTCCGCTGACGCAAACGCTTGTGCCGGCAGGCCGACTGATTTCAGCAGGCCCTGCAATGCGCTGCGCATCAAATCATCGTCATCAACAATTGCCACCATATTCCCCTTCTTTCGAATCACCATGATGCAACCTTAGCAGCGCGTTCACAGGTGGCGCAATCATGCTTAGGTGGCGGCGCAATCATACTTTGGTATAGGGCTGGAATATCAGCTGCGGGCGTCACTCATGTGTGCATCGGCTTTGAGGGGTAGAGTGAAACAAAAACTTGCGCCTCGGGGAGAATTGTCGGAGGCCCACAAGCGGCCGCCATGTGACTCAACGATGGTACGGCTGATCCGAAGTCCCATGCCGGTGCCGTGAACCTTGGTTGTAAAGAAGGCATTAAAGATTTGGTCCGCGTGTTGATGGGGGAGTCCCACGCCGTTATCGCTGACCGACACCTGAAGCTGGTCGTTTTCCGCTCGCTGCGATTTGATGGCGAGCTCGTGCGTCCCTTCCACGTTGTTCATCGCGTCGATGCTATTAATGACGAGGTTCATTAAGACCTGCTGCAATTGCACGCGGTCTCCGATGAGTTGGGGAAGGTCCGCTGCCAGCTCCAGTCGGACGGATATGGAGTGTCGCGTTGCCTCGCCGTGCATGAGAGCGACCATCTCTCGAATGATCCGGTTAATATCAACCAACTCCCGTTGCGGAGTGCCCTTCTTGAAGAGCACGCGGATCCGGCTGATGATTTCCGCAGCGCGACTTGCGTCCTTTACCATTCTTGACGCAGCTTCACGCGCTTCTTCCACATCGGGTTCATCGCGTGTAAGCCAGCGCAAGCAGGTGCTAGCATCGGTAACGGCAGCCGCAATCGGCTGATTCACTTCGTGCGCCAGGGAGGCTGTCAGCTCTCCCATGGTGTTCACCCGATTGACGTGCGCCAAATCCGACTGCGCTAAACGCAGAGCCTCCTGGGCGCGGGTGCGAGATTCCTCGACGCGCCGCTTAATCTCCATCAACGCGGTAATCAGCAAAGTCGCTATCAGGAAGACTGCAAACCGCAAGAAGGTAGCCGACTCGTGGGCCGGCGGAAATGTTCTCCACAGAAAAAAATGGTCAAAGGCTAAGGCGGAGAGAGCAACGGACAAGAGGCCCGGACCCAAGCCTCCGAAAAGGCTGCTTACGGTGACGGCGAGAAGGAAACACGACGAAGGGGCATCGATAGGCCAAGCCACTGCGAGAGCGACTCCGCAGGAAATTATCGCCAGGCCGTAACGTTGAAGTTTGGAAAGGACTTTCATTCGCGACCACCGGGCGGAAGCTCAAGCTTCGCCGCCATTCTGACCAATTCCGCCAGCGATTCAGCCTGCATTTTCCGCATCACGTGCCCGCGTTGGATCTTCACGGTGATTTCACTGGTTCCAAGGTCAAACGCTATTTGCTTATTGAGCATGCCCGAAACCACCTGGCCCATGACCTCGCGCTCGCGTGCAGTGAGCAATTCGTAGCGCTTTCGCAACTCGCCCAGCTCGCTCTGCTGTTGGCGCATCACCCGGTCGCGATCCAAAGCCTGATGGATCGCATCCAGCAGGTCCTGGTCCCGGAACGGCTTGGTCAGGAACTCCACCGCCCCGGATTTCATCGCCTTCACCGTCATCGGAATGTCTCCATGACCGGTGATAAAGATGATGGGAATCCGGATGCCGGCGTCAGCCAACTCGCGCTGAAAATCCAGACCGTTGACTCCGGGAAGTCTCACATCCAGAACCAGGCAGCTTGGCTCGTCCGATCGCTTGCTGCGTAGAAACTCTTGCGCTGTCCCGAAGGTCTCGGAACGCAAGCCAACCGACTTCAGCAGGCCTTTGATGGAGGCACGCACCAAGTCATCGTCATCGACCACAAACACCGTGGGGGCGGCTGCCGGCGTCATTCACGTGCCTCGAGTTTGGTGAGCGACGCGAGAGCAATGCCGCCGGCAAAACAATGAACGACTCCTCGCCATTTATGCGGGATCACAGCCGGGCCTCGTTCTCGACAACGGTGTTCTTAACCAAATCCTGATGGGAGAACATGATAACGCACTGTCCTCAGTCCGCGAAACGGAGGTAGGCGGGGAGTTCCAGTGTTGGGTGAGCAGGTTTTCGAGAACAGAAATTCGGACGTTGTAGCAGCGGTTCGCCGGCGATCGCACTGGCGAGTCGAGACCCAAGCATCGGTGCTCGCCTGAGACCCGTCCAAATGCCGACAGCCCTATCGGCCTGTTGACACTCGGGACACCCGGTTTTCTTCACGTCGCTAGCCGAACAACCTTGGTGCGCATGGACTTAGCGGCATCGCGACGTTTGGAAAGCTACATGCAATCACTCGAGATGACGTAGTTGCCGAAACCTGACCGCCTAGAGCGAGCTCCCTCAAACTCACTTGGGTCGGTGCAAGAAACGGCGCTACGTCAAGAATCGCAGCGCTTCAGTAATCGGAGCAGGTGGATCTGAACTCGAAAGGACGGATTTGTAATGGCGAATCAAAACACGAAACTGTGCGCGCATATACCGTGTCTTTGTGTCGCGCGAAACGGAGAAGAATACTGCGGAGAAGCGTGTCGCGACGCGGGCAGCGAGGACGTGGAAATCGCATGTCAATGCGATCATCCGGCGTGCCCGCTCACAGTTCGGCAATTCGCGCCTCGAACTGCCGCTGACTTGGCCAGCTGATAACGACAGATCTGGCGGAGCCGCGTGCCATCTTGCGACCCGTCGAAGGAGAATGATTGTGAAGTTGATAAGACAAAGTTTGTCTCTTTTGCTTTCCGGTTGCCTTGTATTAGCCACCGCGCCGGGAGGGTTCGCGGCTCAAGCGGACCAATCCGCCGCACAACCGCCGGTTCAGGCCGCACCACAGACGCCAGAACAGCTGCAGCAACTAGTAGCGCCGATCGCACTGTATCCGGATGCGCTCGTGGCACAGATCCTCGCCGCTGCTACCTATCCCGATCAAATTGTGGAAGCAGACCGCTGGCTGCAGCAGCATACCGATCTCAAGGGCGAACAACTCGGCAAAGAAGTCGATAAGCAACCCTGGGATCCCAGCGTGAAAGCCCTGGTGGAGTTTCCTTCCGTGCTCGCCAACATGGACAAAAATCTCTCATGGACCTCGTCGCTTGGCGATGCTTATGTCAACCAACAGCAGGACGTAATGAACGCCGTTCAGGTAATGCGCGACCGTGCGGAGAAGGCCGGCAACTTAAAGAGCACATCGCAGGAAAAGGTGAGCAAGCAGGGGCAAACCATTGTGATCGAGCCAGCCGACCCTGAGGTTGTTTACGTGCCTGAATATGACCCATGGCTGGTGTATGGAGAGCTCATCGGGATCTGGCCGGGCTGGTATTCGTATCCAGGGCTGTTTCTCGCCGGTCCGGGAATTGAGTTTGGCTTCGGGTTTGGGATCGGCTTCTTTGGCGGATTCGGCTGGGGCTGGCACAACTGGGGATACGACTGGCATCGCCACGGCATCATTTTTAACCACAATGCCTACATTTCCCACAGCAGAATTTTCGTCAATCGCAACAACTTCAATCGCGCCGGCGGATTTCACGGAGCAAACGGATTTCATGGCGGAGGAGCGAGAGGATTCGCCGGTGGCCAACATGGATTCGCGGCGCCACACGGCCAGTCTGGAACTCACTCCGGCGCATTCAGCGGCTTTAATCATGGAGGAGTCGCGAGAGGTTTCTCCTCTCGCGGGCAGTCGAGCTTTGGCGGAGGCTTCCATGGAGGTAGAGGTTTTCACGGAGGCGGAGGCGGCCACGGAGGAGGCGGGCGCCGGTAATTCGGCTCAATTACCAGAAACGAGATTGATGATAAGGAGAAAGAACTCATGCGCACGAACAATATGAAGATCGAAACACTCACAGTGAGGTTTGCCTGGGGCTACGCATCCACCGTCCTGTTGCTGCTTCTGGTGGCCCTTCTGTTACTTGTGGTGGGCTACGCAGGATCGAGCTTTGCTCAACAGGCACAACCAAAGACCTTCTCGTCTCCGGGAGAAGCTAGTAACGCTCTCTTTCAGGCTGCTCAAAAGGAAGATGAGCCGACCCTGGAAGCTATCCTCGGAGCAGGAAAGGAGGTCACTTCGTCGAGCGACGGAGTCGAGGACAAGCTGGAACGCGAACAGTTCAGCCAAAAATACCAGGAGATGCACCGCCTGGTCCAAGAGGCCGACGGAAGTACGGTGCTGTACATCGGTGCAGAAAACTGGCCCTTCCCGATCCCGCTGGTTTCAAAGAATGGCGCATGGTACTTCGATTCCAAGACCGGTACGCAGGAAATTTTGTTCCGAAGAATTGGAGAGAATGAAGCTGCAGCGATTCAAGTCTGCGAGGAGTTTGCGATCACAAAGAAGGACCAGGACGCAAAGCCAGCTAGCTACGACCCGATTACGCAATTCGCCCAAAGCCTGGTTTCCGCTGGTACAACGAATGCCGGCAGCAATGACTCCTCTGCCTTTCACGGATACTACTTTCGACTCGTGAACGGAAATTCGGCGACTGCGACTAGTCGCTATGTTTCCGTCGGCGATAGGAAAACTGGCTTGGTTTTGGTGGCATATCCCGCAGAGTACCGGTCGTCGGGGGTCAAGACCTTCCTGGTGTCGCAGGATGGTGTGGTTTACGAAAAAGACCTGGGGCCTAACACGACGACGGTCGCGCCGGGCATAAAGGCGCGCAACTCCAGTTGGCACCCTGCGGATTGATGCATTGATGGCCGCTCTCTGGCTTGGGAAATTGAGGCTGAATATACCTTCTACCATCTAATAAACAGAAAGCACCTTGGAGAGTGAACGATGAAAGAGCGCACCAAGAAAACAACAAGTCTGTCGGCCGTTAGCGCCGGATCAATCACACTCGGCGGTGAACTCACTGTCAATCGCCTTGGCTTCGGGGCAATGCGCCTGACGGGCGACGGAATCTGGGGTCCACCGAGGGATCGTGCGGCGGCGATAGCCGTTCTTCGCCGAGCCGTTGGGCTTGGCGTCAACTTTATCGATACTGCTGATTCCTACGGTCCTAACGTTAGCGAAGAGCTGATCGCCGAGGCGGTGGCGCCTTATTCCAAGGACCTTGTCATCGCGACTAAAGGTGGATGGAATCGCCCCGGGCCCAATCAGTGGACCCATGATGCCAGCCCGGCGCACTTGCGCGAGGCGGTGGAAGGTAGCCTGAAGAGACTGCGCCTCGACCGAATCGACGTCTATCAACTGCACGTGCCCGATCCGGTGGTGCCTCTCGATGCGTCGATTGAAACCCTGGCGAACATGCAATCAGAGGGGAAGATCCGATTGGTCGGGCTTTCCAATGTCACAGTGGAACACATCGAGCGCGCGCGAAAAATCGTCCCGATCGTGTCGGTCCAGAACCGGTACAGTTTTGCCGATCGTGAATGGGACTATGTGGTGGATTATTGCGAACGTAATTGGGATCGCGTTTATCCCGTGGTTCCCGCTGGGAGCAGGGACCGTGGCCGGCAGGCTGCTGGAACGGATTGCGAAGGCTCGCCAAGTGAAATCTATCCAAGTCGCATTGGCATGGCTGCTGAAACGATCCCCGATTATGCTGCCCATCCCCGGGACCTCTTCGATTGCGCATCTTGAGGAAAATGTGCAAGCGGCATCGTTGCAATTGAGTGAGGAAGAATACCTGGAGCTTAACGGGATCGCCGCGCTGGCTTCCTGAGCCACACCGCCTTACCGCGGTCGAACTGACTATGTCCTCGTTCGCGGCCGCGCGGAAGGACACAAATCTGGGGGAGTCGTGTCATGACAAGGAACCTAGTCATCGTAAGTGCGCAGATATTCCTCGCGGCTTTGTCCTGGACCCAGACTATTCTGCTGCCGCAACCCCCACAGGTGCAAGCCAAGAACCACGTCGTATCCCTGACGCTGCATGCGGTGAACGAAAATGGCCGGGATGCCTTTGCTTTCGACGGTGCGAGCGTCGCGCCCGTGATCCGTGCTTCCCCGGGGGACGTTCTCAAAATCACCTACATCAACGATCTTCCTCCCAAGTCCAGCAAGACTTGTGCGATGAATCCGTGTATGAACATGACGAACTTGCATTTTCATGGGCCCACTGTTTCGCCGGACGCCCCGCAGGATGACGTGCTCGGAATGATCGCGATGCCCGGCCAAGTCTTGCACTACTCGGTTGAGATTCCACGTGATCATCCGCCGGGCCTGTTCTGGTACCACACTCATCCTCATGGCGAGAGTCACCGGCAAGTATTGGACGGAATGTCGGGAGCGATTGTCATCGAGGGAATGGAACGCTATGTCTCCGAGGTAGGACGCCTCCGTGAGCGCGTGGTCGTTGTGCGTGGCCGCTCCATCGAGCATGATCCGAATGCGGCCGAACTCAGGCGCGATGTCGAAATCCCCGCCAAGGGATGTGGGGGAGAGGCGGAGGCGGTTGAGGAAATCTTTACCGTAAATGGGGCAGTTCGACCGCGAATCGAGATCGCGCCGAAAGAGCGACAGTTCTGGCGTATCGTGAACGCCTCTCCGGACCGCTATTTGGACCTTCAGCTTGATGGACAGACTTTTGAAATCGTGGCGCTGGACGGGATGCCACTCGCGTACCACGGGCCCAGTGGCCCGACGCGCGCCACCGATCACTTACTGCTGGCGCCTGCCGGACGGCTCGAAGCGATCGTCACCGGTCCACCGTCTGGATCACATCGTGCTCTGCGCACGCGTTGTGTGGATACCGGTCCGGACGGAGATCCCAATCCGGAGATGGTGTTGGCAGATCTGGTGCAGCCCAGTTCGGGTCGGTCCGGCTCAAATGCACCGCCTAGGCAAATGCACGCTATCGACGACCGTCCGCCCCTCTACAAGCCGCTCGACGTTGAGCGATTGAAGAAGACCGCACCGGACTTCACTGTCGCGTTCACAGAAGACAAGAATGGTTTCTACATTAATGACCGCAAGTTCGCGCCGGACGCAAATCCGATGACGAGCGTTCGCGTAGGCACGTATCAGCATTGGCGTATTGTCAACGAGACGGCTGAATTACATCCTTTCCACATACACCAGGTCCACTTTCTGGCCTACGCAGAAAACGATGTTCCGCTCCCGTATCCTGCGTGGCTTGATACCGTGAATGTTCCCTATCGCAGCTCCGTTGATGTCATTCTGGACTTCACCGACCCGGTCATCAAAGGCATGTCGGTATTCCATTGTCATCTGCTGAATCACGAGGACAAGGGGATGATGGCCAAGATCCTGTTCAAGTAGCCGGTTTCCACCACGTCGCCTGCCCACGGTAGAGGAACGGGGAGTAAAGCCGTTATTTAGGCGTAAGCCAGCACCGTTGCACCCGTGAAGATCAGCACACCCCCGACCCAGTGGTGCAAAGTCAGTGACTCATGGAGAAAAATCGCTGCCAACGCTATGGCAATCACCACGCTCAGTTTGTCTACGGGGGCGACCCGGGAAGCTTCACCAAGTTGCAGTGCTCGAAAATAGCATAGCCAAGATAGGCCGGTAGCAAGGCCGGAGAGGATCAGAAAAATCCAGGTTCGTCTTCCAATCGTCGAGAGTGGCTGGCTCTTCGTGAAAAGGGCGACCGAACAGGCGAAAATTAGAATTACCACTGTGCGGATGGCGGTGGCCAAGTTGGAGTTAACGTTTTCCACTCCAACCTTCGCTAGGACTGCCGTAAGGCCCGCAAAAAATGCCGAAAGCACGGCCCAGATGAGCCAGTTCATATCCTTCCCATCCCTCCGGACTCTAATCTTGCACGCGTGTGTGACGTTCCGCCATCCGAGCAACGTGAGCTTTGGAGCGTTTAGCGAACGAAGGGTGCACGGTCAGTCTCTTTGGGACTCGCGTGATGCGGCTATCGACTCGCACTGCTCTTAATCAGGCTGCTGAATACGATTTTAGTAAAGACATCCGGAGTTACATAGCCATTACCCCATTTGGCATCGAAGTCTTTGGTCGGCGCGGCGGCCACCACTTCGTCCATCGCCTTTCCTGCCGCTATCAACTGTTGGATGCGCTGCCGAACCTGCACTAGCATGTCGCGATAGGCCTGTAGATCTGCTCGCGTGGCTATTGGCCCATGGCCGGGAACGATCTTTGTCCGCTCGTCGGTTTGGGCCAGAATGCGATCGACCGAAAAAATCATGCCATCGATCGATCCTCCTGACGCCAGATCGATAATGGGATAGAAGGCATTCGAGAAAATGTCCCCTACCACTACGACGTTCGCCGGCGCGATATAGATGATCGTGTCCCCATCTGTATGCGCAGGTCCGTAGTTGGCCAATGTCAGCTGCTGAGAACCTTGACGCAACGCCATGGTGCTTGAATAAGTTACTGTTGGGAGCGCCTGCTTCGGATAATGGCCATCGCGTAAACCAACGAAGGGAACGTCCTGCACCGACGAGAGCTGTTTTTTAACGTTTTGCTGCGCGATGATGATTACTCCTGAGGAGCCAAAGAATACGTTTCCCCCGGTGTGGTCAAAGTGCCAATGTGTATTCACCAGCCGGGTGATGGGACGCATCGTCGCTTTGAAGACCGCGTCGTTCAGCTCAGAATCGCGCGAAGCCACTCCGCTGTCGACCAGCAACGTGCTGGCGTCGTCAACTATGGCCGTGACGTTTCCTCCGTCCCCGGAAAACATGAATAAACCTTTGTCCAGGGAGGTAAGCTTCAGGGGGCTATTCTCAAACTGCTCCGTCGCCTTCTGAATGACAGTCTCACTTGCTTTTACTTGTGCCGCAACCGGCATGGCTGCTCCTATTGCCACCAAGGCTAGGACAATAGACTGAATAGACGCGAATGCAAGGCGTATTTTCTGAAGACTGCGTTCCAATGTGTTCTCCTTTCAACGCGAACCCGGACTTATGGCCGCTTGTTTTTCACACCGCGGTCTCGGCAAAGGCTTCGATCTCATTGACTTCATCTTCGGTGAGGTGCAACTCGCCAGCGCGCATGACTCCCTCTGCCTGCCGCGCATTGCGGGCTCCGACAATGGCGCTGGTCACGGCGGGATGGCCCAGCGTCCAGGCGATTGCCACTTCGCCAACAGAACGGTCGTGGCGGTTGGCTATCGCTCGCATGCGCTCGACCAGCGCCAGATTGTGAGAGAGATTTGGTTCCGTAAAGTCGGGATGCCCACTGCGCCAGTCGTCCTTGGGTAGCCTGGCCGCGCGCTCGCGAGTCATAGCGCCGGTCAAGAGGCCGGAGGCCATCGGGGAATAAACGATGACCCCAATGCCTTCACTAAGGCAGTAGGGCAGGATCTCGTTTTCGATCTCGCGGTGCACCAGCGAATACCGCGGCTGCAGAGAAGTTACAGGCGCTATGGTTTGGGCGCGGCGCAGTTGCTGGACATTGAAGTTGGAAACTCCAATCCAGCGCACCTTGCCTTCGCGTTTCAGGTCGGCGAGCGTGGACCATCCTTCCTCCAGTTCTGGTGAATCGGGGTCGGGAGGCCAGTGGATTTGATAAAGACCGATTACGTCGACGGAAAGGCGGCGAAGGCTGTCCTCGACTTCGCCGCGAATCGAATCCGGGCTCAGTACTTTCTGCACCTCACCCTTGGCATTACCGCGCAGGCCGCACTTGGTAAAGACGTAAGGTCTGGAGCCTCGCCAGTTCTTCAAAGCACGGCCAACCACTTCCTCGGAGTGTCCCAGACCGTAGACGGCGGCCGTGTCGATCCAGTTGACGCCGAGTTCGAGCGCACGGTGAATGGCGGCGATCGATTCGTTGTCGTCCTGCGAGCCCCAGGCGAACTGCCAACCCGAGCCGCCGATGGCCCAGGCTCCATAGCCCGCTCGAGTAATGTGCAAGTCAGAATTGCCCAGCTTGCGTGTTTGCATTCAAGTCTCCTTTCAAAATTCCCAGCGACCGTTCGCCAACAAGACCTCTGAACCTT
>CABDYC010000468.1_pt1 | contig 12648 bp, 12 predicted proteins | sample 3421511 | NCBI WGS metagenome assembly CABDYC01 (sample SAMEA5534336, study PRJEB31848) | metagenome | biome: tundra; feature: field; material: soil | place: USA | collected 2013-05 | depth 0.15 m | reverse complement strand
GCGGCGGAATCATTGAGAACCTCGCGAATTTTGTTGATGGCGGTGCCCAAGCTGTGATCGAAGTCCACAAACGTATCGGCGGACCAAAGCTTCTGACAAATCTCTTCTCGGGTGACGAGCTGGCCCGGTCGCTCCAAGAGCAAGGCGAGCAACTGGAACGGCTGCGACTGCAACCGGACTCTTACCCCTTGTTTTCGCAACTCGCCAACCTGCAAGTCTGCTTCGTAGGGACCAAAAGAGATCCGACGTGGCGTGGAAAGAGAGGCGGGCATAATGCACGCTCGAACCAATGGCGTCGAGAGTAACAGGGGGCACGAGCAGCGTCAAACGAAACGTTCGTGTCGAGAGAACGTAACTCGTGGATTCACAGTGACTTGCCTGTTGAAGAAGAGTTGAAGATGAATTGAAGGTGAATTGAAACCCTGTGCATTGCCCACCGCTTTGGTTTGTACGATTGTCGTCCGATTGTCGCGACTTTCCGAAGCAGCGCTTGGGAAGCCTGGGACAGAGGCTTTAAGTAAGGTTCTCATTCACCGTACTCGAAAGAATCTCGACAGAGGTGCCAAATGCGCTTAAACAAGGTCAAGAGCTTCCGATTGCTTACGGCGTTAGCGGCGACGCTCATCATAACCGGCTGTGGCTCGCCCTCAACGCCAGTGCCTCAATCGCCGCATCCATCCCCCGTGGTGGTCACGCCTGCCGCGGCAACTGTCTATCGCGGTAAAACCCAACAGTTCACGGCCACGGTATCGGGACAGGCCGACCAGACCGTGATATGGAGTCTGGACGGCAACGGGAGCATCGACAACACGGGATTGTACACTGCCCCTTCAAATCTTGACGGCCAGACTGCTTCCGTCATAGCAACAAGCAAGGCTGTTCCGAGCGCGTCCGGAACCGCCCTCGTGACACTCCCAACCATTACCTTTTCAATCACACCGGACCGCGTTGGCGTCGTCCCAGGGGAGAGTCAAGCGTTCAGTGCAACGGTCGTCGGGCTTGACAGTACCCAGGTGACCTGGACCGTTCAGGGCGGGGGAACGATTAGCAGCGCCGGGTTGTACAGCGCTCCTTCTACCTCCGGACTCTCTTACGTCGTTGCCACGTCGTCAGCCAACGCAAACTACAGCGCAACCGCCGTCGTGTTGGTGGCCACAAACACGACTGTGTCCTCTCCCACTGGGAACCTGCAGGATGGGCGCGAGTTTCACACGGCGACGCTGCTGCCAAACGGAAAAGTACTGGTGGCAGGAGGCGCCGTCGAAGCGGACGAGTACTCCTGCGACGCCGGGAAGGATTCTGCGGAACTGTACGACTCGGCCTTGGGCACGTTTGCCTCCACTGGGACTATGACGAGTCGGCGTTATGCACAAACCTCCACGCTTCTGCCCACTGGAAAGGTGCTGGTAGCTGGAGGGTATTCATTTGATTCGTCCGACTGTGATCAGGACGGCACCTCGCCAGCAGTGGCGAGTGCGGAAATCTACGATCCCTCCAATGGATCTTTTACCCCAACTGGCAGTATGGCCGAGGTACGCGGGGGACACACTGCAACCTTGCTGGCGAACGGGAAGGTGCTCATCGCCGGCGGCGACAACATGGGAGAAGGCGTGCTTCCCTTCTTCCAAGGTGATGGCTCAGTCACAGCCGAAGTTTATGACCCAGCCACTGGTTTATTTTCATCCACCGGAAATATGGTCACACCCCGGGTGATACAGACCGCAACCTTGCTGGTCAATGGCGACGTGTTGATTGCAGGAGGCTGGAGCGCGTCCCAGAACGCCAGCATTGCCGCCGCGGAGCTTTACCATCCGGCGACGGGAGCCTTCACCCCTACAGGAAGCATGACCTCACCTCGCACCGGGCACACGGCCACACTGCTGCCGGACGGCAAGGTACTTATAGCCGGCGGCGCCCCCGACCAAACGTTAGTCAATTCTGACAGTGCCGAGATTTACGACCCGGCTACAGGGTCCTTCCTGGCAACGGGATACATGGCAGAGAAGCGGTGTTCGCACACGGCGACGCTGCTCCCAAACGGCACAGTGCTCTTCGCCGGTGGTGGAAGCGTAGTTACCGAGATCTACGACCCGTCCACAAGTTCCTCCGTCCTTTCTGGTCTCACAGAATTTGATCGTTCGGGACATTCGGCAACCTTGCTGCAGAACGGGAACGTACTGGTTGTTGGAGGATTGGCATCGCCAACCACGGCGGAGTTGTATCCATGAGCCGAGTCGTTCGTGGATCTGACAACTGCCTGCGCTGATCTCGTACAGGGTCATCGCGTGGAGCTCGATGGATAAAACTGGGGATGAGGTAGCTCCAGCCGGGGGTTCGTGTAGACGACTCGAAGCATGGTCCCAGACGTTAAGCCCCCCGATCCGAATCGGACAGTCCCTCTCTTCTTCAACTATCCGAGACGAGACTGCATCCCGGCAAGATTGCCAGAGATGAAGCGTAATCGTCCAGCCTCGCCTCGCCGGGACGCGCGACAATGGCGGCGGAGTGACGCTGCAAATTCCGTGAGGTGTTCGAACGGTTGGCGAAATATCGCCGTTACACTCAAAACCCCTCAATGAGCGCTATGGCCTGCTTACAGCAGTAATTTGAAATGGCATCCCTCGTGACGTAGATTTCCCTTGAGGTGAAGTCATGTCGCGCTTCCGAGTCCTTGCCACGAAACCACTCTTCATGCTCGCGGTCATCCTTCCGACCGCTCTCATTGTCGAATTTGCCATCCTTGAGGCTGGTATTGGGATAAGCCTTCCCTCCGACCGAGGCTCTGCCATTTCCGGTTATGAGGTTCGCGAAAAAGGAAAGGAAGTGCATTTCATTACGCGGAACAAGCGGTTCGGCATAGTAGACCTTTGGAGTAAGAATGGTTCCGCTGTTGAAGCACTCGTGCTGCGCGAGTCTGTCGTGACTGATCGGCAGTGTTCGCGAAAACTTCCTCAAAATCATCAATTGCGGAACCATCGCTCTCGGCGCGGAGATCTATGCCTCCAAAACGGAGTCGAAGCTGGTGTTCTATACCTGCAAATCGAGATTCTGTACCAGTTGTGGACAACGTGCCACAGAAGCATGGCAAGAGGACTTGGAGGCTATCCTTCCTGATATACCTTATATTGGCATAACCCTTACGATGCCGATGGAATTTCGGCCGATTGTCAGCAAAACCGACACATCCTTCGTGGAATCCCGGCCATGGGAGCGGAGGCCATACAACAGTGGGCAAAGGCTCGATATGGCGTGCGCTTGATTGTACTTGTTGTGCAGCAGACCTTCGGCGGATTCCTTACCTTCGTTCCTCATCTGCACGTTCTGGTCTCAGCCGGCGGTTTGATGGAATCCAAGAACCTCTGGATTCATCGTCTGAAGTATGACGAGGGCGAGTTAATGTGCGCTTGGCGCTATGCGGTCGTCGCCTTTCTGTCGGAGGCGCACAAGAGGAACGTGCTCAGATCCAACTTTCCGAGCGCAGAGCTTTCCGCTATGTTCGCGACCCAGTACAGACGACCCTGGAATATTTTTATCAGTCGGAAGGGGTCAAAAGCGTACCGGCTGAAGCACGATGGCAGGTACATACGACGCCCCCCGATCGCGCAACACCGTCTCACGAGGTTGGGGGATCACGAAGTCGAGTACCTGGCAAAGGATACAAAAAATAGGCAGTTTGTTCCGAAACGGTATACAAACGAGGAATTTGTCAACATTCTGATGCAACATGTTCCCGAACACGGTCGGCACGCGATGCGATATTTCGGCCTGCTCTCACCACGTTCGAAAGCGCGAGTATGGGCAGGGGTTTTCGTACTGCTGAATCAGCGGAAACGACCGCATCCCCCTAGGCTTAGTTGGAGATGGCTTCGTCTCAAGACCTTCGGTACCGATCCTCTCCAAGACAGTCTCGGTCGACCCATGCGTTGGGTGGGCCGTCAAGAACCGGCTTGATCCCCGACCGTCTCCTAACGTCCTTAGAACGATTCCTTTAAGCCAGCCTGATCGCTGCTCCGTCTGCCATTGGAAACCTAACAGGTTCCGCCGTTTTCTCTCGCACACTCCGATATTCTTTATAAGCTTTTGGCTCGATAGCCTCCAGCGACGGTCCCCGCGCGGGCGCCGCGAAATAGATTTTTGTATTTCCTATACGTCAAGCCATGGAAGAACTTACATCGAAGAGTCGCCGCCTTCATCGTTTCTGCAATTCTAATTGCGATAACCGATTTCTTGAGTGAGGGTTTCAGCCTCTAAGGTACTTCCGCCGAAGCCTCAAGACGCTTCTGCATTTGAAGTCGGCTTATGGCAGGTTGCCACTCATGGCCGATCCTTGTTCAAGCCCAAACAGAAGACTCGTAAACAAAATGACAATTCTTTTACATTCCGGAGACACTTGCTTGGATTTCGAAGTTCAAGCTTTTGGCCAGAGGAGGTAACTGTATGGAAGAGGTCTGGAGCAGCATGAAAACCGCAATCAATCGGCGTTCGTTCGTCAAGAGCGGATTGACCGCAGCAGGTGTTGCGACTGCAGGAGCTGGACTCCTCGGCAGTCGCTCATTGGTTTTAGCCCAACAGGAATCCGAAGAACACAGCAGTCGGCTCACCCGAGGAGATGCGGCTTTGCTTCGGTTCGCAGCAGCTGCGGAAATCCTGGAGACCGATTTTTGGGTTCAGTACAACGAACTCGGGGGAATTCAAGACAGCGAAGTCCCTGGTGGAAGTGGGAATCCCGCCTACACCGCCGCTCTTGCGGTCCTGGATTCTGATATGGCCCAGTACGTCCACGACAACACCGACGATGAATTCACCCACCAGAACTTTCTTAACGCGTACCTCGAGTCTAAGGGAGCGGAGCCAGTGAGCCTTGAGCAATTCCGCACTCTGCCGGGCAGCACCGCCACAGGATCTAGCGGAAAACCACGACTCACAAACCTGATGCAGCTCACGTTAGATACAAGTTGGTGGACTCGGTACCGCAGCAGCACGCATAACCCGGATCTTGACCCCAATTTCACTTTCCCACAGGCGGTTCCAACCTTGGCGGTTGGACAGCACACGGCAATTCCCAGGACGGACGACGATACAAAGGATCCCAACTTCCTTCAGGCGATTGCGAATACGGCCGGCTTCCATTTTCCAACAATAGAACAAGGTGGCAACAGCCTCTATCCCGCGATGGCGCAGAGATCCACGAGTGTGGAAGTCTTGCGAATTCTGATCAGCATCGGTCCGACCGAGACGATGCACTTTCAAACTTGGTCGGACAAGGCTGGAAATGCGCCTCCCTTAACTGCCGTCGATCCAGTAACCGGCGTGTCGGTGACTTTTCCGGACCTAAACTCACCGCCTTTTGGTGGCGAGACGTTTCAAACGAACCTCATCATGCCCGAACCCTGCCCGTTCCTCAGCAGAAAACTCCCGCCGTGTTCGATCATTCGTCCAACTGAGACAAAAGGCATCGCAAGGGGCGTGGTGAAATTCCTGACGGCGATGGGACTGTTCATGGGCCAACCGCCAGCATTCTTCGAGATGTTGCGTGATCTAGCGAATGATGCGGATGAAGCTAGACGTGGCCGATAGGCTTGGGGAGCGCGTCACAAACTCTCCACTTTCCGCCGTAGCCGAAAATGCTACGGCGCTTTTTTCTTGGGCGCCGAAGCTGCTCAAGCGTCATACGAGGCGATGTGAACTCAAACGCTCTCGGGAGGTCGGGTGGGACAAGCTATGTCCAACGCTCCGTCAACCTGCAATTAAATTTACAAACTGTCGACAACTCTATGACACAAGCAATGATTGCACCTGATTAACTGATCTCACCTGAAGAAACCTCAGGACGATTTTGTGGACGCCTTCTAGCCGTCTACAGGAGGTTTCCATGATTTGCAGAAATGTACATGGGTTTGTAACGGTTCGCACGTTCGGGTTAGCCAGCGCCGAACTGTACACGCCATAACACTTTGAAGGAGGTTCCCATGATTTGCAGAAACCTAGGTAGTGGCTGAATTTCTTCGCTTCAAATTCAGCCACTACCGAAACGTACATATGGTTTGCAACGGATCGCACGCTCGCGTTAGCAGTATTATTTGCTATCGGGTTGATCGCCATCAGTGCCCCCCTCGGCTTCATACCGGGCCAAATTTGAAAAGGCCACGGACAACAGCGTGGCGGGCACCTTAGAACGATGTGGCTGCCACTCTCCACGACAAACAAATGACAATCACTCGACAACCCTGTGACAACCGGCCAGTGACGGTTCCTCATACTTATCGGTGGTCAACTGGTTTTGTCTTACGGGAGAAAACCTAAATGTTCACCATAAGAAAGTCCGGAATTTCTATGATGTTGGCAGCGCTCTGGCTGTGTGGGTCAGCGTCGTTACCTGCTCAGACATTTACCACGCTGCACAGTTTCGACGGCACAGATGGCCGCCTGTCCAATGCGGGGCTGGTCCAGGCCACGAATGGGAACTTGTATGGGACAACGTATTATGGCGGCGCCAAGGACTCTGGAGAGGTCTTTGAAATCACTCCGGGTGGAACGCTGACGACTTTTCACAGCTTTTGCTCCAAAAGCCGTTGCGCGGATGGCGAATACACGTACGCGACCCCAGTCCAAGGCACGGATGGCAACTTCTACGGGACAACGTACCTAGGCGGGTCCAAAGAATTAGGGACGGTCTTCAAGATCACCCCAAGCGGCACGCTGACAACGCTGCACAGCTTCGACGGAGCGGACGGCTCCCAGCCGTTAGCGGGACTGGTCCAAGGCAGCGACGGGAACTTCTACGGGACAACAAACATGGGCGGGTCCCAGGGCGATGGGGAGATCTTCAAAATCACTCCGAGTGGCACACTGACCACACTGCACAGCTTTTGCTCGCGAACCGCTTGCAAGGATGGCCGAAACCCCTTCGCGGGATTAGTCCAGGGCACCGATGGCAACCTCTACGGGACAACGCTGGAGGGCGGGGCCAAAGGCTTTGGGACGGTCTTCAAAATCACCCCAAGCGGCACGCTCACCACACTGCACAGCTTTTGCACGCAAAGTGGTTGCCCGGACGGCCAGTTCCCCCAAACGGGGCTGGTCCAGGCCACCAATGGGAATTTGTATGGAACAACGATCACCGGCGGAGCCTACGGCGACGGCACGATCTTCGAAATCACTACAAGCGGCACGCTCACCACGCTTTACAACGTTTGCTCCCAAAGCGGCTGCCCTGACGGTAATTACCTCTACGCGGGGCTGATCCAGGCCCACCGATGGGAACTTGTACGGGATAATGGACGTGGGCGGGGCCAACGACAGTGGGACAATCTTCAAAATCACCCTAAGTGGGACGCTGACCACACTTTACAACTTTTGCTCGCAAAGTGGTTGCACCGACGGCCAATACCCGGCAGGGGGGCTGGTGCAGGACACGAATGGGAATTTGTACGGGATGACGGCCGATGGCGGGGCCAACGGCGATGGCACGGTCTTCAGCCTGTCTGTAGGTCTGGAGCCGTTTGTGGAAACAAAGCCGACCGCTGCGAAGGTGGGAGCGACCGTCAACATTCTGGGCACCAATCTGACGGGGGCGACCAGCGTCAACTTTAACGGCAAGGCGGCAACTTTCACTGTGGTGTCGAGTTCCGAAATCACAACCAACATACCCGCGGGCGCCACCACGGGCGAAGTCCAGGTGGTGACGTCCAGCGGCACGCTCTTGAGCAACGTGTCCTTCCGGGTGTTGCCATAGGCCATAGGAGAATGAATAGGGGCGCGGAAACGGGCGGGGATTCAATGAGACTTACGAAGCTGGCGTTGGGAATTCTGGCAATCGTTGTGTGCCTAGGACCAAACAAGCTCTGCGCCCAAACCCAAGCGATCGATGTGAACAAGTCCACTTTGAAGATTCGAGTCTTCAAGTCCGGCGCATTTTCCGCGTTCGCACACGATCATGAAATACAAGCTCCAATTGACGAGGGTAAAATCGATTCTTCCGCCAGTCCAAGCGTTCAGCTGCACGTGGACTCGCGCAAGATGCGTGTGCTGGATCCGGACATCTCGGCAGACAAACGTGCCGAGATCCAACATACGATGGAAGGGACTGCGGTTCTCGATGTCGCGCATTTTCCAGAGATTTCATACCGTTCTACCGCGATAACCAAGACCGGGGACGCTCGTTGGGAGGTGCGCGGGAATCTGAACCTGCATGGCAAGAATCAACTGGTTGTGGTAGTGGTTTCTTTAGAGGGGCGGCACTACCGCGGTTCAGCATCTTTCAAGCAGAGCAACTTCGGTATAAATCCCATACGCATCGCGGGCGGAACCGTTAAGGTCAAAGACGAAGTCAAAATAGAATTCGATATAGTTCCGGTTCAATGAGGAATACATCTTCTCGGTTTTCACGCAGGCCGGCAACTTCGACCCGGGTCAATTTTCGCGAATCGGGACGCCGGGCCATGGCTAATGATCTTATCAGATTCGCCATTTATTCGCCTTTGAGTATTTCGGGCTACTGCTTAAATGGGTCTCGCTTCAGTCAAAAGCGTGAGTTTAGAATTGCTCTGGGCGATGGTCGCTATCGACTTTGCAGACCGGGAACGAATAGCAGAGTCCATCGAATCGGAACCGTTCGAGGATCGCCGCAGCGATTAGATCAGGAACAGGATGCCCGGCAAACAACTCTGTGGCAAGACGGCTCTCATTACAGGGGGCGCTGGCGGTATTGGCCACGCGACAGCACTGCTCTTTGCCAGCGAGGGTGCGGCAGTGGGCATTGTTGATCTGAACCAAGAACCGGGCCAGGAGGTCGCGCGCGAGATTTCGACAGCCGGTGGCCGCGCCATCTTTGAACGTGCCGACGTGACCCGCTCCGCCGACTGCCGGCGCGTGGTCGAACGAATCGTCCATGAATTCGGCGGCATTCACATACTCTTCAACAATGCGGGCATCATCCGCCGAGCCTCGATAGTTGAGATCAGCGAGGAAGATTGGGACGCGGTGATGGCCGTCAATGTAAAATCCGTCTTCCTCATGTCCCGCGAAGTAATCCCCATCATGGCGAGGGCGGGAGGCGGTTCGATCATCAACACTGCCTCCGGATGGGGCTTGGCGGGAGGCCCGCGGGCGGTCGCCTATTGCGCCTCGAAGGGCGCGGTCGTGCTACTAACCAAGGCCATGTCTCTTGACCGTGGCCTGCAGAAGATTCGCGTAAACTGCATCTGCCCGGGCGACACGGATACGGCAATGCTACGAAGCGAGGCGCGGCAACTGGGTGAAGTAGAAGATCGCTTTCTCTCCGATGCGGCCAGTCGTCCGCTGGGCCGCATTGGCAAGCCGGAAGAAATCGCGCAAGCCGCTCTGTATCTTGCCAGTGATGCAGCGTCTTTTGTAACGGGGACGGCACTGGTAGTGGACGGCGGTGGTCTGGCAGGGTCAGGTTAGAAGCATGCGGTTGGAAAACAAAGTCGCGCTGATCACTGGCGGCACGTCCGGCATTGGCGAAGCCACGGCGGCCCTGTTTGCCAAGGAAGGCGCCAGGGTCACTATCACGGGCCGCAACGAAAAGCGCGGCCATGCCGTCGCCGAGAAAATCGTGAACGAGGGCGGCCAGGCTGTTTTCATTCGCTCCGATGTCCGCAGAGCAGAGGAATGCCGTGATGCTGTAGCTAAGACGCTCGGTGCCTTCGGCCGTTTGGATATTCTGTTCAACAACGCTGGCGTTTTCTACCCGCACACCACTGTCGACTGCACGGAGGAAGAGTGGGACCAGCAGATGGATGTCAATCTGAAGGGAACTTTTCTGATGTCAAAGGCGGTTTTGCCCCACATGATCGAGCAGCGTCGTGGTGTGATCATCAACAACAGTTCGGGATGGGGGATTGCAGGTGGCGACGCCGCGGTTGCCTATTGCGCGTCCAAAGGCGGTGTTGTGTTGTTGACCAAGGCCATCGCCATCGATCATGGGCGGCAGGGCATTCGCGTGAACTGCATTTGCCCCGGCGACGTCGATACGCCCATGCTTCTCGAAGATGCGCGCCTGCGCGGTCTGAAGTGGGAGGATTATCTGGCCGGATGCGCCAACCGTCCCTTGGGGCGGATTGGTACAACGGACGAGATCGCGAAGGCGGCGTTATTTCTGGCCTCGGAGGATTCGTCCTTCATGACAGGCACCGCGCTGGTGGTGGATGGCGGCGGGCTCGCAGACTGAAGTGTGCAGCCGCGGATCAAATTTCAGAGACAAAATCCAATGGGCATGATGGAAACAAGCCAGACGCGAAATCGCACCCGCTCTCGGCAGTGGTTTGAACGCGCCCAGCAATCGCTGGTCGAAGGCGTGAACTCGCCCTCGCGCGGCACGACTGTATACACTTCCGGCCCGATCGTGCTGGAGCGCGGCCAGGGGTCGCACGTATGGGATGCGGACGGCAATGAATATGTCGACTTCATGATGTCGTTCGGGGCCCTCATCCAGGGGCACGCTCACCCAACCCTGGTCAAAACGGTTTCCCAGGCGATGGCGGAAGGTTCCCACTTCGCTGCTGCGACTTCAGCGGAAGTGGAGGCCGCGGAAGGTTTTCGCCGCATGGTGCCATCGGCCGAGGTGGTGCGCTTCGCCAACACGGGCAGCGAAGCCACCATGCTGGCTTTGCGCCTGGCACGAGCCCATACCCGCCGGCGCAAATTCCTGAAGTTCGAGGGACACTATCACGGTTGGTACGATCCCTATCTCCTGAATGCGCACAGCCATCCGCCGGAGCAGTTGGGCCCGGTCGAGAACCCGGCGCGCATCCCGGACTCCGAGGGCATCCCGCTTTCGACCTTCGACGACGTTGTGCTGGCGCCGTGGAACGATGTGGCCGCGCTGGAACATGTGTTGAGGAAACACGGGCACGAACTGGCCGCTGTGATCACCGAACCCATCATGGCCAACATGGGCTGCATCCTTCCGCGGGATGGTTACCTGCAGCGCCTGCGCGAACTCACACGCGACTGTGGCGCGCTGCTGATCCTGGACGAAGTGGTCACCGGCTTCCGCTACGCCCCCGGCGGGTGCCAGGAATATTACGGGGTTCAACCCGATCTCAGCACGTTCGGCAAGGCTCTGGGCGCGGGGTTTCCCGTGGGAGCAGTAGCGGGACCGCGTTCGATCCTGGAGCGCATGTGCTGGAGCGAAAACATGGTCCTGCACTATGGCACGTTTAATGGACATCGCCTGACCATGAAAGTGGTTGCAGCCAACCTGGATCTGCTCTCCGCCGAAAACATGTATCGCAAGCTGCACGCTGTTGGCAACGCAGCTATTGCCGGCCTACGGGAAGTATTTCGCCGCCGCCAGGTGAAAGCCATCGTGCAAGGCTTCGGACCGATGTTCCAAATCTACTTCACAGAACGCGATGCCATCCACGACTACCGCGATTATTGCAAGTACGTGGATGCGAAGCTCTATTCGCGCTTTGTGCACCGGCTGCTCGATCGGGGCATTTATATGACGCCTTCCAACGGCCTTCACTGGATTATCTCGACGGCGCACAAGGACGCTGATGTGCAAGCGCTCGTGGAAGCCGCCGACCAGGCGTGCTCAGGACTCTCGTGAAGGCCACCGTCTTTCTAGGTGGGGGTCGTATCACCGGCGCGCTGCTGGCAGGGCTGCGGCTGGCGGGATACGGCCGGCCCATCGTCGCGCATGACCGGCATTCCGAAAAGCTGCAAAAACTCAAACGGCAGTATGGAATTATCGTCGAACCGGATCTGCATCGGGCCGTGGAATCGGCTCACTTGCTGATTATCGCGGTACGGCCAGACTCCGTCCGCGAGTTGCTGAATGAAATCCGAACGTGCCATATCCGTCGACGCTTGACTGCGGTTAGTCTGGCTGCCGGTGTTCCTCTCTCCAAACTGCGAGCCGGGTTGGGGCCCCCGGTGCGCTGGGCGCGTGCTATGCCCAGCCCTGCGAGCCGCAGCGGCCAAGGGCTTACGGCGCTGAGCTTCGACCGAAGTCTATCTGTCACCGGGCGCGCGGAAGTCCGGAATTTCTTTGTCCGGGTCGGCGCCGTGCTCGAAATCCCTGAGAATCGGTTCGACGCCTTCACCGTAACTTATTCCAGCAGTCACGGTTATCACGCTCTCACCGCGCTGATCGATGCCGCTCAAGCCGTTGGACTCGACCGCAAGAGCGCGCGTTTGGCGGCCACTCATGCGCTGGCGGACGGGATTGCGTCCTGGCGCGCGGGCAATTTGCCGCTGAAGGAACTGTTAGAGGAGGCAGCTACGCCGGGCGGCGTCGCGGCCGCGGTGATGTCGTCACTGAACGACGCAGGATATGCAAGGATCATCGCACAGGCTTTGCGTGCCGGAATCAGGCAAGCCCGAAAAAACGCGAGACAGTGATTATGCGAAGTCTTACGCCTTCCCGTGGTCGTTTACTACAGGGACTCGATAAAGGCATCTACCCACGTTGATGAACTGCCCGGTAGCAAAGGAACCTCCCTGTATCAGAGGGTCGTAACAATCCGGTTGAGCGCGACAGCACCCCACTTTCCGAGGCGGAACGCGACAAGTTCCTGCGGCGCGTGGAAGAGTTAAACCGTATGCAATTCAAGTCTGATTTCTGGGCAGTGCTGTTGGAGTGCTGACCTCGATGCATGTTGTTGGCGAAAAATCGCC
>CABDYC010000465.1_pt1 | contig 12696 bp, 16 predicted proteins | sample 3421511 | NCBI WGS metagenome assembly CABDYC01 (sample SAMEA5534336, study PRJEB31848) | metagenome | biome: tundra; feature: field; material: soil | place: USA | collected 2013-05 | depth 0.15 m | reverse complement strand
TATGCCGGCTTCGCCCGATTCTCCGTCCGCCGCCGTCGAACGCGCTCTGGCCATGCTGGAAGCCGTGGCCCAGGCGTCCGACGGCCTAAGCAATGCCGAAATCAGCCGTAAACTCAACATTCCAAAGAGTTCCGCGAGTTATATCCTGCGCACCCTGGAAGCGCAGGGCTATTTAACCCGCGATGCGGAGTCCGGAAAGTACCGCGTGGGCCTGAAGATCCTCAGCCTGAGCCGGGGCGCGCTGGGCGGACGGGATGTTCGCGGAGTGGCTTTGCCCATCATGCGCCACCTGACGCACCAGACCGGCCTCACCTGCCATCTGGCCGTTCTGGATGGGCCCGAGGCCGTCTATATCGAGAAGGTCGAGCCGGAGGGCTTTATCCGCATGGACACCTGGGTCGGACGCCGCATGCGCGTGCATGCCACCAGCGTCGGCAAGGCGATCGTCGCCCATATTCCTCGGGAGCAACTGGAGCAGATTCTGCGCAAGAGCGGTATGGAAAAGCGCACGCCCAAGACCATTACCACCCTGCCGCGTCTGCTCAAAGAACTGGAAAAAGTGCGCACTCAGGGCTACGCGGTCGACGATGAAGAGAACAACCTGGGCGCGCGCTGCGTCGGCGCTCCGATTTTCGATGAGCGTGGCTCCATCGAAGCGAGCCTGGGCTTGAGCGGTACTACGCAGCAGGTCAGTCCGCAAACTATGCCACGCATCCTCGAAGCGCTGAAGGACGCGGCCCGGCATATCTCCATGGGCATGGGATACCGTGCCCCGCATCGCCGAACCGGCGGCGCCTCGATGGAGAAGACCAGGCCCTGAGGTCGACCGGATGCCCGACAACTCTGCCGACGAAATCGTTCGTCATTATACCGTGGCCGACGAAGCCTCACGTCTTCGTACGGGATGGTTCCAACTCGAGCAGGCTCGCACCCAGGAACTGATCCTCCGCCATATTCAGCCCGCGCCCGCCAGCGTGCTTGATGTCGGCGGCGGCGCCGGGGCCTATGCCTGCTGGCTGGCCTCGCGCGGATATCAAGTGCACCTCATCGATCCTGTGCCCCGTCACGTCGAGCAAGCCTGCGCCGCATCGGCGAAGCAACCGCAGCATCCGCTGGCTTCGGCCGCGGTCGGAGATGCGCGCCAGCTCGAGCAAGCCAATCAAACCGTCGATTCAGTCCTGTTGCTTGGTCCCATTTATCACCTGACGGAGCGAAAGGACCGCCTGACCGCCTTGCGCGAAGCCCATCGCGTGCTTCGCCCCGGAGGCTTGGTATGGGTAGCCGGAATCAGCCGCTTTGCTTCGCTACTCGATTCTCTATCCAGCGGATTCTTCGACCGGCCAGAGTTTGCCCCTATCCTCGATCGCGATCTGGAGGAAGGCCAGCATCGTAACTCCACCGGCAACCCGACCTATTTTACCGACGCGTTTTTTCATCTCCCTAACGAACTGGCCGCCGAGTTGTCCGAAGCCGGTTTTGACCTTGTCGAACTGGTGGCCATCGAGGGGCCAGGCTGGCTGGCACGGGATTTCGACCACCTCTGGAACCATCCACAGCAGCGCGAGCGGCTGCTTGCCTCGCTGCGCAAGGTCGAACACGAACCGGCTCTAATCGGGGCTAGCTCTCACATTATGGCCATCGGGCGAAAGCGATGACCCCTCGCACCAAATTGCCGCACCAATCCACCTATGCGAGTTTTCCTAGCAGACCACCTTGCCCGTCCCGCGTGCCATTCCGGGAATCTGACCGTCGGCCCTACGCGGATTCTCTGTACTCCTCCGCCCTCGCTACCCTCGCGCCGACCGATGGCCGCGGCAGCGGCACCAACACGATCCCCTCGTTCCGGTCGTGAACTAACGTCCAAACCTCCGCACATTGGTCGCACAGCCAGTACCTCTCCACTCGCCGGGGCTGTTGCCGCATAGAAGGAGAGGACGGAGCTGTCGGCTCTCCCGACTTGGCCACACACTCCGTCTCCACCAGGAACAGCTTGCCGTGGCCCAGTCGAAGAAACGGTCTTGAGCATTGCGAATTGGCACAGTGGCTGAGCATCGTGACCTCCGCCGGACTGCTCTTTCAAGCTCAGACGTGCGACGTTCAGACTTGTTCCCTGAGACTCGCCACAGCAGCCAGATTCCGCAGCATTTGCATGTGAGATGCCAGACCCTGTGGAAACTTCTCCGGCTCAATTCCTCGAATTCGATGCCAGTGCCTGCCCAAGCCTCGTAGCTGTCTGCCGACTCATCGGCACCGTGACGGACTTTCGTCTTCCGTGCCTTGCCTCAAGTCTCGCACGTCGCTACCATTCCAGAGATGGCAAAGCACGTCCTCTTGTGTCCCCCGGCCTATTTTGATGTCGTCGATCAGAAGAACCCCTACATGTCGGCGAACTCTCCAGTCGATCGCGAGAAAGCCCAGCGGCAATGGCAAGCCCTGCGTTCTGCCCTCGAGCAGGCCGGATGCCAGGTCGAAACCATCGCTCCCGCCCCAGGCCTCGAAGACATGGTCTTCGCCGCCAACCAGGTCTTTGTGGGTTTTCACCAGGGCATCGGCAAATTCATCGTGCCCAGCCGCATGGTGCACGCTTCCCGCCAGCGCGAGGTGCCTTTCTATGTGGATTGGTACCGCCAGCGCGGTTTCAAGATCATCGAAATCAATCTCGGCGCCGACCACCTGGAAGGCCATGGCGACCTCCTTTGGCACCCGGACTGGTCCCGCATCTATGCCGGCTACGGCTTTCGTTCGACCCAGCCCGGCGTCGAAAAGTTTCGCGCCGCCATGTCCAAATTGGGAATCCCGGTCGCCCCGCTCCATCTGGTCGACCCCTACTGCTATCACCTCGATACCTGCTTCTGCCCGCTGAACAACGATGCCGTGCTTGTCTATCCCGGCGCCTACACTCCCGAATCTCTCGCCACTCTGCGTGGGTTCTGGACGCGAGTTCACGAACTCACCGCCGACGAAGCCCACAAATTCATGGGCAACGGCATTGTGGCTAACGGACGCTACCTAACTCCCTACGTCACGCCGCACATAGAGGATATCCTCCGCCAGGAAACCCTCGCGCCCGTCATCGTCGATACTTCGGAGTTTGAAAAGTCCGGCGGCAGCCTGTTCTGCATGAAAACTTTTCTGCCCTGAACAAACTCCGGCCAACTCCCGCAATCTTCCGGATCTGTCATCCTGAACGCAGTGAAGGACCCTATGCCCGCCCGCGTTACCACAAGCGCATAAGGTATTTCTATCACCGCCTCGCTCACCTCACCGCACCATCGCCCCGGTCACCGCCACCACCACTCCCACCACGCCCAGAACAATCCCCAAATGCCAGAAGATTCGCCGTCCTGAAAGCAGCGTGATTGAGGTAATCACCAGCCCAATCTCCAGGAACACCTCTGCCAGGTCATAGCGGTCGGCACGGTTTCTTTCCATGGCGACCTCGCGCTCCAACTTGCGCGCCTCCTGTTGAATCTCTTCCTTTTCATGCTTGTAACGCTCCGCCTCTTGGCTATACTTTTCGCGGACCTTGGCCACCGCCACGGCGTCCTTGCTGGCCACCACGGCAGCCATCTCACCGAACAACACATCCTCGTGCTCGCGAATGTTCTTAGCCTGGTAATAAGCCCATTGATCGGACGACTTCGCCTGCAGCACCACTTCCTCCGTGTGCGCCCGGTGCCCCAGCAGTGACACCAGCGCCACGAATACGGCCAGTACTGCCATCGTCAAAGACACCGGAGCCAGGCTGGGATTGTGGTGCGCATGTTCGGCATTCTCCTGCAGTTCTTGAAGCTCGTCAGCACTCATTGATCCTCCAATCGAGGCAGTGGTCAGTGGCCAGTTCTAAGATGTCGCCATCAGTTTCTCCACAAAAGTCGAGTGGCCACTCCGCAAGATGCCGGTGGCAGGTCTCGATGGTACGGATTCAGGCCCAACTGAGCAAGCAGCAACTTGACACTCATAAATGGCGCCGAACGCCGACAGCACGAAACTGGCAACTGGAAACCGGCAACTGGCAACTGTTTTTACTCCCCCATTACTTTCACAATGACGCGCTTGTCGCGCTGCCCATCGAATTCGGCGTAGAAGATTCGCTGCCACGTTCCCAAGTCAAGTTTGCCGGCAGTGATCGGCACAATCACCTCATGGTGAATCAGCAGCGCCTTCAGGTGTGAATCACCGTTATCTTCGCCGGTTTCATGATGCTTGTAGTTCTTCCGAAACGGAGCCAGGTGTTCCAGCCACTGATCGATGTCTTCGATGAGACCGCTTTCGTGGTCATTTACATACACGCCCGCCGTGATGTGCATGGCCGAGACCAAGGCCATCCCCTCGTTGACTCCGCTCTTGCGCACGATTTCTTCCACCTGCGGCGTCATGTGCACATACGCCCGATGCGTTTTGGTGTGAAACTTCAAATATTCAGTGAGAGTTTTCATAGGCCATTTGTCTCGCGGAACCTCATCGGGAGAGAATCAAGCGCTTGACGAGCTCGCCTCTTCCTCATTGCAGCGATGTCGCGCGAATTGAAGCTTGAGGTCCTCCGCTGCTCCGCCCACGCGTTTCAGCACCTCGAGCGGAACCTTAAATTCACGATTGCACAAGGTGCAGACCGCGATGGCCGGAGTAGTTCCGAGCCACTTCAGCACGTGTAGATTGCGTTTTGGCATGGCGCACTCTGCGGCCTAGCGCATGGTCTCTTCGATCTCTGAAATCCAGTCGGGACGCTTCAACACCTCGCGCGGCTTGGGACCATCGGCGGCGCCTACAATTCCGTCCTGCTCCATCAGATCGATCAGATGTGCGGCGCGCCCGTAGCCAATGCGCAGCCGCCGCTGCAGCAGGGAAGTGGAGGCCTTGCCAAACTCCACCACCAGCTTCACCGCATCCTGATACAAAGGATCGTCTTCGCCGCCGCCGCTCTCCGATCCCTCAACCCCATCGTTGCCGCTCCCGGCCTCGCGTTCGTCTTTCGGCGCTTCGAGGAACTGCTGCTGGTATTCTGCCGAGCCTTGCTGCTTCCAGAATTCAACCACGGCCGCGATCTCTTTCTCCGTGACCAGCGGCGCATGTAGACGGTGTACGCGCGCCGATCCCGAAGGCAAATAGAGCATGTCGCCCCTGCCCAGCAGTGCCTCCGCTCCGTTGGCGTCAAGAATGGTTCGCGAATCCACCTTGGTCGCCACCCGGAAAGAAATCCGCGCCGGGAAGTTTGCCTTGATCAGTCCCGTAATCACGTCCACGGACGGACGCTGCGTTGCCAGCACCAGATGAATGCCCACCGCACGCGCCATCTGCGCCAGCCGCGTGATCGACTCTTCCACGTTGCTGGAGTCGAGCATCATCAGGTCGGCCAATTCGTCGATGATGATCACGATGTATGGAATCGGCTTGTCGTCGGAGTCTTCTTCAAACAGATTCGGCGTGCCGCCATGGTCGAACAGACGGTTGTACTGGTCGATATTCCGCACGCCCTTCGCGGCCAGCAACTTCAGCCGCCGTTCCATCTCTCGCACCGCGTTGCGCAACGCGTTGGCCGCCAGCTTCGGCTCGGTGATGATCGGCGTATACAGATGCGGCACGCCTTCGTAGTTGCCCAATTCCAGCCGCTTCGGATCCACCAGAATCAGCCGCACCTGCTCCGGCGTCGCCTTGTACAGAATCGACATGATGAAAGCATTAATGGCCACGCTCTTGCCCGAACCTGTGGACCCGGCAATCAGCAGGTGTGGCATGCCGTTAAGGTCTGCCGTGACGATGCGCCCGTTGATATCCTTGCCCATCGCCATCGTCAGCTTCGACTTCGACCCCATGAATTCCTGCGACTCGATGTTCTCCCGCAGCCAGATGATCTCCCGTTCGCGGTTCGGTACCTGAATGCCCACGGTCGATTTCCCGGCCATGCGCTCGATCAGAATGCTCTCGGCCTTCAACGCTAGACAGAGATCGTCGGTAAGATTGGTGATGCGGCTGTACTTGATTCCGGCATCGGGCTTGAACTCGAACGTGGTGACCACGGGACCAGGATTGATTTGCGTGATCTGCCCGTGGACGTCGAACTCGGCATACTTTTCGGTGAGCACCTGCGCCAGCAGTTTCAGTTCGTCGGCATCCACGGTATGCTGCTCGTCAGGACGCTGCAGCAAGCTGCTCGAGGGCAGCTTGTACCCGCCCGCGATTCGCGGCATTGTCGTCTTCGCCTTGTGATCGCTGTCGGCACGCTGCGTCACTTCTGGGTTAACCACGGCTTCGGCCTCGGCCAAAGATAGAGAGTCAGGCAGAATCCCGCCTGCCGCCGCATCTTCCGCGACCTCAGGCTGCAGCATGCGCTCGATGCCGGTACGGCGAGGTTCTGCGGAAGACCTTGCCGGTTCGATCGATTCGGCCGTCTGCCGCGATGGGATCAACTGCGTCTTTACCACCGGCTTCCAAATCCGCCGCTTGTCCAGTTCCTTCTGCTGCTGCCTCTTGGCCCGCTCCTCCTGCCAATCCTGGTAGCGGTTCCACAGTGCGGTCACAAACGCAAACCGCGTCGGCGCCCACAGTTGGATCGCTGAAAACGAGAACGCCGTCGAGAGATACAGCGCGACCGCCAGAACGCTGGCACACACGATGTACGCGCCCGCCAGGTTCAAGTAGTGGATCAGCACATCGCCTACAACCCGTCCCAGGAGACCCTCGATCGGCATGACGTGCAGCCAGCGCAAATGGCCCGGCAGCAGCGCCAGCAAGGCGGGGACAAAAACGACCAGCCAGATTCCGCCCAGGCTTTTCGCTATCGGGGATTGAATCTTCCGCGAAGCAAACCAGCGAACTCCCAATAGGCCGAAGAAGACCGGCAGCAGAAACGCTCCGATCCCGAAGAACTGCAGTGTCAGGTCCGAGACGAGCGCTCCGACCACGCCGATCCAGTTGCGGGCAACGTGGGTTCCAGTCAGCACAGAGGCGCTATTCAGCGAAGGATCGAGCGGAGAATACGAAGCCAGCCCGAGGAAGAGGAGGAGCGCAGAGACGCACAACAGGAAGCCGATCAGCTCATTCAGCCGCCGGTTGCCCGTGGGGACAAAGATGCTTGCCAGAAAACGCATGAGGGCCGTTGTTCACACGGGCACGAAATTATCCCGTGCCGCAAATCGGCCAGAGCCTCACTATTATGCCAAGAAGCGGCGGCGGCGGCAATCCCGGAATTCGCCGGGAGTGTACAGTTGGCTTCCCGCTGCTGCGCAACCGGACTATCGCGGATCAGGCTCGGATCTCTTCCAACCCGTTGAGCGGAACGATCCGCGCGATGCGCTCCATCACCTTCTTGTTCTGCTCCGACTTTCTTAGGTCGTAGGTGGCCTGCAAGCGCATCCATAGCTCCGGCGAGCCGCCAAACAGGCGGGCAACTCTTAGGCACATAATAGCGGAGAGTGGCTTGCGTCCCGACAAAATGCCGTGCAGCATCTGCCGCGACACTCCCAGGGCTCTGGCAGCTCCGGTTACAGACAGGCCAACCGACGGCAGAATGTCTTCCTTGATGATCTCGCCCGGATGAATGGGCGGCAATCCGTTCCTTCGCTTCATCGCTCTATCCCTAATGGTAGTCTTCATAGTCTATGTCCACGGCGCTCTCGCCCAGCCAGCCGAAGGTAATGCGATAGTTTCCGGTCACCCGCACCGACCAGCGCTTCTCACTGCCATGCAGCCGGTGGAAGCGAAAGCCGGCGATGTTCATGTCTTCCGGTCTCTCGGCCACTTCCAGCAACTGCAGGATTCTTGCGCACTTCCTGACCTCGCCGGCGCCAATCCGGCGGGTCTTGCCCGAGAGATAAAGCTCCTCAAGCCTCTTATGCCGGAAGCCGCCAATCACTCATCGAGTGTAAATCGAATGGTTTACATAGTCAAGCACTCTGTCCGGCACCAACCGGACGGCAAGGAAGTCCAGATGGCATTGGCCGCACCTTCATCGTCTCCGCTCGTCGCTGCCAGATATTCACAGCCCATCCCTGTGACATCCAACCTTGCGTCTCACCAAAAACTCATTCCATAATTGCCCAAGCAAAGGCAGTAAATTCGGCGAAAGCAAAAAGGACACTCCGGGCCAAAACCCGGCCCGCAAGCCCTTTGTTTTCCCGATTTTGACCCCTAAGTCCTTTGTTAATGCCGATTTTACAAGGAAAATCTTGCTAACATGATGATTCTAAAAATGGAGGGGGGAGGGTACCCCGTACAAAGAAGGTAAACAGTTATCAAACCATAAACTCATCCCCGACTCGGGCGACGAGCCCGTGGCACAGTTCTTTGACAAATTAAACGGCTGCAATCAGGTCCGGCTCATCCGGCCCGGAGCTCACGCAAGCCTTGCCGCAAACACCAGCACCAGCGTTCGGACGATGAGGCGGGAGATGGCGAACGGCACGAACCCGTGCTTCCGAACGTAGCCCATGAACATGCGGGGCGCTAAGAGTCCGCGTGCCTAAGCAAGATGCCACACATACGCCAGGGCGATCACGACGATGCCAAACACGATACGGTACACGATGAAAACGCGCAGACTATTGGACTGCAGGTAGCGAATGAGCCAGGCGATCGTGGCGTAACCAACAATCGCTGAAACCACAATGCCGACCAGGAACGGAGCGTGCATCCCGGCGGGCAGGCCCTCCTTGCGAAGCTCGTGCGCCTTCAGCAGCGCAGCGCCGGCGATGATTGGAGTGGAGAGCAGAAAACTAAAGCGAACCGCGGCCTCCCGGGTCATGTTGCGGAACAAACCTGCGGTGATGGTTGAACCGGATCGTGAAACGCCCGGGATTAGGGCAAACGCCTGCGCCACGCCCACGACCAGCGAATCGGCCAAAGAAATGCGGGTCAGCGATTTCTCCAGTTTGCCGACTCTTTCTCCCAGCCACATGAGCAGCGCAACTACGATCAACGCTGCCGCAATCAGGACGATGTGTTCGCGGAAATAATCTTCGGCGGAATGCTCGAGCAGCTTGCCCGCAATCGCTCCTGGAATCGTCGCCAACGCGAGAAACCACAGAAGCATGCGTTCATCCTTCCGCTCCTGGAGCGTCAGGTTTACGTCCGAGCCGCCGGCTTCGGAGAAGCGAACGACCTTCCCTCCCAGCGCTGCGCGGATAATCTGAAACCACGTGCGGCGGAAGTAGAAAAGTACTGAGAGCAAGGTGCCAAAATGCAGCGCCACGTCGAAGGTGAGTTCATGGGCCGGGGAAAGCTCGTTCCAGCCCAGCAGCCGCCGCACGATGATGAGGTGTCCCGAACTCGATACCGGGATGAATTCCGCCAGGCCCTGAATAATGGCAAGAACTACAGCTTGATAGATGGGCAAAGTTAGTCCGCCGTGTTTCCATAGGTTGGAATACCCTGCTGAATGTAGAAGATCAGCCGCTCGGTGCGCAAGGCCCAATCGCTCTGCCCGTACTGGCTGACGACCTTTTGCGCCAGCGCCAGGGCGCGGTCTCTGGATTCGGCGGCCTTTTTCTGGTTAGGCTCTGCCCTGTAAATCTCGATCAGCGCCGACCGGCGCCAGGCCGCGTTATACAAGGCCTCCGCTGCGGCCGGAGACTGCGGGTGCTCCTTGGCATAGTTCTCGTAGAGGTCGGCTTCTTTTTCCGGACACTTCGCCAGGCCTTCCCACTCTCCGCAAAGCCTGTTTTCGATCAGGCGAAAGGCGGCCAGGTCAGCCCACTTCGTGCCGGGGTATTTCTTGATCACCAGCTTCATCCACTCTTCCTGCATTTGCCCGCGCATGTAGGATTCGCGCTCGCGCGCGGAAGGGCGCGTCATGATGTCGGACCGCTCGACTTGCCAGCGGATGTCGGCGGCGCGATAGAGCGCTTCCGCGGCGAGCGGTGAGGCGGGCAGCAGATCATACACGCGGTAGTAAAGCCGCATCGCGTCCTGCGCCGCATCGCGACGGCCTCGGCGGCGGCTGGCCTGGTCTTCCGAGTCCGCCGCTTCACCGAAGATGATCCGGTCGCCGTTTGGAGTTGTTGTGCTCACCAGCCCTTTGTTCAGAACCCAGCCAGTGATGGTTTTGCCCTCTTCTTCCTCTTCGGTGGCGCCTTCTTCGTGGCTCGGCGCCCGCAGAATCGCTTCTACATGAACCCAGTCGCGGCTGGTCTCGAGGATGATCAACTCGCGCCCGCGTCCGGCCTCGCCCAGCCGGGCAGCGTCCGCGTGGGGCGCGACGCGGATTGTTTCTTCGTGCACCAGCGTTCCGCGCTGGGCGTCCGCGAAGGCGAATAAGGCAAGAAGCGGAATGCCGGCGGCAACTGTGTGTAAGACAATGGTGGCGAATCGCAGTTTCATAACACTCCAGAACCTTGGAGTATGTTAGCCCAGAACCCGGTGCTGGGCACACCTCGTGTTACTGCGTGAAATTAGATTAGGATTGCTAACCTGGATCCGGGCGCCCCGATGACACCCTTAACCATCTTCGGCCTGTTTGCTGTAACGGCGATGCTCGTCTGCTACGCCCTGGAAGAGCGCAGCCGATGGTTCATTTTGGCCTTTGCCGGAGCTTGCGCCCTCGGCTCACTCTACGGTTTTCTGCAGGGAGCCTGGCCATTCGGACTGGTCGAGGCCGTCTGGTCTGTGGTTGCGATACGGCGGTGGGCGAAGGCGGCACGCGCAAAGTGATCTGGCCGCGGCCTTCTATGTGCACCTATCCACGGCGAAATTCTTCCAGCATCTTGGGATCGATGTTGCCGCCGCTGATGATGGCCACGTTTAGCTTCGTCTGCGGGAGCTGGTTGCGGCGGAACAGGAAGCCAGCCACGGCCACGGCTCCGCTGGGCTCGGCCACGGTCTTGGAATTCGACGCCAGCAGTCTAACCGCTTCGCGAATCTCATCTTCGGTTACGGTTACGATATCGTCCACGTAGCGGCGGATGTGCTCGAAGTTGATCGGGCCGATGCTTTGCGTGCGCAGCCCGTCGGCGATGGTGCGGGAAACCTCGCCGGCAGGGAACTGAACGATCTTTCCAGCGCGCAAGCTGGCCTGCGCGTCGGCCGCCAGTTCCGGCTCCACGCCGATTACCTTGGCCGAGGGCTTGCTCAACTTAATCGCCGCCGCCACGCCGCTGATCATTCCCCCGCCGCCGACCGGTGCGAGAACCGTTTCCACCTCCGGCAGGTCTTCGAGAATCTCCAATCCCATCGTGCCCTGACCGGCGATGATTTGCTCGTCGTTGTAGGGAGGCACGATCACGTACCCATGCTGCGCGGCCAGGGCTTCGGCCTTGAGTTGGCGCTCGGCGCTGCCCGGGCCGACGATGACGATCTCCGCGCCCAGCGCGGCCGTGGCCTCGCGCTTAATCGCCGGAGCGTTCTCCGGCATGACGATGACGGCCTTCACGCCCAGCGCCCGCGCCGCATAGGCCACGCCTTGCGCGTGGTTGCCGCTGGAATATGAAATTACTCCGCGCTTGCGGTCTTCTTCCGACAGCGAGGCGATCTTGTTGTACGCGCCGCGCAGCTTGAAGGCGCCGATGGGCTGCTGGTTTTCCGGCTTGAGGAAGAGACGGCGCGGATCCTCAGCGCAGAGTTTGAATTGGATCAGCGGCGTATGAACGGTGATGCCGTGGAGTCGGTCGCTGGCGGAGCGGATGTCGCTAAGGGTGACCATGCGTGTTTATTATCGCCCAGTCGTCCAAAGCACCGCGAGCCATCGAAACTTGACATCATGATGCCTGATGTCATAGCATCATGATGTGCGAACCACTCTTACACTGGATGACGACGTGACGGCCCTCCTGAACAAGGAAGTCCGCAAGTCCGGCGAACCTTTCAAACAGGTCGTAAATCGGCTCCTGCGGTTGGGCTTGACGGCCACGAAGCAGCCTGTGCGAAAACCGTTTGTGGTGAAGCCGATGAAGTTGGGACTGCCTCACTTCGAAAAGGTTGAGGAATTGCTCGAATATCTGGAAGGCGCGGATCATCGGTGATCGTTGTCGATGCCAACCTGCTTATCTATTCCTACGATACCGATTCGTCCAACCATACGAAAAGCCGTGCCTGGGTGGAGAAAATTCTTTCGGACGTAGAGCCAGTCGGATTGCCATGGCAAACTGTTTCCGCTTTCTTGCGAGTCATGACCAATCGGAGGCTGCCGGGATCGCGTTTGACCGTCGAGCAGGCTGCACAAATTGTGGAAGAGTGGCTGGAGCAGCCGAATGTACGAATCATTGTGGCTGGCGATGAGCACTGGTTCCTCTTTCGACGCATGATTATCGAGGGGCAGGCTTCCGGACCGCTGGTCAGTGATGCGCAAATCGCGGCGTTGGCGATCGAGTACGGCGGTGTGCTCTACACGGCGGATCGGGGCTTCGCGCGATTTCCGGGGTTGCGGTGGAAGAATCCGCTGAGTTAGAACGCGCGATACCTGGCCGAAGATGTGAAACAACGCAAGCGCGGCCGCCTTGCCCGCTCGTTGCGGCGGTTTACAGAGCCAGGCTTGAAACGAGTGATGGGCGTCTCAGACTTCCCCATTCCGAAAGGAAGTTCCATGGCATCTTTCAAGGTACACGGTTGGTATGAAATCGAGTATGAGAAACGCAAGGGCGGCAGGACATTGGTTTTCGATGATTTCTGGTCCGAGGGCTCCAAGGCGCATTCCCTGGCAGACGAATGTTTACACCAGCGAGGATTCGCTGTGGGACCACGGTGCGTCTACTCTCGAGCTAGAGGAGC
>CABDYC010000464.1_pt1 | contig 12700 bp, 14 predicted proteins | sample 3421511 | NCBI WGS metagenome assembly CABDYC01 (sample SAMEA5534336, study PRJEB31848) | metagenome | biome: tundra; feature: field; material: soil | place: USA | collected 2013-05 | depth 0.15 m | reverse complement strand
GCGAAAAAGTGTTTTGCCATATCTTGGGCGACGTTGGTCTTTATTTTCGAAACTGAACGACTCTCGCCGATCTCTGTCAATTGCAGAGACCAGCAGCGCTCCGTTCACGTAGAGGTATGCGGCCAAGAAAATTGACCGGGTGGTGTATTCGTCGTCTTCGTTCATGGTCCCTCAATCCTTGATTCGAGATGTTCCCCGGTTAGGCGGTCTGCAGATTGATTACTGCCGGGGCGTCGGCGGGGTTGGGTGCAATGGAAATAGCCACGGCGTTGGGATACGTGTTAATCACAACGGCCCACGCCTGCGCTTGAGTGTTGGCGACGACGCGCATCTTGGTCTGATTGATCAGCAGCGCGTTGTCGTAGAAGGTCACGCAGTACAGCGTGGCGGGGGAAGTCGTTGCAGCACTGACTGCGGACGGCAAAACGATCGCCCCAGTCTGCGTTGCCGGACCAACGCTAACGATCACAGCGTTAGGGTAGAGCGCCATCACGTCAGCGAGCGCCGCCGCCTGGGTGGTCTCGGCGATCTGGATTGACTGGGGAAGAGTTTGCGGCGTCGGGGTTGTCGGGTAGAAGACGATCTCGTACACCACGTACTGATTTGAAAAAGTCGTCACGAAAGCTCCTTAAATTTGATGGATTGCAAAACAGGGCGCGCCAGTGGCAGCACGCCCCGCGCCGGAGTCAGGTTCTACTCCGGAAACTTAGTAGTTGCCGCCTTGTCCGCCGCCGTAGTTGTCTTCAAGCATGGAGTCCTGCTTGCTATCGACGCCGGCGCGATCCGGGCCATGCGAACCGGCCGACCCTGGTGTGACGTGGCGTCCGGCGATGAACGCGGACGCAAGGTGGTGGACCTGATCCCCGTCAGGGAGCTTCGCGCTGTGCTTGTTGATGGCCGCGTGGGCAAGTTTCATGGCCTTGCCGTAGAGTTGCCCTGCTTGGGCTTCGCTGAGATCGTTCTGTTGCTGCATTCGTGTTGCTCCTTTGAGGTTTTAGAAACCAGTTGAAATCGTTCCCTGTACTTACAAGCACTTAGGAGGGACAGATTCGCCTCTGCATCTCTCTAAGTGCTTGAAAATGGCATCCAGAGAGAATTCAAATCCCACCCTCTCCGCCATTCCTTATTGTTTTATATAACTTGGACTACAGTGATACGACAATGGCGTCGCTGTGGTTTTCCGGACGTCTAGCTGACATACTATTTGTGTTTAATGGCGACCCGACGCCGGGCAAAACGCACCGTCGTGCCGCAAACCGTGATGCGGATATAAAGGCAGACCGGCAGGCTTGTTCCGGCACGAATACTTTTTGGGTCACCTACCAGAGCAAACATTTCGAACGGCGTTTGGCTCGGACAGCAATGAACATCAAGAAATCGATAACTCACTTCCAGTTGGCCCATTTGTTTCCAGGTCTGCACCTCTGTGCCTGCTTAATTTTTACTCTAGGGATTTTGGTGCCAAGATGGTATCAGTTGTTAAAAGGCTGGGTGTTCCTGACGTTCGCGGATTTCCCGGTTTCGCTTTTAGCAATTGGAGTCGGGTGGTTCCATCCGACTTTTGGTCTGGCGTGTTATTTTGTCCTCGGGACCTGGTGGTGGTATTTGCTGGGTAGCAAAACGGACAAGTTCTTGAAGCATCGCAGAGTTGGTGACGGCTGAGACGCTAGCAGTAGATCACACGAAGTGGGGGCAGGGGTTGGGGAAAGCTCTTCTAAAAGACGCTCTTCTACGTTGCTTGCAAGCCGCTGATATCATCAGCGCAAGAGCCGTCCTCGTTCATGCCATTGATGCGGAAGCAAAGGAATTCTATAAACACTTTGGCTTCCAGGAGTGTCCGGCAAACGATCTCCACTTGATGCTGTTGATGAAGGACCTCTGAAGTCAGTTAGCGGGCAGAACTCCAAAGTCCTGAGTTCTTCGGAGCCCCGGCGCGCTGGCCTATGTGGCAGCGTGAGTTCTACGAGACGTCCTCGACAGTCCCGCCACACGAGCGTCCGCGCGCCCCAGCCCGGCACCCGCCACTTCGGCGTTTCTGTGCGCGGCGGTCACGTCGATCGGCAAAGAACGCAGCGCATGGCCACGGTATAAACAAAGTGCGCGTATGCCAGACACTTGCTGTTCGTGCAAACTTTTGTCGTCCTCTCGAACCGCTTTTCCCGGTCCCCGGCTTGCAAACAGACGCGGGCCAAAGAAGCATGCGCCATGCTCCCATCGACGATTTTGAACGTTTATGGCGATGTCGTCACGAATGAGATGGCAGGGGAGCACTCGAAGGTGGTGCAGCTCGCCCTCTCGGAGAATTGAGAGAGTTTCACCGGGGTTTCATCACCCGAGGGTTGCAAACGGGTTTCATAACCCGTAACTCGTTGAAAGTGTGGCGAGAGAGTTGGATTTGAATCCGCTGTGAAACGTAGAATGAAGTGACTTACAGCGCACAGGTAGCGCCCCAAGCCTCGTCTCACAGCCACGAGCGCCGAAGAGCGGGGAGCAACCCAGGTTAAACCGAAACTAGTCGCCCGTTCCGCAGGTGCAGATACCCTTGCCGCTGCCAACCAGTTGGATGCCGGAGCACTCAGTCTGGAGACGGAGAACTTCAGCGGCGCTGAGAGTGGCATCCTGCGAAGCCGTCTCAGTAACTGCGAAGTTACTGTTCTGGATATGAGTAGCCCAAGAACGAATTCCAGCCTTGGGATTGAGGACTCGGGTAAGGACGCAAACGCCGCCCGCGGTTGGGGTCGAGACGATCTTTATCGCCCCGGTGTTCAGGGTCACGCTCGTCAGCGGGTTGCTGGTCAGGTCGACGTTCACTGAAAGTGTACGCAGACCATCCGGGCTGAGCACGCAGCTGCAGCACTCGGACATTTCCTGAAACGAATCAAACACGTAAAGCACGGCGCAGAGGCTGCTTCCCGCTGTGTTGGGATTTGTCAGACGCACTGTCCCATCCGGAGCGCCAGCGGTGTTGGCGCTCGCAAAATAATCCACCTTCAGAGTGTCGGGAGGCGGGGTTGTCTGCGCCGCCGCATACCCGGCACAAAGGGCCAGAGCCAACGTGCAGGCTACGAACATTGTTCGATGCATTATCGTCCTCCTTAGAGAGCTTACTCGGCTTTTAGCGACGCATCGCTTACGGGTATAGTAAATGGGCCTGCAAGTCCCCAAGTAGGCTAAGCCGATGTTAGTAGCCCCGCCGAAAGCCGCTCCGAGCACTGATTCGAGGCCTCGAACCGACAACCTTGCCGATAATCCCGGTGTGGAAATCTCGCGAACCGGCACGAGCAAGCGCTTTTCCGCCTCACTGTTTTCGCCGCATCAGCGGCCAAGGAAATCTCGCAGTCATCGTGGGTTCAAATCCCACTCTTCCGCCACTTTATTTCCTTCGTTTGACGATAGCCGGCATGCCGGGCGGGCACGCACATCGCTTCAGAGACCCTTCGCGTTGATCTTCTGTCTTAAGGGTGAGCCTTTAAGACCGTTTCAATTCTGCTTGGGCACTCCTCGATAGCGACAACAGGGCTCTAAGGCGTCCGCTTGAGAATGAGGCTCAGCGGCGCGGCGCCTTGCTTCCAGGTGCCCGTGATCTCCGAATTATCTTTATTCATGGTGCCGTCATAAGAACCTGGAATGCCGTTGCTTTCGAAGTGCAGGGTAGGTTCCTTATAGGTGATGGCGGTAATCTGGATACCCGAAGTGTCCTGGTCAGGGTAGTCGATCGTGCCACTTAGAGTTCCGTCCTGCGCCGCGGAAATGTGCACCACAATCCGCTTCTTAGCCTGCGCGCCCGGATCGAGCGTTCCTTCCCAATTTCCAACGATTGGCGATGTATCTGCCGCCATCGTGAGAGCGGGCACAATCCCCAAGCCGAGCATCAGCGCCAAGCACAGTCGGAACGATGATACGCGATGCTTTTTCATGGTTGATCTCCTCTATTTCCTGCTCAAGCGCGGCATGTAGCCATGGCCGCGACCCCTAGCAGTGTACGATGTTTCGTGATGAGGCTGTAAGCGAAATAGGCTTAGTGCCAGGGGCGCCGTCGATCTGTCGAGAACTTCACTTCCCTGCCAGAATCCGCTCGATCTGCTGCAGGTGGTTGATATCGTGGCCCGCGAACATGCGGACGATGTGCTCGATCGACTCCTGCCCACGTTCAGCGTGGATTCCGTAGTGTTTCCACTGCCCGGGCGTCAGCGATTTGAGCAGTGCAAGATTGGCGTCGCGAACCACGCGGAATTGCTCGATGGATTTGCGGGGATCGCGCTTCTCATAATGCCCGCTCGTCACCCAGGAATCCTGGTCGAAGGCCGCAATCGGAGTTCCTGGCGCGCCCAGAATCAGCCGCATACGAAAACCGCCAACGATCTCCGCATCGGCGAGGTGCGCGAGAATCTGGCCCACCGACCACTTGTCAGGCGCCGGACGCTTGCGCAGTTTGCTCGCAGGCACGCCTTTGATTAACCGCTCGAGTTTCTTCGCGGTGGCGGCCTGTACCACCAGTGGCTGCTTGCCTTCGACGTAGCCAGTGACTCGTTGGATGTATTGCTGAACGTTTTCCTTCATTTCGTTTGCCCCGCCTGAAACGTTGTCCACGGTCCCGCCTTCATATCGCGCAGCAGCGGCTTCTGCCACGAGAATTCTGGATGCCGCTCCAGAAAATCAGCCGCCAGGAAATCCGCTCCGCAAGGATGCCCGGCACGCGCGACGAAACTCATATTCGCAGCCATCTTGCTGTCGGTGGCTTTGCCCTGCACCGCTCCTCCGGGGTTGTAGCTATCCCAACCCCATTCCTTCACGCCGCGCGCAGAGGCATCCACATGGCCGCAGAGAGAGCGCTCGTTCGGCTGGGCTTTTCCCACGTTTGAAGCGGCCATGTTTGAAACGGCTTTCTCGAAGCTGTCCACGTGGTCTGAGAGAAATTGCTCGGCGATCTCGACATCAATCTTCCCTTTCGCCTGCTTCATCAATTCGTCCGCGCGGGCGTGCCGTGCATTCGCCGAGGACGACGCATCGTTAGCATCGAAGCCGCTGGTCTCCTCGTGAATCAGCTTGGGATCGCGAGCAAAGTTCGAACTGACGAAGTATCCATCCTTCGTCCGCCACAGCGGCGTGTTCTTCAAACCAAGTTCGAGATAGGCGATCTCTCCCGTCTTCCGGTCGCCGATGAGCCAGTCGTTGGCGTATCCGCCGTTGTTGCCTTCCTTGATGATGCGCACGTAGTCGTCGATGCTCTTGGCATACTGCAATGCCTTGCGCGAGCGCACGAACTCCGGTTTGCCATTCGGGTCCCAGCCCTCGAATTGGGTGATGGTGGTCTCGGTGATCATGATGCCCGCCGCGTTCACGCCGAAATCATCGTCGCTGGTGATCACTCCGGGGAAGCCGTCCATCAGAATGCGCTGGCCGTGTTGCGGCACGATATCGAAAATGATGACCCAGCGTTCGCCAACCAGGTAGCTGGTCCAGTTGTTGTGCGCAATGACGATCTGGTGGTCTTTGGTGTAAGCGCCGGTGGCGATGAACGCGCTGCAATTGCCCGGAGCCGCCAGCTTCGGCGCCTGGGCTTGCTTGTCGCGCTTATTCAGCCACGGCACGTAGTAGTCCGGGACCTCCTCAAACGCATTCAGGGCCACGATGTCATAGACATCGAGGTCGACTCCATGCGCCTTCACCCCGTCGGCAATGCCTTGCAGCTCCTGCTGATACTCGGCGTCAATGTGCGGCCAGAGCATCTCGCGCGCCGTCTTGCGAAAGAATTCCCAATCGCGCTGCGTCTCGTGGGTGTCAAAAAGCCGGATTGATTCCAGGGCGTCGGCAATCTCGGGAGCCAACAAATAGCCATGCTGGAACCCAATGTCGGAGGGTGCACCTTCCAGATGAACGTAGGTCCAACCGCTTTGCTGGAAGCGGTAGGCCTTTTGCAGACGCGAGTCGGAAGGTCCGGCAGCGGGAGTCTTGGCCGATGAAGCGAATGACGTTAGTGGGAGGGCCACAGCGAAGGCAACGACAAAGGCCGCTAAATAGTGCAACGAAGAAAAGGTGAACTTGTTAGACATTAACGCCCCCCATGGTTCGCAGTGAACGCCATTGTAGCCGAATCCGGGCACAAAAAAGCTGGCCCCCCTCAGATGTTTGTGCGTTGTTCCGTGTGCCGCTGCAAATACCAGCAGGGCACGTATCCGGCACGCGGAAAAAGCGCGTTGACACAAGGTTGCGCCTCCGGTGGATTGAAGATGAATTCGGTCTTGCCGCTTTTCTGCTGCACCGCGTCGTAGCTCGTGACCGTGATTTGTCCAAACGGCTGGCGATTCGCCGCGACGCGATAGCGGAACACAACGTAGTCTACGGCATAGGCGAGCGCCGTCACGCCCAGCGCGGACGAGAGCCCGACCACGATCAATCGCTTCAGGAAATGGTTGATTCTGGCTCGCAGCACTGAGGGCACGGCGTGCCATTATACCTGCAGCCTTGCGGCAGCGCCTGGCGGACATTTCTAATGCAGTTTGGACTCACGCTCCACTACCCCTCGTTGACAACTCCCCGCTTCCACAGGCAAACTACCGCATTCGCCGATTGCAGGCTGCGGCGAGCCCCTACGGGCAATTCGGAGCACAGGTGCGGGTCTAACACGGATTCATCGGCCATGGAGCAAACTGTCTCCTACACGCTCGATTCCACCTTGGAAACCGTGGACCATGCGGAAGAAAAGGCTACCCGCATCGCCACGGAATTGGGTTTTGGGGAAGACGAAGTGATGCAGATTTCCATGGCGGTGCGCGAGGGCGCGGTGAACGCCGTCCTGCACGGCAATGCGTATGCTCCGGACAAGAAGGTAGTCCTGGCCTTCGAGCGCACGCCTGAGGACCTCGTCATCACGATTCGCGATCAGGGCAAAGGCATTGACTTGAGCGGAATTCCTAATCCCCTGGCGCCGGAAAACCTGCTCAAGACTTCGGGACGCGGCATTTTTCTCATGCGTTCCTTCATGGACGTGGTGGAAATCCGCCCGTCCCAGACAGGCACGGAAGTGAAACTGATCAAGCACGTCCGCGGCTCATCCGCGGCCGGCAAGGAGGGGTCTCAGTGAGCATGAAACTTAGCACTCGGCAGGTGGACGGAGTCACCATTGTGGATTGCAGCGGCCGCATCACTCTCGGCGAAGGCAGCGTCATGATGCGCGACACCGTGCGCGACCTGCTCGCCAAAGGCAACAAGAAAATCATCTTGAACCTGGGCGAGGTCAACTACATCGACAGCTCCGGCATCGGCGAACTGGTCAGCGCCTTCACCACCACCAAGAACCAGGGCGGCGAACTCAAACTGCTCAACCTCACCAAGAAGGTGCACGACCTGCTCCAGATCACCAAGCTCTACACCGTCTTCGACGTCAAAGAGGATGAGACCGCCGCGGTCAAGGCCTTCAAGTAAGCTTCTGCCCAAGAACCCGCGTCGCAACTGGACTGGGAAGGGCACGGCTTCAGCCGTGCCGCCCAGAACCACTAAGGCGCGGGCTTTAGCCCCTGAGGCGAAGCGCCGCGATGATGGACTAACTACCTTCAAGTGCGCCGTTTCATTCCGGGAAACTGCCGCCTTTTTTCTCGTTCCAGCGCCCCTTGCCGAATCTTCCACTCGTAGAATCGTAGTATGCGGGAGCCCGTCACAGCTCATGTGGGGACAGCCGCCCCTTCGCCAGGATCAGGGCAGGCTCTCGGCTGTCCGGCCGGACGAAGCCCGGCTCCGCGGTGGCACAAAACTCAGCTCAGCTGCCATACAAGATGTCTTTTCGCACTGGCCATCTTGCTCTCCCCACCTTTGTTAGCCGCCTCCGACTGCCTCCCCATTCGCGAGGCCAGCCAGCACGTCGGAGAAACTAAATGCGTGACCGGAAAAGTCTTGCGCGTGAAAGTCGGCGCCAAAGGGGTGCATTTCGTGGACTTCTGCGAAGATCAAATGGCCTGCCCCTTCACGGTCGTGGTCTTTCCGTCCGACCTGAAGGATGTAGGCGACGTCCGCCGCCTCGCAGGACGCGTCATCGAAATCCACGGACCGGTCAAACTCTACGACGGACGCGCCGAAATCATCCTGAACCGCGTCACCCAGTTGACCGGCGGCTCAACCCTGATCCCGCCCCTACCCAAGAACTACGACGTGGAGAAACAAGGCCACTACAGCGCCGGCAGAATGCGTCCCACCAAGAAGCCCGCGAAAACGAAACCAACGCCAGCCACCACCGCAACCTACGGCAACGAGGCGGACATAAGTGACGAACCACGCCAGTGAATTTTATCGGCTCCAGGCGTTCGCCTAAGATGACACACATCACCTCACACCATCCCCTTCCTCAACTCCTCCAGCGGATACTTCGTCCCCCGCCAAATGATTCCATCATTCCACAGCGCATGGCACATCGAGAGCAGCAAGGTATAGATAAACAGCATCGTGCTGACCGGATGCAGCAAGAAATAATAAGCCGGAACCCTCGAGCGCCAAGACATGCCCACATAAATCGCAAACATTGAGGCCAGGGCTACGGCATACGGTAACCGCTCCCATCCATGCGCCAGCCATACACCCAGAAATGGCAGAAGATTCAGAAAGGCCAGTCCGAAGGCCGAGATCACCGTGCGCCACCACTGAAACGACAATACCGCGAAGAAATTCTTCGTCAGATTGTCGACCACGCCCCTCACGCCCTGCGCCCAGCGAAGCGAAATCAAGTCGCCACCAAAAACATTGCGTTGCGCGAAGCCGGCATTCTTCACCACCTTGCCCAGCTTCATGTCGTCCAGCACTTCCATGCGCAACGCTTCGTAGGTTCCCACCGCCTCATACACGCTGCGTCGAATCAGGTTGAACGCGCCCACGCCCATGTGGTCCCGCGATTTCGGATCGGCCACCTTCCAGGGCCGGTGTCCGAAAACGAACATGGTGAGAAAAAAGGCAATCATCATGAATTCGCCCGGCCGCTTCATAATCATCTGCGGAAACAACACCACATGATCCGCATGCTCCGCCTCGGCGTAAGCGAGGGCGCGCCGCAACGAGTCCGGTTTGAACAACACGTCGGCGTCGGTAAACAGCAGCCAGTCGCCAGACGCCTCATTCGTCGCGGTCCACATCGCATGGGTTTTTCCCAGCCAGCCCGCGGGCAATTCGCGGTGATGAATCACACGCAAGAATCCCGACGCGTTCGGCTGCCCTACCCTTCTCGCTCTTTGTACGAGAGGGCGGGGATTTTTCGCCAACTTTTCCATGATCTCGCCGGTGCGGTCGGTCGAGCGGTCATTCACCGCAATCACTTCGTAATTGTCGTAGTCGAGTTCGAGCAGGCGGGTCAGGGATTGCTCGATGTCCTCTTCTTCGTTACGCGCCGGCACGATGATCGAAACTCGGGCGCTGCCGGAAGCAAGATTGCCGGAAGCCGTGACCGGATTGCGGTCCCACTCCGGCTTTGAGACGTCGGCAACACTGGGCATGCCGATCGCGGCGTCGACGATGCGAGAAAACCAGGCCAATGCCAGAATCGTCCCTGCAATCCAGTGAAAGTAAGGCATCCCGCCTAGGTCTTCCCTGCTGGAATCGGCTCGCCATCGATTTGTACCGGCGGCGCGAATTTCATTCCATAAAACAGTATGGCAGAAGAGAGCGCGGTCGCCACCACCGGCGCCACGAAAGCCAGCCGCAGCGAGTAGCGATCCGACATGTAACCGATCAAGGATGCGGAGGGCACATCTCCCAGCAGGTGGAAAACAAAAATGTTAACCGCCAGCGCCGCCGCGCGAATGTGCGCCCCCACCGAGTTAATGACGGCTGCGTTCAGCGGTCCTGTATTTAGCAAGAGCAGGAACTCTGCCACAAAGATAGCCACAACCATCCGCCTTCCATCAGCCTGAATCGCAATCCACATGGCCGGAATCCCCAGGGCGAGGCTGACTGCGGAAACTAGGTAGTGCGCCGCGCGAGTCTTGCGCAGCAAGGCATCCGACAGCCAGCCTCCAGCCAGAGAAGCCACCAAGCCATTGACAGCGATGCTCAAACCAAAAAGGTTGTTGGCCTCCCCCAGTGTGTACCCGTGGACCCGATGCAGAAACGTCGGCATCCACACCTGCAGGCCGCCCAGGGCGAACGTCATCATGGCCATGCCGAAAGTGGCCGTAAGGAATGCGGGATTCCGCGTCAGGCCCCTGAGCGTGTCCCGATTCGGCGATTTCTCCAAGTGGTCGAACTGGCCATAACGCGGTTCAGGAATGAAAATCAGCAACAGTGCAAGCAGAGCCCCAGGCGCCGCTCCCACATAAAACGGTGTACGCCATCCATACGCCGGCCCCATCAATCCGCCAAGGACATAACCCATCGCTGTTCCCACCGGAATCGCCAGATAGAAAACGCCCATCACGCGTCCGCGCTGATCCTCCGGGAACATGTCGGCCACGAACGTTGGAGACAGAATTACAAAGCTTGCCTCTCCAATTCCCACCAGCGTGTGGCGAATGAGCAGACCCGTGAAATCGTGTGTGAACGCCGTCAGCAGCGTGGCGCCACTCCAGACGAGCGCCCCGGCAATGATGACGGACTTCCTCGAGAACCGCTCCGCCAGAGGCCCCATGAAAGGCGCGGCGCACATGTAGAAAACGAAGAAAACGCTGGTGAGCAAGCCGAAAGCGGCATCGCTGCGATGGAATTCCGCCTTCACCAAGTCCTGCACCGCAAACAGGACCGAGCGGTCGATATAGTTCAGCAGGTTGAGCGCCGTCAACAGCGCCAGCGCCGTGCGCGGATAGAGTTTCGCGGAAGTCACAGGGTCGAGCGAATATAGCACGACCCTCAACTCAAACTATTTACAGTCTCTTCTTCCCTTTTCGCCGCGGCCACCTCGCCACCACCGTCGTCGAGATCCCGCCGCGCGGACGGAATTCTCCCTTCACCTCGGCCCACACCGGCTTCGCCCAGCGCACCACATCCTCTAGTACGCGGTTCACCACGTTCTCCTGAAAAATCCCCAGGTTGCGGTAGCCGTGCAGATATTCTTTGTACGACTTCAGTTCCAGGCACACCTTATCCGGCTGGTAACGCAGCGTGACGACGCCAAAGTCAGGCAGGCCCGTCTTCGGGCACACAGAAGTGAACTCCGGATCGTCGATCACTATCTCGTAGCCTGGAAACTGGTTCGGCCAGGTTTCGATCTCAGGAAACTCGGCGTTCAACCCGGCGGCGGCGTGCTCGCGCGTGTAGCGGCGCTGTTTTGGCATGGAGTTATTGTAGCGTTTGAGCCCTGCTCGTGCCGGTAGGGCAACATTGCGGCCCGCACTTGCTGCGGTGTGCGCCCTACTGGCTCCGACCCTACGCGCTCAGGCATCCGCCGCCCTCCGGCAGCATCTAACCATGCAACGGCTTGGGCAGACGGCATTCTTTCGTGGCCCTCAGAGTGGTAAATTAATCTTTGCAGTTGTCCTCGCCGCACCCTGAAAGATAATCGGTTGGCAGCAACCAACAACAATTCGAACGGAAGGCCCGCCACGCGCAGAGGCCGCACCTGGCTGGCGCTCGGAGTGCTCGCCGCGCTCGCTCTGATTCCGGTCTTCACGCGCCCGGGTCCCTTGAAGGTTCGCACCACCACCGTGGACCGTGGCCCCATCCGCAGCCTGATTTCCACCAACGGCAAAGTCGAGCCCATCCGAAATTTCGAGGCACACTCGCCGGTCGCCACCACAGTGAAGCGTCTGCTCGTAAGAGAAGGAGACCACGTTCGCAAGGGTCAACTGCTCTTGCAACTCGATGATGCGGACCTCCGCAGCCAGGCCGCGCGCGCCCAGGCCCAGATGAAGGCCGCACAGGCCGACCAATCTGACCTTAATACCGGCGGCACCCGCGAAGAACTCCTCACGCTCGATGCGCAACTCATCAAAACCCGCAGCGCGCGCGACGCCGCCCATCGCAATCTCGACTCTTTCCGCCGCCTGCAGCAGCAGGGCGCAGCCTCGGCCGGTGAGGTCAAGCAGGCCGAAGACGCATTGCAGCACGCCCAGGCCGACACCACTCTGCTGGAGCAGAAACAGAAAGACCGCTATTCGCAACCGGAGGTTGCCAGGGTTGTGGCGCACGGGGCCGAGGCACAAGCCGCCTATGACGCCGCCGAAGATGCGCTCCGGAAATCCAGCGTGCGCGCTCCCTTCGATGGCATCGTCTACGCACTTCCCGTCAAGCAAGGCGCTTACGTGCAAACTGGAGACCTGCTGTTACAGGAAGGCGATCTTTCCCAGATGCTGGTGCGCACTTTCGTCGACGAACCCGACATTGGCCGCCTCGCCACCGCACAGAAAATCGAAGTCACCTGGGACGCCCTGCCCGGACGCATCTGGAACGGCGCTGTCATCACCGTTCCCTCCACCGTCAAACTTCGCGGCTCACGCAACGTGGGCGAAGTCACATGCACGGTCGACAACCGTGATCTGCGTCTGTTGCCAAACGTCAATGTGGGTGTTACCGTCGTCACCGCCGAACATAGCGGCGTGCTCACTCTCCTGCGCGAAGCCGTGCGTATGGACGACACCAGGCCCTACGTCTTCCAGGTGGCCGACGGCGAACTCAGGCGCCACATCGTGGAAGTCTCTCTCCAGAACCTTACGCGGGTCGAGATCACGGCCGGGCTTTCCGAACACTCCGTCGTAGCCCTCTCCTCGGTCGACGCCAAGCCCTTGACCGA
>CABDYC010000463.1_pt1 | contig 12733 bp, 11 predicted proteins | sample 3421511 | NCBI WGS metagenome assembly CABDYC01 (sample SAMEA5534336, study PRJEB31848) | metagenome | biome: tundra; feature: field; material: soil | place: USA | collected 2013-05 | depth 0.15 m | reverse complement strand
GATGCGCGCGTTTCCGTAGAGATGCACGGCAGCATAATTCCAGGTAGGAACGCTTTCGCGCGCGGTGTAGTTGTTAGGCGAGACGTAGGAGTGCGGCCCGTGAAAAATTGTCAAACATTGCGCCTGCTGTTCGAGATAGCGCCAGTGCGGGTTGGCCTTCGCCACATGTCCACGGAGGACAACCTTCTCTTCCGCCGCGCGCACGAAGAACGGAAGGTGCGTGGCGAATGGCCCGGCGTCGGTGGATGAGATCAGGATGGCGAAGGGATTCGCCCGCATGAACCCAATCGCGTCAGCGTGCTGGCGGACACGAAAATGTTCGGGGATGTACACAGGTCGATTCTCTTTTACTTTCCCGACGGTTCTACCGCCTGCATCTTTCGCACGTGTATAACCTTTTCCACTTCGGCGATCACAACTCCAGCTTCATCTTTCACTGCCACCGAAAATACGGGTTCATACTTCGGCAACGTCTTCAGTTTCTCGCGAATGTCCTCAATCTGGTTATCGGACAGGCGAAATTCTGCGCGCACGGTTCCCCGCCCTGGTTTTCTGTAGCGGATGGTCGCGGCTTTGTCCCAGACGATGTAGTCGCGTCCCAGGTTCGCCATCAGCATGAGCATATAGAAAGGGTCGATCATGGCAAAGAGCGATCCGCCGAAGTGCGTGCCCACGTAGTTCGCGTTCCAGAAGCGCAGCTTCATCTCCACGTCAACCGCTTTCATGTCGGACGCAATGTGCTTGATACGAATGCCCGCACCCAAGAACGGCGGCCAGAGGTTGATCCAGCGGCGGAGATGGCCTGCGCTCTGGTTGCCGCCGAGGAGTTGCAGGAGAACGTTGCGGCTCTTCATTCGCGATCTTCATTCGCGGTCTTCATTAAGAATCACGGTTGCGGCGGGACGGCCAGACCGCGGCCGTAGACGGCTTCGAGGATTTCGTCGCCGCCACGCCGAAGCAGAGTTTCGCCGACATCATTGCCCAGTTGTTCGGGATCGTTGAGATTGCCGTCGCGCGATTCGCGCAGGAGCTTCGAGCCGCCGGGATCGGCGACGATGGCTTCGAGATGCAGCTTGCCGCTTCGTATTTCAGCGAAAGCTCCGATGGGGACCTGGCAACCTCCGCCCAGGCGGTTGAGCAGCGCGCGCTCGCAGGTAGTGGCGGCGCGGGCGGCAGCGTCGTTCAGGAATTCGAGGTGCACACGCGTCGCCGAGTCGTCTTCGCGAATTTCGATGCCGAGCGCTCCTTGCCCGGCGGCGGGGCACATCATTTCGGAGGGGATAATTTGTCTGACCAGTTCCGTTTTGCCCAGGCGCTTCAGCCCGGCCGAGGCCAGGATGATGGCGTCGTACTCGCCCTGCTCGAGTTTGCGCAGGCGCGTGTCGACGTTGCCGCGCAGGGGATGAATGTCGAGATCGGGGCGGATAGCCTTGAGTTGCGCCTGACGGCGCAGGCTCGACGTACCCACGCGCGCGCCTTGCGGCAAGTCATCAACTTTGGAATAAAGCCGGGAGCAGAAGGCATCGCGTGGATCTTGGCGTTCGGTGATCGCGGCGATTTCGAATCCCGGGGGAAGTTCGGTAGGCAGGTCTTTCAAGGAATGCACGGCGAGATCGACGCGGCCGGCGGCGAGGGCCTCTTCAATCTCCTTGGTGAAAATTCCTTTGCCAAGTCCGCCCTTGGTGCCGACTTGAGCCAGAGGGACATCGGTAATTTTATCGCCGGTGGTGTGAATGATTTCGATTTCGACTTCATGGCCCCGCGCGCGCAGGAGCGCGGAGACGTGGTTGGCCTGCCACAAGGCGAGTTGCGAGCCGCGGGAGCCGATGCGAAGACGAGGCATCAGTTGCGCGTCCCCGCTTCTTTGTTCTTGCTCGCGTCCGGCGGGACTGACTCCTTGTCCTTCTCCCGCAGATTGAACAGCCTCCGCACCACATCGATCACCGTCGTGGCCTCCGCTTCGCGGGCGGCGGTTTTCAGCGTGGTGATCGGCGTGTGCATGACCTTGTTGATGATGCCGCGGGTCAAGGCTTCGACGGCCATTTCCTGTTCGGGAGTCAACGCACCCATGCGGCCGCGCACGCGATCGATTTCCGCCTGGCGGATGGTTTCCAAGTGATCCTGCAATGACACGATGGTCGGAACCACATCGAGCGTATGCAGGCGTGCTTCGAAGCGTTCGACTTCGCTGGTGATGATCGCTTCGGCGAGTTCGGCTTCCTTGCGGCGGTCGGCAACGTGGCTTGAAACGGCCTGCTGCAGGTCGTCGATGTCGTAGGCGAAGATGCCGTCGAGCTTGGCCATTTCCGGCGAGACGTCGCGGGGCACCGCAATGTCGATGAAGAACATGGGCTTGTTCTTGCGGCGGGCGAGGAATTGCTCGCCGTGCTCGCGGCGGAAAATGGCGTGGGGCGCGCCTGTCGAGGTGATGACGATGTCGGCGCGGTCGCAGGAGTTGTAGAGGTCCTCGAACTTGATGGCCTGGCCGTTGAACCTCTGCGCCAGTCCGATGGCGCGATCATAGGTGCGGTTGGCGACGAAGATCGAGGCACAGCCGTGCGCCATCAGGTGGCGTGCGGCGAGTTCGCTCATCTTGCCCGCTCCAACGATAAAGACATTCTTGCCCTGCAAAGTGCCGAAAATCTTTTTCGCCAGCTCCACCGCGACCGAGGCGATGGAAACCGAAGACGATCCCACGGCGGTTTCAGTGCGCACGCGCTTGGCGACCGCAAAGGCGCGGGTGAAGAGCTGATCGAGCTGGCCGCGCACCGAGCCCACGGCGCGGGCGGTAGCGTAGGCTTCTTTGACTTGGCCGAGGATCTGGGCTTCGCCGACCACCATCGAATCCAGACTCGAAGCCACGCGGAAGACGTGGCGCACGGCATCTTTCTCGCGGAACTCATACAAATGCGCGTCCAGTTCTTCTGCTGTCAGATGAAAGTGCTGGTGCAGAAAGCCACGCAGGTCAGCCGAGCCGTTGGTGGTGTGGGTAACCAGTTCCACGCGGTTGCAGGTGGAGATGATCATGCCCTCTTCGATTCCGGGATGGGCGGTGAGATCGCGGCAAGTATCGGGCAGGCGCGACTCCGGGATCGCCAGGCGCTCCCGCACTTCGAGCGGCGCGCTTTTGTGGTTCACGCCAATGAGCTGGTATCTCATGAGGCGGCAAACCTGTGGATAGCTGAGAAATAATTTGCGGCCCAGGCCACGATGGCGGCGACGAAGGCAAAGGTGGCGAGGACCGCGGCGCGGCGGCCACGCCACCCCGAGTTCCAGCGAGTGAAGACCATGACCATGTACACGGCCCACATCAGGATCGACAGCAGGATCTTGGGATCTTTGAAGTCCACGTACCCGTATGTCGACATCGCCACGACCGAGCCGGTAATCAAGCCGAGCGTCATGAAGGGAAAACCAAGCAGTAGCGAGCGGTAACCGATCTGATCAATCACTTCCAGGGCGGGCAAAAAAGAAATCAGGCTGCTGGGCTTCTTGGCTTTCAGGCGGCGCTCCTGCAGCAGGTAAAGCAGGCTGGCGCCGAAGCTGAGCACGAGGGCGGCGTATCCCGTGAAGATCAGGATGATGTGAGCGATCAGCCATCCCTTGTGCTGGACGAAGGAAGTCAGAAGAACGGGCTGCTGGTCCACGGCCGCGACAAAGGTCAGGAAAAACACGATGGGGAACACGACCACGCCGGGCGAAGTGGTCTGGTAAAGGGCATAGATGATCATGAAAAACGTCATCGAAAAGAAGGCCAGGAGCGACTCTCCATTGTGCACCGAGGCCCAGACCACGTGCCCGGAGAGGAAAAGTTCGACCAGCGAGACGAAGTGGAAGACCATGCCCAGGCTGGCGGCGTGCAGCGCGATGCGGCTGAAAAGATCGCTGGTGCGGGTGAGCGCAAAGAAGGCGTAGATCAGCCCGATGAAGTAGCAACCCAGTGCGAAGCGGAGCCAAAGTAATGCCATAGGCTAGGTAAGTATCAGAGTCCGCTGAGTTTAATGCAAGCCAGTACGAATTCCGTCACCCAGGAACCCCATTCCCTTCCACGCATTATATTCTGCACAGAAAAGCGGGCAGGGGGAAACACTAAAGGTCACGCCTGGGTGTGATCTGGATCACATGCCCTATTCGACACCCAAACTAGTAAGCGTTTCCTCGAGCAGGACCGCGTCGATCACCAGACGTCGGCCGTGAGTCTTCAAGTCTTCCAGTTCGTCGAAGGCCCGGAAGAGGCGGAGTTTGGCGGCGGCATACTGTTCTGCGTCGGTGAGGGGGCGCCCGTGGGTTGTGGCCCATGCGCTCACGGACTTTTCGGGAAGGAAGACACTGACGGCGTAGGTCAGCGTGCGGTCGGAGGTGACGTCGAAAACGAATTCCGTGGCGGGAGCCTCAGGATCGTTGGCGAGCGCGGCGCGCTGGCCCACGAAGTAGTATTGGTAGACGTATCCCTGAGTGCCGGCGTAGGTCTTCAGGCGACGGATGGTCATGCCGACATTATGAACGGTCGTTGCTGGTTTGTCGTTGGTTGTCCCACTCCCACCGGAGTTTGGGCACAGGGCGTGGATAGCTCCTTTCCGCGACCGACCAAATCAATTTCAGGCCTCGTTTCGCAGTGAGATACAATCCGCTGGCATGGTCACCTGCTCCGGCTGCGGGGCCGTATCGTCTGAGAACGTCCGCTTCTGTTCTTCATTGCCGATATATCGGGCACCTTGGTTGGTGGGCCTTTTTTCTGGCTTGCGGCTCTGTTCGTCCTGTTCCTTCTTCGGGCCTTGCTGCGCAAGGAGTGGGCGGCGGCGGCCGCATTCGTTCTTTTGTTCACGGTCTTGTTCTCGGCGGGCAGCCAGTTTGATCCCGTTGACTTGGTGACATCGCTAATCTTCTGGGTTTTGGCTGTGTTTCTGCTGATCCGGTTCGGCTTGCTGGCTTTTGTGGTTCTAGGGTTCTTCGACAATCTCCTGGAGCAGTATCCGCTGACGACACATGGGTCTGCCTGGTACGCGGGCATCAGCCTGGCCGGATTCTGCTGATGGCCGCAATGGCCTTCTACGGCTTCTACACCTCCCTGGGCGGCCGACCGGTTTTCGGAGGAGCCGTGCTCGAGGAGTGAACTGTTGCGGTTCATGCGCCCAGTGGCCACATCTGAGCGGCCGGTGATACAACGTCTATACTCTTGCAGGCAGACACCGATGCTCAGTCCAACGGCCAAACATATCCGTCGCACGACCTGGGCAATCGCCGGTCTGGAAGCGGGAGTTGTACTGTTTGGCGCCGGCATGGTCGTCCTCTATCTGAACCCGTTTTGGCACTTTGATGAGGGCGGGTTTCTGGATTGGCGCGTGCACTGGTGGAACGCCGCCGGTGAAATACTGACCGCTGCGGGCCTGCTCACTGAGGCGTTGGCGTTGGTTGGAACCGTGGCGGTCATTGTATCTCGTTGCTTCGGCCGACAATCCTGGCCCTACCTGGTGGCAGCTTTGCTGGTGGGTTGCGCTGTCGTATGGGTTAGCCCTGCTGGCTTCACTCGTAGCCTGGATGCGCATTTTGAGTGGAACGCAGCCGACGGTTTCAGCGCGTTCCGTTCGCAGGTCTGGGACGAAGCCGCGGGAATCTGGCGCCCGGCAGGGAGTCCGGTGTGGCAATCGATCATTGAGATACAGATTCAGCCGTTGTTTCGGGGCTATTTCAAGGTTAACGATTGGCAGAAGATGAACGGGGATATCGGCGTCAAGGTCGCCAGGATCATTCCGATAGCTTGGCCAATCGCGCTGGGAAGCGGTGGCGAAACCCTTGAAGATCCTGATGAAACCGCCCTGATGCGGGCTGCAGCGCAAGAAGACTTGAAGGCTGTGCAGCAGCTGCTGTCTGCGGTAACGAGTGCCAACGTGAATGCCTTGGACCAAGGCGGACAAACCGCTCTGATCCTCGCCTGCCAGAATCCAAAGGCAAAACCGGATGTGGTCAAGGCACTCCTCGCGGCGGGTGCGGATGCGAACCTGCGTAGCCGGAACGGCTATACCGCCCTGACATGGGCCCTTGCCCGGAACAACAACGAAGTCAGCCGTCTACTGCGCCGGGCCGGAGGCAGACCTTAGCAGGCTCCGTCGGCAGTGCCCAAGCAACGTTCGTCCGCTTTGATCGAATGGCTTGCAGTCTGGGGTCCCAACGGAACCTACTTGCGGCGGTGTGCGTATATGGAAGTGTGGAGGATTCCGCTTCATCCATCCGTCCTAGAACATACGCGGGCGCCTACTTCGCGCTTTGGGCGCTGGTTCTCATGTTGCTGCGGACCTTTGAGGGGTTCGAGGCAAGCGAGGCGCTCGCCGCACTAGTGATTCTCGGGGTGATATTCCCTGCGCTCGCCATGCTGGCCACACGTCGAGTGTCGGCACTGCCCCATGTTGTACGCCAGCCCGGGATCGAAACCGCGTTTCTGGTGATGTATCTGGGGGTGATCGCATGGGTGCTGGTATCGGGATTCGGCCGCGTAGCGCGCATTGGGACTGAGCCGTTGCACTCGGTCGTGCTGCTGAGCGTGAAACTCCTGGCGGTTGTTGCCTTTCCCGCGGCAATCGCGATGACATTGGGCCACTACAGGATCGCTGAGCTCATGCCGATTTCGCTGCGGTGGCATGAGCTCCGTCCAGCGCTGTGGATGTCATTGGCTGCTCTCCTCATGCAATCATTCCTAGGGCGCGGCCTGCACGACATTCGGGAAGCACATCTGCCGGTGTGGGTACTGGCTGTCGCTACGCCCCTCAGCTTTATCTGGTTGATGATTGAAGTTGGAGTGGTCGAGGAATTTTTCTTCCGCGTGCTGCTGCAGGAACGACTTGCGGCGGTTTTGCGGTCACCGTGGGGCGGGCTGGTTGTGGCAGCCGTGCTCTTCGGCTTGGTACATGCGCCTGGTTTCTACTTGCGTTCGGCGGCTACGCAGGAAGCTCTTGGTTCACATCCTCCGCTATTCCTGGCCGTCGGGTACTCGATCGTGCTGACCTCGCTTGCCGGTCTCTTCCTCGGTGTTTTGTGGATGCGAACGAAGAATTTCGCTGTGCTGATAATCGTGCACGCTGCCGGGGATCTCCTGCCCAACCTGGTGCCCTGGGTCAAAGCGTTCCATCTGATGCGATAGCGGTGCGCCGCCGGCGATCTTTGACTTGAGGGATGCTGGCCGGAGACCCCGAGCAGTGCGCTTGATGTCGGCGGTCACGTGGCCGAGAGGCGCCTTCCCGCACACGCGCCCCTCGCGGTCCAGAAACGAGCTTGAGGGAAGCGAAAGACGAGGTTATGGACGAGTCGCGAACTCGGAACCATCCCAGCATCGTACGGCTCCCGCGGTGAGGTCGGCGGTCACTTGGGGGGTTGGCTTTCCGGAAAGGTGACCGGCCGGCGGGGCACGACTGGCCTTGACTGCTTAATCGGCTGCCGTTGCCCAGGGGAGACGACTCGACCGCATTCCGAGGCACGGCTGAGGCGGTCGAGCATGCGCCAGGCGGATGGTTTCCGGGTAGACCATCACCCGGGCGCGATGCCCAACGTAGCCAGGAATCGCCATACATGCCCGGTTTGCCGACCAGGCCTCCCGTTGTAATCCGGCCAGTATCCACAGAGCCGAGTTCGTGGGAGGGTTCCCGCATCAGCGGCCAGCAGGTTTAGAATTAGGGAACGCACGCGATCACAATCAACCCTCAACTCATGCACCTAAGAAGCAAGAGAAAAGGAGAATCTAAATGCCACACGTGAATGTCGGTAAAGAAAACTCCAGCGACATCGATCTCTACTACGAAGATCATGGCTCGGGTGACGCGGTTGTCCTCATCCACGGATATCCACTGAGCGGGGCCTCCTGGGAGAAGCAAATCCCGGTACTTCTGGCTACCGGTCACCGTGTCATCACCTATGACCGCAGAGGGTTCGGCAAGTCCAGCCAGCCAACAACCGGCTACAACTACGACACCTTCGCCGAGGACCTGCACAAGCTCGTGACACACCTCAAACTACGTGATTTCGCGCCGGTCGGTTTCTCGATGGGTGGGGGCGAAGTGGCACGCTACTTGGGGAAGTACGGGTCGGAAGGTGTTAGCAAGGCCGTATTCATCGCGGCGGTTCCGCCGTTCCTGCTGAAGACGCCGGACAATCCGGAGGGCGTGGAGGGCACGGTCTTCGATGGCATCCAGAAAGCCATTGTCGCAGATCGTTACGCGTTCTTCACCGAGTTTTTCAAGAATTTCTACAACACGGACCTCTTGTTGGGTAAGCGCATCAGCGAACAGGCCATCCAGGCTAGCTGGAACGTTGCAGCAGGCGCCTCTGCGACGGCGAGTCTTGCTTGTGTGCCAACCTGGCATGAAGATTTCCGCGAGGATCTCAAGCGCGTCGACGTACCCACGCTGGTCATTCAGGGCGATGCAGACCGGATTGTGCCGATTTCCGCATCGGGACTCCGAACCGCCAAGCTGATCAAGGGAGCCCGCCTGTTGGTGGTGAGAGATGGGCCGCACTGCATAACTTGGACCCATGCGGACGAAGTGAATGGTGAGCTGGTGGATTTCCTGGGAAAAGGCAATGCGAAGCATGCAGCCTCAGCACCCAGGAAGGAAGCAGTTGCGTAAACAAACTATTCTTCAAATTGTTACTTCACCGGAGGGTGCCGTTTCGGAACGGCACCCAACCTTAAGTCTTGCGCCAGAGAATCTCGGACATGTATGCCGCGGACCGCTGAGTTCACACCGGTTTGGGGAAGGGAAAGACGAGGTTCTGGGGGGATGGTCGGCAACTCGGAAGCATCCCGCATCTTGCGGCTCCTGCCCTGATGTCGGCGGTCACTCGGCGGGTTGGCTTTCCGGGAAGTGACCGGCCGGCAGGGCAAGGCCTGGCCCTTGCCTGCTTAACGGCTGCCGTTGCCCGGGGAGACGACTCGGCCGTATTCCGAGGCGCGGCTGAGACGGATGGTGCAACGGCGGATGCCTCATCCATCAATCTTGGCCTCCCGCAGTTGCTTGACGGCGGTCTCGGAGCTGACCGGCGAGTAGTAAACCTCCTTGAAAGTGTAGGAGCGGGCCCTGGCGGCGACGACCGGCATGATCTCGATGTGCCAGTGGTAGTCGTCGTCAATGGTTTTCCAATAACCGAGGGTATTGGAGGGATGCAGGCTGTTGGGCGAGGTGTGCAGCACGAGATGGAAACCTTCCGTGAGGGTGCGGACCCGCTGCAGGGTGCGGCGCAGAAGTGCTGCGAGATTCACTCGCAGTCCCGGCTTCGACAACCCGGTGCGCTCGAAGGAGGCTTCGTGGTTGCGGGGCAGAATCCAGGTCTCGTAGGGGACGCGCGGGGCGTAGGGTCCGATCGCGACATAATCGCCGCGGGCCTCGATCACACGTAAGGCCTGGCGCTCCTCCTGGCTGAGAATGTCGCAGAAGACACAGCGCTCCTTGCCGACGAAATAATCGCGGCCCGCCCGCAATTCGTAAAGCACGCGCCGCGGCACGAACATGGTGCCCGTAATCTGCGAGGTAGGATGGCTGAATTCCTGGCCGGCGTTGGGGCCGTAGTCCTTGAAGAGACTGACGTACTTGATGCGCGGATCGCGCTTGAGATCCATGATGCGCTCAGCGGCCAGGCGCAGGAACTGCCCGATCTCATCGTCGCTGGCATTCCACAGATGGCGGTCATGCCTGGGATTCTCGACCAGGACTTCATGAGCGCCGACTGAGCTCATGCGGTCGTAAATGCCGTCGCCGCGGCGATTGGGCTCGCCTTCAATGTGGTAGAGCGGAGTGGGATGCACCACACAGCGCGCCGACCAGCCCACTGTGCTGGGTATCGCCGAGATGACCTGCGTAGCATCGGCGGAATCCGGGCAAAAACGGCAGGTGGTTTCAGGATGTGGCGTGCTTTCGGCTGGGTCGTCTCCCGTCATGACCCAGGAGCGAGTGATGGGATCTTTACGGAGTTCCATGTACTAGGAAAGCATTGCGGGAGAAGCTGCGTCAACTGCCATTTCCGCATTGCGCTGTGAGCAGGGCACAAAGGTGAGGATGAGGCTTTGTTATAATCCGCGCCAAGCCCGCTGCCCGACCGAAATAATGACCGAGCCGTCCACTCCGCTGATGCGGCAATATGCCGCCGTCAAGAAAGAACATCCCACCGCGCTGCTGTTTTTCCGCCTGGGGGATTTCTACGAGCTTTTCTTTGAGGATGCGATTGTGGCGGCCAAAGAGCTGCAGATCACGCTGACCTCGCGCAACAAAGAGAAAGGCATCGCGGTGCCCATGTGCGGAGTGCCTCACCACGCGGCGGAAGGCTACATTGGCAAGCTCATCCGCAAAGGGTTCAAGGTGGCCATCTGCGAGCAAATGGAAGATGCGCGGCTGGCCACGAAGCTGGTGCGCCGCGAAGTGACGCGGGTAGTCACGCCTGGGACGGCGGCCGATTCGTTACTGGGGTCGGAAGAAAACAATTTTCTGGCGGCGCTGGCGCAGGTAGGAGAGCGCGTGGGGTTCGCGGCGCTGGATCTTTCCACAGGTGAGTTTCGCGCCACGGAATTTTCGGGAGAGCGTGCTCTGCGGCGGGTACAGGAGGAACTGGAGCAACTCCGGCCGAAAGAATTGTTGTATGGGTCGGCGGCGCCGCTGTTCGATGTCAAGACCAGCCGAGCTTCGCTCGGCCGGGTGAGCGAGGCGCCCGTCCCCACACAGCCACTGCCGACTCAAGCACCTCAGCCTCGGGCGGCTGGGACCACGTGTACGGAGACTCCACTCGATGACTGGATCTTCGCGCCCGACCATGCGATTCCCCTGCTGGAGAATCATTTCGGGGTGTTATCGCTGGAGGGATTTGGGCTGGCGGGGCGCACAGCCGCGGCGGCCGCGGCGGGGGCGATTCTCTACTATGTGCGCTCGACGCAGCGCGGATCGCTCGATCACGTCGACCGCATCGGCTGGTACGAGCGGCAAAACTGTCTGGTGCTGGACGCGGTTACAGTCCGCAATCTGGAACTGATTGAACCGCTGTTTGCCGGGACGGATGCTGGCGTTACTTTAGTTCGTTCTATCGATGCCGCGGTCACGCCCATGGGCAAACGGCTGCTGCGGGCGTGGCTGCTGCGTCCGTCGCTCGATCTGGCGGAAATCAATGCGCGCCTGGATGCGGTGGAAGCAGGCGTGAAAGACACCATCGCGCGTGAGGAGTTGCGCCGCGCGCTCGATGGCGTGCTCGACCTGGAGCGGCTTTTGAGCCGCGTGACGCTGGAGACGGCGAATCCGCGAGATGTGCTGGCTCTGGCGGCGTCGCTGGGGAAGATTCCGGCAATCAAGGCTGCCGTGGGACGGTTAGCGGCGGAGCGGCTGAAGACTTTGCACGGATCGCTCGACGAACTGGGCGATCTGCGCGGCCGCATTGAGAAGACGATTGTGCCGGAGCCGCCGCTGAGCTTCGCCGACGGTGGCGTGATTGCAACGGGTGTAGATCGCGACTTGGATGAATTGCGCGAGCTCTCGCGCAACAGCAAGCAGGTGCTGGCGCAGATCGAGCAGCGGGAACGCGGGCGGACGGGGATTGGGTCGCTCAAGGTCAAGTTCAACTCCATCTTCGGATACTACATCGAGGTTTCGAAACCGAACCTGCACCTGGTGCCGCAGGATTACGAACGTAAACAAACGCTGGTGGGCGCGGAGCGCTTCACCACGCCCGAGTTGAAAGAGTACGAGGCCAAGATTCTCGATGCGCAGGAAAAGATTGTCGAGATCGAGCGGCGGCTGTTCACTGAGTTGCGCACCGCGATTGCCGCCGAGGCGAAGCGAATCCGGCAGACGGCGCTGGCTCTGGCCGAAGTGGACGTGCTGGCTTCGCTGGCCAACATCGCGGCGCTGCGGAATTACTGCCGGCCGAATTTCATTGCTTCGCAGGAGACCGATTCGCAGAACATGGCTTCGCGGGAGGGCGAGGCTGGCGATCTGGAGATCGTCGAGGGCCGGCATCCGGTGATCGAGCAGCAGGAGATGGCTGGCGGCAGTGAGCGCTTCGTTCCCAACGATCTTTACCTGAATGCGACCACGCACACGATTCTATTGCTGACCGGACCGAACATGGGCGGCAAGTCTACTTACTTGCGGCAGACAGCCTTGATCGTGATCCTGGCGCAGATGGGCTCGTTCGTTCCGGCGCGCTCGGCGCGCCTCAGCGTGGTGGACCGCGTATTCACCCGCATCGGCGCCAGTGACAACCTGGCGCGCGGGCGCTCGACCTTCATGGTCGAGATGACGGAAACCGCGGCGATCTTGCATACGGCGACGCCCCGATCTTTGATTCTCCTCGATGAGGTGGGCCGAGGCACTTCGACCTATGACGGCCTCGCGATCGCCTGGGCTGCCATCGAATATCTGCACGCGCGGGTGCGGGCCAAGACTTTATTCGCCACGCACTATTTCGAGCTGACGGAATTGGCCGAGCAGCTTGCGGGAGTAAAGAATTATCACGTCTCGGTAAAGGAAACCGGCGGTGGCATCGTCTTCTTGCGCAAGGTTGAGCCGGGCGCCGCCGACCGCAGCTACGGCATAGAAGTAGCCAAGCTGGCAGGCTTGCCGAATGAAGTGATCACGCGCGCACGCGAGGTGCTGGCCGAGCATGAATCCGTCGAGCGGCTGGCGACGGATCATCTTTCGCCCGGAGCTACGCCTCCACCCACGCAATTGACGATCTTCACGCCGCTCTCGCAACCAGTGCTGGAAAA